>Ga0097691_1002980_pt1 | contig 10741 bp, 6 predicted proteins | sample NGESurdeep072012_8_FD_72858 | JGI IMG/M metagenome (GOLD analysis project Ga0097691, IMG submission 72858) | Arctic peat soil microbial communities from Barrow, Alaska - NGEE Surface sample 210-1 deep-072012 | ecosystem: Environmental > Terrestrial > Soil > Wetlands > Peat ...
GGAGAACTTCTCCTCGCTCCTGACACGTCGCTCTTCGCCAGATCGCCGCTCACCCGTCGCCCGTCGCCGTTCTTAGGGCTTCTTCTCCTCGGGGACAGCCCCCGCCGCACCAGCCCCCGCCTTCACCTGATCCCTCCCCTTCTCGAGGAACGGGATCCCGCGCGTCATCCAGTCCGGAGCCGGCGCCCCCAGCAGCTTGTTCGCGAAGAACTCCTGCATCTTCTTGTCGATGTCCTTCTGGTTCGCGCGCTTGCTCGGGTTGTGCCCCTCGCCGTTGTACGTGATCATGTACGCCTCTTTCTTAAGACGGCGCATCGCGAGGTAGAACTCGATCCCCTGATACCACGGCACGGCACCGTCCGCGTCGTTTTCCATCCACATGATCGGCGTGGTGACGCGATCGAGATGGAACAGCGGTGAGTTCTCGATGAAGCGCTCCGGGTACTCCCACAGGGAGCCGCCGATGCGGCTCTGGCCGTGCTCGTACTGGCCCTGCCGCGCGATTCCCGTCTGCCAGCGGATGCCGTCGTACGCGCTCGTCATGTTCACCACGGCCGCGTTCGGGACCGCCGCGGCGAACATGTTCGTGACCGTGATCAGGTACGCGCTTTCGTAACCGCCCCACGACTGGCCCGTGATTCCCATGCGCTTGGGATCGATGAAGCCCTTCGCCACAAGGGCCTGCACGCCCGGGATGATGCACTTCGCCGCGCTCGGTCCCGGCGCACCGATCGTATAGACGATGTCGGGGAAGAAGACGACATAGCCGAGCGAGTTGTAGACGAGCGGGTTGACGACGTTGCGGCCCGTCGGCGCCACGTAGCCGTTCAGTCCGTCCGAGAGCTTTTCGTAGTAGTACACGATCAGCGGGTACTTCTTTGCGGGATCGAAGCGCTCCGGCTTGTAGAGCATGCCCTGCAGCTTCACGCCGTCGTCGCTGAGCCAGCTCACCAGCTCGGCGGTTCCGCGCGGAATGCTCTTCTCCTGCGGGTTGACGTCGCTGACCTTCGTCGTCTGCGCGATGCTCGTTCCGACGTAGAGGTCCGGATACTCGCCGTAGGTGGACTGCCGCATTTCGTACTCATCGGCCTTGCGGGCCTTCACGAGCGCCGAATAGCTCTTCGGCCCCATCACGAGCTGCTCCGGCGCGGCGCTCGCGCCGATCTTCGCACTCCAGTAGCCGCTCTCCTTCGTGTCGTTGTTGAGCGCGCTGAGTACGAGCGACTGGGCGGGATCGATGCCCGGCTCCTCGCGATCGGCGAGGCCCATGCGATACGTGATGTTGCTCCTCTTCCCCGCTCCGGCCGTGACGTTCAGCGGCGCGACGGCACCGGCCGGGTCGAGTTCCCAGACGTCGGTCTTGTCGTAGACGAGCATCCGCGAGTCGTCCTTCGTGAAGCCCATGAGGCCGAAGGGCCGCGGCTCGTCGGCGTCCGCGGCGAGTTCCTCGTCGAAGAAGTGCACGTCCTTCAGGCTCGCGGTGAGGTTCACCGTCCTGCCGGTCGCGATGTTGCGCGCCAGCCACGCGCCCTCGTGGAAATACGCCAGGTACTTCGCGGTGACCGAGAGCGTAGCCGTCTGCTTCATCTTCTTCATCACGAGCGTGCGCGCGCCGGAGTTCGGGTCGACGACGTACACGTCGGTGCCGCCCTCACCCCAGCCGGCGTCGATCGAATACGGCAGCGCATTCGTGCCGAGGGCAACCTTGCCGTTGTCGCTCACCAGCACGCGCTCGATCGAGTCATCGGTCAACCGCAGCGCCTTCTTCGTGAGCGGCTGGTAGATCGCCGTGAAAGTCTTGTTGCGGTCGCGGGCGGCGCCGACCTTCTGCACCGCGTTGATGACGGGGTCCTGCCAGTGCCAGAGATCGTAGATGGCCTTGTCGGCAAGCGAGTCCGCCGGAATCGAGTCCAGCGCGGGTTTCGCGAGCGCGAAGAGCAGCGCCGAGCCGTCGCGTATGAAGCTCACCGTTCCGCGATCGGAGACGAGGAGCCCCGTGCCGAACTGCGACGCAGTCACAACTTCGGCGGCCGGCGCCGGCGCGGCCTGTCCTTTCCCGCCGGACAGGACACTCATGTACAACGAGAACTTCGGCTTGGCCGACGCGGCGTCCGCGTGATCCGAGACGAACGCAGCCTGGGTGCCCTTTCGATCGAGCACGAGCGAGCGGTAGTTCCCCTTTCCGGCGAGCAGCGTCGTCGTCGCGCCGGTCGACAGCTGCCGAACGAAGGCGCCCGGCTTCGTGGAGTCCGCCGATGAAGTCGTGTACGCAAGCCACTTCTCTGCGTCGTCCATCGTGAACGCCGAAACGTCCTCGAATCTCGTTTCCGTGCCGCTCGCGAGTTCGCGCAGTACGAGCGTGAACCCCGGATCGCGCCGCGCGCCGCCCGCTCCGCCGGTCGTCGTCGCACCCGCGGCAGCCGCGCCGCCACGTCCACCGCCGGCACGGCCGCCGCCGCCCGAGGCCGGCACCGCGCTGTCGGATTCCATCAGGTACGCGATGTACTTGCCGCCGTCGCGTGCGAGGCGGAACGACCGCACCTTCCCGAGGATCGTCACGTTACCGTCGGGGAGCGCGACGATGCCGAGGTTGTTGCGCGGCTGCGCGGCGGCACCGCGACCCCGCCCGCCGCGCGACGCGGCGTCGTACTGCGCCTTGGGCGCGTACTGCAGAAATGCGACGAAGCGCGAATCGGCGGAGAACTGCGCGGGCGCGGCGTTGAAGGTGGACGTGGAGTCGGCATTCGGCTGCATCTGCGGCCGGCCCGTGAATCCGCGGGGAACGCGGAACTCCGTGCTGCCCGACGTCGCGCGCACCACGAGCTCGCCCTCACCCACGACGGGACCCGCGGTGTACGCGGTCCACTTGCCGTCAGGTGACAGCGACGGGCCGCTGAGCGCGCGCCACAAATCGTACATGTCCTGCGTGATGGGCTTCTTCGCCGACTGGGCGAGGGCGATCGCGCTGACGACGAGGAGCAGCGCGAGCGCGCGGCACGAAGCGGAGAAGAGGCGAGTGTTCATGGGGCGGGCCAGTGGGAGTGATGTTGGTCGGGACATGCTACAATACGCGGCCCCTGAGGTTTACGCTAAGCGAGGGGCGACGAGAAGTACGGCGACGAGCGACGGGTGAGGGGCTTTCAAACAGCGACGAGCGACGGGTGAGCTATCTTGGAAGCATGAAGCGCCTCCTTCGCTACTTCGTGCAGGGCCTGATCCTCACCGTCCCCGCGGTCGTGACGGGATACGTGTGTTACGGGGTGTTCGTTCGCATCGACAGCTGGCTGCACCTGCCGATTCCGGGCGCCGGCTTCGTCGCGACCATCAGCGCGATCACGCTGATCGGATTCCTGGGACCGACCGTCCTCAGCAAGCCGCTCGTCGACGGGTTCGAGAAGCTCATCGAGCGGCTCCCGTTCGTCCGCCTGCTCTACACGTCGACGAAAGACCTGCTGAACGCGTTCGTCGGCGAGAAGCGGCGCTTCGACAAGCCCGTCATCGTCACGCTCTCGGCGGATGGCGCGCTGCGCGGGTTCGGGTTCATCACGCAGGAATCGCTCGCGATGCTCGGACTGCACGATTCCGTCGCCGTCTACTTCCCGCAGTCGTACGCGTTCGCCGGGAACACGATCATCGTGCCCGCGTCGCGCGTCACGCGCATCGATGCGGTCTCGTCCGACGTGATGGCGTTCGTCGTTTCCGGCGGTGTCACCGAGGTTCCCAGGATCAGCGACTCATGAAGAAATCACTGTTCGCCGCGGCGTTCCTGCTTCCGGCCGCATTGCTCGCACAGCGCGGCCGCGCCGCCCCTCCGGGCGCCTCCGCCGGTGCGCAGCGCGACTCGCTCGTGCTGCTCAAACCCGCCGCCGTGTGGGACGCGATCGACGACACGCCCCATGCGGGATGGACGGTGCTCGTGCGCGGCGACCGCATCGACGCCGTCGGCCCGGCGAGTCAGGTCGGCTCGCCCGCGGGCGCGACGGTGGTCGACCTTCCAGGCACCACGCTCCTTCCCGGATTGATCGAGGCACATGCGCACGTGCTGCTCCATCCGTACAACGAGGCGCAGTGGAACGACCAGGTCATGAAGGAGCCGCTCGCGCTTCGCACCGCGCGCGCGACCGTCTCGCTGCGCAACACGCTGATGGCCGGCTTCACGACGATCCGCGACCTCGGCACCGAGGGCGCGGGCTACGCGGACGTCGGCCTCAAGCAGGCGGTGAACCAGGGAGTCATTCCCGGCCCGCGCATGTACGTCGTCACGCGGGCGATCGTCGCGACCGGAAGCTACGCGCCGAAGCGCACCGACTTCTCGTTCGAGCCCGCTCAGGGCGCGGAAGAAGCGAACGGGCCCGAGGACGTGATCCGCGTGACGCGCGACCAGATCGCGCACGGCGCCGACTGGGTCAAGGTGTACGCCGACTATCGCTGGGGCCCGAACGGCGAGGCGATGCCGACGTTCAGCGAAGCGGAACTGCGCGTGATGGTGGAGACGGCGAAGTCGAGCGGACGCTACGTCGTTGCGCATTCGACGACGGCCGAGGGCATGCGCCGCGCGGTGATGGCCGGCGTCGACGACATCGAGCACGGCGACGCCGGCACGGCGGAGGTGTTCGCGCTCATGAAGCAACACGACGTGTCGTTCTGCCCGACGCTCGCGGCCGGCGACGCGACGAGCCAGTACTCAGGCTGGCAGAAGGGCGTGACCGCGGAACCCGCGGGCATCACGCGCAAGCGCGCGTCATTCAAGCTCGCGCTCGAGTCGGGCGTGCGGATCTGCAACGGCAGCGACGTCGGAGTGTTCACGCACGGCGAGAACGCGCGCGAGATCGAGTTGCTGGTGAACTACGGCATGACGCCCGCCGCGGCGCTCAAGGCGGCCACGAGCGTGGACGCGCGGGTGCTGCACCTCGAGAACCGGCTCGGCGCGGTGAAGGTCGGGCTGTGGGCGGACCTGATCGCGGTGGACGGGGATCCGACGCGCGACATCTCGAAGATCCGCGCGGGCAATGTGCGATTCGTGATGAAATCGGGGGTCGTGTATAAGCGGCCTTAAGAACGAGTAATCCGTTGTTGGTCGTTGGTCATTGGTAGTTAGCCCCGGCCACGATTCGCCTCGCACGGTTCGTGGCCGGGCCAATTACCAACGACCAACGACCAACGACCGATTACTCGCTGTTTCGATGCGCTGAATCAAACCATGGGCTCGGGTCGTAGTGTCCCAGCATAGAGCGACCCCTCTCGACCGAGCCAATCCATGCTGCGTGACCTGCGACTCGCTTGGCGCCTGTTCATCAAGAACCCGGGCTTCACCGCCATCGTCGTCGTCACGCTCGCGCTCGGCATCGGGCTGAACACCGCGGTCTTCTCCGCGGTCGACGCCCTGCTTCTCCGGCCGCTCCCCGGCGTGCGCGCACCGAAGGAGCTCCTGCAGCTCTATCGCTCGTGGCCCGGCGACATGAAGTACGGGTCGAATTCGGTCCCGCATTTTCTCAGCGTCCGCGAGCGCGCGACCGACGTGTTCGCCGACGTCGCCGCCTGGGACTTCGAGGCGTTCAGCATCACCGCCGCGGACCGCCCGCAGCGCACCTTCGGCCAGATGGTGTCGGCGAACTTCTTCTCGCTCCTGGGCGTGAAGCCGCTGAAGGGCCGGTTCTTCCTCCCCGAGGAGGACGTCGGGCGCGACGCGCATCCGGTGGTGGTGGTCAGCGAGCCGGCGTGGAAGACGATGTTCGGCGGCGATCCGGACATCATCGGCCGGAAGGTCGTGCTGAACGGCCGCAGCTATTCGGTCATCGGCATCGCGCCCGCCGAGTTCCGGGGCCTCATGCCCATCGTGCAGCCCTCGCTCTGGATTCCGCTCACTCAGTGGAGCGACGCGCGCCCGGGCAACGTGAAGGGGTACGAGAACCGCGACAACAATTCGATGGATATGATCGCGCGGCTCAAGCCCGGAGTGACGCCCGCGATGGCGCGCACGCGCATGGACGCCCTGGTCTCGGAGCTTCGCGCGGTGTACCCCGACGATTACAAGCAGAACGGGATCACCATGGTGCCGCAGCCCGAAGCGGGAGTCCATCCGATGTTCAGGAACACCGAGGTCGGGCTCACGTCGGTGGTCATGGCGGTCGTCGCGATTCTCCTGCTCATCGCCTGCGTCAACGTCGCCAACCTGTTCCTGGCCCGCGCGCGCGATCGCGCCCGCGAGATGGCGATTCGCCTGAGCCTCGGTGCGCGACGCTCCGTGCTGCTCCGCCAGTTGCTCACCGAGAGCCTCTTCTTCGCCGCCGCCGCCGGGATCGCGTCGCTCGCGGTCGCGCAGTGGGCGATCGGCCTCGCGAACAGGATCGAGATCCCGTTCGACATCGGGTTCAGCCCCGACTTGCGGCTCAGCCCGAAGGTGCTGCTGTTCGCGCTCGGCGCATCGGCGGTCACCGGGATCCTGTTCGGGATCGCGCCGGCGCTGCAGGCGACGCACCCGTCGCTCGTGCCGGCGCTGAAGGGCGAGGCGCCCGCCGGACGGTCGCGCGCACGGGCGAGCAGCGGGCTCGTCGTCGCGCAGATGGCCCTGTCGATCGTGCTCCTCGTGTGCGCGGGACTCTTCCTGCACAACCTCCAGGCGGCGACGACGATCGAGAAGGGATTCGACAGCAGCCACCTGCTGCTCGCGAGTGTGGATCCTTCGCTGCAGGGCTACGACCGGGCGCGGTCGGCGGAGTTCTATCGCCGCCTGATCGAGCGGCTGACCGCGCTTCCCGCCGTGCGCCACGTGTCCACGGCGACGCTGATGCCGCTCGGGCTCTCGAACAACGACTGGGGCGTCACCATTCCCGGCTACACGCCTTCGCCGAACGAAATGATGAGCATCGAGGTCAGCCAGATCGGCCCGGACTATTTCGCCACGATGGGAATCCCGATCCGAAAAGGACGCGGCATCGAAACGCGCGACGACTCCACGGCGCAGAAGGTGATCGTCGTCAACCAGCACTTCGCCGATCATTTCTGGCCGGGCCAGGACGCGATCGGCCGCACCGTCCACACGGGCGGGAACGATCACGTCGTCATCGGCGTCGTGCCGACCGGCAAGTACCGGCGGCTCGGCGAAGATCCGACGTCGTACATGTACCTCTCGCTGGAGCAGCACTTTGCGGCCGGGCGCTGGGTGCAGGTCCGCACCGCGGGAGATCCCGCCTCATTCGCCCCGACCCTTCGCGCGGAGATGGCGGCGATCGACGCGCAAATGCCCCTGTCCGACGTGCGCACGATGGAGGCGCACCTCGGCATCGCGCTGTTCCCGGCGCGCCTCACGGGCGCGGTACTCGGGATTTTCGGCCTGCTCGGTCTCGGTCTCGCGGCGATCGGGATCTACGGCGTCATGGCGTACGCCGTGGCGCAGCGGACGCGGGAGATCGGGATTCGCATGGCGATCGGCGCGGGACGCGGCGACGTCGTGCGCCTGCTGATGCGTCAGGGGCTCGGTCTGGTGGCGGCGGGCCTCGGGATCGGGCTCGCACTTGCGATCGGAGCCGCGAAACTCGCGAGCAGCCAGCTCTACGGCAGCGGCGGATTCGATGTCGTCACGTTCGCCGTCGTTCCCCTCGTGCTGATTGCCGTCGCCGCGCTGGCCATCTGGATTCCGTCGAGGAAGGCATCGGGTCTCGATCCGGTCGATGCGCTGCGGCGGGAGTGAGGGAGGAGAACTTAGGGGCGAGTAATCTGTCGTTGGTCGTTGGTCATTGGTTATTGGCTCCGGTCGCGGCGGCGCAGGAGCAGATACAGCACCGGGCCCAAGGCGAGACCGATCGCAGAGCCGATCAGCGACGGCCGCGCAATGTCTCCGTCGTTGAATGACAGCCAGATCACGATTCCCAGCACGATCGCAGGCAGCGAGGCGAGTGCGGTGACGCCGGCGACGCCTGTCGGGATCCGAAACACTCCGCGCAGTTGCGGCTCCTTCCGCCTGAGCGCGATGAGCGCGCCGAACTCGAGCATCAGCGCAATCGCGTACAGCAGCACATCCGCGACTACGAGTTTGCCGAACGGCACGAGCACGAACACCGAGTAGAACACGGCGGATACCAGCACCGCTCGCGTCGGCGTTCCACGCGCATCGGTCCGCGCGAGCGACTTCGGCAGCAATCCATCCTCCGCCATCGCCAGCGGAATCCGCGAGTACGAGAGCAGCAGCGCGTTGAACAGCGCGAGGGCGCTCACCAGTCCGCCGAGCGCGATCCACGCCGCGATGAACGGTCCTGCCCCGCCCGTCACATGTGCCGCGATCGAGGGCCACGAGCCATCCCGCCACGTGCTTCCATCACTCGCCGCGAGCGCCGGAAGAAGCGGAACGAAGTAGCCGAGGGTCACGAGCGGCAGAGCTACCAGCAGCGCGCGCGGGTAGCTGCGCGACGCGTCGATCACCTCGCCCTGCACCGTGCTCGCGTTGTCCCACCCGATGTAGTTCCAGAGCGCGGTCGAGAGTCCCACGGCAAGTCCCGCGCGAACCGTCGTGCCCGGATTCGTGAACGGCGTCCACGGCGCGTGCTGCGCGTGCGGAATCGCGAACAGCGCGAGCGCGAGGAATCCCAGCAGCACGAACGATCCCGCCCAGATCGACACCCGCCCAACCGGAAACGCCCCGCGCAGGTTGATCGCCGTCGCACCCCAGATCACCGCGAGCGAGACGATCCACGCGCTCCCGGCGCCGATCGACGGAAAGAACCAGCGCAGGTACTGGCTGAACAGCACCGGATAGATCGCCATGTCGACGAGCGAGTACAGCCACGTCGCCCATCCGTTCTGGAAGGCCCAGAACTCGCCGAACGCGCGGCGCACCCAGCGGTAGTAGCCACCTTCTTCGGGCAGCATGCTGGCGAGCTCGCCGATGATCAGCGTCTCCGGGAGCGACCACACGAGCGGTACAACCAACAGGGCGAGCAAAGCGAGTCCTGGTCCAACGGCACCGGCGAGGCCCTCCGTGGTGTAGGCCCCGCCGGACACGTTGAAGAACATCACGAACACGAGCGCGGTGCCCGTCAGCGTTTTCTGGAGCTTCACGGCCGTGAATGTAATTCTGCGTTCCTCTGATGGACAGCAAAGTGCACCGGTGCTAACCTGACGCATGCGACTCGAACGCGCGGCTGCGCTCGCTCCCGGCGGCGTGGGAAACATCGGACCGGGGCTCGATGTGCTCGGCATGGCCGTCACGGGTCCCGGCGATCGCGTCATCGCGGAGCGCGCGGACGAACCGGGCGTCACGATGATCGACGGCGGGCACCCGGATCTTCCGCGCGCGGCGGACAGGAACGCGGCGGGGATCGCGGCGATCGCGGTGCTCGAGCGCGCCGGCACCCTCGACGACGGCGTGCGCCTCACGCTCGAGAAGCGGCTGCCGCTCTCGGGCGGACAGGGTGGCAGCGCCGCGTCGGCCGTCGCGGGTGCCGTTGCCGTGAATCGCCTGCTTGGCAATCCGCTCGATGCGATCGCGCTCTTCGAGTGCGCTCTCGTCGCCGAGTCGAAGCTGTCGGGACGGCACGGCGACAACCTCGCGTCGGCGCTCTTCGGCGGCGTGATCCTCGTGCGATCGCTCGACCCCGTGGACATCATCTCGCTGCCGGTGCCGGCGAAACTTCGCGTGGTACTCGCGCATCCCGCCCAGCGCCTCGATACCGCGGAGGCCCGCGAAGTTCTGCCGCGTTTCATCGATCGCGCATCGGCGATTTCGGCCATGGCAAACGTCGCGGCGATGGTCGCCGCATTCGCGAGCGGAGACATCGCACTGCTCGGACGCGCGCTCGACGACCAGATCGCGGAACCTGCACGCGCGCACTTGCTGCCGGGATTCGTCGAGGCGAAAGCCGCGGCGCTTGGCGCCGGTGCGCTCGCCGGATCGATCTCCGGCGCGGGCCCGACGAGCTTCTACATCACCGACAATGACACGACTGCCGCCGCGATCGCGGCGGCGGTGCGCGCGGAGTACGGCGCGCGCGGCATTGCCTGCGAGGTGCGGATCGCTCGCGTGGCGCCGCGTGGCGCGCTGACGCTCCCCGAGGACGCCACCAGTGCCTGAGGCGCAGCGCGATGCGCTCTTCCTGCCCACGGGAACGGCGAGCGTCCAGCGCTGCGCGCGCTGCGGCGTGATCATGCCCGAGCTCGATTCGACCGCCGAGTGCGCGCGCTGCGGCGGCCTCTTCGAGATCGTGCACGCCACGCCGGACGCGCACGGCGCGGCGCTGTTCGCGCTGTTCGGGCTGCGCTCGGGCATGAAGCCGACGAGCGAGCCCAGTGGAGTCTGGCGTTACCGGGAACTCGTGATGCCCTCGGCGAAAGAGCCGGTGAGCCATCCCGAGGGCAACACGCCTCTGCTCGCGCGCCGCACCGTCCAGGCCTTCGCAGACTCGGCATCGCTCCTGCTCAAGCACGAAGGACACAATCCCACCGGCAGCTTCAAGGATCGCGGCATGACCGTCGCCGTGACGCAGGCCAGGCGCATCGGGGCGCGCGCGGTGGCGTGTGCATCGACAGGCAACACGTCGGCATCGCTCGCGGCGTACGCGGCGCACGCGGGCATCCCCGCGCTCGTGTTCGTGCCGCGCGGTCAAATAGCCCTCGGCAAGCTCGCCCAGTCGCTCGCGTACGGCGCGCGCACGCTGCTCGTGGACGGCGATTTTGACACTTGCCTGCGGCTCGCGCGGGATGCTTCGCGCGAGCTCGGCGTGTATCTCGTGAACTCGATCAACCCATG
>Ga0097691_1002981_pt1 | contig 10739 bp, 9 predicted proteins | sample NGESurdeep072012_8_FD_72858 | JGI IMG/M metagenome (GOLD analysis project Ga0097691, IMG submission 72858) | Arctic peat soil microbial communities from Barrow, Alaska - NGEE Surface sample 210-1 deep-072012 | ecosystem: Environmental > Terrestrial > Soil > Wetlands > Peat ...
GCGTCCGGCGCGGCGCCGATCTCCGCGAGGGCGGCCGCGAGCGCCTCGCGCGCCTCCGCTTCCAGGGCAACGGCAACGATCCGCCCGTGGAGGCACGCCACCGCGGTCCCGGGAGGGGCGATGGCCGGCTCGTCCTGTGCCCCACCTCGGCGCAGCCCGCCGGCGAGCGTCGCGACCTCGGCTGCGCCGGTGACCAGGAGCCCGCGGGGCGGACGGGACGCAGCGCCCGGCGAACCGTCGGCGGTCGCGCCCTGGCGCACCCTGAACCTCACGCCCCGACGTTCTCGTCTGCCGCCGCTCGAAGTCGCAGCTCGAGCGCCTGCAGCGGCGACGCGTCCCGCAGGCGGAGGAACGCCCCGGCGGCCAGCACGCGCTCCTCGTCGCTGGCGGTGATCGGGGCACCCGCGTGGTCCGCGACGTCGAGGAGCGCCGCCAGGGGTGCCAGGCCGATCAGCTCGGACTCGCGGAGCCCCACGCCGTCGTCCGCTGCCTCTTCCGCCACGGCCTCCCAGGCGCGCCAGATCGGCGTGGTTACGAAGTTCAGCAGGTTCATCGAGACCTGGGCACACCCAAGCTCCTGGATCCGGAAGCCCTTGGCCTGGACGGCGGGAAGGCCGCCGGACGACTCCCGGATCCGGTGCGCGATCCGCTTCGCAAGATCGAGGTCGCTCGAATCGAGGTTGATGTTCCAGGCGATGAGGAACGGCCGCGCCCCGACCGCCGTCGCCCCGCCGCGCGGATGCGTCCGCGTCGGGCCAAAGTCCGGCTCGCGCCCCGCGGTCGCAATCTCTGCGACGAGCCCCTCGTACTGGCCGCGCCGAACGTCCGCCAGCCGGACCCGGTCCGGCCGCGAGGCTGCTGCCGCGTACAGGTAGACCGGCAGGTCGAAGCGCTCAGCGATGCGGCGCCCGAAGTCCCGCGCGTAGCCGACGCACGCCTCCAGCGTCGTCTCTCCCAGCGGCACGAACGGGATGACATCCACGGCGCCGATCCGCGGGTGCTCGCCGGACTGCGTGCGCATATCGATCTCTTCGAGCGCGCGGGCCACAAGCCGCTCCAGCGCGTCGCTCACGGCGGCGACCTCGCCCGCGACCGTGAAGACGCTCCGGTTATGCGAGGCGTCGCTCGTGCGGTCCAGGAGGTGCGCGCCGGGGACCGACTCCAGGGCCGCGGCGAGGCGGTCGACGACGTCCGGCCGACGGCCCTCGGACACGTTGGGGACGGATTCGACAAGCGCCATCGTCCTATCGTGGCACACCGGCCAACGCCGGAGCCGGGCGCCGGCATGGCCGGCGCACGATCAGGCCGGGATCCGCGAGATGCCGGCGCTCGCAGACACGGAGTCGTCCGCGGGCGACGGCCCGGCCTGACCGCCTACCGTCCGCCGTCCCGCATGGGGATCCGGACACCACGCTCCCGCGCGACCTCGATCGCGCGCTCGTAGCCGGCATCGACGTGGCGGATGACGCCCATCCCGGGGTCGCTCGTGAGGACTCGCTCCAGCTTCTGTGCCGCGAGGTCCGTCCCGTCCGCCACGACCACCATCCCGGCGTGCTGGCTGTACCCGATCCCGACGCCGCCGCCGTGGTGGATGCTCACCCAGGTCGCGCCCGCGGCGGTGTTCACCAGCGCGTTCAGGAGCGGCCAGTCGGCGACCGCGTCCGTGCCGTCCAGCATCCCCTCGGTCTCGCGGTTCGGCGACGCCACGGACCCCGAGTCCAGGTGGTCGCGGCCGATGACGATCGGCGCCTTCACTTCGCCCCGCCGCACCAGCTCATTGAAGGCCAGGCCGGCGCGGGCTCGCTCGCCGTAACCCAGCCAGCAGATCCGGGCCGGCAGCCCCTGGAACGGGACCTTCGCCTGCGCCATCTCGATCCAGCGCCGCAGCCCGGCGTCGTCCGGGAAGAGGCGCAGGATCTCGGCGTCGGTGCGCAGGATGTCGGCCGGGTCGCCGGAAAGGGCGACCCAGCGGAACGGCCCGCGGCCCTCGCAGAACTGGGGCCGGATGAAGAGCGGCACAAAGCCGGCGAAGTCGAAGGCGTTCGCCACGCCCGCCGCCTGGGCCTGCGCCCGGATGTTGTTGCCGTAGTCGAAGACCACGGCGCCGGCCGCCTGCATCGCGAGCATCGCGCGGACATGGTCGGCCATGCCGGCCATCGAGCGGCGCTCGTACACGTCCGGCTGGACCTGCCGCAGCGCGACCGCGTCCGCGAGGGTCATCTCGGGCGGGACGTAGCCGCCCAGCGCGTCGTGCGCGGAGGTCTGGTCCGTCACCGCGTCGAAGCGTTCGCCGCGGCGCACGAACTCCGGATGCGTCTCCGCGGCATTACCGACCAGCGCGATGCTGAGCGGTTCCCCCGCGGCCGCGGCCGTGCGTGCCCAGGAGAGCGCCTCGTCGGGATCGTGGGTGAGCCGGTCCACGTAGCCGATCTCGTGGCGGCGGCGCGCCCGCGCCTCGTCGACCTCCACGCAGATCACGACGCCGTCGTTCATGGTCACGGCCAGCGGCTGGGCGCCGCCCATCCCACCGAGTCCGGCGGTGAGGACCACCCGCCCGCGCAGCGTCCCGCCGAAATGCTGCCGGGCCAGCTCCGCGAACGTCTCGTAGGTGCCCTGGAGGATCCCCTGGGTCCCGATGTAGATCCAGGAGCCGGCCGTCATCTGGCCGTACATCATCAGGCCGGCCCGTTCCAGCTCGCGGAAGTGCTCCCAGGTCGCCCACTTGCCCACGAGGTTCGAGTTCGCGATCAGGACCCGGGGCGCCCACGGATGGGTCCGGAAGACGCCGACCGGCTTGCCGGACTGGACGAGCAGCGTCTCGTCGTCGGCGAGCGCGCGCAGCTCGCGGACGATCGCGTCGAACGCTTCCCAGGAGCGCGCCGCCCGGCCGGTCCCGCCGTAGACGACGAGTGCGTCCGGGTTCTCGGCGACCTCGGGGTCCAGGTTGTTCATGAGCATCCGGAGTACCGCCTCCTGCTGCCAGCCGCGGCAGGAGAGCTGCGTGCCGCGCGGTGCGCGGACGGGTCGGGCCCCCGGGAGGGGCGGGGCGCCGGTAGCGCCGGGAGTCGTCGTCATGGCAACAGTGTCGCGCGATCGGATCGTCTTCGCCCGGCGGCACGCCTGAGCTTCACGGTCCGGTCGGTCAATCCGCTACGCTCCCGGTCATGGGCATCCTCGCCGTTCGCCGCTGGGCCGCGCTCGACGCCACCGAGCAGGCGCGCCTGCTGGCCCGATCCACCGCCGCGATCTTCGAACCGGGGTTGGTCGCCTCGATCGAGCGGCTCTTCGACGATGTCCGGGCGCGCGGCGACGCGGCTGTCGTGGAGGCGACCGAGCGGTTCGACAGGATCCGGATTGCCCCCGGCGACCTGCGCGTCCGGCCCGACGAGCTGGCCGCGGCCCATGCCGCGACGAGCCCGGCGCTGCTCGCCGGGATCCGCGAGGCGATCCGCAACAGCCGGCTCTTCAACGAGGCCCAGGTCCGGGCGACGGCGACCGGCTGGCGCGAGGAGGTCCGGCCGGGATTCCTCGTTGGCGAGCAGGTGGCCCCGATCCCGTCGGCCGGGCTCTACGTGCCCGCCGGCAAGGGGAGCTTCCCGTCCGTCCTGTGCCAGATCGGCACCCCGGCCGTCGTGGCGGGCGTGTCGGAGATCGCGGTGCTGGTCCCGCCGATGCCCGGCACCGGCGCGGTCGACCCCGCGACGCTGGCGACGGCCCACGAGCTGGGCCTGGCGAACGTCTTCCGGGCGAACGGCCCGGCCGGCATCGCGGCACTCACGTTCGGGACGGCGACCTTCCCACGGGTTCGCAAGATCGTCGGGCCGGGGAGCCCCGCCGTGACTGCGGCGCAGGTGCTGGTGCAGCGGTACGGCACCGCGACGAACATGCTTTGCGGCCCGTCGGAGAGCCTGCTGATCGCGGACGCGACCGCCGATCCGCATCGGCTGGCGCTGGACCTCGTCAACGAGGCGGAGCACGGCACGGACTCGGCGGCGCTCGTCGTGACGGACTCGGCGGCGCTCGCGGCCGCGCTGGAGCCCGCGGTGGCGGACGCGGTCGCGTCGCTGCCGGAGCCGCGCCGGGCGTACGCGACCGCGGTCCTGGGTGACCTCGGCGGCGTGCTCCTCTTCGACACGATGGACGACGCCGTGGCGTTCGCGAACGAGTACGCAGCAGAGCACTGCCAGATCGCGACGGCCGACACGGAAGCGACGCTCCGATCACTCCGCTACGCCGGCGAGGCTCTGCTTGGCCAGAACACGCCGATCGGGGCGAGCAGCTACACGATCGGTATCCCCGCGACGCTCCCGACCGGCGGCTATGCGCAGGTCAACGGCGGGGTCACGGCGCGCACGTTCCAGACGACCACCTCGATCGCGCGGCTCTCGCCGGCGGCTCTCGCCGGGCTGGCCGGCCCGACGACCGCGCTGGCCGACCACGAGGGCTTCCCGGCCCACGCGAACGCGTTCCGAGGCCGCGGCCTGGGCTGAGCAGGGCGCGGCGGGCGAACCGAGTGTGGCCGGCGAACCGACGGCGGACCCCGCGAACCGACTGCGGACCCCGCGAACCCTCGTTGCTCGTTAGAGGTCCAGCACGAACCGGAGTGCGACGTCGAGGCGGTCGATCGCCGCCGGCGCAAGGCGTGCGACGGGCCCGCGGAGCACGGCCGCGGGCACCGTCACAAGCTGGTCGGCCTTCACCCAGCCATCGCGATCCAGCCCGGACTCGGCGCGCGCGACCGGGACCCGGTGCGGCCTCGGGTGGTCGTCCGCCGGAGCTGAGCTGGTCATCGGGCACAGCACGACCGTGCCGGACCGGGAGAAGCGGTCGGCCTGCACGACCACCGCCGGCCGGCGTCCCGCCTGGACGTGGCCGCCGACATCCGGGAACTCCACCACGAAGATGTCGCCCTTGCGCGGGCCGACCTGGGGGGCGGCGCGCCCGATGCTCACCACTCCGCCTCGGCGAGCAGCGCCGCCGCGTACGGCAGGAACGCCTCCGCCGCACGGATGCTTTCCTCGCGGTCGGCGTCGAACGCGGCGTCCAGCCCCGCCTGGTCCTCGCGGTCGAACCGCTCGCCGAGCGCAGCGGCCACGATGGCGCTCAGCGACGTGGCGTCTCGGCCGGCCTCTTCTCGAGCGCGGGCTGCGAGCGCGGGCGGCAGGCTGATCGAGACCTTGTCAACCAGCTCGCTGCCATAGGGCGAGGTTGCCTCGCGGGCGGCCCTCTTCCTGGTAGGACCATTAGTACGACCGCTCATCCATCCATGGTACGACCATCCGTCAAGCCTCCGTAGCGCGCACGTGCGTCACAGCCGGTTGGTAATGCGAGCGTGGCCACGACGGACTACCAACCGTTCTTGACGCACGAGACAGCGCGTCGTTCTCGCACAGCGCGTCGTGCCGCAACGTGGGCATCCCATCGTCCGCCCGCCATGCGCCCGGGGAACGAGGGCCCGCAGGGTCTGCGTTATCGGCTGAGCCGATCATCCGGAAACGTGGCGTGTTTGGAAACGCGGCCAACCTCGGGCGGAATCCGCCGCGTTTCCACGCTCCGCGACGACGATTCCGATCGTGCCATCGGATCACGGGGTCGCCGGTCCGGGTCGCCGGGGTCGCCGGCGCCGGTCCGGGTCGCCGGTCCGGGCACCCGGGAGACGCGGCGAAGAAGAACGGGTGCTCCCTGCTGCAACTGGCTCGTCGGGACCGGGGGCCCGATCCAGCCGCTGCCTGCAATCCTCCGGGGCTGCTCGTAGCTCGCCGCGTCCCTCAGAGCTCGCGGCGCACTACCGGGAAGCGTTCGTCGTCCACCGCGACCCGGAAGCCGGCCCGGACCCAGAATGCCGGCGTCGCCGCGCTCGTCGCGTTGAGGCGAGCATTTGCTTCCGGGTATGCCTCGACCGCGAAGAAGCCACGGCCCGCCAGGTCCTCGCAGACCGCGCCGACCAGGCGGAGCGCCAGCCCGCGTCCGTGCGCGACCTCGATCGTGGCGATGCAGGTGATGACGGCCGGGAGCGGCGCGTCGGGGAGCTGCGGGTAGAGCTCGCGCAGGCGGAGCGCCCGCGGGTACGCGGAGAGGGGCCCGAACTGAGCGTACGCGACCGGCCGCGCCCCATCGTCCTCTTCGAGCAGGAGCACCTTTGCGTAGCTGCCGAAGACGGCCAGGCCTCGTCCCAACAGGCCCAGCTTGCGCGGGCCACCTGCCGGCACACCCGGGCGTGCGGGCCGCGACGGTGCAAAAGGATTCGGGTCGGCCTCGGCGTCGTCCTCGAGCGCGAACGGGTTCGAGCCAGGCCGGCGGGCAGTGGCCGGCGCGAACGGGTTGGCCGGCCGCTCGTCGGAGGCGGGGGCGAAGGGGTTCGTCGGTGCCCGGCGAGGCGCGGATGCAGCCTGCCCTGGCGCGGCCCCCGGCGCGGCCCCCGGCGCGGGCTTCGACTCCAGCCAGCCGGCCCGGTGCGCCTTCGAGCCGCTGTCTCGATCCTCCCAGTAATCGCAGCTCCGATGATCGAACGCGGGATCGGCACAGGGCGGGAGCAGGCTGAACGTCGCCGCGTCGGTGATGTCCACGATCCGGATCCGGTCCATGTCTGCAGGGTACCGCGCCTCGCGGCGCACGAGGGGGCCGCGCCTCGCGGCGCCCGGGTTCATCATGGCGGCCATGACCCTCCCGACCCGGGACCCCGGCGCCGCCGCGCCCGGCGGCATTCGACGTGCCCTCCTCGCGGGGGTTACGCGAAATGTCATCGCGCTGGGCCTGGTCAGCTTCTTCACCGACATCTCCAGCGAGCTCCTCGTCTACCTGATCCCCCTCTACCTGGCGAACGTCCTCGCGGCGACGCCAACGATCATCGGCGTCGTGGAAGGCGTGACCGAGAGCGCCTCGGCCTTCCTGAAGCTCGGCAGTGGCTGGCTCTCCGACCGGCTCGGCCGTCGCAAGACGCTGGTCCTGACCGGGTACTCGACGAGCGTCGCCGCGAAGGCGCTGTACCTCCTCGCGACGGCCTGGCCCGTGGTCCTGGCGGCGCGGCTGGGTGACCGGATCGGCAAGGGGATTCGGACCGCGCCGCGCGACGCGCTCATCGCGGACTCCACGCCGCCCGAGTCGCGGGGTCGTGCCTTCGGGTTGCACCGCGCGCTCGACACCGCGGGAGCGCTGGTCGGGGTGACGGGGGCGGCGATCGTCGTCACGCTGCACCAGGGCGATGCCGCGACGCTCGGCGGCGACACGTTCCGCGCGCTCGTGCTCGTGGCGCTGGTGCCGGGCGTCATCGCGCTCGTCGTGCTGGGTCTCGCGGTGCGGGACGTGCCCGTGCCGCCGAAGCCGGCGATCGCGGCGGCCTAGGCCGGGCCCGAGGCGATCGCGGCAGTCCCGGCAGGGCCCGAGGCGACGTCAGCCGAGCAGCCGGCAGGGCCCGAGGCGACCTCAGCCGCTCTGCCAACCGAGCGCCGCTCGCTGCGCCAACGACTGGGTGCCTTCCCGTCGGCGTTCTGGCTCTTCGTGGGCGCGTCCGCGCTGTTCACGCTCGGCAACTCGTCCGACGCGTTCATCTCGCTTCGCTCACAGTCGTTGGGCATCGCCGTGCGCGACATCCTCCTCATGGTGATCGCCTTCAACTTCACCAACGTGATCGTCGCGTGGCCGGTCGGCGCGCTCTCCGACCGGGTTGGCCGGCGCGGGCTGATCGCGGTCGCCTGGTCCATCTACGCGGTCACGTACCTTGGCCTCGCGATCGCGGCCCCGGGCTTCCCCATCGTCGTCCTGTGGGCGCTCTACGGCGTCTACTACGGCGTGAGCGACGCGGTCGGCAAGGCGCTGGTCGCCGACGTCGTGCCGCCGGCGCAGCGCGCGACCGGGTACGGGATCCTCAACATGGTCACCGGCTTGGTGCTCCTGCCGGCCTCGATCCTCGCCGGGCTGCTCTGGGATGGCGTCGGGCCGCATGCCCCGTTCTGGTTCGGGGCGGGGTGCGCTGCGGCTGCGGTCGTGCTGCTGGGCTTCATCAACCGGCGATCGCGCGCGGGCTCACCGGAAGCTGACCGGGAGCGCGCGTCCCGGACCTGACAATCCGTCCGATCGGCCCTTGCCGCTCGTTCGCCCGGTGGCCATCGTGCGGGTGTGAGTTCCCCGCCCCAAACTCCCGCAGTCCTGGCGGTGACCGAGACGACCGCGTTCCCGCCTGCGACCGCGTTCCCTCCGCTGCCGCCGACCCCCGACCAGGTCGGGATGGCCGGCACCTTCTCCCGGGCGAGCCAGATGGCGTTCCGCCACGCGAACCGATACGCGATGGTCCCCCTCCACCGGGCCGGGCTCGCCGCATGGCTGGGAAACCCGCTGACCGGCTGGCAGCTCCTGGTGACCACGACCGGCCGAAAGAGCGGCCTGCGCCGCCGGACGCCGCTCGGCTACCTGGTCGCGGACGGCGCGGTCTGGGTGATGGCCGGCTACGGCTCGTCGACGCTCTGGTCCGGAACCTGCTCGCGCATCCGGCGGTGGACGTCTTCCTCCCGGCCCGTCCGCCGTTCACGGCCGACGCGACGGACATTCTCGATCCGGTCGTGCGGGCGCGGATCATCCCGCGACTGGTTCGATCGATGGCGCTGCCCGGGACGATGATCGGCTGCCTTCCGTGGAGCGCGCCCGACGAGCGGATCCTGGAGCTCACGGCGTGGGTCCCGCTCATCCGTCTCAGCCCGGCCGACGGCTCCGTGCTGGTTCCCGGACCCGATGACCCGGGCGGCCTCGGCTGGACCTGGCGGACGCTGGTGGCGACGCTCGCGACTGTCGCAGCGTTCCGCGTGCTCCGGGGTCGTCCCCGGCGCTGAAGACGCGTCAGACGCCGCTACGCGACGCCGCTACGCGACCTGGGGCCGGCCATCATCGGGCGCGTCGACGAGGTCCGCCAGCTCGCCGCCACGGACCAGTGCGAGCACCGCGGCGATATCCGCGCCCATCTCGCGGTCCACGAGGAGCGGCGCGACCACCGAACGGATCCGCCTGTGGGCCTCGGCCACGCCGCGTCCCGGGGCCGGCGAGGGGATCGCGTCGGGCGCACCGTCGGCCGCCGTCGCAGGCGTCGTCAGCATCGCCAGCCGGAGGTCGAGGGCCTGTGCGCCCACCAGCAGCTCGAGCGCGATGATCCTCTCCACGTTCGTGAGGACGTCGCGGGCGTGGCGGCCGGCGATCGGGCCCATCGAGACGTGATCCTCCTGGTTCGCCGATGTCGGGATTGAATCGGCCGACGCCGGATGGACCAGCACCTTGTTCTCGGACGCGAGCGCGGCGGCGGTGTACTGGACGATCATCATCCCGGAGTTGAGGCCGCTGGCCGGGGCGAGGAACGGCGGCAGGCCCCCGTTGAGCCGCGCGTCGACGAGGAGCGCGATCCGTCGCTCGGAGATCGCGCCCAGCTCCGCGATAGCCAACTTCGCGAAGTCGAGCGCGAGCGCGATCGGCTCGCCGTGGAAGTTGCCACCGCTGATCACGAGGCCTCCGCCCGTCGCGGCCACGTCCGCGGCAGCCGCGCCGCCCTCGGGGAAGACGAGCGGATTGTCCGTGGCGGAGTTCAGCTCCACGTCGAGGACTCTGCGCAGGTAGTCCAGCGCGTCGCGGATGGCGCCGTGGACCTGTGGCACGCAACGCAGCGAGTACGGGTCCTGGACCTTGTGCGTGGAGCCGTGGTGGGCCGCCATCAGCCCCGAATCCCGGAGGAGGTGCCGCAACTCGGCGGCGACCGCGATCTGGCCCGGGTGCGGGCGGGCAAGCTGGTAGGCGGCCGCGTATGGCACGTCCGTGCCCAGCAGCGCCTCCACGCTCTGCGCCGCGGCCACGGATGCCGTCCGGGCCAGGCGGTCCGCGTCCGCGAGGAGGAGCGCCCCCAGCGCGCTCATGAGTTGCGTCCCGTTGAGAAGCGCCAGGCCCTCCTTCGCCTCGAGCGTGAGCGGCTCGATCCCCGTCTCGCGCAGGGCCAGGAGGCCGGGCATCACCTGCCCGCCCAGCTCGACCTCGCCGCGCCCGATCAACGGCAACGCGAGATGCGCGAGCGGCGCGAGGTCACCCGACGCCCCCACGCTCCCCTGGGCAGGTACGACCGGGTGGATGCCCGCCTCGAGGAACGCGAGGAGTCGGTCCACCAGCACAGGCCGGCAGCCGGAGTGGCCGAGCGCGAGCGTGTTGGCCCGGAGGAGCAGCATCGCGCGGACCACGTCCCGGGGCAGGGGGGCGCCGACGCCCACCGCGTGGCTCACGAGGAGGTTCTCCTGGAGCTGCCGGGCATCGGCCGGTGGGATGTACGTGCTGGCCAGGTCCCCGAAGCCGGTCGTGATCCCATAGACCACCGCGCCGGCCGCGACGAGCCGCTCCACGACGGCGCGAGCCTCGTCCATGCGGGCGCGGGCGTGGACGTCCAGCCGCGCCGGGGCGCCGCCGCGCGAGACCGCCTCCACGTCTTCGATCGTGAGGTCGGCGCCCGTCAGGACCACGACGCCGGCCCCGGCCGCGTCCGGCGCGCGGTGCGGTCCGACCAGGAGGTCGTGGTCTCGCGGAGACAATCCGGGCCGGGCGGGCGGCTGCGTCATCGCCGCGAGCATAGCCCCGCGAAGCGCCCGACATCCCGGCGCCTCGCGTATCCTCCGCGGGATGCTTTCCATCATCGACCAGATCGTCCGCCCGTTCCTGGAGTCGCTCTACGGCGCCGTCGGCTACCTGGGGGTCATGCTGGCCATGGCGATCGAATCGGCGAT
>Ga0097691_1002982_pt1 | contig 10739 bp, 10 predicted proteins | sample NGESurdeep072012_8_FD_72858 | JGI IMG/M metagenome (GOLD analysis project Ga0097691, IMG submission 72858) | Arctic peat soil microbial communities from Barrow, Alaska - NGEE Surface sample 210-1 deep-072012 | ecosystem: Environmental > Terrestrial > Soil > Wetlands > Peat ...
CAAGTCCCACATCGGCAGGAATACGCCGAGTGCCAATATCAGCACCATGATGCCGAGAGCCACGATCAGGACCGGTTCTATTTTTGAGCTGAGGGTTACGACTTCGTATTTGACTTCACGCTCGTACATGTCGGCGATCTCGAACATCAGTCCGTCCAAGTCGCCGCTTTCTTCGCCGACGGCGATCATTTGCAACACTACCGGATTGAATACGCCGGTGGCGGTGGCGGTGCGCAGGATGCTTTCGCCGCGCTCGACGCCATCGCGCATCTGCTCGATGCGGCTGCGCATGAATTCATTGTCCACCACCATGCCGACCACGTTCAGCCCCTGCAGGATCGGCATCCCGCTCTTGAAGGCAAGCGCCATGCTGCGCGCGAATCGCGCGAGAGTGGCTTTGAGGATGATCTCTCCGGCTATCGGCAATTTGAATTTGTACCTGTCCCAGTTGTAGCGGCCTTCCGGTGTGCTGATGTAATAGCGAAAGCCCAGTACTGCACCGGCCAGCATCGCGAGCATCAGCAGCCAATAATCCACCATGAAGCCGGAGAAGCCGATCAGCATCCGGGTGATGACCGGGAGTTCGGCGTGGAAACCTGCATACACCTTGGCAAAGGCGGGAATCACGAACAGGTTGATGATGATCATCGCGATCACCATCGCCAGTACCACGAAGCTGGGGTAGCGCATCGCTGCCTGGATGCGCTCGCGCATATCGCGCTCGAATTCCAGGTGCTCAAACAGACGAATGAAAGTCGTATCCAGCATGCCGGTCATCTCGCCCACCTGCACCATACTGACATAGAACGGCGAGAAAACCTTGGGATGGCGGCGCATCGCGGCGCTGAGTTCGCGGCCGCTATCCAGGCTTTCACGCAAGTCCTGAAGCAGCGCCGAGAAGGTTGGGTTCGGCGTGGATTCCTGCAAACCGGCCAGTGCGCGCATGATGGGGACGCCGGCCTTAAGCAAGGTGTACATCTGGCGGCTGAACAGCATCAGATCCATCGGGGTGATCGGCTTCTCGGTGAGCTGGCGTTTGATCCAGCCCGGCTTGCCGGATGTGCCGCCCAGTACACCGCGAAACTGGATGATTTCGGTGGGCGTAATACCGGTATTCATCAGCTGGTCGGCAATGGCGCCGCTGTCATCGCCGTCCAGCGTACCTTCCACCGGATCACCGCGGCCGTTGCGGCCCTTATAGGCAAACACACCCATCGTTACTCTTCTATCCGATTACTGATGCCCATCACCTCAAACGCCGTGGTGTGCCCCTGCTTCATCTCTTCCAAGGCATGATCCAACATCGTCTTACCTTTCACGTGGTCGTGCGCCACTTGCATGAAATGGCTGACATTGTCATGCGCCGTCGCCTCGACCATTTCGCGGCTCATTTCCAGCATTTCATAAACACCCATGCGTCCGCGATAACCGGTGCCGTTGCAATGCGAGCAACCGCGTCCATGCTTCAAGCCATTCCATTGTTCACGCGACAAGCCTTCCATCTCCATCCATATTATTTCCTGGGGTGTGGGGCTATGCGGCTCACTGCAGCTTTCACACACGCGACGCAGCAGGCGTTGCGCGATCACCACCTGCACCGTGGTGGCTACCATGAAACGTGGCACACCCATATCGACAAAGCGGAATAATGTTCCTGCCGCATCGCGGGTATGCAAGGTGGAAAATACCAGGTGGCCGGTCATCGCCGCGCGCAGGCCGATCTGCGCGGTCTCCGCATCGCGCATTTCGCCGATCAGGATCACGTCCGGATCTTGCCGCAATGCGGAGCGCAGCACGCGCGCAAAAGTCAGGTCGATCTTCTCGTTTACCTGCACCTGATTGATGCCGGGCAAACGGTATTCCACAGGGTCTTCCACGGCAATGATCTTCAGATCGAGGCTGTTGATCTCGGCCAGCGCGGAATAAAGTGTCGTGGTCTTGCCGCTACCGGTTGGTCCGGTCACCAATATCATCCCGTTGCTGCGCTTGATGATTTCGCGAAAGCGCTTCAGCATTTCCGGCGGCATTCCCAGTTTATCCAGGCCGATCATTCCGCCATCCTGGCGCAACAGGCGCATCACCACCGATTCGCCGTTTTGCGTGGGGCAGGTGGCGATACGCACATCCACGCCCTGCTCGCGCACCCGCACATGGAAACGCCCATCCTGGGGCAGCCGTTTTTCGGATATGTCCAGACCCGACATCAGCTTGAGACGCAGCACCAGTGCGGGTGCGATCTTGCTGTCCGCTTCGGTTTGCAGATGCAGCAACCCGTCAATACGGAAGCGGATCATCACCCGGCCTTCCTGCGGTTCGATATGAATGTCCGACGCTTGTATCTGCGTGGCATCGTCAAACATGGTCTGCAGCAGCTTGACCACCGGCGCCTCTTCCATGCCGACGGCTTCGGTCAGCGCGCCAAAGTCCACATAGGTGTCGCCGATGTCCTCACTGAGTTCACGCGCCAGCCCGGTGATTTCATCGGTGCGCCGATAACCGCGATCTATGCTTTCCAGCAACTGCCCTTCTGTGACCACGGCTATGTCTATATCCCGATCGACGATGCGCGTGATCTCGTCAAAGGCAGACAGATCGGTCGGATCGGCCATACCGACCAGCAACATGCCATTGCGCTCTTCCAGCACGATCGCGCGGAAACGCCGCGCCTGACTTTCCGGCAGCAGCCTTATCTTCTCGACACTGATGTTGTAGTACTTCAGATTGATGAAAGGGATGTTGAGTTGCTTGGCGAGCGCCTCGGAAATATGCTCTTCGGTGACGAAGCCATTGTCCACCAGCACGCGCCCCAACTTGCGTCCGCTACGCTTTTGCTGATCCAGCGCGAACGCGAGCTGATCTTGTGAAATGAGTTTCTGCTGAACCAACAAATCGCCTAAGCGAACTTTCCCAGGACGCGCCATAATTCTCCCCCGAATAGATTTTTCTGCGACGCAACTTTTGTACAAACGGAAGTTAGCCGTTTTTCACGATACTGACAAGGACTTAGCGAGTATTTTTCATGTTCCATGTGATTCTGTACCAACCCGAGATTCCGCCGAACACCGGCAACGTGATCCGCCTGTGCGCAAACACCGGTTGCCAGTTGCATTTGATCAAACCGCTGGGCTTCACGCTGGACGACAAACAACTGCTTCGCGCCGGACTGGATTATCACGAGTTCGCGACCTTGCGCGTGCATGAAACTTTGCCGGATTGCCTGTCGGCATTCGAACCTGCGCGCGTGTTCGCGCTCACCACCAAGGGCTCGCAAGCCTTCCATCAAGTGCATTATCGGACAGGCGATGCGTTCCTGTTCGGCCCCGAGAGCCGGGGCTTGCCCGCCGACGTGCTCGGCCAATTCACTGCCGAGCAGCGCGTGCGCCTGCCGATGCTGCCCGATAACCGCAGCCTGAATCTGTCCAACACCGTGGCGGTGGCGGTGTTTGAGGCGTGGCGGCAATGCGGGTTCGAGGGTGCATCAATATCGTAGGTCGGGCTTCAGCCCGACATGTCGGGTTGAAACCCGACCTACGCTTTATCCCTGAGAAATATCTCCAGCAGATCATTAAGGAACCGTTGCCCCAGTTGCGTCGGCGCGATATGCTGATGGTCGCGAATCAATAACCCGCGCCTTTCCGCAACTGCCAATTCGCGCTGAATGCCGAGCAACGGCAAGCTGGTGCGTTCCTGGAACAGCACGCTGTCAAAGCCTTCATTCAAACGTAGCGCATTCATCATGAACTCGAACCCCAGTTCATCGCGGCCGACTTCGTGTTCAGTTTGTATCGGCGCGTCCTTGGCGACTTGCTGCATATAAGCCTGCGGCTGCTTGTAGCGCGCCTGGCGCATGATCTTGTCGGGAAAACTCAGCTTGCTGTGCGCGCCCGCGCCTATGCCCAAGTAATCGCCGAACTTCCAGTAGTTGAGATTGTGCTTGGCGCGGCGCTTCGGCCATGCAAACGCGGAGGTCTCGTAGTGCTGATAGCCTGCTGCCGCCAACATTTCCTCGATGTGCTGCTGCATGTCGCTGCTCGCGTCATCGTCCGGCAATGAGGGCGGGTTGCGGTGGAACAGCGTGTTCGGCTCCAGCGTCAGGTGATAACAGGACAGATGCTGCGGCGCGAATGACAGCGCGGTCTGCACATCCTGCAAAGCTTGCTCTAAAGTCTGCTTGGGCAGCGCGTACATCAGGTCGAGATTGAGGTTGTCGAAATGCTGCTGCGCGATCTCAATCGCGCGCTTCGCTTCAACGGCAGAGTGAATGCGTCCCAGCGCTTGCAAATGCGTGTCGTTGAAACTCTGGATGCCCATCGACAGACGGTTCACCCCGGCATCGCGATACGCCGCGAAACGCGCCGCCTCCACCGTGCCGGGATTGGCCTCCAGTGTGATCTCCGCATCGAGAGCCAGCGGCAACAGCATGCGCACGTTGCGCAGAATTTCTTCTACACTTTCCCCGCTCAACAGACTGGGCGTGCCGCCGCCGAAGAACACCGTATAAACCTTGCGCCCCCAGATCAGCGGCAAGGACATCTCCAGATCGCGGATCAACGCCGCGACATATTCCTTCTCGGGAAACGTTCCCCTCGCCTCATGCGAATTGAAATCGCAATATGGACACTTGCGCACGCACCACGGGATGTGGATATAAAGCGACAGCGGCGGCAGGGCCTTAAAGTTCACGGCTTGCGATTTGAGGGTGATGGGATGGAGGGTATGGCTGGTCATGATTGTAGTGATACAGGGCGATCCCGGAAAAAGTACCGGTTACGAAACCGCCCGGCTATTGTTAAATGTCTATGAAAGCGAGTGCCCTGCCCGATGATTGTTGCCTTACAATACCTCATGAGTAAGTTTACCGTACCTGCGAATAGCTGGTACTTTAGATGAATTAACTGCACAAGGGTAAAAACATGATCCTCGCCCCCGAGATTCTCAAAGTTCTGGAATCAGCACCCTTGTTCCTTGGTATACCCAAACATTTACTTGCCAAACATTTAAGTGAATCCAGATTGCACTCCCTGACTACCGGTCAGGTCCTGCTGGTTCCAAGCCAGCCCAACAATACAATTTACATCATCCTGTCCGGACGCCTGCGCATCCAATCACATGAATCCGAGGCCGAGCCGATCGTGATTCTGGGCGAGGGAGAATGTGTCGGCGAGATGTCCATGCTGGGTGACGCACCTGTTTCTATGTATGTCGTGGCCGGCACAGACTGCAAACTTCTTGCTATCGATCATGCCGCCATGTGGGAGCTGATCAACAGCTCCCATGCTGCCGCGTATAACATGCTGAACATGCTGACCAGCCGTATACGCAATACCAACGAGATCGTGGCAGGGAACCTTGAGCAGGAACTTGGATTTTCAGGGGGTTCGATGGTGGACGATCTGACCGGACTTTACAATCAGCGCTGGACACAGCAAAAATTCGACCGGCATCTGCGTCGAGGTATCATGAGCAATAAACCGAGTTGTCTGTTGATGCTGGAGATGGATCATCTAACAGAATTTACCAATAGACATGGGCAACTTGGCGGCGATCAGGCGCTGCGAGATATCGCTTATATAATAATATCCTTTCTGCGCCCGGATGACCAGGCGGGACGGCACAGTGACGAGAAATTCGCGATCTTTCTGCCGAATACATCCCTGCATGATGCATGCACTGCTGCGGAAAGGCTGATGACGGATGTCAGGCAATCTTTGGTCGTGCTACCCAGCGGCGATGCATTGCCCTCCATCACCGTATCGATAGGTGTCAGCCAGGCTCGCGCGGACGATACATTGGTCAGCCTGTTCGATCGTGCCGACGATGCCTTGCAGCTTGCCAAGGACAATGGCGGCAACTGTATCATGGCGGCAACTGATAAAGGCGGTGCAATAACTCCCCCAACAAGGCGTTAAAACACTGCCACTTCGGCATAACAGCGTTGTACGTGCGTTTTCAATAACCTGCTAAAACCCAACCAGACTGAATCGCAGAAAAAATCATCCTGCGAGTACTACACCCTAAAAATCCTTCAATCTTTCAAGCAACACCCTCAGCGCCTTGCCTCTATGGCTGATCGCGTGCTTTTGTTCGCGCTCCAGTTGCGCGCTGGTCTTGCCGAACTCCGGCAGCCAGAACAGCGGGTCGTAGCCGAAGCCGCCGTCACCGCAGGCTTGCTGGGCAATCTCGCCGTGCCACTCGCCCTCGGCGATCAGCGGCTGCGGGTCGTCGGCATGGTGCAGCAGCACCAGCACGCAGTAGTAATGCGCGCGGCGGTCCGCCACGCCTTGCATGTCTTGCAGCAGCTTTTCGTTGTTGCGCGCATCGGATTTTGGATCATCGCCCGCATAGCGCGCCGACAGCACGCCGGGCGCGCCGCCCAACGCGGTGACGCAGATTCCGGAATCATCCGCCAGCGCGGGTAATCCGCACAGAAGGCTGACATGGCGCGCTTTGGCAAGTGCATTCTCGACGAAGGTGACGTGCGGTTCCTCGGCTTCGGTGATGCCGAGTTGCGCCTGCGTCAATACTTCGATGCCAAGCGGCTGCAACAGGAATTGGAATTCGCGCAGCTTGCCGGGGTTGTTGGAGGCGATGACGAGTTTTTGCATGTACCTAATTTTCACAAAGTGTGCAGGGGCGGGCCATGCGGGTGCCCGAACAAATATTTTTCGTGCCCGCGACCATGAAATCGCGGGCCGCTTCGGCAGGCTCAGGACAGGCATCCCGCTCCTACATGCCTCAGCATCCGTATAAGCTAATCCTTCTCCAACACCGCGCGCTGCATCGCGATCAATTCGGCAATGCCGTTTTGCGCCAGATCGAGCAGTGCGTCCATTTCTTTGCGGCTGAAAGCGTGCCCCTCGGCGGTGCCTTGCACTTCGACGAAGTGTCCGCTGCCCAGCATCACCACGTTCATGTCGGTATCGCAGAGAGAATCCTCGAGATAGTCCAGATCCAGCACCGGTTTGCCCTGGTAAATACCGACGGAGATTGCGGCGATGAAATCCTTGAGCGGGGATTCCTTGATCAGGCCTTTGCCGAGCAGATCTCTCACCGCGTCATAAAGTGCGACGAACGCGCCGGTGATGCTGGCGGTGCGTGTGCCCCCATCGGCCTGGATCACGTCGCAGTCGATCTGGATGGTGCGCTCGCCCAATTTTCTCAAATCCACCACTGCGCGCAGGCTGCGTCCGATCAGGCGCTGGATCTCCTGGGTGCGCCCGGATTGCTTTCCCTTTGCGGCTTCGCGGCTCATGCGCTCGCCGGTGGAGCGTGGCAACATGCCGTATTCGGCGGTGACCCAACCTTCCCCGCTGCCCTTTTTATGCGGCGGGACTCTTTCTTCGACGCTGGCGGTGCAGATGACTTTGGTGTCGCCGCATTCGATCAGCACCGACCCTTCGGCATGTTTGGTGTAGTGGCGGGTGATGCGAATTTCACGCAATTGATTGGGTGATCTTTGACTGGGACGCATGATGGATTCTCGTTATAAGGTGGAAGTGGCAAGGTACAAGCTAAAGTGCTATGGAATATCTAGAATTTGACTGATCAGTTCAGTGGTACCGTGGGCGAGCTCACTGTCTCCCCAGCGCACCGCCACGCCGGTGACGTTATCGGAATGTCCCTCTTCGCGCTTCAGGGCGAGCCCGATAAGATTATCCAATACTTCCGCGACCGGAAGAGCGAAAAATGACTCGACCAGTTCACTGTCGGTGAATGGTCCCCACAAGCCATCGCTGCCGAGCAGCACGACATCCCCGGATTTCAGCGGGACCGGCTTTCCGGGCTTCACGTAGAACGTGCCCTCGATACCGCCAAGGCAGTTGGTGATCTGGTTGCGCTGCGGATGATAACGCGCTTCTTCGGCGGAGATCATTCCCGCCTCGACCCACTGCTGCACCGCCGAGTGATCGGTCGTCCTGAACCGCACCTTGCCGTCGCGCAGCAAATAAAGACGCGAGTCTCCGGCATGCCCCCAGTACATCTTGTCATCTTGTATCAATGCGGCGACACAGGTCGTACCAGGAAACCCCCCCATACCGTAGTCATGCGGAAGTTTCATGATGCGCTCGTGAGCGTAGCTCATGGTGTCGGAAATAAATTTGTCGGGATCGTCAATACGCCGTAGCGCATGCCGGCCGAACGATTCGACGAATGTCTCGATGGTCATGCTTGCAGCCAATTCGCCGTGCAGATGCCCGCCCATGCCGTCCGCCAGCACCAGCAGCAACGCGTCGTTGTTGTATGCGTAAGCTACACGGTCCTGGTTGAATTTGCGATTGCCGATGTGGCTGGCCTGGTGTATCGAGAAGTTCATGAGCATACGAGGGAAATACTAAAAATCTACTGTTCGGTTCGATTTTTAGGGGCTCCCAAAAATTTCACGGGTTGTAATCGTAATATAATGTGTCCATTCAGCACAGCCTTTTTTATTTGAAAGCCCACACCATGATTTTAAGTATGACCGGCTATGCCACTGCCGGCGCGGAATTCGACAGTGGTTCACTGACGCTGGAACTGCGTGCCGTCAACCATCGCTATCTGGACATCCAGTTGCGCATGGCGGATGAGTTGCGCGGCTTTGAGGGTGTGCTGCGCGAAGCGATCACCGCACAATTGCAGCGCGGCAAGGTGGAGTGCCGCATCAACTATGCGGCGCGATCCGCGCAAAGCGGCGCCACACTGAATCGCGACCTGCTGCAACAGCTCGCCGCCTGGAACAAAGACGTGCAGGCCGCGCTGCCGGATGCGCTCGGACTGAGTGTGGCCGATGTGCTGCGCTGGAACGGCGTGCTGGAAACGCCCACTGCTTCCGCGGACGAATTGCGCGCCACCCTGCTCGATCTGTTGCAAACCGTGTTGCAGGAGTTTTCCGCTTCGCGCGCCCGCGAAGGCGAGAAACTCAAGGACTTTTTGCTGCAGCGCGTGGACAAGATCGAAGCATTACGCAATGCCGTGATGCCGCATGTGCCCGCCGCGATCGCCGCTTACGAACAAAAGCTCATCACCTGTTTGCGCGATGCAGTGCAAAACGCCCTAATACAGGATACTTGGGACGAGAGGGTGCGCCAGGAAATCACGCTGTTCGCCAGCAAGATCGATGTGGATGAAGAGCTGTCGCGGCTTGCCAGCCATCTCGCCGAGATGCGCCGCATCCTCAGCCACGGTGGCGCGGTGGGCAAACGCCTGGATTTCCTGATGCAGGAACTCAATCGCGAAGCGAACACGCTGGGCTCGAAATCGGTCGATGCGGAGGTGTCGCGCAGCGCGATGGAGATGAAGATACTCATCGAACAGATGCGCGAACAAATTCAGAATCTGGAGTAAATCATGTCGGGAAATCTATTCATCATCAGCGCGCCTTCGGGTGCAGGCAAGACCAGTCTGGTACACGCCCTGCTCGGCATTAATCCGCACATCGATCTGTCGGTTTCCTATTCTACTCGCGAGCCGCGCCCCGGCGAGCAGGATGGCAAGGACTATCATTTCGTCAGCCGCAACGATTTTCTCGCGATGGCAAAACGCGGCGAATTCCTGGAAAGCGCCGAAGTCTATGGCAACCTTTACGGGACATCGCAAACCTGGATCAACCGGGAAAATGCCAAAGGACACGATATCCTGCTGGAGATCGACTGGCAGGGGGCTGCGCAAGTGCGGCGTCTGTTCCCGGATTGCATCAGCATCTTCATCCTGCCGCCCTCCATCAAGGCACTGGAACAACGGCTAAAAGGGCGCGGCAAGGACAATGATGCCGTGATTGCCAAGCGCATGGCAGCGGTCCGCGAGGATGTCGCGCATGTCGCCGAGTTCGATTATGTTATTATCAACGACAACCTGAACGAAGCGTTGCGCGAACTCGATGCGGTGGTGCTTTCCGCCAAACTGAAATGCGCGAAGCAATTGACTCGCCATCAGGCCTTAATCAATCAGTTACAGAAACCGGAGTAAATCATGGCCCGTATTACCGTCGAAGACTGCCTTGTGCATATCCCCAATCGCTTCCAGCTGGTGCTGGCCGCGACCTACCGGGCGCGTATGCTGAGCCAGGGTCATACCCCCAAAGTTGATTGCAAAAACAAACCTGGCGTCACCGCTCTGCGCGAGATTGCGGCCGGCAAGATCGGTCTGGAAATGTTGAAAAAGGTACCTCTTTAACTCTTTTTTGAGGTCTATAAAGGGCACCGCTGGCGGTGCTTTTTAATTGGTTTGCAGCAAACTGCCTTCTGCGCGCTATATTCGAGGGGTGAGTAACACACTCAAAACCCCTTCCAGCAATAACCCCAGCACGGGCGAGCAGAGTCATTCGACGCCGCCCAGTCCGGCTATAGCCAACGCCACGGCAGCGAGTTTTGCCAGTCTGACGGCCAAACTCGATTACTTGTCTGCCTCCGATCTGGAGCTGGTTCGCCGGGCCTACCGGTTTGCCGATCAAGCCCATCTGGGACAATTGCGTGACAGCGGCGAGCCCTACATCACGCACCCGATTGCCGTCACCACCCGCTGTGCGGAGTGGAAACTTGATGCGCAGGCACTGATGGCGGCCCTGCTTCACGATGCCATAGAAGATTGCGGCATCACCAAAGCTGAGCTGATTGAACGCTTTGGCGCCCCGGTTGCCGAGCTCGTCGATGGCCTGACCAAGCTCGACAAACTACATTTCAATACGCGGGAAGAAAACCAGGCCGAGTCATTTCGAAAAATGCTCTTGGCGATGGCCCGCGATGTGCGCGTCATTCTGATCA
>Ga0097691_1002983_pt1 | contig 10736 bp, 7 predicted proteins | sample NGESurdeep072012_8_FD_72858 | JGI IMG/M metagenome (GOLD analysis project Ga0097691, IMG submission 72858) | Arctic peat soil microbial communities from Barrow, Alaska - NGEE Surface sample 210-1 deep-072012 | ecosystem: Environmental > Terrestrial > Soil > Wetlands > Peat ...
CTCGCCGATCCCGATCGCGCCGCGCATGACGCGCATCGTCTCGCCGCTCGCCTCGCGCACGAAGTGGGCCTGCAAGGCGCCACCGAGATCGACCTGGAGCGCTTCGCGCAGCGGCGCGGCGGCGTCGGCCGGAGGCGCCGGCCCGGACTCCTCCGGCCCGGTGCGAACGCGCAAGGCGAGCGGCGTCGCCGCCGCCTTCGCGAACGGCGGCGGCAGATCGACGGCGAAGCCGACGAGGTTGCTGGCGACGCTGATCTGCGGCCGCCCGCCGACGAAGGCAAGCGTCGCCCGGTAGCTCGCCTGTCCCGACAGCGTCGCCGCCACCCGCGCCACCGTGCCGAGCTCGCTCGCCTGGCGCAGCGCCTCGGCAGTCGCCGTGCCGCGGCCGCTGAAGCGCTGCGAGTCGCCGCCGTTCAGGCCGGCGCTCGAGCCGCCTTCGAACGCCAGCTCGCCGCCGAGCGCGCGCGCGCTCGCCGCGCTCACCGTGAAGCCTTTCTGCGAGAAGTCGACGCGCGCCTTGGCCGCCGCCAGCAGCGGCGTGTCGGCTGTCATGCGCACGTCGTTGCCGGCCAGGACGAGCGCGCCCTTGACGGTCGAATCGGCCGGCCGGCCGAGCGGGATGGCGAGGCCGAGCCTGAGCTCGGCCGGCCCGCTGGCGCTGGCCGCGGCGAGCGCGCGACCGGTCCAGCGGCCGACCGGCGTGGTGTCGACGAAGCGCAGCATCTCGGCCAGCGGCCCGCGCGCGGTGCCGTCGATCTCGAGCCGCGCGTTGTTGCCGAGCTCGGCGATGCGGCCCTGGATGCCGCTCCACTCGACGTTGCCGAGATGGGCCTTGGCGGCGCGGATCTCGAGCGTCGAGCGATCGACGACGAACTCGCCCGACGCCGCGGTCAAGGGCGGCCACACGTCGCGCGCCGCGCCAGCGGGCGCCGCCGCCGATGCCGGCTCGCCGGGGACGTAGGCCAAGGTCATGCCGTCGACCTTGGCGGCGATGCGGAAGTCGCCGTCGCTCGCGACCTTGGCGTCGTGGAACGGAAAGTCCCAGAGGTCGCCGCGCACCTTGACCGAGGCGCTGGTGATCGTGCCGGCGCGCACCGCGCGGGCGACGTAGCTGCGCACGCCTTCCGGCAAACCGAGCGGCAGGTAGCGCGCGGTGCGCGCCGCCTGCGCGTCGACGAGGCGGCCATCGAGCTCGAGCTCTCCCGGGTAGCGGCCGCCGCGCGCGATGCCGCTGCCGTTGCCGGTGCGCCAGGTGGCGCTCAGCTCGCCCTTCGCGTCGGCGTTGGCGAAGCTCGCCGAGACAACCTTGACGGTGACTCTCGGCGCGCCGCCGCCGGCCGCCCGCTCGATCTTCCAGTTCAGCTTGGCGTCGAGGCGATCGAGCGGCAGCTCGCGCTCCTCGAACACGCCGGGCAGGTCGAGCTTGCCGGCGCGCAGGTCGATCTGCGCCTGGCCGCCGCTCTCGCTCGCATCGAGCTGCAGCGCGGCGTTGCTCAGGCCCGGGCGGCCGATCGCATCGGCCTGCGGCGCGGGCCGGGCGGTCAGCGACAGGCCGCTCAACGAGCCCTTGACACGGTAGTGCGCGGGCGCATCGATCGGCCCGTCCCAGCGCGTCTTCAGCTCGCTGATGACGCCGCGCGGGCTGACGTCGGCGAGCAGCTCGCGCAGGGCGGCGCCGATCGGCACGCGGGTCGCGATGTCGGCCATCACGCCGATGTCGAGGCGGCCGGCGTCGAACTCGCCGGAGACGATGTCGCCGCTCTCGTTCTGGTACCAGGCGACGCGCAGGTCGCCCTGCGGCCAGGTCAGGCCGTCGCCGGTGCGAAAGCCGAAGCCGCGCACGGCGATGTCGGTGCGATCGCCCTTCCTCTCGGCGTCGATGCGGCCGGCGACCTGCTCGAAAGCGAGCGGCTCGACGCTCTTGTCGAGGCGCAGCGCGACCGCGCGCAGGGCGACGTCGAGCGAGGCGCTGACCGGCTGGCCGACGCGCAGCTCGAACCAGCCGCGCAGCGCGCCCTCGCCTTCGCTCAACTCGAACGGCAGCGCCACGCGCCGGCGCAGCTCGCTCACGTCGACGCGCGGCAGCTCGGCGTAAGCGCTGCCGCTCCACAGGCGCCAGTCGCCGCTCTTGGCGAACAGCGGCTGGGTGAAGCGGCCGCGCAGGCTGAAGCGCTCGCCCCAGCCGGCCGGCGGCGTCGCGTCGAGACGGACATCGTGCTCGCGCAGGCCGTTGCGAACGATCAGCTCGACGTCGGCGAGGGCGAGCGGCGGCGCGTCGCGCTGCTCGTCGATCCAGCGCACGGTGCCGGCGCGGATCACGAACTCGTGCTGTTTGAAGAACCAGTCCGCAGCGGCACCGCCGTCCTCGGCGCTCGCTGCGTTGCTGCCGAAATCGAGACCGGCGATGCGGATGTGGCCGGCCGCGTCGCGGCGAATGTCGAGGCTCGGCGCGTCGATCAGCAGCTGCTCGAAACGCGGCTCGAAGACGAGAAGAGAATGGACCGAGAAGGCCGCGGCCACGTGTGGCAGGCTGAGGGCGACACGCTGCTCGGCGTCGAGGATGCGAACGTCGCGCAGCTCGATCGCCGGCACCCAGCCGCTCGAACGCGCCTCGATGGCGCCGATCCGGATCGGCGCGCCGAGCATGCGGCTGGCGCGCGCCTCGATGGCCGGGCGCCACTCCTCGATGTGCGGCAGAATCAGCCAGTGAAGTGAGAGCCAACCCACGAACAGCGCCGCCCAGGCTGCGAAGATGAGCCAGAGCATGGCTCGCGCCACCCAGCGTGTACGGGCGAAGCGCCGCGCCGAAGCAGCGCCGCGAGAGGGGAGACCGGCCGCACCGGGAGGCGATTTCGAGGACATGAAGACAGCGTTGCGCCGGCCGGCAGAGCGTCGGGACTGCGATCGACACGCCCACCGGCGAGGACGGGCGCGGCCAAGGCTGCATCGACATCGCGCGCCGGTCGGTCCAATCTAGCATAGAGCCTCGCGCGCAACGATGGGTTCCCCCGCTGCCGACACGCCGCCCGCGACCGTTCCTCGCGCCATGGCGCCCAGCCGTGACCTTCCGCGCGCCGCGCACAGCCGCTTCGTGCAGCGCATCCGCCGTCGCTATGCAGACGAGCTCGCCTTGCTGCCCCCGGGCCTGCCCGATCGCGCCATCCTGGTCGCCCTGATCGAACGCCTGCAAAGCGGCGGCGCGAGCCTGGGTGCTGCCTTGCGCATCGCCCGCCAGCTCACGCTCGAGCGGGTCGCGGTACTCGACATCGAGGCCGGCGCCAGCGTCGCCGACGTCACTCGCGCGATGACCGAGCTGGCCGAGACGACGCTCGATCTCGCCCTGGCGCGAACCCTCGCCGACCAGGACGCGCGCTTCGGCGTGCCGCGCGACGCGAGCGGCGAGCGCATCGACTTCTGGGTCGTCGGCATGGGCAAGCTCGGCGCGCGCGAGCTCAACGTCTCGTCGGACATCGACCTCGTCTACCTCTACGGGGCCGACGGCGGCACCGACGGCGCCCATCCGACCAGCGCGCACGAATACTTCTCGCAGGTCGCGCGCGGCCTCTACGCGCTGATCGGCGAGGTGAGCGAAGACGGCTTCGTCTTTCGCGTCGACCTCGCGCTCAGGCCGAACGGCAACTCCGGGCCGCCGGTGGTCAGCCTGGCGATGCTCGAGGAGTACCTGCAGGCGCATGGCCGCGAGTGGGAGCGCTTCGCCTGGCTGAAGAGCCGCGTCGTCGCGCCGCGCGCCAGCGTCGCGAGCGGCCGGGCGCTGCCGCTCAAGTCGCTGGTCACGGCCTTCGTTTATCGCCGCTACCTCGACTACGGCGTCTTCGAGGGCCTGCGCCAGCTCCACGTCAAGGTGCGCGACGAAGCGCAGCGGCGTGCCGCCGGCCGGCCCGAGCGCGCCAACGACGTCAAGCTCTCGCGCGGCGGCATCCGCGAGATCGAGTTCATCGTCCAGCTGCTGCTGGTCGTGCGCGGCGGCCAGTTCCCGGAGATCCGCACGCGCTCGACCCTGAAGGCGCTCGACAAGCTCACTGCCGGCGGGCTGATGCCGCGCGCCACCGCCGAGCGCCTCGCCGACGCCTACACGATGCTGCGCCAGATCGAGCACCGCATCCAGTACCTCGACGATCAGCAGACCCACATCCTGCCGACCAACGACGCCGACCTGGCCTGGATCGCCGCCAGCCTCGGCCATTGCGCCGAGGACGGCACCTGCACGATGCTCGACCTGCTCGGCGTCGCGCGCGAGTTCGTCGCCCTCGAGTTCGATCGCCTGCTGCACGACAGCAGGAAGCCCGGCGCGAACGGCAACGGCTGTCGCACCTGCGGGCCGACGCCGTTGCCGATCGACGCCGAGGCCTTTCTCGCCCAGTTGCCGGCCGAGCTGCGCGCGCGCGTCGAGCCGCTGTGCGGTCATCCCAAGATCCGGCTGTTGCGCGACGAGAGCAAGGTGCGGCTCGCCCACCTGATCGCGAGCGCGGCTCAGGCGGTGCGCGACGGCCGCGCGACGCTCAACGCGGCGGTGCAGTTCGTCGATTGGATCGAGCCGCTGCTGCGGCGCGAGAGCTACCTCGCCCTGCTCGCCGAACGGCCCGAGGTGCAGAACCGGCTGCTGCGCCTGCTCGGCCTGGCGCGCTGGCCGATGCGCTACCTGATGCTGCATCCCGGCGTTATCGACGAGCTCGCCGACGAGCGTCTGTTGCACGATCGCTTCGATCCCGTCGCCTACAAGCGCGAGCTCGAGGAGCGCCATGCCGGCTGGGAGCGCTCGAGCCAGGCCGAGGAGGAGCTGCTGCTCGACACGCTGCGCCGCGCCCACCACGCCGAGGTGTTCCGCACGCTCGTGCGCGACGTCGAGGGCCACATCACGGTCGAGCAGGTCGCCGACGACCTCTCGGCGCTCGCCGACGCGACCTTGTGCTGCGCGCTCAGCTGGGCCTGGAAGCACCTGAAGACGGCGCACCGGCCCGAGCCGCAGCTCGCGGTCATCGCCTACGGCAAGCTCGGCGGCAAGGAGCTCGGCTACGGCAGCGATCTCGACCTCGTCTTCGTCTACGACGATGCCGAGACCGAGCCCGACAAGGCCGCCGAGGTCTACGGCGCCTTCGTGCGCAAGGTCATCGCCTGGCTCACCATGCGCACCGGCGCCGGCGAGCTGTTCGACATCGACACGGCATTGCGCCCGAACGGCGGCTCGGGCCTGCTCGTCACCTCGATGACGTCGTTCGAGAACTACCAGACCGGCCGCGGCAGCAACACCGCCTGGACCTGGGAGCACCAGGCGCTGACGCGCGCGCGCTGGTGCGCCGGCCTGACGCGGCTGGCGCCGCGCTTCGAGGCCGTGCGCCGCACTGTGCTCGCCGCGCCGCGCGACCTGCAGGCGCTGCTCGCCGAAGTGCGGGCGATGCGCGAGAAGGTGCGCGCCGCGCATCCGCTCAAGGCCGGCGCCTTCGACGTCAAGCACAGCCCGGGCGGCATGATCGACGTCGAGTTCGCGGTGCAGGCGCTGGTGCTCGGTCATGCGGCGCGCCACGCCGAGCTGCTCGACGACGTCGGCAACATCGCCCTCTTGCGCCGCGCCGAAGCGGCCGACCTGCTGCCCGAAGGCGTCGGCAGCGCGGCCGCCGATGCCTACCGCGATCTGCGCCGCGTCCAGCACCGGGCCCGGCTCGACGAGCAGCCGACCCAGGTCGAGCCGGCGGCGCTGGCCGCGCAGAGCAGCGCCGTCCTCGCCCTCTGGCGTGCCGTCTTCGGCTGACGGCGCGCGCGCCTGGGTCGCGCTCGCCGCCCTGCTGGCGCTCGCCGCGGCGCTCGCGTCGACGCTCGATCCGGGCGCGATCGACTGGCAGCCCGGGCTTTTCTTCCAGGAGCCCTGGCGCGCGGTCTCCGCCGCGTTCGTCCACTACAGCGCCCTGCACCTCGCCGCGAACCTCGCCGGCAGCGCGCTCGTCGGCGCCCTCGGCTGGTTCGCACGCGTACCGCTGCAGAGCGCGATCGCCTGGCTGATCGCCGTGCCGCTCACCCAGATCGGCCTGCTCGCCCGCGCCGACCTGCTGCACTACGGCGGCCTCTCGGGCGTGCTGCATGCCGGCGTCGCCTGCGTCGCCTGGCCGCTGATCGTTCACGGCAACGGCGCGCGCCGCATGATCGGCGCGCTCACGCTGGCGATCGTCGCGATCAAGGTCGCGAGCGAGACGCCGTGGGGCCCGGCGCTGCGCCATCCGGCCGGCTGGGACATCGCCACCGCGCCGTTCGCGCACGCCAGCGGCCTCGTTGCCGGCCTGGTCGCCGCCGCGCTGTGCGACGCGATCGCGTTCGCCGCCGTCCGCAAGGCGCGGACCGCCGCCCCTGGCATCGACGGATGAGCGAACGCAAGAGCCACCTCGACGCCCTCGCCGTCGCCCTCCTCGTCCTTTGCTGCTTCCTCTGGGGCCTGAACCAGGTCGCGGCGAAGGCGGCGTTGCCGGAGATCCCGGCCCTGTGGCAGGCGGCCCTGCGCTCGGCCGGCGCGGCGTTGCTGGTCTGGCTCTGGGCGCGCCTGCGCGGCATCACTCTCTTCGCGGCCGACGCGACCCTGCCCGGCGGCCTGGTCGCCGGCGCCCTGTTCGCGGCCGAGTTCCTGTGCATCTTCACCGGCCTGCAATTCACGACCGCGTCGCGGATGGTCGTCTTCATCTACATCTCGCCCTTCGTCGTCGCCCTCGGCATGCCGTTGATCGCGCGCTCCGAGCGGCTCAGCGCTCTCCAGAGCGCGGGTCTGCTGCTCGCCTTCGCCGGCGTCGCCTGGGCCTTCGCGGAAGGCTTCTCGCGCCCGGCGGCCGGACCGATGCAATGGCTCGGCGACGGCCTCGGCGTGCTCGCCGGCGTGCTGTGGGGTGCGACGACGCTGGCGATCCGCGCCTCGGCGCTCAGCCAGGCCTCGGCCGAGAAAACACTGCTCTACCAGCTCGGCGTCTCGGCGCTGCTGCTGCTCGCGGCGGCCGCCTTCGCGGCACCGCCGCTGCCGCACCGGCTCTCGCTGCTGGCCTGGAGCTCGCTCGGGTTCCAGACGATCATCGTCAGCTTCGCGAGCTACCTTGCCTGGTTCTGGCTGATCCGCCACTATCCGGCGACGCGGCTCGCCTCGCTCACGATGCTGACTCCGGTCTTCGGCCTCGCCCTCGGCGCCGTGCTCCTGAGCGAGCCGGTGACGGCACGCCTACTGTTCGCGCTGGCAACCGTCGTCGCGGGCATCGTTCTCGTCAACCGCAAGACGTGATCCGGATCCTCGCCTCGCTCGCCCTGCGGCTCGCCATCTGGCTGCTCGCCTTGTGGGCGCTCTGGCGGCTGACCGGCGTGTTCGGGCTGCTCCTGTCGCTGCCGCTGTTCGGCATCATCGTCGCCAGGTCGCTCGTCGATCTCGGCATCGAGCTGCTCTACAAGATGAAGCACGCCCACTGGCGCCACCTCGAGGGTCGGCACTACGCCTTTCGCGGCCATCGGGTGAGCGTGCTCGAAGACGCCGACCACCGGCGCTGGGTGCGTCTCGCCGACATCCGCGCGATCGTCGGCTTCACTGCCAGCGACGGCGCGCTCGCCGTCACGTACCCGAACGGCGTGCAACGCCTCGGTCGTCCGGCCGAGGTCCACGTCAGCGACGAAGCCTTGCTCGCCCATCTGCAGAAGGAACGCTCGCCCGACGCGATCCGCCTCAGCGCCTGGGTCGAGCGCGAGATCGTCTTTCCGGCGCGGCGCGAGCGCGAGCGCCTCGGCGTCCGCACGACCACGCTCGACACGCCCAGCGGCGACTAGCGCCGCGGCTCAGCGCCGGATCCGCTCGACCAGCGCGCTCGTCGAGTAGCCGTCGACGAACGGCAGCGCGCGCGCGTCGCCGCCCCAGCCACGCACCAGCGCGGTCTCGGCGAGCGACTCGATGTCGTAGTCGCCGCCCTTCACGTACAGCTCGGGCCGGACGATCTTGAGCAGCTCGAGCGGCGTCGCTTCGTCGAACAGCGTCACCAGGCTCACGCTTTCGAGCGCCGCCAGCACGCAGGCGCGGTCGCCTTCGCTGTTGAGCGGCCGGTCGGGCGCCTTGCCCAGGCCTTTCGCCGAGCTGTCGCTGTTCAGGCCGACGACCAGGCTCGCGCCCTGCGCCCGCGCCTGCGCGAGGTAGGTGACGTGGCCGCGATGGAGGATGTCGAAGACGCCGTTGGTGAAGACCACGGGCCGCGCCAGCCCGGCCAGGCGCGGCAGCAGCTCGGCGCGCGGGCAGAGCTTGGCGACGAAATCGGGCAGCACCGCGCCATTGTCGCCGCCGGGCCGGCGCCTAGGCGGCGCTTAGACTCGTCGCACGAAGGCGCGAGGAGCGACGATGCTTGTGCTGTGCGGATCTCCGATCTCGAACTACTACAACAAGGTCAAGCTGGCGTTGCTCGAGAAGGGCATCGCCTTCAGCGAGGAGCCGGTCGCCGCCGGCGCCACCGCACACGACGTCCTCGTCGCGTCGCCGCTGGGCAAGATCCCGTTCATCCGGACCGAGCGCGGCGCGCTGTGCGAGAGCCAGGCAATCCTCGAATACCTCGAGGCGGCGCACCCCGAGCCGCGGCTGCTGCCGAGCGATCCGTTCGCGGCCGCCAAGGTGCGCGAGCTGATCGCCTTCATCGACCTGCATCTCGAGCTGGTCGCGCGCGAGCTTTATCCGCAGGCCTTTTTCGGCGGCAGCGTCGGCGCCGCGGAAGCGGCCCGCATTCGCGCGCGGCTCGAGAAGAACATCGCCGCCTTCCTGCGCCTGGCGCGCTTCGCGCCCTACGTGGCCGGCGCAGAGTTCACGCAGGCCGACTGCTCCGCCTGGGTGACGCTGCCGCTCGTCTCGATGGCAACCAAGGCGGTCTACGGCGAGGACCTTTTCGCCTTGGCGGGCCTGGACTGGAAGACCTACACGCGCTTCATCGGCGAACGGCCGGCTGCGCAGCGGGTGACCGCCGATCGCAAGGCCTGGCAGGACCGTGCGGCCACGCCCGCCTGAACCCCTCGAAGACGGCGCCTTGTCAGGCCGGCCGGATGCCCGCAGGAGCGGGGACTACCGCGGCGGCAGTCGCGGCGGCGGCGGCAGCGACCGCGGCGCTCACTTCCTTGCGATAGCGGTTGAGCTCCTGGACGCTCGCGAAGCTGCGCTCGAGCAGCAGGCCGAGGTTGTGCAGGATGCGCTCGACGACCTTGTTCTCCCAGACGCTGTCGAACTGGATCTGGACGTCGAGCCAGCGCTCGAGCCACTCCGGGTTCGGCAGGCGGCTCTGGATCGTGTCGCGCGGAAACAGGCGCGCGTTGACGTGCAGGTTGGTCGGATGGAGCGCCTGCGCCGTGCGCCGCGCGCTCGCCATCAGCACGCCGACCTTGGCGAACGCGGCACGCGCCTCGTCGCCGAACTTGAGCATCGCCCGCTTCATGTAGCGCAGATAGGCGCCACCGTGGCGGGCCTCGTCGCGGGCGAGGGTTTCGTAGATCGCCTTGATGACCGGCTCATGGTGCCACTCGGCGGCGCGCCGGTACCAGTGGTTGAGGCGAATCTCGCCGCAGAAATGCAGCATCAGCGTCTCGAGCGCGGGCGCCGGATCGAAATCGAAGCGGACGGCGTGCAGCTCGGCCTCGGTCGGCACGAGGTCGGGGCGGAACCGGCGCAGGTACTCCATGAGCACGAGCGAATGCTTCTGCTCCTCGAAGAACCAGACGCTCATGAAGGCGGAAAAGTCGCTGTCGTCGCGGTTATCGCGCAGGAACATCTCGGTCGCCGGCAACGCCGCCCACTCGGTGATGGCGTTCATCTTCACCGTCTGCGCCTGCTCCTCGGAGAGCTTGGCGGCATCGAACTGGTCCCACGGAATGTCGAGATCCATGTTCCAGCGAACGGCTTCGAGCTGCTTGAAGAGTTCCGGGTAGAGCATGTGGGTACCTTGCAACCGGTGGAGTTTAGTCGGTGACCATGACAACGCCCGGCACGACCGATACGCCGACGCCGCCGCATGAGATGGAATTCCTTGCTGCCACGCGGGTCATCCGCGGCGGCGCTGCTGCGTACCAGGCCGAAGGCCAGCCGATGCAGGACGAGACCGACACTTTTCGAAGGCGCGCGGAACTCCGCCGGCAAAGCCGCGTCATACCGGTTCGATGCGCCGGCAAGCGCGCGTCGCGGGCTGCCACCCGGCAGACCGCGGCCCGCGCCGGCACAGTGAACCGGTTTTCGTCGCGGAGCCGGCCGGCTTTGCCGGCTGAAATCCTCGGGGGGTTCTCCTCCTCCCTCCTCCCTCCCTCGTTCCTCCGGGGGCGCTCGGCGACATTTCTTTTCCCCTCGCGGGCCGCTCCGGGCGGCTCGCATTGCCTCACCGCGGTCCGCGGCGGTGGGTTTCGCCGAGCCGACGCGGCGCGGCGATGAAGCGCGTCGCCGTGATCGGCTCCGGCATCGCCGGACTCGCCGCCGCGAGAAGCCTTGCACCCTTCGCACGGGCGACGCTGTTCGAGGCTGCCGACTGGTTCGGCGGTCACACGCACACGGTCGATCTGACGCTGCAAGGCGTGACGCACGGCGTCGACACCGGCTTTCTCGTCTTCAACGAAAAGACCTACCCGAAGCTCATCAGCCTTCTTGCCGAGCTCGGCGTCGCGACGGCGCCCTCGGACATGTCGTTTTCGGTCCAGGCCGAAGGCCTGGAATGGAGCGGCTCGAGCCTCGACACCGTCTTCGCGCAGCGGGC
>Ga0097691_1002984_pt1 | contig 10735 bp, 13 predicted proteins | sample NGESurdeep072012_8_FD_72858 | JGI IMG/M metagenome (GOLD analysis project Ga0097691, IMG submission 72858) | Arctic peat soil microbial communities from Barrow, Alaska - NGEE Surface sample 210-1 deep-072012 | ecosystem: Environmental > Terrestrial > Soil > Wetlands > Peat ...
ATGCCGTAATAGGACCAGGTGCGCACGTGGTTCGTGTCGGCGGCGGCGAGGATGCCGATGTGGCGAAGCGCTTGGGTCAGCGGCATGGCGAAACCGCGCCTGGTGAGGGTCGGCTGAATTCAGGATATGGCGCAACGTGCCAATAACCGCGCCACGAAGCCGCCCCGTTTCCGACACCGGCCGGTCGGCTGTTTGAACGGGCGATAACAGCACACTTCAGGGCGGGTTCAGTCCCTGCCGCGCATTCTCGACCGTAACGATCGGCCCCTGCCGGTCGGCCGAAATCCAACCCGGGTTTGCGGCAACCCGATCGAGAAGAGGATAATGACCATGCTGAGGACACTCGCGGCCGCCGTCGTGGCGGTGAGCCTGATCGCCGGCCCGGCGCTGGCGCAAGGAACTGCGCCTGCCACCATCAACAGCGCGCCAATGAGCACGGGCCAGCCGGCGAAGGCCGATGCCCAGAAGTCCACTACCAAGAAGCACGTGAGCAAGGTCAAGACGACCAAGCAGCACGCAGCCAAGGCGGTGCAACACGTGAAGCACGTCAAACACGTCACGCACGTCACGCACGTCAAGCATGTGAAGCGCGTGAAGCATCCGGCCAAGATGAAGATGGTCGGCTGAGCAAACCGGCGTTCTTCGCCGGCATTGGGTGGACCGAGCAGGCGCCGCCGGCGCATGATCCCGAAAAGTGGACTCCGGTTTCCCGCCTTCGCGAGGCCCGCTTAGGCGGGCGAAGGAAGGTCGGAACAGATCATGCGCAAGCACATACAGGCGACGCTTGACTCGTGCGCACGTTCAAGGGAACATTTCATCGTGCTGGTTCCCCGGGTCAGACCGGGGACGAAAGAGGGAACACGGATACCGCTAAGTTCGCGGCAATCCGTGGCTGCCCCCGCAACTGTGAGCGGCGAGCCCGCGTCCATACGGCCACTGGGCAACTGGGAAGGCCAGACGCACCTGGGCAACGACCCGCGAGCCAGGAGACCTGCCAGCGCGGTCACCCAACCGGTGGACGGGGCGTCCATACGGAGCGGTCTTTCGCAGCGGTGACGTCAATGCCGGTGCGAATGCCGTGAGAGTCAAATCTCCCACGACATCGGAAATGTGAACGTCGCGCGTAAGCGCTAAACGTGTTTCGTTCATGGCTCCTTCGCATCGGGTTTGGGTCCACCCGCTGCGCTCGCGTATTCGCGCGCGCAAACGAAGGAACGTTGTGTCATGGGAATTCGATTTCGCGTCACCGGCGCCGCGCTGGCGCTGACCGCTCTGCTCGCGCAGGCGGCGAGCGCGCAAGACTCTCCGCAAGACGGCAAGCTGATTTTGCCCACCATCGATGTCTCGTCGAGCCGGCTTGGGGCCGGCATCGTCGGAACGTCGACGAGCGTGATTACGGCCGAGGATATTCGCCGCGCGCCCGCACAGACCCTGCCGGATATTTTGTCGCGCGAGCCAGGAATTCAGGTGACCAATCTTTTTGGCGGTGTGAATGGTGCGCGCAGCGCCGTGGATATGCGCGGCTTCGGCGCGGCCGCCGGCTCGAATACGCTCATTCTCATCGACGGCCGCCGCATCACCGATCTAGACCTGACCGGCGTCGACCTTGCGTCAATCCCGCGCGAGAGCATCGAGCGCATTGAAATCACGCGCGGCAATAGCGGCGTCGTTCTCTACGGGGATGGCGCGGTCGGCGGCGTGATCAATATCGTGACGAAATCGGCCGCCGGGTCGCCGCCGTCGGCGCGCGTCGAAACGGGGTTCGGATCGTTCAAACAACGCGAGGGCGCCGCGTCGGCGGGCGGCTCGAACGGGCCGTGGTCGGCGAGCTTGTACGGCAATGGCGTCAATTCTGACGGCTACCGGGTCAATAATTTTTATCGACAGGCGAATGGAACTGGCGACTTCCGTTATACAGTGCCCGATGGCAGCTTTTATCTGAAGCTCTCCGGAGACGGCCAATATATCGGCTTGCCCGGTGCGCGGCGCGTTGACCCTGTTGCGGGTTTGGATCAACTCACCACCGACCGCACCGGCGCCACCACCCCGTATGACCATTCTCAGAAAGACGGCGCAAACGCGACCGCAGGCATCACCCGGTTGCTGGCGCCGGGCGCCGAACTGATCGTCGATGGCGGCATTCGCTACAAGCGAGAGCAGGCGCAATTTTATAATGCGACCGCGACCGTCGCGACTTCCGATCCCAATAAAGCCGTTGATACGATGCTCACAACCACGTCGTTCACGCCGCGTGTCAAACTCGATTCATTGTTCGGGACGTTGCCATGGAATGCGATCGGAGGAATCGACTATTACCGCGCGGTTTATGGTTCCGATCGTCCGCTCTATCTCGGCGCGCCGCCGATCGATCGTTACGACCTGACGCAAAGTTCGCTCGGACTCTACTGGCAGCAAACGCTGTCGGTGCTGCCGAGCACCGACATTTCAGCGGGCGGCCGTATTCAGCGGGTGACCGTCAGCGCGCGCGACAAATTCGACATCAATGCTCCCGGCGGGCAGCAATGTTTTATCGACTTCGGCTGCTTCCCGGCCAATGTCGAGGGGCTACCATTCGACACCACCGAAACCCACCGTGCTTTTCATCTCGGGCTCGATCAGCGATTCAACGAAAACATTGCGGTCTTCGGCCGTTGGGCTGAAAGTTTCCGCGTTCCGAACGTCGATGAGCGGGTCGGCGTAGTGACGGTCGGCAACGGCGTCCCGACCACTTTCGATCTGCGCACGCAGCGCTCGCACGATTGGGAAGCCGGAACTCGCTTGCACTTCGGCCGGCTCGATATCCAGTCGAGCATCTACGATATGATGCTCACGGACGAGATCCACTTCCGCTATGGTCCGAATTTCGAAGCGAACAACATCAATCTTGACCCGACGCGGCGGTACGGCAATGAAACGATCGCAAGTTATCGCGTGAGCGACGAACTGCGCTTCAAGGCGGGCGCCGCCTATACGCGATCGGTGTTTAGGCAAGGATTGTTCGCAGGCAACGATGTGCCGCTGGTCTCGCGCTGGACCGGCAATGCCGGCGTCTCATGGAACATCTGGCAGAAGTGGTTAGTGTTCGATGGGGTGGTGCGGCTCGTGGGATCGCGCCGCATGGACAACGATCAGACCAATGTGCAGCCGAAAATCCCGGCCAGCACGACCGTCGATGTACGGCTTGGCGGTGAAATCGAAAAAATCTTCTGGTCGTTCGCGATCCAAAATCTCTTAAATGTGAGCTACTTCGACTATGCGATCGCGAGCCCGTACCCGTATGGCCCCGGCAGCCAGTTGAACACCTATAACGCGTATCCATTGCAGGGGCGCAGCTACATGCTCAAGGCAGGAATGACCTATTGACCCCGAATGGCTGAGCAAGATGCCCGCAGCCGTGGTGCGGGGATGCATGATAAAACCTCTCGGTTCGATCCTGGAGGGCGAACCCATGCGAATGTTGCGGATGCTGTTTGGTGCGGCCTTGCTGGCCACGGCGGCCTTACCGGCGCTTGCCGCCGACGACATTATCGATGCCATCGACCAGGCCCGCAAAGCCTATCAGGCGGGCGACATGGCCAACGCCAAGCAGTCGCTCGACCTCGCCTCGCAGCTGATCGCGCAAAAGAACGCCGAGGGCTTCGTGGCGCTACTGCCGGCGCCGCTGGCAGGCTGGAAGGCGGAGAAAGCGCAGGCGAGCGCGGTCGGGGCCGCCATGTTCGGTGGCGCCTCGGCGGCCAGCCGCAGCTACAGCAATGCCAAGGGCGACACCGTCGAGGTATCGATCACCGGCGATTCGGCCATGATCATGCAGTTCGCGCCGATGCTGAATAATCCCGCCATGGCGGGAGCGATGGGCAAGCTGGTCCGTGTCGGCGATCAGCGCGCGATCCAGACCCAGGACGGTGACATCATGCTGCTGGTCGCCAACAAGTTTCTGATCAATGTGCATGGCTCGGCCGACGCGGCATCGAAGCTCTCCTATGCCCAGGCGATCGACATCGCCAAGCTGTCGAAGATGTGAGCGCTCTTACAGCGGCTGTCGGCCGCATGATCTCCCGTCTCTCCGTTAGGCACCGCGTTGCTTCGGCGGACGGTATTCATGTGTAACACCGCGCCGCCGAGACTTAGTTCTGGTCGGCCTTGATGTTGTTGTCCTTCACCACTTTGCCCCAAACCCGCATTTGATTGGCGACGAATTCGCGCTCGACCTCGGGGCCGCCGAGGGTCAGCGATACCTGTTGGGTTTCGACCAACTGTTTTGCCACGCGCTCGTCGCGCAGGCAGGCGGCCATCTCATTGCCGAAGCGTTCGATGATCGGCTTCGGCGTTCCCGCCGGCGCAAAGATGCCCCACCATGCGTAGGCTTCGAAGTCAGGAAATCCGCTCTCGCTCACGGTCGGCACTTTGGTGAGGAACGGATTGCGGGTTTTTCCGGTCTGCGCGATCGGGCGATAGGGCACATGCGTGAGCTTCACGCCGGCCCGCTGCGACAGCAGCGCCATCGCCAGATGGCCGACGCTGCCGCTGCCGACCGAGCCGTAGCTGATGCTGCCGGGGCTTTTCTTCGCGGCGGCGATGACATCGGCCAGCGTGTTGTACGGCTTTGCTTTCGCGGTCGTGATCAGGTACGGCGCCGTGCCGATCAGCAGGACCGGATCGAGGTCCTTCTCGGTATCGTAGGGCAGGCTGGGCAGCACGAACGGATTGGCCGCATGGTTGTCGAACACGGCCAGCCAGGTGTTGCCGTCCGGCGGCGATTTGGCGACCGCGGCGGTGCCGACGCTGCCCGAAGCGCCCGATCGGTTTTCGATGACGATGGTGGTGCCGAGCCGCTGCTGCAGCGTCGGCTGAACAAGCCGCATGATGGCGTCGGTCGATCCGCCAGGCGGATAGGCGACGACAATTCTGACATTGCCCGAAGGCCAAGCCTGCGTTTGTGCCTGCGCCTGTGCGGCCAATGGCGCGGCGATGGCGCCAAGCACGAGTGTGCGTCGTGTCAGTGTCATGGATTCCCCCCTTGGCTATTGTTATGGCCGTCAGCATACAATTGTTCCGTGTATCGCGCACGGGGTTCCCTGGCCGATCCGGCGCAAGCCGCTATGATTGCGGCGGAGGGCTCTAACAGGCGGCTACGGAGAAGACGGATGCGACGGTTGGCGCTCTTAGCGACGCTCGCGGCGGCGCTCGCGGTCGGCGGCTGCGCCACCGACGTCGGCCCCAGCCAGGCTGAACTGAAGGGGCAGTGGGAGGCGCAGAACGTCTATCCCAGCGGCTACAAGCAAGACCTGCTGGCTTTCCTGCGCACCTACCTCAACGATCCGACCCAGATCCACGCCGCCGCGGTGGCGCAGCCGCAGCGCAAGACGGTCGGTTCGGGCGAGCGTTATGTCGTTTGCGTGCGCTACGACGCGCGTAACACCGAGGGCCGCTATGCCGGGCCGAAGGACGGCGCCGCGACCTACGTGTCGGGCAAGCTCGAGCGTTTCTTCGATGTGCCGATCGAGGTGCGCGAGCTTTGCAAGGACGCGGCGTTCGCGCCGTTCCCCGAGCTGGAGAAGCTCACGCGCTAACGTATCCGCATGGTCTTTTCCGAAAACCGGTTGCGACTTTTCGGGAGCATGCGCCAGCGCATCGCCACGCCATACGGCGCGCGACAACCGCCGGGCTCGAACAGCTCGGCGGCACCAGGTTCAGACAACGAGGTCGAAAGTAGCCTCGGGCGTCGAGGTCACTTAACCTTGAGGTTCTCGGCGGATGTCTTTCCGCGATTCTCGACGAGTTCGAACTGAACGGTCTGACCTTCGTTCAGCGTGCTAAGTCCGGCGCGTTCGACCGCCGAGATGTGCACGAACACATCCTTCCCGCCTTCTTGGGGCTGGATGAAGCCATAGCCCTTCGTCGGATTGAACCACTTTACGGTGCCCTGAGGCATGCTAGATCTCCGAAGTATTACGAGTAACGACGCTAGTCTGGCACAGTCCGCAACCGCCGAACAAGGTCCTGGATGGGGCGCCGGGCGCGGCTTTTGGGTTATTTTTTTGAGGGGCGGGCGGCGGATTTTTGGTGCCGGGTGAGGGAATTGAACTCCCGGCATCGTGTTACCGTCCTTGAGCGCCTGCGCCTGACGTCGGAGCTCCTTGACCTCGCCACTGGTCGCTGCCCGCGCCGTGTCGCCCGCCAAACGCCGCTTGCCGGCCTCCAAGAATTCCTGGGGCCAGGTGTAATAAAGGCGCTCGGCAATGCCTTCACGACGGCACCACTCGGCAATACTGGACTCGCCACGCAGGCCAGCCAAAACGATACGGATTTTCTTCTCAGCAGAATATTGCTTGCGGGTCGCGCGGCGAATGTTCTTCACAACTCGCTCAGACGAAGATTCCAGGTGTCCGGATTTCTGTCTCATCTCCACTCCTTGATGGTTACGATGAGCCAGAAATCCTGCGTTCCTCAAGCCGCTAAATCTGTCTCACAGGTGCTGATGCCGGACAATCCAAGGCTATGAAAGAGGCCGCGAACTGATGGCGGCCTATTCTACTTTTTTGTCGCTGGAAAAACGGCTCGGGTAACTTCAATGCGGCGAAGTTCGTCGGCCTTTTGCGCGTATTGATTGCCGATGTCCTGCAAGGTCTTTTTTGCCTCAGGATTCAATGTGTCGTTGGCTTGCGCATAGCATAGCTTGGCAAGCGTAAGCATTTCCGTGATGCGCGACATTAGCGTTGCCGCCAATGCCACAGCATGCGGGACAGCAAATAGGTCATCGCGATGCCTACAATGGGAAGAACGGCCAGACGGTAATCGATTTAATATAAATAATTTATGAATCGGCTGGCGCTGGCCACATTGAGGCGCTGGCCACGATTGAACGAAACTGTTCCGCCCTTAACGGTTCGACTGCGTCGAATCTTTCGCTGTTCGTCCATGGAAAAAAGAAGTTCAGAATGGGGACAAATAGACCCGTCAGGCGCCGCGTGCCGCTTGAAAGGCATGGCGGACCTTTTCCTCGAAAGCCATCGGACTCCTGGCGATCAGATCGCCATCTTGAGTTCCTTGGTGGTGCGGAAGGCCACCCTTTTGCTCGCCTTGATCTTGATCGCCTCGCCGGTCGCCGGATTGCGGCCCATGCGGGCGGCGCGCTTGCGCACTTGCAGGATGCCGAGCCCGGCGATTCTTACCCGCTCGCCTTTCTTCAAGTGCTTAGTGATCAGGCCGACGAGGTCCTTCAGCATCTGCTGGCCCTCCTTCTTGGTAAGCTGATGCTGGTCCGCAAGTGTGTAGGCCAAATGCTTAGTGGTGATCGACTTGCTGGCCTTGGGTTCCGCCGTAGCGGCTGCTATTGCTTCCATGGGATTCTACTCCCTCATGCGCACCATGCGCCGTGGCATTACTCCTATGAGATTCGCAGGCCGGCCGCAAAGCGCCGTGACCCCCCGCGAGCGGTTTAACCACTGAAACGAAGCGTTTTTCGCGTGGCCGCCACGTGAGCATTAGCATTAGCCGTCGGGCGTTTGCCCCGTGTTGCCGCGCGGTAAGGCCGCCCGCGCATTGGCGCGGTCGGGGGGCATATGGCGGCTATCGAGATAAAGAGCCGGGAACCAGCGCAATTGCGCAGGCCTCGCGGTTACAATTGGCGTTAGGGATAAGTGATGCCGCTTCATCGGGCGCGATACGCCGCTCATTCAGATTATTGCAACCGTCACAGTCAGAAAATGCACCAAACACCGTTAGAACGCATCGACAGGTTGCCGGCCCGCGCCGAGGACCTCGCGGCGGCCTTCACGCAAGGCGGCTTGCCTGGCCTGCGCGCCGTGCTCAAGGACCTGGCACGTCGCGTTCGAGCGACGATGGCGGCCAACATGCAGGTGCGCAGCTCAAGCCAGGAAGAAGCCGCTGCTTGAATCAGATTTGAAGCCCGATGTCGTTCATCGCGGCCACACTGGCGTGGCTGGTGGCTCCGAGCCAGCAGTTATCACCGTCGGCATGGGCTGAGCGTTTCCGCCTTGGCGCTGCACAAAGGCGTCCGGTTCGCCGCACGCGATAATCCCCCCGAAAGAACGGCCATTGCCCGCCATCTTCGGCGGGCTTTTTTTTCGCGTCACCTTCCTTGCTTAGTCGCAGCCTCGTCCAAGCTCGGCGTATCCCGCCCTTGCGCCGCTTGGTTTTGTGCTTGAACTACAACAGGCCGAACAGGGACATGGCAAGAAACCACTGGTGGCCACATCAACATAGGATTTGCGAAATAGCGGGCACTGTATTCCCAGACCGGATAGCTCATCCCCTCCCATCCGGGATTCCGCAGTAGGTCCAGCAATTCGGTATCTGTCCATTGCCCCGATATGCCAGCGCAAAACTCTTTGCGGCCGTTTTCGTATTGCACAACCAAATGCCGAATATTATTCGGCTCCGCGGGCTCAACGAAAAAGTGCGCCTGCGTTTGATACTGCCGGCAAAAGATCGTCCCAAGCGGTCGTAGCTTGCGGTGATCGTTCATGGTCGTGTGGTCTCTTTAGTGCTCGTTGTGCTCGCGTTGCCTTGCTATTTCGTGGCGACGTTCGCGCCGCTCACATTTTGTATCGCGATTCTAGCCTGTATTGTAATGGCGGTCGGTACGGTTGTAAAAAAGTAGCCCCGCTATCCTATTCGGCTTGCCAGCGGCGCTTAAACGCCGTCAAACGAACAAAAAAAATAGGGACCGCGTGCTAAGCGCGACCCCAAGGCTCGGAATGCTTCGGTCAACTACCGTGGGCTTGCTTTTGAGTACGAGATTTTCGTCTGTGCAAACTGCGGTCATGAGCAATCGTTAACAGTGAGCCGGCGCGGTTTTGCTGCCTTTAGCTGATCGGCACTAGCCCGACCTCGGCCACGCGATAAAACGTCACCTGCGCCCCCAAAAAATGGCCATTGCCCCGTCAACTAGGGCAGGGCCTTTTTAGCGAACTGGGACTCCTAAATGAAATAGGCCGCCAACTGATGGCGGACTATTTCTGCTCGACTGTCCGCACGTCGCCGCAGGCGAAACATCGAAAGGTATACAATTCAGCAAATGACGCGACCTTGGAGCCGAGACACGGACTATGCCATATTGGCACTATGGTGGACCCATCGACCTTCAGGGTGATTGTGCGCGCACGGAATAATGGCACGGGCTACACCTATCTGATCACCTGCACGGATGATCCTGTCTGGTCTCAGGGCACCAATGTCTTTTACCCCTCTCCGGAGACAGCCGGCGAGGCAGGGCGGGCTGCCATGGAATCTCTTCTGACTAGATTGGCAAGCCCGCAACAATAAAACGCGGCAAGGGCCGAATGAGGGTGACCTGACCCGGCTTTTTTATACCAAGCGTTGTGAGAAAATGAGCTTGGAAAGGAGCTGGTGATGCCGAAGAAGAGGTTTGGTGCTGAGCAGATCGTGACGCTGCTTCGCCAGATTGAAGTGTCGATGGCGCAGGGCAAAGCTACGCCGGTGGCCTGCCGGGATGCGGGGATATCGCAGCAAACTACGCGATGAGCTGCTGAACGGAGAAATCTTCTACAGCTTGAAGGAAGCCCAGGTTCTCATCGAGCAATGGCGAAAGCACTACAATACAGTCAGACCGCACTCATCGCTCAATTATAGACCGCCCGCGCCACAGACGATGAACCTGTTCCCGACACCGCTAGATCGGGCCGCGCAAATGCAATAACCTCCCAATCGCGCTGGTACATAAAATCCGTCAGGTCACTCGAGAACCCTATGATCAGATTGAAGTCCCCAGTAATCGGTGGTTGTGCGAAGCAGTTGTCCCTACTCAAAACTCCGAAAGCCAAAGAAATCCTGGAGTTTTTCGGCATTCAGAGTTTTGAGTAGGGACAACCTTTCGCCTGCGACTGCTTACGTTTCGGCTTTAATTTACGTATAGTTTAATCAGAACTGACGCCAAGTTTTTCCACCATCGCAATGAGAATTGTATTCTGATATTCAAGATGCTGCAGGATCACTTCGATTTCCTTCTCCGCTCTTAAGTTTACTTCAAGATCGTAGTCAGCACGGCTCTCTGAGTGCCGACCTTGGACATTCTGTCCGACCATAATGAGCGGCATCAGTAGCAGTTGAATCAGATTAGAAATGAACAACCAGAAAACAAAACCCGTTGGCGGATCAAATTGAAGATCTTTCGGCGCGACCATATTCCATCCCAACCAAACGACTGTCAGATAAAGACAACCAGGAAAAAACTCATGGTTCCAACGAGATTAGTAATCCAATAGGCAAGCCTGTCCAGAGCGCTCAATTTCTCGGAGAGTTCTTTGTTGATATTTAGGAGCGGCTTCCGCTGTTTTATAAATTTAGCAAATGAAGGTGGCTTTTTAAATTTTGCAGCCGATGTGTTGCTCATAGTGAAACCTTCCTTTCAAGATAAGCAGACTGCTCCATGCGACAGTCCGGCTGCCACCCATTTGAGGGGCATTCTGGCTCGGCGAGCCACGTGTCTAAGCTTGCGCTTACCACCGCCTCAATTCTTTTCACGAGCAGTTTCGACATGGAAACGGTGCAACACGCGGTGAAAGATGGGTGCCAATATAAATCCGGTCGCGATGACAATGACCAGACCAGAAAAGATCGCATAGGTTCCGGCGAAGATTTTTTCTGCTGTCGTCTTTAATTCTACTACCGGGCCCATGCCCGACAAAATCATCGCGGCGTTCACATAGGCATCGACCAAGGACATGCCCTCTAAATTGGCATAGCCAGCGAT
>Ga0097691_1002985_pt1 | contig 10730 bp, 14 predicted proteins | sample NGESurdeep072012_8_FD_72858 | JGI IMG/M metagenome (GOLD analysis project Ga0097691, IMG submission 72858) | Arctic peat soil microbial communities from Barrow, Alaska - NGEE Surface sample 210-1 deep-072012 | ecosystem: Environmental > Terrestrial > Soil > Wetlands > Peat ...
GGGCGGAGGCGAAAGACCCATATGCGCCAAAATCCATCATCGCCGTGCGCGCCAATGACCCGGCCGAGACGCAGATCCGTTACGATCTCTACCGCATACCGTTCAACGGGGGACGGGGCGGGCAGCCGGAGGCCCTCGCTGGAGCATCGCGCAACGGCATGAGCAACAGCTTTCCCAAGGTGTCGCCCGACGGGCGGTGGGTGCTCTTCGTGCAGAGCCGCAACGGCCAGTTGATGCGGCCCGACAGCCGTCTCTACATTGTGCCGGCCGGCGGCGGCGCGGCCCGGCCGATGCGCTGCAATACGCCGCTGATGAACTCCTGGCACAGCTTTTCGCCCAACGGGCGGTGGCTGGTGTTCTCCTCCAAGAGCCGGTCGCCGTACACGCAGATGTTTCTCACCCATCTCGACGAGGCGGGCAATGACAGCCCGGCAATCCTGGTGGAGAACGCGACCGCCGCCAATCGCGCGGTGAACATCCCGGAGTTCGTCAACATCCCGCCGGACGGCATGCTGACCATCGACGCGCCGGTAACGGACTACTACCGGATTGTGGACGAGGCGTCGGAGTTGATGAAGCAGGGCCGGCACCAGGAGGCCGCTGCCGAGTGGCGAAAAGCACTCGAACTCAGTCCCGCGGAGGCCCGGGCCCATAACAACCTGGGAGTGTGCCTCTTCTCCACCGGAAAGGTTGACGAAGCCGTCGCCGAGTATCGCGCTGCCCTTGAACTGAGCCCCGAGTACCCCGAGGCGCTCAATAACCTCGGCGATGCGCTGGTGCGAAACAAGCAGTTCAACGAAGCGCTGCCGTACCTGGAAAAGGCCATCGACCTGAATCCGCGCTATGCCAGCGCGCACAGCAATCTGGGCTCGGCTCTGGCGCAGCTAAACCGGCTCGCCGAAGCCATCTCGCACCTCGAGAAGGCCATCGAATACAAGCCCGACCTGGCTGACGCGCACAACAACCTGGGAGTCGCCCTGGCCATCTCGGGCCGGTACGCGGATGCCGTCCCGGTGCTGCAGCAGGCCGTGAAACTGACCGGCGCCAATGAGCCGATGATCCTCGAACTGCTGGCGCGGATGTACGCCGAAACCGGCCGGTTCGAGCAGGCCGCCCAGACTGCGCGCAGGGCCCTAGCCGCAGCTTCAAGGCGCAACAACGCCAGGATGATGGAAATGCTCAAGGCGCGGATCACCGACTACGAGTCGCGGGTGACGCTCCCGCGACGGTAGCGCGCATGCGGTTCCCGGGTTCGGGTCCCAGCCGTAAGCGGACATAGTGCAAGCTGATGGATGGTTTGCTCACGGGTCCGCGAGCTGCAGGAAGCACTTTCCGCGGGCACCATCGCGCTCGAAATCAGCAGCCGCAACGCGCGCGTCGCGGCGCTCCAAAAGCGCTGGGACCGGCTGCGCGCCGGCCTGGACCTGATCCTGGACCAGCGGGGCGCGGACATGGCCGATATGCGCGGGGCGCCAGCGGAATGCTGGTGCGCGACTACAAGGGCAAGGAAGCCGATCGGCTGGTGACCTGGATCGACACCGGCGTGGTCTCGCTGCTCGCCGAACTCCGCGGCCACGAGCGCCGACCCGTGTCGAGGAGTGCAAGCCCCTCGACGTATCGCCGGCGACGGTCACGCTCGCCCTGCTGCTGACCGACGAGGAGTTGGATTCGTTGGAGAAGAGGGGCGCTGGAGATGGAGAAATCGCGATGGGCGGACAACCAGGTGGATCGGATGTCGCAAGCCCTCAACCGGCTGCGCGCCCTGGTGAGCCTGCCCAAGGGCTCCCCGCCGATGCCGCGGCCCGATCTCGGCAAGCTTCCTTGAGAGGCGACGACGTCCCCGCCAGATCGCTTCGCGGATCGCGACGCCGTTTCACTTTCGCGGTTCGAAGCGCACTTCAACTTCAGTGCTCACTTTGACCGGGTGGCCGCCCTGTACCGGGGGGTGATAACGATACTGAGACCACGGCACAATCTCGCATAGCTGTTTGCCGGTATCCAGTTGAGCAATTTTCCCGTCCGGGCCGATGGTGACTCTGCAATTCACCGTTCCCCCCTTGGGGTCCCATAGCGGTGCGGTTTGAACGGGTGGACCCTCAATCAGGAGAGCGCGCTGTCTATCTGCTGCAACCGAGACTTCAGGGACGTTCTTCCCCTTGGCCGTGTCGTCCTTCTTCTCTATCCCGGAAACCGTTCCGCTCTCCGTGGATTTGGCACGCTGTATCCGCGTAACCAGAAATACGGGCCTGGCGGGATACCGGTTCACCCTGGTGCGCAATACCTGGGCATTCAGATCGATTGCATCAAAAGCCAAGCCGCTCCAGACCATCCTCACCACGCGATCACAGCTGGATAGCAGCGGATAGCCGTTCTTGCCCTGTTCGGGATCCCCGATGTCGTCAATGACCCTTTGCGCGTAGATGCCCTCGACAATGTACTCGTCCCCGTGGGTTGCTTCGTAGGGCGTCTTAAAGAACAGGCGGTAGCGGCGCGCGCCTTCCCAAATGTACACAGAAGAGGTGCTGCCTGCGTTCAGCGCGGAATCCATCGCCCCGCCGCCTTCGATGAGGACCTGGGCCTTTCCCTGGATCCGGTCCAGCGCGACCGCGGCTTTCTTGGCTTCATCGGCTGATGGCTTGCTGGAGCAGCCGCTCCATACGGCAAGCGTAAATACGAGAAAACAAAACATGCGTGCGTTGCGGTTCATTCGCGAGTTCCTCGCTTTCGGGACTTTCCGGTCCGAATTCGACGGTATCACGTCGAATGCCCGCTGACAACGGACCGGACCAGCCTGCCATCCCTTCCGAGCGCCGGTGGACGACCTCAATTCCGCCGACCCCGGACTTACCACCACCTACCTCAACGGTTACTGCTGAAAAGACCATCCCTGAAGGCGCCGCGGAAGTCATCCGCCTCGCGCTGCTCTTCGACGACGGACCCGCCGCCACCTACTCCAACCGGAAAGGCATCGTCCGCTGGTAATCCGAGTCGGAGCCCATGAGCGGTCCCAACCTCGCGATCGCCGACACCTGAACGGATCCAGTCCGTGGCCTCGCCGCCGAAGAAGTAGAAATATCCGCTCGCCTTCGCCAGTCGGGCGTTGTGCCCGCGCCGGCTCAACTCGTCGTTGATCGCTTTCAGGGTGACCCTTGCTGCCATGACGCTACAATTATGCCGTATGCCGCTCACGGTCTTCGACATCAAAGGCGTTCCCGGTAATCGTCGGGAGCGCATTGAAGCGGCCGTCGTCGCGGGCGGCAGGTATGCCCGCGGCCCGCACGAAGCGTGGATTGCCGCCGACCCATTCGAGGGTGGCTTCCGCGTCCTCATCACAGGCCCACAGGGATTCGAGCGCATCGTGGTGTTTGCTCTCGACGACGACCCGGCGGTGATCGCGGAACGCGTACGAGAGACGATGGAGCAATAGAGCCTCCTGCGCGCTATCTGCCGTCTGCAGCAGAAGCGATATCGGCAAATATCGGAAGCTAACGATCCGAATGTAACCTTCCGCGGAGGAGGCGCGAGCGCCGCGAAACCACTTTTCAGTCCTGGCTCTCTGGCCCGATCACGAATGACGTGCCGGCGCTGCCGTTAACCAAAAGCGCACGGCCCGTCGGAGACACTGAGAAAGTCGCCCAGGAATGGCTAAGAGGCGCGTCCGGTTTCGAGCGGCGGGCGATATTGCCGTACCAGAGAGCAACCGTTTCCCCGCAATATTGGCCATTTCCCGCAAGTCCCGGGCACCGCGCCGCTAACCAAAAGGACCGAGAGTTCGTCGCAAGTTCATTTGGCTCCCCAAACGGGACTCGAACGTATGACCTTTTGGTTGACGGCGGAGAGACGTCGGAGAAGCCATCGCTGCGAGCCCACAAGCAAAAAGGCCCGCCACGGCCGAAGCCGGGCGGGCGAGTGGGGGCTACCCGACGCTATCGGTTGATCCGGTAGGTGCGCTCCCCGCCTTCAGGCTTGAAGGACTCGATGGCGTAACCGGCTTTCTTCATGGCGCCGGCCATGAACCCGCGGACGGTGTGCTTCTGCCAGCCCATCTTCTGCATGATCTCGGTCAGCGTCGCCCCGCTCTTGCGCTGCAGCATCGCCACTACCTGGGCGGTCTTACTGCCTTCGCGCGGTACGGCCGCATCCTGCGGTTTCGCGGCCTTTTTGCCCTGGGGCGGGTTCTTGGCCGTCAGGGCCTTCTGGCCAGTCTTCGCCTTCGCGGGCGCACCCTTGGCGCCCCGTGCGCCACGCTTGGCCTTGGGTTCCGCTTTCGGCTTCGTCACAGGTTCTGCTTTCGGCTCCGCACTCTGGCCCAGGCCCTGGATGCGCGCCCACACTTGACCGGCGGCGACCTTGTGGTTCGGGAAGCGCTTCACCGGCCTTACGCCCGCCAGGCTGTTCCAGATCGCTACCAGCCTCTCCTTGGGCCAGGAAGCGGCGAGTTCCCCCCATTCCTGCGGGCTGGTGAAACTGTCGAAAGGAGTGGCTGTAGTGGCGGCAGCCTCTTCGGCAGTGGCAAACGCCACGATTTCGTTCTGGTCGTTGATGGTAAACGTCGTCATAATGGTTCTCCCCTTTGTCCGCGCTGTGGCGGTCATGGACATGGATCACTCCGGTCTGCTGGAAAAGCAAGGCAATTGGAACTTCAGTCGACGATTGGGTAGGAGTGCCAGAATGCAAGGGCCATTCGCCCTTCTTTTTTCTCACTCTTTCTGCCATATTCTGCTTGCCTCTCCGCACCCAAAGAGCGTTCATGTGACTGTCGTGGGACACCCACCGACGAGGAGAAAACATGAACTCAGCAGGTCCGACTGCGATCCATGAACGACACCGGGCAAGCGGGCGCCGCCCCTCGACCGCCACCATCGCCTGCCCCAACTGCGGCATCCACCAACCGGTCGAAGTCGAATATGACGGCGACCAGGGATACGCCGCCCTACCCGTCACTCCCTGCAGCGTTTGCCACCAAGACCTGTGCTGCTTCTGCGACCAAGCCTCCTGCGAATGCGGCCTTACCGTCTGCCTTCATTGCATCGTTACTGTGCCCGACGGAACATCCGCTGGTCTCAGACTGTGCAAACCCTGCGCTCAGCAGACCGATCCCCGCTGCCCCGCGTGCGGGGAATTCGCGCGCATGATGTCGCGTGAGAACTCCGAGCAGCAGTGGTTCGAGTGCACCGCCTGTGGCGCGGCCATGGACGGGGACGAGATTGATGCCGCTCAGCAGGTACCGGCTCGCCGACAACCAGGAATCGCGCGGGAACAGTCACAGGGCCCGGTGTTTCCTGAAGTCGCCTAGAGGGGAAGCGATGCACCGCACCAGGACCGCACCTTCCGAGAAGCAACCCGCTGCCGTGGCAACCAAGTTCCTGCGACTGTTCCATGCGGTGCCGCTGGGTCACCGCATCGACGGTTGGCGGGTTTGTTGGGTGGGCGGTTGGGACCGCTCCCAGGTACTCTTCGTCGTCATGGTGGAAGCCCCGGCCACGCCATTCCCCAGGTGAGCCGCTAAGCCGGTTGGCTGTCGCCGAAGCGTAAGCCGCCGCCGGTTCCTGGAACTTGTCGGCGGCTGGGTGTTTCTGAATCGGGCGAGACTTATTTGGCGATCCGGTAAACGCGGTCACCGGAGTGGCGCCACGAGGGCGCTCAGTTCCGCAACAGCGGCGGCTTTGTCGTTAGGTTCTTCATTCGTCATGTTGGTGGTAATCATCCTTTTCCGCGCCTGTCTGGCGCATGACGATTCATCCCTCCGAGTGGCCCGAAAGGCAAGGCCGAATAGTCCGGAATTTTGCTTGCCTGTGGGGCCCCAAAGAGCGTTCATGTGACTGTGGTTCACCGCCACGGAGAGGACAACCAAGCATGGATAACGCCGTATTGATGGAGATTGAGAAACTGCGCCGGGCCAGCCTGAAGGCGCTGCGCGAGAAGCATCGGGAGGTGTTTCAGGAAGAGACACCATGCCGGCATCGGGAGCACTTATTCCGGCGGATCGCCTGGCGTCTGCAGGCCTTGGCCGAAGGAGATCTCTCCGAGCGGGCTCGTCAGCGGGCCTGCCAGATCGCCAGGGACGGAGACCTACGCGTCGTTGCCCCATCCGGCTTCTTTTCCGTCAGTGGCACGAGTGTCCAGACCACGCCAGGGGACCGGGATCGTCGGCATCAGGACACCCGGCTGCCGTTGCCGGGCACGATGCTCACCCGGAAATGGAAAGGGAAAACCCTGTTGGTGGAGGTGCTGGAGAACGGCTTCCGCTATGAGAAGCGGCATTATCCTTCGCTGAGCGCGATCGCTGTTGCGGTCACGGGCACACGCTGGAATGGTCTGGCATTCTTCGGGCTGACGCGCCCGGCACGAAAGGAGCGGCGCCATGCGGAAAAATGATTCGGAAGGGACAACTTCCCCCTCGCGGCCCAGCCGCCTGCGGTGCGCGATCTACACGCGGAAATCGACGGAAGAAGGGCTGGAGCAGGAATTTAACTCGCTGGATGCCCAGCGCGAAGCGGCGGAGGCCTTCATACAGAGTCAGCGGCGCGAAGGCTGGATCGCGCTGCCCCAGTGTTATGACGATGGGGGCTTCACCGGCGCCAACCTGGACCGGCCGGCAGTGAAGCGGCTGCTGCAGGCCGTAGAAGCGGGCGAACTGGATTGCGTGGTGGTGTATAAAGTGGACCGCCTGAGCCGTTCGTTGCTGGACTTCACCCGCATGCTCAGCATCTTCGAGCAGCACAAGGTGAGCTTCGTTGCCGTCACGCAGCAGTTCAATACCAGCACATCGCTGGGACGTTTGACGCTCAACATTCTGCTCTCCTTTGCGCAATTCGAGCGGGAGTTGATCGGCGAGCGTACGCGCGACAAGATGTCGGCGGCCCGGCGGAAGGGGAAGTGGGTGGGCGGATGTCCGGTGCTGGGCTATGACGTAGGCCCAGGTGGAGGACGGCTGGTGGTGAATGAGGAAGAGGCCGAACGCGTGCGGACCATCTTTGCACTGTTCGAGCAACATCGTTCGCTTCCGAAGACATTAGCGGAGATCGAACGGCGGGGTTGGCGGCTCAAAAGCTGGACACGTAAGACGGGTCAGTTCCGCGCGGGCGGGCCGTTTGCACTGAATTCCCTGCGGCGGCTGCTGAGCAACATTTTGTACACGGGCGCCATCCAGCATAAAGGGCAGATGTACGCGGGCGAGCACGCCGCCATTCTCGCGCCCGGTACGTGGGAACGGGTGCAGAATCTGATCACTCAGGGACCGGCGGGTCCGCGCGGCCGACTGCGGAATAAGCACCTGGCTTTGCTGAATGGATTGTTGTATTGCGATTCCTGCGGGACTCGAATGGTGTACTCGTATGCGGCGAAGAAGGATCGCAAGTATCCTTACTATGTGTGCCTGAACGCGCAGCGCAAGGGCTGGGCCGTGTGTCCTGGTAAATCGCTTCCCGCAGGCCCTATCGAGGAATCGGTCCTGGGACGGATCCGGGAAGCGCAGCGCGGAATCCTGGATCGCTCCGCGTGGGAACAAATGGATCGTACCCGGCAGGTGGAGGCGATCCAAGCGATCGTCGAGCGGATCGGCTACGACGGGACCGCGCGGCAAGTCACCATCCGGTTCCATCCACCGGCGACTACGGCGGCGGGACAGGAGGTGGGGGCATGACCGGCCACCAGGAGGTCACGTATACCGTGGACTTTGGCGCAGGCAGACAGAGCCGGCGAGCAAACCAGACCTTTTCCGAGCGAGAGATGCCCGATTACGAAGGGGCGGACCGCGGCATTCCCCGGATCGCCCGGCTGCTGGCGCTCGCCATCCGGTTGGAGGGGCTGGTGCGGGATGAAACGATTCGGGACTATGCGGAACTGGCCCGCCTCGGGCGGGTGACACGAGCCCGCATGACACAGATTATGAAGCTGCTCGATCTGGCTCCGGACATTCAGGAACAGATCCTCCTTCTGCCGCTCATCCAGGGCCTCAATGAGAGAAAACTGCGGCCCATTGTCAGCCGGATCGACTGGGACGAGCAGCGGCGGATGTTTCAGAAAATCACCGGCCGCTGCCCAGAACCGGGGACCCGGCTGGATAGTTGCAACGGCTGAATCAGACTCACGGAACAGTCTTTTGACATTCGCGTTCACGCCCCTACCGGCCGGCATCCAGTGAATCTGCGCCAACGGTGGCTAGGGGTTCGGCGGCTGCGGCGGTGGCCTCCGCTGGGTTGGTCCAAACCGAGGTAGTGTGTCATGGCATGCCAAAAAAGGTCATTCCATTCCCCCCGCGAAAAGCCGACCACCCCCGGCCTGAGCCCCAGGGGCATTCCCGCATCCTGATTCACGTCGGCCGGCAGCGATATGTCCTCAACATCCCCTGCGAGGCCATGGTAGTATCGCCTGAACAAGCCCCGGCAACGCCGAACGGGCTGGAGGAACCGCAAGTCCAGACCCGATTCCTTCGTCTGTGCCAGCCAGCAGGACTGGGCGATCGCATCGATGGCTGGCGGGTGTGCTGGGTCGGCGGATGGGATAAAAGCAAGGTGCTGTTCGTGGTGATGGTGGAGCGCGTCGTCAGGGCGGCTCAAACGTAAGCTCGCTGGCGCCCCCTTGCATTTCTGATCTTAGCTCGGCTCATCGTGGCCCGTAGATTTGTCCACACCTGGCGGTTGCCCCGGCCCAAGCTGGAGCGGGGCTCTTTCACGACCCGGTGGATAACGGTCCCACGAAAACCACATCGAGGTATCGCGGAAGCCGGGGATCCTGCGGTGGCGGGCTCGGAGCGGGCCCGGGCACCTCTTCAAACTCGACCCACTCCTGGCCATCCCTATCCGGGAGGCACTTCGCGATAACTACATGGCGCTCGCCTGGGTAGTCTCCAGGCAGGCGGCGGAGGTTCCCGAATCGCAGCCGAATGGGAGGAGACGGCGCACGAAACCTCCGCCGAACACGCCAGTGTTCCGTTTCAGCCTGCGGGAAAAACGTCATTTCCAGCTTCGCCATCCGCCGCGCGATGCTTTTCAATTTCGTTGTTGGCACTGGAGGTTATGGCCTCGAATCGTAATTTGGCGGCTCAAAAGCTGGACACGTAAGACGGGTCAGTTCCGCGCGGGCGGGCCGTTTGCACTGAATTCCCTGCGGCGGCTGTTGAGCAACATTTTGTACACGGGCGCAATCCAGCATAAAGGGCAGATGTACCCGGGCGAGCACGCCGCCATTCTCGCGCCCGGTACGTGGGAACGGGTGCAGAATCTGATCACTCAGGGACCGGCGGGTCCGCGCGGCCGACTGCGGAATAAGCACCTGGCTTTGCTGAATGGACTGTTGTATTGCGATTCCTGCGGGACTCGAATGGTGTACTCGTATTCGGGGAAGAAGGATCGCAAGTATCCTTACTATGTGTGCCTGAACGCGCAGCGCAAGGGCTGGGCCGTGTGTCCCGGTAAATCGCTTCCCGCAGGCTCGATCGAGGAATCGGTCCTGGGACGGATCAGGGAAGCGCAGTGCGGAATCCCGGATCGCTCCGAGTGGGAACCAATGGATCGTACCCAGCAGGTGGAGGCGATCCAAGCGATCGTCGAACGGATCGGCTACGACGGAACCACGCGGCAAGTCACCGTCCGGTTCCATCAACCGGCGATTACGGCGGCGGGAGAGGAGGTGCGGGCGTGAGCGGCCACCAGGAGGTCACCTACACACTGGACTTGGGCGCTGGCAGACAGAGCCGGCGAGCCAACCCGAACTCTTCCGAGCGAGAGATGCCCGATCACGAAGGGGCTGACCGCTCCATTCCCCGGATCGCCCGGCTGATGGCGCTGGCCGTCCGCTTGGAGGGGCTATTGCGAGAAGGCGTGATTCGGGATTATGCGGAACTGGCCCGCCTGGGGCGGGTGACGCGAGCCCGTATGACGCAGATCATGAAGCTGCTCGATCTGGCTCCGGACATCCAGGAACAGATTCTCTTTCTGCCGCTCATTCAGGGCCTCAACGAGAGAAACCTGCGGCCCATTACCAGCCGGATCGACTGGGACGAGCAGCGGCGCATGTTTCAGAGGATCACGGACCGTAGGGACAGGGTCGGGACTCGCCTGAGTGCGGCACGACTTAATCCAAGAGGGATCTGTTTACTGAATGTCCGGAGCGAGTTCTCCAGAGCGCGGGGCCGTACGGCGTAATCGTCTTTGCATTCCCGTCGTCGAGTTACGCCTGCCCGAGTGGATTGCTTAGCTGGTGGCCATGGGTTGTCCATACCTGTTTACCCGACTCCATCAAGAGTGTGCCCGTCACGCCCGTCTCCGGATGGACGAAAACAATCGTCATGGAAAAAGTAGCGCTTGCCGCTCGAAAGCGCCACCGATCCTAGCCGGAAGCGATCCACGGGCCCAGACGGCGGCCGAAGCCATCGTGGTTCTGGATGCACAGTTTCCGTGGCTGTGCGCCGCCGAGAGACGCCTGGCTCCCCGGCGCCCCACACCGAGGACCCGGTAACGCACCGATCTAGGAGTCTGTCGGAGATGGAATTTCTCGAGCGTAGAATCAATAACTTACGAGTAATGCATGGTCTGTAAGTTATTGATTCTTGGTGGTGAAACAGTTTCATTCCGACAGACTCCTAGCTGAGCCGCCTCTTGACCGGCCCGTAGATTTGTCCACACCTGGCGGTTGCCCCGGCCCAAGCTGGAGCGGGGCTCTTTCACGACCCGGTGGATAACGGTCCCACGAAAACCACATCGAGGTATCGCGGAAGCCGGGGATCC
>Ga0097691_1002986_pt1 | contig 10727 bp, 9 predicted proteins | sample NGESurdeep072012_8_FD_72858 | JGI IMG/M metagenome (GOLD analysis project Ga0097691, IMG submission 72858) | Arctic peat soil microbial communities from Barrow, Alaska - NGEE Surface sample 210-1 deep-072012 | ecosystem: Environmental > Terrestrial > Soil > Wetlands > Peat ...
AATCATCGCACCGATTCTATCCCAAACGATTCCTATCCCGTTAAGTCCGACAGGCTGCTAGAGGCAGCCTTTCTCGCCCCGCTGGCGCGCCTGTGTGTGGCGGCACCGTAGGCCCCCTATGGCCAGTAAAATCGGGCACTTTCCGCGGAATCGCTTCCCCGCATCCAGCTAGTTCAGGGCCGGGCGGTCCCACTGCGCAGGTGGCCACATCAACAGCGCAGAGCCCGCGGCTGATCTCCACGGCGCGGCGGGCATCGGCCCGTTGTCCGGCTTTGCTCCTTTCTCCGACGGATAGCGGGCACACGACCACACGCGCCTGGTCGCGACCAAAGGTCCGGTCTGCCGTTTTCGTCGTCGCGGGCGGTGGATCGGGCCGCTTGGCGTGGCCCGACATAACCTTCGCGTGTGCCGTCCCACTTGGTACCACCAAGGCTTGCGTATTGCCTCTGATTGCTAAATACTCCTTGCGTGGTGGGGGAGCGAAAATGAAGAAGGTTTCGGCGGCGTTGTTCGGGCTAGCGCTGTGTGGCTGTCAGAGCGCGCTGGAGCGCGCGGAGATGGCAGATGACCAAAGCTGTCGGAAGATCATTGCCGACCGCAACAACACACGGCCCGACGCCTACACGCAGTGCCGCGCGAACTTCCAGCAGTATCGCCAGCAAAGGGCGACGGTCTCAGCTGGGGCCGCCGCTGGTGTGATGTCAGGACCTGACGGCCCGCCGCATCACTGGAGGCTAGACTAACATTTCCCATGGGAAGTATTTGACCGAGGGCTGCAGAAGGACCGCGCCCGGCACCGCCGCTCCGCCGCTGGCATGCCCCGTGCCGACCTAGCCGTGGCCGCTGGAGCGTTTTGTGGCCTGCGGCGCCCCTTGCTTCCGCTGAAATGTTACCCCATCCGTTACCCCTGCCAAGGGGTCGTCTGGGCGCCATCCGGTAAGTGCTTGTTTTAGCTGGCAGGAGTGGCAGGGCTCGAACCTGCGACCCCCGGTTTTGGAGACCGGTGCTCTACCAATTGAGCTACACTCCTACAGGGAACCCGCGTCGCCGCCGATCCGCGCCGTTTCAAGCATAGGCAACGCCCCGATTGCAAGGGCGAAGCGGTTAACCGCGCCTGACCGGGCGGCCATGGCTTGCGCAACAAACCGGCTGACGCTTTGCGGGAAACGCCCTGTTCAAGCCGAAAATTCTGCGTCAGACTTCAGCGCCGCCGCCGATGGATATTGCCCGTCCGGCAAACGATGAGAGCCAGGGAGAGACCATGACCGCGCAGACCGCCGCCAAGCACAGCCCCGCCCCGCAGACCCCGCCGCTCCCCCAGACAAAACCGGAATCGCTCGGGCTGTCGTCCATTCGACTGCAGCGCATGTCGGATGCGTTCAAGCGCGACATCGACAAGGGAACCACGCCGGGCGTGACCATGATGGTGGCGCGCCGCGGTCAGATCGGCTGGTTCGAGGCGCTGGGTAGGCAAAATCCCGCAGCCTCGACGCCGATGGCGCACAATTCGATCTTCCGCATCTTCTCCATGAGCAAGCCGATCGTCTCGGTCGGCATCATGATGCTGCTGGAAGAAGGCCATTTCCTGCTCAACGATCCCGTCGCGAAATACATTCCCGAATTTGCCGATCAGAAAGTCGGCGTCGAGAACAACGGCAAGCTTGAGTTGGTAGCGCTAAAGCGGCCGATCACGATTCAGGATCTGCTGCGGCACACCTCAGGCATCACTTACGATCATACCGGTAACGGCCTGGTGCAGCAGCTGTATCAGCAGTCGCGGCTGCGCAGCCGCAAGATCAGCAATGCCGAACATGCCGCCCTGGTCGCGAGCCTGCCGCTGATGTGCCAGCCGGGCGCCGAGTGGAATTACAGCCGCTCCACCGACATTCTCGGCCGCATCATCGAAGTCGTTTCCGGCAAGACGCTGAGCGCGTTCCTGACCGAGCGAATTCTCGCGCCGCTGCAAATGGCCGAAACCGCTTTTCATACCGGCGCCGGGAATGCGGATCGTCTCGCCGAGCCCTTCCCGACCGATCCCTGGACCGGCGAGAAGGTGCAGCTCTTCAACATGCTTGAAAAGCCGGTCATGGAATCCGGCGGCGGCGGCCTGGTCTCGACCACCATGGACTACGCACGGTTCTGCCAGATGCTGCTGAACGGCGGCGTGCTCGACGGCAACAGGATCATCGGCCGCAAGACGCTGCAACTGATGGCGTCGGACCATCTCGGCCCCAAGGTCAAGGTCGAGAGCCATCTGGTGCCGCCCGGTCACAGCTTCGGCCTCGGCTTCGCGGTGCGAACCCTGGAAGGCATGGCGCCGTTCGCGGGCTCGGTCGGTCAGTTCTTCTGGAGCGGGATGGCCGGAACGTTCTTCTGGATCGATCCCAGGGAAGAGCTGTTTGCGGTGTTCATGTCGCAGGGCCCCGGCCAGCGCGAATATTTCCGCACGCTGGTGCGCAGCCTGGTTTACGCGGTGGTGGAGTGACCTCCGCCGTCATGCCCCGCGAAAGCGGGGCATCCAGTACGCCGTGACATCTTTGCTAATGGAGACAGCTGCGTTTACTGGATCGTCCGCTTTCGCGGACGATGACACCGAGCGGACAGCGCGCGCGTTACACTCTCTCGCGCTCAGCTGATCGTAGCGCCGCCGTCGATGACGATGGTCTGCCCTGTCATGAAAGTCCCGGCCGTCGAAGCCAGAAACACCGCGGCGCCGGCGATTTCATCGGGTTCGCCGATACGCAGGAGCGGCGAGCGCGCGGTGGATGCTTTCAGCGTCTCCGGATTGTCCCAAAGCGCCTTGGCAAAATCGGTCTTGATCAGGCCCGGCGCGATGCAGTTGACCCGGATGTTGTGCTTGCCGTATTCGCAGGCAAGATTCCGCGCCAGCTGCATGTCGGCGGCTTTCGAAATCGCGTAGGCGCCGAGCACCGTCGAGCCCTTGAGGCCGCCGACCGAGGAGATGATGGTGATCGAACCGTCCTTGCGCTCGATCATCTGCGGCGCCACGAGGCTGATCAGCCAGTGATTGGCGACGATGTTGTTGTCCAGAATCTTGCGAAACTGGTCGTCGGAGATTCCCGCCTGCGGCCCGTAATAGGGATTCGACGCGGCGTTGCAGACCAGCGTGTCGATCTTGCCGAACACGCGGTTGGTTTCTTCAACGAGGTGTTTCAGATCATCCTTGGTCGAGATGTTCGCGGCCACTGCGAGGGCGACCTGCTTGCCGGCCTTGTCGTTGATCGCCTTGGCCACCTCGTCGCAGACCTGCTGCTTGCGCGACGAGATCACCACTTTGGCGCCATGCTCGGCCATCCGTTCGGCGATGGCGCGGCCGATACCGCGCGAGGAGCCGGTGATGACGGCGACTTTTCCCGACATATCAAACAAGGTCATGTCTCACTCCCCCAAATATTGACCCGGCGGCGGATGCGCCGGTTTCATTTCAATTCAAGCTAACCAACGTTCGCGGGCTTCGACAACCGAATGAACGCGTAACTTCAGGCGAGTTTGCTCACCGGGGCGATTTCCGGCCCGACCGGCTGGTGCATGTCGTTGTGCGAGGCGTCCGCGATCCACGGCTGCTGGTTGACCATCGGCAGCCGCCAGCCGCTATGGCCGGCGCTTGCGAGATGATCGAGCCGCGTCACCGAACAATTGTCGATGTCGAAGGCGAGGCCGCGCTCGGGCTGGTTGCCGAGCGCCAGGCCAATCGCCGCCTTGATCGTTCCGCCATGCGCAACGGCAATCACGTCCCTGCCGGCGTGTTCGGCATTGATCCGCTCGATCGCGCCTCGAACGCGGTTGTAGAGATCCATGAAACTCTCGCCGCCCGGCGCCGGGTCGTCGATCGGCGCGAACCAGTGGCTGCCGATCGGCCGGCTGGCGAGGAACGCCGCGCGGTTCATTCCCTGCCATTCGCCGAGATGCTGTTCGGCGAGTGCCGCTTCGTGCTGCATCGTGGCGGGCCTCGGAAATCCCGCGGACCAGATCGCGTCAGCGGTTTGATGCGTCCGTTTCAGGTTGCTGGCGTACCAGACCGCGTCGCGCGGCAGGATTTTTCCGACCGCGGAAAATACCACGCGGTCGCTGGTATCGCAGCCAAGGTCCTTCTGCCCGTAGATGCAGCCGTTATCCTCGCGAACCGGCGCGTGACGCACCCACCACCACCTTGTCGCGACCACGCCGGTGGCAACGGAATGCTGCGCGACGAATTGTTGGGCCGGATTGGACATCGCAAGAACCCTTCAATACTGTTCGACGTCGCTGTACGTCAGCGCGCAGATTGCCTCAAGTGACTTCGTCTTGATGCTATCGACCTAAAATTCCGTACGGCGGCAAGCGCCAAAATCAAGCAAGGAGGAACTCATGGGCCGCCTCGAAGGCAAATCCGTCATCATCACCGGCGCGGGCAGCGGCATTGGGCGCGCGGCGTCGCTGCTGTTCACCAAAGAGGGAGCAAAGCTGATCGCGGTCGATCGCGCCGAAGGCGTCAAGGAAACCGTCGAGCAGGTGCGCAAGGCCGGCGGCACCGCGGAGGCCGTGATGGCCGATGCCGGCTCGGAAAAAGACGTCATGGCCTTCATCGACAGAGCGGTTTCCGCCTACGGGCGGCTCGACGCCATCTGGGCCAATGCCGGTATCAGCGGCGGGCTGATACCGCTCGCCGAGCAGACCGTGGAACACTGGCAGGAAATCCTGCGCATCAATCTGATCGGCCCGTTCCTCGCGATCAAGCATTCCATGCCGCACATGATCAAACAGAAATACGGTGCGATCGTCTGCACGGCGTCGGTGGCGGGCCTGAAGTCCGGCGCCAGCGGTCACCCCTATGCGGCGAGCAAGGCCGGCGTGATCAGCCTGGTGCAGACCACGGCCTATTCGCTATCGGGCACCGGGGTGCGGATCAACGCCGTGTGTCCCGGCCTGATCGAGACCGGGATGACAAAACCGATCTTCGACAATGCCAGGCAGCGCGGCACCGACGGCAAGATCGGCCAGCTCAACCCACTAAAACGCGCCGGCCAGCCGCACGAACTGGCGGCGATGGGATTGTTTCTCGCCAGCGACGACGCGTCCTACGTCAACGGACAGGCGATCCCGGTCGACGGCGGTCTCACCGCGTCGATGCCGTATGCGGGCAAGCCGATTTAGGCTCTTCCATCACTCCGAATATTGGCGTCATTCCGGGGCGCGAGTGAAACGAGCGAGCCCGGAATCCATAACCACGACCGGGAGATGGATTCCGGGTCCGCGCCAAGAGGCGCGTCCCGGAATGACGACAAAATGAAAAAGGCGCGATCCGACGATCGCGCCCCTTTGTCATTTCGCGCCGGCCTTCTGCGCGTATTCCCAGGACGCCTTCGCCAGCGGCACCGTGCGCTTCGCTGACTCCATCGCCTTCGCGCTGGCCGCGGTGCCATCGCGGATCCGCCCCGCGATGCCCTGCGTAATGCCGGCGAGCCGGAACAGGTTGTAGGAAAAATACCAGTTCAGGTCGGGAACGGCGCTGCCGGTGACCTTGCAATAGATTTTCGCCGCCTCTTCCATGCTCGGAATATTCAGCGCCTTCAGATCGGCATTGGCGAGGCCGGGCATGGTCCATTGCATCAGAAGATAGGTGAAGTCAGCCATCGGATCGCCGAGCGTCGACAGCTCCCAGTCCAGCACCGCCTGCACCCGCGGCTCGGTGGGGTGGAAGATCATGTTGTCGAGGCGATAGTCGCCGTGAACGATCGAGACGCGTTCCTGTTGCGGCATGGTGCGCGGCAGCCACTCGATCAGTTTTTCCACTTCGGGAATGTGTTCGGTTTCGGAAGCGCGGTACTGCTTGGTCCAGCGATCGACCTGACGCGCGAAATAATTTCCCGGCTTGCCGAAATCGCCAAGCCCGATCGCCTGCGGATCGTATTGATGCAGCCTGGCGAGGGTCTCGATCTTGCTGGTGAAAATGGCGTGCCGCGCCTGCGGGGTCTGCCTCGGAAGCGTCGGATCCCAGAACACCCGGCCCTCTTCCATCGACATGATGTAGAAGGCCGCCCCGATCACCGCGTCGTCGGTGCATAGCGCATAGGCCTTGGCGACCGGAAATCCCTGCTTGCTCAGCGCGGCAATGACCTTGAATTCGCGATCGACCGCATGCGCCGACGGCAGCAGTTTTCCGAACGGCTTGCGGCGCATCACATAGGAGCGCCCGGGGGTATCGAGCCGGTAGGTCGGGTTCGACTGACCGCCCTTGAATTGCAGGACGGTCAGCGGTCCCTGATAGCCTTCGACGTGCTCGCGCATCCAGCCGTCGAGGCGCAGTTCATCGATCCGATGCCGCTCCTCGACGGGCTTGGTGCCCGAAAATTCCTCGTCTTTCCTGACGCCCTCGGCCACGATGACGCTCCCTCGGATTTCTTGGGGAGCGCCATTTGTGGGCTCCCGTTAGTGCGTAGTGGGAGCGTTTGCATACTTCCGAAGTTCAAGTCTGGCAATGGCGCGGTTGTGGACCTCGTCCGGTCCGTCCGCCAGCCGCATCGTGCGCATCGAGGCATAGTCCCGCGCCAGGCCGGCATCGTCGGAGACGCCGGCTGCGCCGTACGCCTGAATGGCGTTGTCGATGATCCTCAGCGCCATGTTGGGCGCCGCCACCTTGATCATGGCGATCTCGAGCTGCGCGGTCTTGTTGCCGACCTTGTCCATCATGTCGGCGGCCTTGAGGCACAGCAGCCTGTTCATCTCGATGTCGGTGCGGGCCTCGGCAATGCGCTGCTCCCAGATCGAATACTCGATGATCTTCCTGCCGAACGCGGTGCGCGACGACAGCCGCTTCACCATCTTCTCCAGCGCTTCCTCGGCCTTGCCGATGGTGCGCATGCAGTGATGGATGCGGCCGGGACCGAGACGGCCTTGCGCGATCTCGAAACCCCTGCCCTCGCCGAGCAGAATATTGCTGGCGGGAACGCGGACGTTGTCCAGCAACACTTGCCCGTGGCCGTGCGGCGCGTCGTCGAAGCCGAATACCGGCAGCAGTTTCTCGATCTTGATGCCCTTGGTGTCGAGCGGCACCAGGATCTGCGACTGCTGCTGATGGCGCGCCGCCTTGGGATCGGTCTTGCCCATCACGATCGCGAGCTTGCAGCGCGGATCGCCGACGCCCGACGACCACCACTTGCGGCCGTTGATGACGTAATGGTCGCCGTCGCGCACGATGCTGGTTTCGATATTGGTCGCATCCGACGATGCCACCGCGGGCTCGGTCATCAGGAATGCGGAGCGGATTTCGCCGTTCATCAGCGGCTTCAGCCACTGCTTCTTGTGCTCCTTGGAGCCGTAGCGCATCAGCACTTCCATGTTGCCGGTATCCGGCGCCGAACAGTTGAACACTTCGGAGGCCCAGCCGATGTGGCCCATTTCCTCGGCCAGCGGCGCGTATTCCAGATTGCTCAATCCCGCGCCGCGGAATTCGTCGTCCTCATGTGACGACGGCGGCATGAACATATTCCACAGCCCTTCCGCCCGGGCCTTCTTCTTCAATTCCTCCAGGATCGGGATCACCTTCCAGCGCTCGCCTGCCTCGTCCTGCTGCCGGTAGACCGGCACCGCGGGCCGGACGTGCTTGGTCATGAACGACTGCACCCGGTTGAGCCATTCTTTTTGGCGGTCAGACATGTTGAAGTCCATTGGGCGTTCCTCACATTTTTGGGCGAAAAATTGTTGGCGGCACTGTCTGCCCGCCGCCCGTTCACCGCAAGACTATTTATCGCTCTTATCAGCGCTGCGATGGCGGCCGGCGTGGCATTCGCAGGAGCGGCAATGCGTCATGCGCATTGACATTCCAGCCTTCAAACCATAGTTTCATACAACTGTTTGAATTGCAATGTCCCAAATTCGCTCCGCATAGGTCCCATGACATGGCTTCGGATCACACCAGGACCGCGATCCTCAGCGCCGCCGAGCGGCTTTACGCCGATCGCGGTTTTGCCGACGTCACGCTGCGCGACATCGTCGCCGCCGCCGACGTCAATCTCGCGGCGGTGAACTATCATTTCGGCTCCAAGGACGAACTGATCGCCGAACTGTTCGTGACCCGCAGCCTCGCCACCAACCGCGAGCGGCTCAACGAATTGAAGACGGCGGAAGAAGCCGGCGGCGGACGCGCTGATATCGACTCTATTCTGCGCGCGCTGGTAGGGCCGACGCTGCGCGGCTGCCTCGGCCCCGACCGCGAGCGCTCGACGGCGGCACGTTTCATGATCCGGGCTTCGATCGAATCGGTGCCGCCGATCCGCCGCATCAAGAATCGCGAAATCGATCATCTGCGCAAATTCGCCGCCGCGATGCGGCGCTCACTGCCCGATTGCAGCGAGGTCGATCTCTATTGGGGCCTGCATTTCGCGCTGGCGATGGCGCACCAGACCATCCGCGACAGCGAGCGATTGACAAAGCTGTCGGAGGGATTGTGCGATCTCAACGACGTCGCCGGGATCATCGACCGCATTGTCGCGGTGTCGGTCAAGGCGCTGACGGGGGACGAGGCGCAAGGCAAGTCAGCCGCCAGAGTGGTGGCGCGGGCCGCGCGGTAGTTGAAGCTTGAATGGCGCCTGTGCGCAACCTGGGCCGTGAACTCATAAATGCGCCCGGGCGGACGATTTGCGATGTCCGCTATTCCCCGAAAGCGACCAACATCCATTTCAGGGCCACATGTCGCGATGTGCAAAAAGCAGACATCAGTATTCGTACAACATCAATCTGCGGCGATGACTAGCTAAGCATTAAGCAACGAAACTCGCCCCGTCCGCGGATAGCCGCAGATGCCCATTTGGAGACTCGCTTCATTCTCCGCTTTTTTGGTCCGTTCTGAAGCTGCTCTAGCACTTGATCCACGCTGAAAGAACCCGACTTCTGGCTGGGAGGGAATTCTTTGAACGAGGTGACGAACTGCCCGACGATCACTTGTGCCGGCACAAACATCCACAGCTTGTCGGCGGCCCAGCGGAAATACATTTGCGACCCGTTAGAGAACCGTTCGAATGGGTCCATCCGCAGGTTGATCAAAATCGGCATATTGGGGGTCTGGACCGTTGCGGATGCAATATTCCCTTCGATGACCTTGAAACTGAGTTTCCAGTCGTCGATGCGCAACGCATTCAGGTTTGCATTGTCGTCGAAGTAGAAAATCTCGCGGCGAGGGCCTTTCGCCACCTCGCTCTTGAGGAAGGGCAGAAAGTTGTAGCCATCGAGATGAGTCTTGAAGGTTTTGTCGCCGATTTTCATTCCCTTCTTTAGGTTCTCCTTCGCGTTTGGATCACCTGCGGCAGCGAGCAAGGTCGGCAACCAGTCTTCCTGGGAGATTATATCGTTGACGACCGTTCCGGGCTTGATCACGCCGGGCCAGCGCACGATGCCGGGTACTCGCATGCCGCCTTCCCAGGTGGTGCCCTTCTCGCCCTTGAAGGGCGTATTGCCGCCATCGGGCCAACTCATTACCTCGGCGCCGTTATCGGAGGTGAACACCACGATGGTGTTGTTGGCGATGCCGAGATCATTGAGTTTCTTCAGCAACGTGCCTACCACATAATCGAGTTCCATCATGCCGTCGGCGTAGAGACCGTAGCCGCTCTTGTTTTCCCACTTGGGCGAAAGCCGCGTGAACACATGCATGCGGGTGGTATTGTGCCAGAGAAAGAACGGCTTGCCGGCCTTGACCGAGCGATCCATGAAATCCACTGAGCGCGCGAGCAACTCTTCTTCGATCGTTTCCATGCGCTTGCGTGTGATCGGACCGGTGTCCTTGCAGGTCTGCTTGCCAACCTTGCCGAAGCGCGGGTCTTCTGTCGGGTCGTCCTTGTCCGTGGCCTTGCAGTCAAGTGCCCCTCGCGGGCCGAACGTCGCCTTGAATTGCGGATTCTTCGGATAGTCCGGATCTTCCGGTTCTTCCTCGGCATTGAGGTGGTAGAGGTTGCCAAAGAACTCATCGAATCCGTGCACGGTTGGCAGGAATTCGTTGCGGTCACCCAGATGGTTCTTGCCAACCTGCGCGGTGGCATAACCTTGCGGCTTGAGCATTTCGGCGATGGTGGGATCCTTATCCTGCAATCCCTGTTTCGCGCCTGGCATGCCAACCTTGAGTAACCCAGTGCGGAACGGATGCTGGCCGGTGATGAACGACGCGCGCCCGGCGGTACAAGATTGCTGCGAGTAATAATCCGTGAACAGCGCGCCTTCCTTGGCGATACTGTCGATGTTCGGCGTCGAGCCGCCCATCATGCCGCGATGGTAGGCGCTGATATTCCAGACGCCAACATCGTCGGCCATGATAACGAGGATATTGGGCTTTTGCTGTTGTGCGACTGCTGGCGCGCTTGCCGTCATCACAGTGAAAACCGAAGCCATAAGGCCGATCAAAATTCTTATCACGCCCATCGTCGCATTCCTTCTGGAAGGCTACGTGAAGAGGAAACACCTTTGGTCGTCTTCATCCGCGCATCAGCGGGCCGGAGAATGTGAAATATTGGCCCTCCGGCACGAACCCTCAATTGATCCAGATCAATCAACGCCCATCAGCGCTTCACCTCGCAAATGAACGCATTGCGGGCTCAAGCCGGACGTGTGCCAAGTCCGCTTTGGGTCGATACTGTTGCAAAAGTCGAAAATCGAACAGCGCCAAAAATCTCGCGAAAGTCGATTTTTAGCCGACTCTATCGCTGCAAAGCTCCATAGCGCCGATACGAGGGTCCGTG
>Ga0097691_1002987_pt1 | contig 10724 bp, 8 predicted proteins | sample NGESurdeep072012_8_FD_72858 | JGI IMG/M metagenome (GOLD analysis project Ga0097691, IMG submission 72858) | Arctic peat soil microbial communities from Barrow, Alaska - NGEE Surface sample 210-1 deep-072012 | ecosystem: Environmental > Terrestrial > Soil > Wetlands > Peat ...
CTCGTCGTCCATGAGAACGGCGTGGTTGCCGGCCGCGGACAGGCAAGCCCGTGACTCGGCGGAGACGTTGATGCATAACAGGGAGCCCCCGCGGCGCTCGATATCCCAGGCGGCGTCCTCGATGACCTCGCCGGCGCGGTGGCTCCGCAGCCGGGCGGCCTGCAGGTCCAGCACGACGATCGACGCGCAGGCCGAGAGCGCATCGAGCAACACCCTCAACCGGCTGGCGTCGTTGCGCCCAAAGGTGCCCGCGGGCCGGATCGTGGCGGTGAGCCACGCACTCTGGGGTACCGCCGCGGTCGGTTTGATGCGTGCCAGGACGGTGCCGGTCCGACCCTGCGTCCGGGTCGGTAACTCCAGGTTGCTCAACTCCAGGACGGTGCCCATCGTGACCTCCTCCGGACCGACCGCCCTGGTCGGCCCATGTCCCACTGTCGTCGCCCTGACTGGGAGCGACCTATGACCCCGGGCAGCCTTTCCTGTGAGCCCCCAGCAACGATTTCTCATAGGCTCCTCACAGGGAGAGAACAGGTTTGCCACAGGTGGGCGGACCACGCTAGGTCCCATGACGGGCACCATTGCAGCACGCGGTCGCGACCACCTCACCCGTGCGGACGGTTCGCCGATTCGGGCCCTTGTCGTCGATGACGAGCCGAGCCTCGGGGAGCTGCTCGTGACCGTGCTGCGGTACGAGGGCTGGCAGGTGGAGTCCGCCCTGACGGGGTACGCCGCCATTCGCGCCGCGCGTTCGCTTGATCCCGACGTGATCCTGCTCGACATCATGCTGCCCGACCTCGGCGGTCTCGAGGTCCTGCGCCGAATCCGCACGAGGCAGCCGTATGTCCCGGTTCTGTTCCTGACCGCCAAGGACGCCGTCGAGGACCGCGTCGCGGGTCTGACCGCCGGCGGCGACGACTACGTGACCAAGCCTTTCAGCCTCGAGGAGGTCGTCGCGCGGCTGCGGGCTCTGCTCCGCCGCGCCGGCACGACGGCGGAGCGCGAGGACTCGACACTCGTCGTCGGTGACTTGACGATAGACGAGGACAGCCATGACGTCTCACGCGACGGACAGGAGATCCGGCTGACCGCAACGGAGTTCGAGTTGCTCAGGTACTTTATGCGCAATCCGAAGCGTGTGCTGTCCAAGGCGCAGATCCTCGATCGCGTGTGGCACTACGACTTCGGGGGCCAGACGAATGTCGTCGAGCTGTACGTGTCGTACCTGCGCCGCAAGATCGACACTGGCCGCGTACCCATGGTCCACACGCTGCGCGGGGCCGGCTACATGCTCAAGCCTGCCGAGCGCCCGACGGCGCAGTGATGGGCGGCGCCCGGACTGTGGCCGCCACGTCGCCCGCCCTCGGTCGCAGCCGCTGGACATTGCGGCGCAGGCTCCTCGTGGTGCTCATCTGTCTGCTCGCCGCAGTGATAGCGATACTGGGCGTGGTCTCGACGCTGGCACTGCGCGGTTCCCTGGTGGGTCAGCTCGACTCCCAGCTGGTCGCCGCGAGCCGCCGGGCTGCAGGAGCCCCCGTCCAGCCGGGCGTCTCGGCGCGAACGCCGCCGACTGGACCCACGGGCAACATCCCCCCGGGTCTCAGCGTGCCAGGCCAGGGCGCGGGCACCATCAACCTCTTCGTGCGTGACGGCACGACGCTCTCGGGCTACATCGACCAGACCGGCAGCTTCCGGGAGCTGGCCCACGCCCAGGTGGTGACTCTGGAATCTTTGCCGAGGGACGGAACGCCGCACCCTGCCCACCTCACCGGGCTCGGCGACTACCGCGTGGTTGCGACGACCACGACAAGCGGCGACGTGGTCGTTACCGGCCTGTCGACCTCCGAAGCGACCGCAACAGTGCGCGATTACCTCGCTGTCGAGGCCGTTGTCGCGGCACTGGGCATCATGCTGGCACTGGTGGCGGGCCTGGTGCTCGTGCGTCGCGAGCTGCGCCCGCTCGAGCGCGTGGCCGCGACCGCGACGCGGGTCTCTGAGCTACCGCTCGATCGTGGTGAGGTCGAGCTGTCCGAGCGCGTAGCGGCCGTCGACACTGACCCCGGCACCGAGGTCGGGCAGGTCGGCGCAGCGCTCAACCGGCTCCTTGGCCACGTGGAGCAAGCCCTCGCCGCGCGCCATGAGAGCGAGACCCAGGTGCGCCAGTTCGTGGCCGACGCCAGTCACGAACTGCGGACCCCGCTGGCGGCCATCCGGGGCTATTCCGAGCTGGTCCGCCGCCTGCCCGGTGATCTACCGCCCGACGCGCTGAGGGCGATGGGCCGGGTCGAGTCAGAGTCGCACCGAATGACCGCGCTGGTCGAGGACATGCTGCTACTGGCCCGCCTGGATGCCGGGCGCCCGCTCGGCAGCGACGAGATCGACCTCGCGGCGCTCGCCGCCAACGCCGTCGCGGATGCGCACGCCGCAGGTCCGGACCACGTCTGGAAGCTGGACCTCCCCGATACCCCGGACTGGCCTGACGACGAAGACCCAGACAGCGACGGGGACGTGAACCATCCCGAGGCGCCGCGCCTGGTTGTCCGCGGCGACGACCACCGGCTACAGCAGGTGCTCGTCAACCTGCTCTCCAACGCACGCGTGCACACACCCCCCGGGACCACCGTCCGCACAACAGTCCGGGCCGAAGGGGACCGCGTGACGGTCCGCGTCCAGGACGACGGCCCCGGGATCCCCGAGCCGCTGCGTGCAAACCTCTTCCGCCGGTTCACGCGCGGCAGCGCCGCTCGCTCGCCAGGGGCAGGCTCGACGGGGCTGGGGCTCGCGATCGTCGACGCAGTAGTCGGCGCGCATGGCGGACACATCGAAGTCGACAACAGCCCGGGTGCGACGTCGTTCACGGTGAGCCTGCCCGCCGCTCCCTGACCACCCGGGACGGCCCCCGGACAGTCACACACCCAGCCTCCGCGCCACCCGCGAGTCTCCCTCCCGCGCAAGGTAACCTCGGAAACCAGTGGGTACCTTGAACCCCTTTAACCGGGTTACACCCCGGCGCGTATTCATGGTCTCGCTCGGTGGATCATGCTGGATTCGGCTCACCGATGAGGGGTCCGCGACCAGGACAAGGAGACTCCCGGTTGCGCAAGCCCCCCACGGATGGTCTTGGTCGTTCAAGGGTCGGCAGCCATCCCGGCATGACGCCCAAGGAAGCTTGGGAGGCGGGGCGGGGTGCCTGGGTCTTCAAGGCAGACCAGGTTCTCGAACAGAACGAGGTTCAGATCGTCGATCTCGAGGGAACTGTCCTGGCCGTCGCCAAGATCAACGGCATCGTCGAGGCGGGTGATCGCTACGCCATCGAAGGGGATCCCCTCCCTAATGACCCTCGAATCGGCAAACCGACCACGACACCGCATCGCTCTCGCAACAGCGTGGGCTACTTCTGAAGGGATTGCGGCATGGAAGCGTTCGAAGCATTCGCGGCAGTCGCGGCCTTGGTCATGTACGCCTCGTATGGTGCGCCGTCCGCGTCGGTCTCTACCCGGTAGTCGGTGCCGCAGGGGACCGCCTTGAGGGCACCTGCCTTCGCGGTCGCCCAGTCGGCACAGGTCAGAGTCTTCTCACCAGCGTACGGGGGTGGCGGTATCGGCTGGGGTTCTCGGACACACCGCGGCTGAGGCTGCAGCGGTCGAGGTCGAGGTCACTGCCGTCTACGGGGAACTGGTGGCGGCGAGTGCTTCGCCGTCGATCCAGCCCATCAGCAGCAGACCTACGACCCCGGCCAGTCGCCGGATGCGCCGACTCGCGCTGGTTGATTCGTTGGCAATCAGGTGTCGTCATCTTCATCGCTTGCCGAGGTGGCAGGTCCATGGAAGAGACGATGCCGACAGACTCTGGGATTGCCTTCCGGGGTTGTGCGGCTACCCGCCCTGTCATTGAAGAACCTCTGACCTGGGTCTCATAACCAAAACTTAGGAAGCACCCAGGGACCGCACAGCCGGATGTTGGAAAGTGCTGCTAAGGGCCACTTCACCAACCAAACGGAGATTCCCATGACGCAGCAGGGTCGGCCCCCATGGTCAAAGCCGCCCGAGGGCACATGGCAGCACCCCACGCGGCTGCGATACGAGCAGCCGCAGATGCAGCCGCAGTTCACGGCAGAGTCTCCAGTTGCCACACAGACCCCGGCTGAACCGTTCCCCGCTGCGTTGACGCAGCCCGGAGCAGAGCTCGTTCAGTCGGCCAAACCCCACAGGTTCTCGCGTCAAGGAGCCCCGGTGAGAAAGCTTCACTCTTCGACATCCCGGACTGGGCTCGGCGGGCGGCTCAGTCGACGTCGGACCGTGGTAATCACGGTACTTGTGCTGCTGGTCGCTGCCGGTGTCGCCACCGCGTGGGCGAAGACACGTTCTTCTGGCACGGTACCAACGGCTGCGACAACCCGGCTGGTGACGGTGAGCAGCGGCACCGTTCAGCAGGCAGTGGCGGCCTCGGGCACAATCGCGCCCACCACGACGTCGAACCTTTCCTTTAGCGCGGCCGGTCAGGTCACGTCCGTGAACGTGACGCAGGGCCAAAAAGTCCAAGCCGGCCAGAAGCTCGCAACGATCTCGTCGGCGTCTTTGGCAAGTCAGGTGGCTCAGGCCAAGGCGAGCGTAGCCGCGGATCAAGCACGCCTCGCCACGGATCAGACCGCTGCCGCCTCGGCGGTCCAGATCACCGCCGACCAGGCCAGCATCACGGTCGCCCAGGCGCAGCTGACGGACGCCCAGGCCGCCCTCGCGGGGGCCACCCTCACCTCGCCGATCACCGGCACCGTCACCGCCGTCAACCTCACAGTCGGCCAGCAGCTCAGCGCCTCCGGCTCCAGCACGGGCTCCAGCTCGGGCGCTGGCGCTAGCTCCGGGTCCGGTGCCAGTTCCGGCGGATCATCAGGAGCGTCGTCGGGCGGGGGCTCAGGACAGTCCGGCTCGGGAAGCGCGTCCACCTCCAGCGGATCTTCCGCCTCGAGCGGGTCATCGGGGGCGAGTAGCTCGACGAGCTCAACGGGGCAGATTCAGGTGATCAGCACGGGCTCATACATCGTCAACGCCTCGGTCGGTGCCAGCGACGTGGCGAACATCGCCAAAGGCGACCAGGTGACGATCACCGCGACCGGCTCAACGACTCCGGTATTTGGCCTGGTCAGCTCAGTTGGGATCGTCGCCTCGTCCTCTTCTGGGACCAGCGCCTTCCCGGTTGTCATCTCAGTGACCGGCAGCCCGACCGGCCTGTACGCGGGGAGCACCGCGAACGTCTCGATCATCTATAAGCAGCTCAGTAATGTGCTGGTCGTGCCGACACTGGCGGTGACCCGGACCAACGGGAACTCCTACGTCACCCTGGACAAGAACGGCGTGAAGTCCCAGCGCCTGATCACTGTCGGGCTCAGCTCAGGCGGATCAACTCAGGTCGTGTCGGGTCTGACAACCGGCGACACCGTCGTCGAGAGGGTTCCGACGGCCCGCACCGGCGGCACCGGCGGGTTCGGCGGGTTCGGCGGGTTCGGCGGCGCAGGTGGTGGCACGGGCGGCTTTGGTGGCACGGGCGGCACCGGCGGCCCGCCGGGCTTTGGTGGCACGGGCGTGCCGCCGGGGGCGAACGGCTGATGACTACCCAGCTGACTGGGCCCTCCCAGTTCCACGGAACCGAACCTGTCCTGTCTTTGAGGGACGTGACCAAGGTCTACCGCAACGGCTCGCTGGAGGTGGCCGCCCTGCGCGGGGTCACCCTGGATGTGCAGCCCGGTGAGTACGTCGCGGTGATGGGCCCTTCAGGGTCGGGCAAGTCAACCCTGATGCACATCATCGGCTGCCTGGACGTGCCTTCCGCCGGGACCTACCGCCTGGCCGGTGAGGACGTCAGCTCCATGAGTGAGAACGACCTGGCCGACGTCCGCAACCGCAGTATTGGTTTTGTGTTCCAGCAGTTCAACCTGCTCGCATCCATGACCGCCTGGTCGAACGTCGCCCTTCCCCTGGCCTACGCCGGAGTCAGCCGGGCGCAGCGGCGCGAGCGGGCCGAGGCGTCACTGGGCCGGGTGGGCCTGGCCGACCGGGTCGGTCACCGGCCGGGGGAGCTGTCCGGCGGCCAGCAGCAACGGGTTGCGATGGCCCGTGCTCTGGTCACCGAGCCCGCCCTGATCCTGGCCGACGAGCCCACCGGCAACCTGGACTCAACCTCCACCGCGGACGTCCTGGACCTGTTGGACGAGCTCCATGACGCCGGCCGCACGGTCGTGCTCATCACCCACGAGCACGATGTCGCCGGCCGTGCCGGACGCGTCGTGCGGCTACGCGACGGCCTGGTGACCGACGACTCACCTGCTGGTGCCCGGGCGCGTTCGGGGGTGAGGTCATGACGTGGCTCGACACGCTGCGGACAGCTCTGGAGGCAATGCGTACCCACCGGATGCGTTCGGCGCTGACCGTGCTGGGGATCCTCATCGGTATCGCCGCCGTGATCTTGACCGTCGGGCTGGGCATCGGCGCCCAGCAGCAGGTCACCGCGCAGGTCGAGGCCCTGGGCACCAACCTGCTGATCATCTCTCCCGGCAGCACCACCAGCACCACGGGTCTGCGGGGCGGGTTCGGGTCTGCTTCGACCCTGACCCAGGCCGACGCCCAGGCTCTGGCCTCCCCGGTCGTGGCCCCGGACATCGCCGCGGTCGCACCGAGCACGTCGAGCTCACAGTCCCTGGTGGTCGGGAGCAGCAACTGGACGACCACAGTGGCGGGAACCACCCCTTCCTGGTTGTCGGTGCGGGCACGAACCTTGTCAAGCGGGGTGTTCTTGTCCAACGCCGATCAGGCCTCAGCAGCTTCGGTGGTTGTCCTGGGTGCCACTACCGCGACCGAGCTTTTCGGGTCCACCGATGTCGTCGGCCAGAGCGTGACCATCGCCGGCACACCGTTCACCGTCATAGGGGTGCTGGCCCCCAGCGGTTCAAGCGCCAGTTCGAGCAGTAGCACCAGCAACGACGACACGGCCGTGATCCCGCTGAGCACTGCCCAGCAGCGCGTCTCGTCCGGGACCAGCCGCACCTCGGTCCAGACGGTGTACGTGCAGGCGAGGTCCCAGGCGGCTTTGTCCTCGGCCTACCAGGAAGCCAACAGCGAGCTGCTCGCCCTGCATGGCATCACCAACTCCGCAGCCGCTGACTTCACGATTACCAACCAGGCCTCGCTGGTGACGACCGCGGCGTCGGTGTCCAAGACGCTGACGGTTCTGCTGGCTGGGGTCGCGGCCATCTCGCTGCTGGTGGGAGGGATCGGGGTCATGAACATCATGCTGGTCTCGGTCACCGAAAGGATCCGCGAGATCGGGCTGCGCAAAGCACTCGGCGCCCGTCCGGCCCTGATCCGGCGGCAGTTCCTCATCGAGGCCTCACTGCTTGGCCTGGTTGGTGGTTTTCTCGGCGCCGCTGTTGGAATCGCCGGGGCCAAGATCCTTCCCAGCCTCATCTCGAACCCGGTGGCGCTGTCCATGCCCGCGATCTTCGGTTCGATCACCGTGGCACTGGTCATCGGTCTGGTGTTCGGTGTCTACCCGGCCAGCCGGGCCGCCCAGCTGGCACCCATCGACGCCCTACGCAGCGAATGAGATCCCCCATGCGCAGTTCAGCACCCACATATGCCGATCCCGGAGCGACTGCTATGACCGCTAACGTCCCTGTCCTTTCGGCGCGGGGCTCCACCCGTCGACGCCGCATCCAGGTCGCGGCTGTCGTCGCTGCCATCCCGCTGGCCGCCGTGCTGGCCGCATGCGGCAGCAGCAGCAACGCGACGACGGCCACCCAGGCGCCGGCCGCCACCCAGGCGCCGAACCAGGGCGCCCAAGGCGGGGCGGCGCCCGCCTTTCCTGGCGCCTCAGGGCTGATCGCTGCCGCGTCACCGGGCACCCTGCAGGTGCAGTCCTCCACCGCCCAGACCACCGTGACGTACACCGCGGCCACCACATTCACCGCAGTCACCACCGGCCACCTCACGGCCGGGGACTGCGTCACCATGACCGGCACGCCAGTGGCTGGTTCCACGCAGGCTCTGACCGCGACCTCCGCCCGCATCCAGGCAAAGGTCAACGGGGCCTGTCCCACCACCGGCGCCGGAGGTGGGTTCCCCTCCGGTGGAGGCGGTGGCGGGTTCGGTCAGCGCCCCCCAGGTGCACCCTCCGGTGCCCCTACCGGAGCCCCCACCGGCAACTCCGGAGCACGCCGCGCGTTTGCCAGCGCTACGGGCACGGTGAGTTCGGTCACCGGCTCAACGATCCTTGTCAAAGGGGTTCTGCGCAGCGGCCCGGGCGCAGCCGGTTCCACCACCGCGGCAAGTCCGAGCACCATCACGGTCACCCTGGCCACCTCAGCAGCAGTGACCCAGACCGTCTCAGCCACCAGCGCGGCAGCAGTGGTAGGCCAGTGCGCGACCGCTATCGGTTCCGCCAACAACGTCGGGGCCATCACGGCGAAATCCATCACCATCAGCAAGCCCGGACCTAACGGATGCAACGCCGGCTTCGGCGGCAGGGGTGGTGGCGCAGGTACCGGCGCCAACTCCAACGGAGGCACTGGGTCCAATGCTTGAGCGAGGCAGAGACCATAGGGGCCGAACATTGGCAGTGGCGGTGGTCGGCGCGCTGGTGCTGGTGGGCGGCTATGGCGCCGTCGCTTACGCGACCTCACAAAACACCACGCCGACGTACGTGACGGCCATCGCAGGCCCACATTCGGTTTTGCAGAGCCTGCAGGCCACCGGGACCACGGAACCCTCCAGCGCCGCTACCGTGTCTTTCGCCGTGTCGGGGACCGTCGCCACTGTTCCAGTGACGATGGGCCAGAAGGTGACCGCCGGCCAAGTCCTGGCCACCTTGGACACCACCTCCCTGAAGTACGCCCTGGCAACCGCTCAAGGGCAAGTCGCCAACGCCGAGCTCACCCTGAGCCAAGCAGAGTCCGGCCAGGTCTCGGCCGCGACCACGACTGGCAGCACCACCGGGACCACCAGCAACAAGCCCAGCACCGCCGCGACCGGTACCACCGGTACCACCGGCACTGCCGGCAGCACAAGGACCACCACCAGCAAACCCGGCACCACCGGGGCGAGCACCACGGCCACTAAGTCCCCTGGTGCGTCGCATACTGGCAGCGGCGCGGCAGCCTCGATCACCGCTGCCCAAAGACTCCTGCTGGCCACAGTGCACCAAGCTGACTCTCTTCTAGCCAGGACCAAGACAGATCTGGCCTCGGCGACCACGCTCTGCTCGAGCCAGAACAACCCCCTACCGACGCCGACTCCAACGTCCACGCCGACGCCGACTCAAACGTCCACTCCAACGCCCGCTGCCACCCCCAGCCCGACTCTCACGCCGGCCCCAGCCCCCACAGCAGGGAAGACCGCAACGACGCCGGCTGCCCTGACCACCAGCCTGGCCACCATTCAAAACGTCTCGCTGACTACCACAGCGGGCGGGCAGCCAACCACATGCATTCAGGGGCAGCAGGTCGTCCTGAAGGACGAGTCACAGCTGCTCACCCTCCAGCAGGGCCTGTCCGGTCAGGAGAGCGCGCTGGACAAGCTCATCTCCAGTGCCGCGGCCTCCACCGGAACGGCTTCAACCGGCAAGGCCGCAACAGGAACGGCTCCCACCGCAGCGGCCCCGGCGGGGACTTCCTCCACCGGGACGGCCTCAGCGGGCAGGACCGCTACCACCGGGACCGCTTCAGCAGGATCGGCCTCGGCTGCCAAGACCAGCGGTGGTGGCGGGTCCACGACGGTGGCTGTCAGCGCTGCCCAGCTGGCCGCTGACCAGTCCGCGGTCGATGCTGCCAACGCTAATCTGGTGCTCGCCCAACAACAGCTCAGCCAGGCCACGATCGTCAGCCCGTTCACCGGGGTGGTCAGCTCGGTAGGGCTGACCGTCGGTCAGCAGGCCACGGCCGGGTCCGCCACCAGCGCGGTCGATGTCATCGACCCGACCGGTCACGGCGTCACCCTGTCCGTGGACGTCACCAAGATCCCCCAGGTTAAGGTCGGCGACAAAGCCATCGTCGTGCCGGACGGCTCAGCTACCCCGCTGGCAGCCACCGTCTCCTACGTCGCGGCGGCCCCCACCAGCAGCACCAGCACCGCCTACAACGTGCAGCTCGCCTTCGTCTCCAACCCCACCAGCTTGCGGGACGGCATCCAGGCAGCGGTCACGATCACCACTGCGCAGGCGGTCAACGCCCTGGCCGTGCCCACCTCGGCGGTCAACCACCGCGGAGCCATCAACTACGTGCTCGTCCTGAACGGCACCACCACCAAGGCGCAGCTCATCACCGTCGGCTCGGTCGGTGCCATCTACACCCAGGTCATCGGGGGCCTGACCGCCGGCCAACGAGTCGTCCTGGCCAACCCCAACACACCCATACCCACCAGCACCATCACCGGCCGGGTCGCCCGTATCACCGGCGGCGTCACAGGCGGCACGGCAGGGGTGCTCGGCAGCACCAGCGGCGCCGCCGGGGTTCGACCGGGTGGCTGACAACCTGACGGGAAAACGAGGTCACCGGGTCATCGGTCACGGAGGAACTTGGTGGCAGCATGATCCACCACAACTGCCTCGTGGACTGCACCACACCCAAGCCGGCGCGTGATCTCGAGGCCTTCCTAGAGACTTGCAACGTCTGATCGACAATTTGTTGTCTATGCGGCGGTGCTGATTGCCAGGTCGTGGAACAGGGTGCGCATGCCGGCGCG
>Ga0097691_1002988_pt1 | contig 10719 bp, 9 predicted proteins | sample NGESurdeep072012_8_FD_72858 | JGI IMG/M metagenome (GOLD analysis project Ga0097691, IMG submission 72858) | Arctic peat soil microbial communities from Barrow, Alaska - NGEE Surface sample 210-1 deep-072012 | ecosystem: Environmental > Terrestrial > Soil > Wetlands > Peat ...
CAGCACCCCTACTACAAGATCGAGGGCACGGATCTCATGCTCGCCGCGCTGTCACCAGGCCCGGTCGCAACGACTCCCAGATTGGCGAACGGACCAGCGCCTTCGTCCCTGGCCGTCAACACCATCGGCGTCACCGAGTTTCACAACCTGCGCGGCACCCCTGAGGACGACTGGATCGGCAAAGCTATTCGCGTGGCGTTCAACACCGAGCTCAGCAAGGTGCGCTCGCTGCGCGTCTACGTGCCGCAGGTAATCGACCGCACCTCGGGAGCGCGCCGTGCCGACTACCTCGCTGCCGCACATCAACTCGGCATCCGTCGGCTGGTGACCGGATCGTATCACGTCGTTGGCCCCACGCTGCGTATCGATGCCGAGATCGTCGACACCGCGGCCGGCGTGCAGGAAGCCTCCGACAGCGTGCAGGGGGACCTCGGCGATTTCTTCACCCTCCAGAAGCAGCTGGTGCGCAGCATGCTCAGCCGCTTGCGCGTTCAGGCGTCGTCTGAGGAAGAGCACCGGATTCAAAAGGAGGGCAGTACCGACATCGACGCCTACCGCCTGTTGCTCGAAACCGAGGGCGTCGTGGACGATCGCACACCGCCGCGCGCAACGGCGCCGACCGCCGTGCCCCAACCGACCCCGGAGCGGCACTCCCGCCTGGGCCTTCTGCACCGGCTGCTGGCGCAGTTGCGTAGTAGCGCGCAGGCGGCGGAGCCCCCGCCGGAAGTTACCACCGCCGTGCGACAAACCATCGAAGCGTTCCGGCAGGCGCTCGAGCACAAGGACTTGGCACGCCTCACGTCTCTCTACGTTGCGTTCTCAGAAAAGCATCGTGCCGTTTTGGAAGCCTACCTGCGCAATGCAGACGAGTTGACCGTCGAGTTTACCGACATCACGCTGGAGATCCGTCCAGCCGGTGTGTTAGTGACCTACACGCGCGTTGACCGTTTCGTGGATCATGAGAGCCACCAACCGGTGCGTCTCGAAGCGCGACTGGCGCGCCTGATTGTGCGCGAGAGTCAGACATGGAAGCTCGGCGACGCACAGTAGTTGCCGCGGGGCTCGTGATCGCCGGTGTCCTGCTGCGCAGCGCCCAGGCGATGCCGCTCGAAGACCGCATCTCCAACCTCTTTGGCGGTGCACTGGCCACCTCGATTACGCCGCGCGACCTCACCGATGCCCAACGGCCGCGCGTCGCCGATCGCTTCCGCGGGCTGTCCGCCGCGCTTGCGGTGGCGCGCTCGCAGGTCCCCGTTCCCTCGGCAACCGGCGCCTTCGGCTTCGAGCTGGTTCCGGAGTTTGATGCCTACGTGCGCGTGCCGCAGAGTCTGGGGCCGCTGTTCGCGGAGCGCGCCCAAACATTGGGGCGCAGCCAATGGACCGTGAGCGTCTCTTACACGCACATCGACTTCGATACCTTGGACGGCACACCGCTCAGCGACCTGCACTCATCGCAGCCGGCGCTCTCGGATGCCTTTCTGGCAAAGCTGCCAACACAGATGGATCGCAAGCGCGCGCGCGACAACGTACTCGATGCCAATCTCGATTTCGGCTTGCAGTTCGATCTTCTGTTCCTCACCGCCGCATACGGCGTGACCGACAAGATTGATGTCAGTGCCACGCTGTCCATCAACAGCGTGCACATGCGCGCCGCGGCCACCGCGATGATACGAGACCCCAACGGAGACGGCGGCGTGTACTTCTCCGGCCTCCAGCCGGGCGTGGTGGTTGGTGGTTCCGGGCCGTGCAAGGTGGACTTCACCTGTGCGCGTGACCACTTCGACGACTCCGCCACGGGCACCGGTGATCTGTGGCTGCGCGGCAAGTGGCACCTGTATGATGCCGCGTTCGTCGACCTCGCCTTGGCCGGCGTGCTGTCACTGCCGACCGGCAATGCCGACGACTTCCTCGGTTTCCACGATCCGACGTTCACGCCGTGGCTCATTGCGTCCAAGACCTTCGGCCGCGTCGCGCCGCATCTCAACCTCGGCTACGCGTTCCGTTCGCACGCGGATGTGAGCCAGGCACAGTGGATTGCGGGGGCAGACGTGCAGGCATTCACGTGGCTGACGCTGGCTGGGGACTTCCTCGGCTACCATGACGATGGCAGCAATGGCATCAACGACAACGTCTTGCAGTCGGCGGTCAGCTTCAGGGTGAATCTGATCGACCAGCTGGTGCTCGGTGGAGCAGTGCAGTTCCCCCTCAACCGCGACGGCCTGCGCGCCGACGTGATCTATACCGCGCAAGTCGAGGACACGTTTTGAGCGCAGGCTGAAGCCTGCGCCCTACGCCACGTGGTCGTGGCACGACGAAGGCCGAGAACGTGCGAGCCGCTCGAGGCTATCGACCATCGCCACTTCTAGGTGGGTATGGCTCACCTGATTGATCTGCCGCGTGGCCGATGGACTGGTCACGTTGAGCTCCGTCAGATAGCCGTCGATGACATCGATGCCCACGAGCCAGAGGTGTCGCTGCAGCAAGAGCGGGCGCACGGCGGCGATGATCTCGCGCTCGCGCGCCGTCAGCGTGGTGGCTTCCACCCGCGCCCCCTGATGAATGTTCGCCAGATGATCGGGACTCTGGGGCACGCGATTGACGGCACCGATCGGCTCGCCTTCGAGCAGCAAGATGCGCTTATCGCCGCTGGCGACCCCCGGAAGAAACTTCTGCGCCATCACGTGCCGGCCGCCGTGTGCCGCCACGTAGTCCGCCATACGCTCACGGCTTCCGCGGTCGACCAACTCCACGCCACGGCCGCTGCAATCATCCAGCGGTTTCAAGACGATGCGGCCGTGCGTCGCCTGGAACGCCTGCAGGCGCTCCGGCTGGTTGCTCACGAGCGTCGGCGGCGAAAATGCTGTAAACTGCATGGGCAGGAGCTTCTCGTTCAGCAGGCGCAGGCTCACCGGGTCGTTCACCACCGGCACCTGCTCCAGCGCACGCTCGAGCACCAAGGTGGCAACGATGTACTCGAGGTCAACCGGCGGGTCCTTGCGCATGAGCACGAGGTCGAAGTCCGCGAACCGGTGATCGCTGGCGGCGGTGAGTTGGTAGAACGGCCGGCGGCCGAGATCCACGACGATGCCCTGCGCCCGCACACCGGCGCCGCTCTCGCTGAGGTAGAGATCGGGCAGCGTGGCCACCGACGCCTCATGCCCGCGGCGCGCCATCTCCTCGATGAGCAGCAGCGAAGTATCGGTGCTCAGGTTGAGCGTGTCGAGCGGGTCAATGATGAACAAGAAGTGCACGGGTTACCGCCTGCTGCGTCCCCGCGCTGCCGGCAGGTGGTGTGCTGTTGCGGCCGTGGGGCTGAACCTCATGCGCACGCCGATGCTTTCTTCCTGTCATCCCCGAGACCGAGCAGTTGGGCAACCGCAATCTTGACGAAGCGGCGATGCCGCGCCACGGCCGTTGGGCTGGACGCATCAGTCTGCAGGGCCACCTCGATCAGCGCCGTGTTGGCGAAATAGCCGAAAATCAGGTGATAGATCCCGGTGGCGAGGTAGCGCAGGTCCTCCGGCTCCCACGGCCCAGCGGCCTCCGCCAGCAAGCTCAGGCCCTCGGCGGACAGCGGGAACAGCAGCTTGGGAATGGCGTTGCGCAGGTAGCGGCTGTCATCGAATCCGCGCTGGATAAGCCGCGGCAGGTGCGGATGCTCAGCGAGGTAGTCGATCAAGCGATCGAGGCTGGCGTCCACGGATGCGCGCTCCAGGGTTCCTGTCTGACCCGCCTTGGCGCTCTCGGCCAACAGCGCCACGATGGGGTCGAGACCCCGGGCCAGAACCGCCTCGTAGAGTGCGCGCTTGTTACGGAAGTGGTGGTAGAGGCTGGCCTGATTCTTCAGGCCTACGTCGGCCGCGATCTCGCGCATCGCCACGCCGCTGAAGCCGTGCTGTGCAAAACGGCGCTCGGCGGCATCGAGGATGAGGTCGCGTGTCGACCCGGTCTCGTGAGAAGGAACCGCAGCATCGTCGTGCGTCATCGCGCCCCCGTTTTTCGCCTCAACCGCCTGGGCATAACCGCTAGCGTGGCGGGACGTTGCATCGTCCGGTCCGGGGTGCCCCCCGGCACCTCAGATGCGTTCGATAATCGTCCCCGTCCCCAGCGATCCGCCGCAGCACATCGTAATCAGCGCGGTGGTCTTGTTGCTCCGTTCCAGCTCGTGCAACGCGGTCGTGATGAGACGGCTGCCCGTCGATCCCACCGGATGACCGAGAGCGATCGCGCCACCATTCACGTTGACCTTGTCCATGTCCGGCTTGTGCACCCGCGCCCACGACAGCACCACTGCGGCAAAGGCCTCGTTGATTTCAATGAGATCGAGGTCCTTCATCGTCATGCCGGCCTGCTTGAGGACCTTCGCCGTCGCATCGACCGGCCCGTCGAGCAGGTAGTAGGGGTCCGAACCCACCAGCACCTGCGCCACGATCCGAGCCCGGGGCTTGAGGCCCAGTGCTTTGGCGCGCTCGCGTGACATCCACAGCACGGCGGCGGCGCCGTCGGAAATCTGTGACGAGTTGCCCGCCGTATGCACGCCGTTTTCGGCCATGGGCTTGAGGTTCGCCAGCCCCTCGAGGGTGGATTCACGCGGGCCTTGGTCGCGCTTCACCGTCATGCGCTCCCCGGTCGGGGTGTTGTCTTTCCCGGCGACGACCGGAGCGTCGACGGCGATCACCTCCCGATCGAACCGGCCCTCGGCCCACGCCCGCGCCGCCTTCTGCTGCGAGGCGAGGGCGAGTTCGTCGACGTCTTTGCGAGTGATGCCGCGGTTCTTAGCGATGCGTTCGGCCGCGTCGAACTGGGTAAACGGCGAGTCCCACGGCCATTCGGTAGGCTGAAAGTAGCCGGGGCCGTTGACCACGCTGGCACCGAGCCCGACGCGGCTCATCGCCTCGACGCCGCAGGCGATGCCGACGTCGATGGAGTTCATGGTGATGAGTCCGGCGATGAAGTTGTTCGCCTGCTGGGCCGAGCCGCACTGACAATCGACGGTGGTACCGGCAACGTGGTACGGCAGCCCCTCGCTCAGCCACGCCGTGCGCGTGACGTCGTTCGACTGTTCGCCAGCCTGAGTGACGCAACCACCAACGACTTGGCCCACAATACCCGGCTCGATACCGGCCCGCTTGACGACGCCGACCTGCGCCGCCGCCAGCAACCTGGCTGCGTGCAAGCCGGCCAACCAGCCGTTTCGCTTCCCGATAGGGGTACGTACCGCTTCAACGATTACTGCTTCGGCCATTTTGTTTCCTCCAATTCGTTCAAGTTTGTGGTCGGTAGCGGCGCCGCATACTGCGCCGCTATGCCTTTCCCAAAATCATCGCGCTCGTCGGCACGCCGACCCCTGAGGTCACCAGGACGTGATCGACTTTCTTTTTCGGTTGATTCACCGACGCGCCCCGAATCAAGCGCACCCCTTCGTTCACGCCGTTCACCCCGTGAATGTACGCTTCGCTCAACTGTCCGCCGTGAGTGTTGCTCGGGAGCCGGCCGCCGATGTCGAGGTTGCCGGCGCGGACGAAATCTTTCGACTCACCGACCTGGCAGAAGCCAAACGACTCCAGCTGCCAGAGCACGATGGGCGTGAAGGCGTCGTAGATGACAGCGGCATCGATGTCTTTCGGCCCGAGTCCGGACTGCGCATAGACCTGCTTGGCGACCAGATCCATTTCCGGCAGGCTGGCAATGTCCGGCCGATAGAAACTCGTCATCACTTCCTGGTCCGGCGCGATGCCCTGCGATACACCGCGGATGATCGCCGCCGGCTGCTTGCAGTCGCGGGCGCGTTCGGGCGTGGTGATCACCACGGCGCAGCCACCGTCGGTCTCCTGGCAGCAGTCGAACAGGTGCAGCGGCTCGACGATCCAGCGCGACTTCTGATGCTCTTCCAACGTGAGCGGCTTGCCGTGAAAGAACGCATGGGGGTTGTTCACCGCATACGTGCGCGTCGAGACGGCGATGCGCCCGAGGTCCTCGCTGCTCAAGCCGTACTGGTGCATGTAGCGCTGGGTGAACATGGCAACCCAGCTCGCCGGGGTGAACAGGCCATACGGCATGTACCAGCCCCAGTGAATCAGGTCTGACGTCGCCACCCCGCCGGCAACACCTTCGCTGTAGCGCTGGCCCGACCGCCCGTTGAGCGCCCGGTAGCACACCACCACGTCACAGATGCCGGTGGCGATCGCCATCGCGGCCTGATGCATCAACGACGTCGCCGCGCCGCCGCCGTGCGGAACCCGGCTAAACAGCTTGAGGTTCCCGATGCCCACCGTGCGCGCCAGTTCAATCTCGTCAGTGAAGTCGAGCGAGAACGTGGTCATGCCGTCGACATCGCTGGGCTTGAGGCCGCAGTCGTCGAGCGCGGCCTTGACCGATTCGGCCGCCAGCCGCAGGTCCGACCGGCCCGAGTTCTTCGAAAAATCGGTGGCGCCAATGCCAACGATGGCCGCTTGATCCTTGATCGTCCGCATGGCTCAGGCCTCCGGGAGCGCCACACGCACCGTACCGGTGACGTGATTGCCGTAACTGTTTTTGCCCACGACTTCGACCTCCACCACCTTCTCGGCGTCGTGCTTCGCCGTGACCGTGCCGGTCATTTTCATGCTGTCACCGGCGAAGTTCGGGGCGCCGAGCTTGATGCCCACCTTCTTCAGGATCGCCTCCGGACCGGCCCAATCGGTGATGAAGCGGCCGACGAAGCCGTTGGTGCTCAGGATGTTCATGAAAATGTCCGGCACGCCGCGTTTCCGCGCCATGTGGTAGTCGTGGTGCACGTCCTGGTAATCGCGTGAGGCGATCGCCGTGGCGACGATGACCGTCGGGGTCAACTCGACAAGGAGTTCGGGAAGTTTATCGCCAACCGTCACCTGATTGTATCGCAAAGTTGTTCCTTGAGGTTGCGTCATGCCGTCCTCCGGCTCTGATTTTCGTTCAACGAGAAATCCATGGATGCCTCGGGAAAGTGTCAGGCCGCCGGCCGGAACTGCGGCAGGATCATCTCTTCGTCCACAGCGACGAAGTCGACCTTCACGGGCATCCCGATGGAAACGGTCTGGGGATCAACGTCGATGAGGTTCGCCACCAGCCGCGTCCCTTCTGCCAGTTCCACCAACGCGACCACGTGGGGGTAATCGAACGGCGGGAACGGCGGGTGATGAATCACCACGAAGCTGTACACCGTACCGCGCCCACTCGCTTTGACGGCGGTCCATTCCAGCGACTGACACGACGGGCACATCGGCCGCGGCGGATGGCGCAGCTTGCCACAGCCGGCGCAGCGTTGAATGAGCAGCTCCTTCTGCTTCACGCCGTCCCAGAAGAAGGCGTTGTCCTGGTTGACGACCGGTCGCGGCCGGCGTGGCTTGGCCGGGCCTGCCGCGGCAGGCTGCTCGGCGGCCACTTGCGCCGGACGGAACAAGAGGATGCGGAACTGCATCTTGCCGACGATCTCGCCCTTCTGATGAGCGCGGAAGGTCGTCGGAATCGAAACGAAATGGCCGGCGCCCAAGCCGGTCTGCTTCTCTTCCGACACGTCTTCGATGATCGTCGTCGCCGTCAGCAGATCGCCGGGACGCAGATAGCGTACATACTCCTGCTCGCAGTTGGTGGCGACCACCGAGGTGAAGCCGGCTTGGCTGAGAATACCGAGCATTTGATTCAGGGTGTCCGGTTCTTTCGGCGGCGGCATGAGGCCGCGCATGGTCCACGCCTGCATCATCGTCGGCGGAGCGACGATGCCCTTGTGGATCGAGCCCGCGGCAAACTCGGGATCGGTGTACACCGGATTGGTGTCACCGATGGCATCGCACCAATGGCGAATCATGGGCTGATTCACCGGATCGCGGGCAGTAAACGGCGGCCCCGCCTCACGGCCCACGTAGGCCCGCAGCCGTTGCAAGAACGCCGCCTTGTCGGTCTGTGGCTTTGCAGTCTCGGTCTGACTCACGGTTCTTCCCTCATAGTATGATCCGGGCGCAGTAGTCCCGCGGTTGATGGCGGAATGCCCGTTGCTCGGGGGCATAATCAATGTGCATACGGCCCTCTTAGAAGCGGGGCACCAATAACATGGAATGCCACGCGTCGCTAATAGCCAAACAAACGTTTGTTCAGTGATGACTTCGAGCGGCCCGAGAGGTGATACAAGTCAGCTCCTGGTCGCATCGGAGCAGGCTGTGTTCAGTTGCGAAGGGGTGGCGCTCTGACACCAGCACGTTTCCCTTTGATTTTCCCAAACATTTGAGCAAGTCTTGCGGCGCGTTACGTCCTGGATGAAGCCCCCACAGGTCTCAGACGAGTTTGCGCGCGAAACGGGCGACCTCACCGCACGCCGGTGTAGGATCGGACTGCTCGTCTATCTCCTCTTCGCCGCGGCCGGTGCCGTGGCAGAATGGCGGGTATATCCCCAGCGCGGGTCGCTGCTCCTGGCGACGCTCGCCGTTGAAGCCGTGGTGGTCTGCGCCGTTTTGCTGACCACGCGTAAGCCGATCACACACCCGAAAAGCGCGTGGATCGTGCTTCTCGCAAGTGTCAGCGTGTGTTCGATCTTGGCGCTCTACAATGCGGCGGTCGATGGCGACATGCTCTACGTGCTGCTCACCTACATGAGCTTCATGCTGGTCGCGGCGATGGTCATCCCCTGGGGGGCAGGGTTCCAGCTCGCAATGAACGTCGGCATCATCGCCGACTACTCGGTGGCCCTTGCCGGCGGCGCCAGAACAGGCCCGGTACCGGCATACGATTTCCTCGCCATCGCGGCGGGCGCGGTGATCTCCACACTCGGAGCCCACTACGTCGAGGAGTACCGCCGCCGGCTCTTCGCGCAGGCCGCGGCGTTGCGCCAGGCGAACCGTAGCCTGGAGGCCGCCACGCGGGCGCGCATGGAGCTGCTCAGCGGCTTGTCGCACGACATGCGCACGCCACTTTCGGTGGTGATGGGCTACGCCGAAATCCTCGTGGATGATCCGGCATTGAGCGAAAATCTGCGCCAACCGGTGCACAGCATCGCCCGCGAAGCGAAAGAACTGCTGTACCTGGTCGACAGCGTCCTCGATTTGGCGCGACTCGAATCCGGCCGCCTGCCGTTTCATCGCTCGACCTTCCGCCTGGCGGAACTGGTCCAACCGTTGCGCGAGACGACGACAGACCTCCTGCGTGACCGCAGCGTGCACTTACGTTGGGAGATCCCGGACACGCTGACGGTCGACAGCGATGAGGGCAAGGTACGTGAAATCGTCCGCAACCTGCTGTCGAACGCCGTCAAGTATACGCTCGAAGGCGAGATCGCCATATCGGCCGCGCCCAATGACGGCGGCACCGACATTGTGGTGGCTGACACCGGCATCGGTATCGCCCCTGAGCACCTGGACCTGATCTTCGACCCCTTTCACCGGGTCGTCCCGGAGGGCGATGCACACCTGCCAGGCTCGGGCTTCGGCCTCTACATGGTGAAGCTACTGGTGGCGCTCGTGGGCGGCACCATTGACGTGCAAAGCGTGCCGAACGGCGGCAGCACGTTCCATGTCTGGCTACCGCCACAGCCGCCGAGTTCAGTCCTGAGTCCTGAGTCCTGAGTCCGAAAACCTCGATGGACCAAGCAGCCGGCCGCATGGCCGAGGCGATGGCGAAGAAACCGCGACAGACAGGCGGTTGATTTTACAGCCTCTCAGACGAATGGGAACTCACCTGTTGATCGCAGCTGGGTGAAGGCGACTGGCTCTGGAAGACACCGTACGCTCAGCCGGTGCCGTCGGTGAACCACTCGCGCCATATCCCCGCGATCCGGGCACCGGTACAGGGACTCTACTTCGCCTCCATGAGCCAGGTGTACTCCTGGGATCGCGGCACCGACTTCGCCGTCGAGATCGGACGTAAAGTGGCAAAGATGGTAATTGAGGATCAGCGGGCGCTGATGGCGAATCGCTAACGGCGTCTATCGAACGGAGATCTGCACGAAGAAGTCGTCCGCCCGTGGCGCGAGACCGGGCAGCGCCGGATGGGGCGTGAGCGTCTCGCCGACCCGACAGCGGTGTTCGTCGGCAACCGTGATCACCACGACCTCACGCTGCTCTGGAAGGACGATCCACACGATCTGCACGCCGGCGCCGAGGTACCAGGCGGCCTTGTCGCGCAGCACCGCCTCATCCTCATCCTCCCCGGCGACTTCCACGGCGAGCACCGGCGGCACGCGACGGAACTTATGCTCGTACCGCCCGACCTCGGAGCGACGAAAGAGAGCCGCGTCCGCCCCGCGCGCCGCACCGCGCAAAATCATCCCAGCTTCGTTCGTCGACGCAACAAACTCCCGGTGCGCGCGCACCCACTGCACCAGCACGCTCACCACGTCGGCCACGGTATCTTGTTGCATGTCCCCGCACGGCGGCATGTAGAGCAGCCTCCCATTCACGTACTCCAACCGGCCTTCCACTTTCGGCCACGTCTCGCACCGCTCCGGATCGAACCCTTCGGGCGGAATGAGCTCCACAGGGAAACGGATCGCCCGGGGCACCGGGATCGTCTCTTCGTAGCGCTGGGCGATGGTCACGCACTTCTCCTTACCACCGCGGCGAGGCGCTTGCCAGCGTGTGTACCAGCAGTTGCTTGCCACGTTGCGCACGTCACGGGCGCTGAGGATCACGCGTGAGAGCCGGATGCGCCGCCGAGTGTGTCTCGTAGAGCAGGCCGCGCTTGATATCACCACGGTGGACGGGGACGGGCACA
>Ga0097691_1002989_pt1 | contig 10714 bp, 13 predicted proteins | sample NGESurdeep072012_8_FD_72858 | JGI IMG/M metagenome (GOLD analysis project Ga0097691, IMG submission 72858) | Arctic peat soil microbial communities from Barrow, Alaska - NGEE Surface sample 210-1 deep-072012 | ecosystem: Environmental > Terrestrial > Soil > Wetlands > Peat ...
GCTGACGTGGGGCATGTCGCATTCCTACGAGAACGCCGAGCAGGCCGAAGGCGACGAGCTGGCGCGGGCGCTGTTCGCGATCGAGCACGTGACCAACGTTTTCTATGTCGACCGCTGGCTCACCGTCACCCAGGACGGCACGGCCGAGTGGAAGGAGCTCGTGCGCAAGATCGCGGTGCCGCTGCGCGCCGCGCCCGGCGCGGGCGCACAGTCGGTGGCGACGGTCGCCGCCGCCAGGGCCGGCTTCGATCACTTGAGCGAACGCGACCAGGACCGCCTCGACGGGATCAACCTGCTGCTCGACGAGCAGATCCGCCCGTATCTGCAAGGCGACGGCGGCGACCTGCACATTCTCGAACTCGACGGCGACCGCCTGGTCGTGCACTACCAGGGCGCATGCGGCACGTGCCCGAGCTCAATTTCGGGAACGCTGCGGAGCATCGAGAATCTGCTCCGGACGATCGAGCCCGACATCGAGGTCGTCGCAGCCTAGTCGCCGCCAGGGTCCGTTCGCGCTGTCCCTCGATCCTCGCCGTCGTCCCCTGTCCGGTCGTGGCCAAGAAATTTCCAACCCACCCCGCACACCCCGAGCGCGTCTGCTGGGGTTGCGACAAGTACTGTCCTGCCGATGCGCTGATGTGTGGCAACGGCAGCGTGGCCACGCTTCATCCCTCGGAGCTCTTCGGAGAGGATTGGATGCAATGGGGTTTGGACTCGAAGGCTGCAGACGCAGTCGAGGGTGTCACGACGCCTGAGCCCGCCCGGAAGCCCTGACGGCCTCAACCATCGGCTGGAGGAGATCCGGTTGGACGTCAGAACCTTCGACCTGCCTCGCTACCTCTCGGTTCTTCCGTTGTTCACCGACATGCAGCCGCCCGAGCTGCAGCGCCTGGCCGACGGCAGCCAGCTGCGCCGCATGGCCCGCGGCGACACGGTGTTCCACGTCGGCCAGTCGTGCGAGGAATTCCACGTCACGGTCATCGGCCAGGTCAAGTTGTTCGCGCTCTCGCCGTCCGGCCAGGAAAAGGTGATCGAGCTCATCGGCCCGGGCAACAGCTTTGCCGAGGCATTCATGTTCGTCGGCAAGCCGTACATGATCAACGCGCAAGCCCTGACCGACACGTTGCTCCTGTCCGTCGGCTAGAAGGCCGTCCTCGAGGAGATCACACGCGATCCGCGCTTTGCGCTGCGCATGCTCGCCGGCATTTCGCGGCGGCTCCACGGGCTCGTCCACGACGTCCAGGGATACGCCCTGCACAGCGGCTTGCAGCGCGTGATCGGCTACCTCTTGCGCGACCAGAGCGAATGCGATTCGACGTCGATCACCGTGTCGCTGCCGGTCAGCAAGGGCACCATCGCGTCGCGCCTGTCCCTCACGCCGGAATACTTTTCGCGCGTCCTGCACGAGCTCGAGGCGAGCGGGCTGATCGAGATCGACAAGCGCGAGATCCGCATCCCCGACGCCAAACGGCTCGCCGCATATCAGCCGGCCTGAACGGCGCGGCGCGGCGAACCTGTCCTCGCTCGGCTGCCGCAAAGGCGCATGAAGTGGCTGCGAGCGAGTCGTCCTTTTCACAATCGATCCGCGGCGTGGGCTCGTCGATCGATCGGCTGGGCGCTTCGGCCAGCCTGCGACCTCAGCTGTCGGAAACGACGGTCCAGGGAACCCCGAAGCGATCGGTCACCATGCCGATGCGCGACGCGAAGAAGGTCGTGGTCAGCGGCATCGTCACCTGACCCCCGTCGGCCAGCCGCGTGAACAGGCGCTCGGCCTCGGCGTCGGTCGCGGCAGGGAGCGTCACCGAATGGCCGAGCCAGCCGGAGCCGCCGCCTCCTGGCGTGTCGGTGCCCGAGAGCATGGCGTCGCCGATGCGAAGACTCACGTGCAGCACCGCTTTGCCGCTCGCCGCCATGTCATCGCCGCGCGCAGCCGAAGCGTCGCTGCGTCGCACGAGTGTCGTCACCTCGGCGCCGAGCACGTCGCGGTAGAAGTGGATCGCATCGTCGCAACGCCCGTCGAAGTGCAGGTAGGGATCGAATTGCATCGTGGTCCTCCTCAGGAAGCGATCGGCGCTCGTGCTTCAAAGGCCGAGATGGGAGTGCCCAGCCCGGTCGGCGCCGGCACCAGGCCGACGATGCGAGTGAAAAGGGCGCGGTAGTCCGCCTCGGCCTCATGCCCGGTCAGGGGATCGCGATTGGCGCCGAACGCCTGGTCGAGATCGGCCCAATCGTCGACGGTCAACACCCGTTCGGCCAGCGGCAGGATCTGCTCTTCTTCCATCGCCATGTGCGAGTGGTAGAAGTTCACATAGCGCTCGGCCGCCTGTTCGAACGCCTCGCGCCGCGGCTCGCCCATCATTTCGAAACCGAGCAGAATCAGATCGACATTGATCGACTCGAAGCCGATCGTGCGCGAGCGCTCGACCAACTCGCGAACGCTGTCGAAGGGTTGAACGCGATTCACCGCTTTCTGCACCTGCGGGTCGAAGTCCTGCACGCCGAAGCTCAGGCGGTTGAATCCGAGCTTGGCGAGAAACGCCAGCCGTTCGCCACTGACGGTGCGCGGGTCGACTTCGATCGACGTCTCGGCGCCGGCCACCAGCGCAAAGTTGCGCCGGATCGACGCCATCAGCCGTTCGAGCTCGGCGTCGTTCAGGAAGGTCGGCGTGCCGCCGCCCAGGTACAGCTGCGACACGGGCTGGCCGCTGCCGAGCACGACAGTGTGCAGCGCGATCTCACGCTCGAGCGCGTCGAGATACTCGGCTGCGCGTTCGTGGTGCTCGGTGATGACCTTGTTGCAGGCGCAGTAGTAACAGATCGACTCGCAGAACGGAACGTGCACGTACAGCGAAAGCGGCGGACAGCCGCCGATCGCCGCTCCCTCGGCGTGTTGCGCCAGCCCGCGCCGGTAGTCGTCGGCGCCGAAGGCCTCGACGAAGCGGTCGGCCGTCGGATACGAGGTGTAGCGCGGGCCCGCCACGTCGAAGCGGCGCAGCAGTGCCCCGGACAGCACCGGGGCTTCAGAGGGCGAGGCAGTGGCTGGCATGTGAACTGACTGTGCCAAAGCCGGGCCGCCTCCGACTTGACCTGGCTCAAGGCGCGCTGCGCGCGCAAACGAAACCTGCAGCGCGATGCCAGGACAGCGCATCGTCCTTCGCGCCTCCCCTTCATATGCGGCGTCCCGAAGCGCGTCGATTGATCCATCGCAAGGAACAGGGCCGTTCGCCGCGGAAGAATCCTTGCTGCAGCTAGCCAAGGAGGTCCAATGGTGCAGTCCCGAGTCAGTTCGAAGGTCGCGTCGCCGGTGCCTGCGAACGCAAGGCGGGTGAGCGGATTCGCGACGCTCGATGCGTGCCATCGGCGCGCACTCGCACGGGTCGCGGAACTCGGTGCACTGGTCGCCGCGATCGAAGCCAGCGAAATCACGTCGGCGATGCGCGCCTCGGCCGCCGCTATCGCGCAATTCCTTGGGACCGAGGCGCGCCGTCACCATGAAGACGAAGAGCGCCACATATTTCCTCCCTTGCTTGCCGGTGGAGATGCCAGACTGGTTCAGACCGTGCTGCGCTTGCAGCAGGATCACGGCTGGCTCGAGGAGGACTGGCTCGAACTCGAACCCCATGTGCAGGCGATTGCGACCGGGTACGGTACCTGTGACGTCGACACGTTGCGAGAAGGGACGTCGATCCTTGCGGCTCTCTATGAAGAGCACATTGCGCTCGAGGAGTCGATCGCCTATCCCGAAGCCCGCAAGCGAATCCGTCAGGCAGGCCTGGACGGAATGGCTCGGGAGATGCTAGGCCGACGGCGCATCGAACGCCGCCACCCATCGGGTGGATGAACCTCCTTCGCGCCGTGCCTCACATCGATCCTGCCATCGCGCTCTTGTTCGAGCACAGCGGCCTGACTCCGCTCGATTTGAAGGGCCGCACCCTGCTGCCCGTCGTGCAAGGGGGCATGGGCGTCGGTGTGTCGGCGAACAAGCTGGCCGGCAGCGTCGCCGCACTCGGCGGTGTCGGCACCATTTCGTCGGTCGACCTGCGTCGCCATCACCCCGACCTGATGGAACGCACGCGTGGCATGAACGTCGGCGCAGCGGCCAAGGAAAGCATCAACGCTGCCAATCTCGAGGCGCTGCAGCGCGAGATTGGCGCCGCGCGTGAACGCTCGCAAGGGCGCGGGCTGCTCGCCATCAACGTGATGCGCGCCGTCAGCGAATACGGGCCATCGGTGAAGCGCGCGCTGGAGTGCGGCATCGACGCGGTGGTGGTCGGCGCCGGCTTGCCGCTGGATCTGCCGGACCTGGCCCAAGACCATCCTCAGGCGGCACTGGTGCCGATCCTGTCCGACGCGCGCGGCGTGCAACTGGTGGTGAAGAAATGGGAGCGCAAAAAGCGCTTGCCCGATGCCATCGTCATCGAACATCCGCGGCTCGCTGGTGGTCACCTCGGCGCGGCGAAGATTGCCGACCTCAACGACCCGCGTTTCGACTTCGAGAACGTCATTCCGCAGTCGCTCGCGTTCCTGCGCTCGGCCGGCATCGAAAAGGAGATTCCGCTGATCGCCGCCGGCGGCATCCGCAGCTACGAGGACATCGCCCGCGTGCAAGCACTGGGCGCTGCCGCGGCGCAGCTCGGAACGCCGTTCGCAGTCACCGAAGAGGGCGATGCGCACCTCGAGTTCAAGCGCATGCTGGCCGAAGCCACGGACGAGGAGCTGGTCGAGTTCATCAGCGTCGCCGGCCTGCCCGCGCGCGCAGTCGCCACGCCCTGGCTGAGGAATTACCTGAAGGCCGAGGCGAAGCTGCAGAGCGTGGCGCACGTGAAGCCGCGCTGCACGCTCGCCTTCGACTGCCTGGCCCAATGCGGGCTGCGCGACGGCCTTCCTGGCTGGGGCCAGTTTTGCATCGACACCCAGCTGGCTGCGGCCTTGCGCGGCGATGTGAAGAAGGGCTTGTTTTTCCGCGGTGTCGGTGCGTTGCCGTTCGGCGATCAGATCCGCAGCGTGCGCGAGCTGATGGAGCGGTTGCTGACGCGCAGCCCGGCTCTCGCGCTCTGACGGCGCGGCACGAGCCGGGCTCTGTCAGGTGGTTGCTTCAAACCCCGCCTGAGCAATCATGTACTACGGCGAGCGGCTCAACGGCAGTACCCACCTGATCGGGACGGTGCTTGCGGCAACAGGCGCCACCGTGCTGGTCGTGCTTGCCGCGCGTCAGGGCGACCCGTGGAAGATCGTCAGTTTCAGCATCTATGGGGCAATGCTGCTGGCGCTCTACACCTTGTCCACTCTCTACCACAGCACCCGCGGCAGGGTGAAAGACGTGTTCCGGAAGCTGGATCACTGCTCGATTTACCTGCTGATTGCGGGCACCTACACGCCGTTCAGCCTGGTCACTCTGCGTGGCGCCTGGGGCTGGTCACTGTTGGGGGCAATCTGGGGACTGGCAATCCTCGGCATCGTTCAGGAAGCCTGGCTGGCCAAAGGTCCCAGGATCCTTTCGGTGGTCATTTATGTCCTGATGGGCTGGCTCAGCCTGATCGTGGTCAAGCCGCTGGTCACGACGTTGACACCGGCCGGATTCGCGTGGCTTGCGGCGGGTGGCCTGTTTTATACCGGCGGCATCGTTTTCTTCGCGCTCGACGAGAAGCTGCGGCACGGGCACGGCATCTGGCATGTGTTCGTGCTGGCAGGCAGCGCCAGCCATTACCTCGCGATACTGCTCTTTGTGGCGTAGGCAGACTCTCTTGAAGATGCAGCGGACTTGGGAAGTGTCGAGGCCGGGACGGTCCGTCGGCGCCGTGGTTTCGACCATCTTCACCGAGCCGCAGGCATACGTCTCCTGGTGGCTCAGGTCGGGGAAATCTCAGGAGGTGCTGTCGGCAGCCGATGGCGCGAGCTTGCAGATGCTCACGCGCCAGTTGTCGGGGCCGGACTCGAGGTAGTTCCAGCTGAACTCGCCGGGCATCTCGGCTTGGAACTGGTAGCACAACGGTTTCGGGTCATGATCGTTCACGAGTTGCATTGCCTGGCCGACGCCAAGGCTGCGGAAGGCCGAGAAGATCAGCGGATGGCGCTCGCGCGGTGCGATGCTGCGCGATGGTTGCGCCGGATGGCTTTGTCGTCCTTGATCCGGTTCAAGGACGCGCACGCCGCTTCATTTCCACAATGGCGCCCATCGCAGGGGACGGCCGATGAGCAACCTCGATCAGACGCGATATTTCACCGTGGAGCTGCAGCAGCACGACGTGCGCTCGCCGGCGCTGATCCTGATCGGCACGGTGGTCAGCCTGCACGAGCTGCTCCAGCCGGCTGTCCGGATGGCGCGACGCCAACTTGACATCACGCAAACCGCGCTCACGTCATCGGCCCTAGCATGCGGGACCGCATGTTGATTGCCCTGTCATGACCTCTCCTTCTGCGCCGCACCTGATGTTCCGGCCGGCTCGCTGCGCTTGAAGAACACACCCGACGCGATCGGGCCGTTGTGGCGCTGGCTGCCGGGACGGTCATGAACCTCGCCGAGCAACTGCTGCATGCATTGAAGCAACGCGGTGCGACCGAGGTGTTCGGCATCCCCGGCGACTTTGCCTTGCCGCTGTTTCGCGAGATCGAGCGCAGCCGGGTGCTGCCGCTGGTCACGCTGTCGCATGAACCGGCGGTGGGTTTTGCCGCCGACGCGGCGTCGCGCGTGCGCGGTGGCCTGGGTGTGGCCGCGGTGACCTACGGCGCCGGTGCCCTCAACCTGGTCAATGCGGTGGCCGGCGCCTACGCCGAACGGGTGCCGCTGGTGGTGCTGTCGGGCGCACCGGCCGCGCACGAAGCGGCCAGCGGTTACCTGTTGCACCACCAGGTGAAGACACTCGATTCGCAGTGGCGCTTGTTCCATGAGCTGACGGTCGACCGTGCCCGGCTGGACGATGCGCGCACCGCGCCGCAGCAGATCGCGCGGGTGCTCGATGAGGCGCTGCGCGCGTCACGGCCGGTGTACCTGGAGATTCCGCGTGACATGCCGGGCGTGCCATGCGCCGAGGTGCCCGTCACCGTGCAACGCGCGCCCGACCTCGACGCGCTGGCGGCTTGTGCCGACGAATTGCTGCAGCGCCTGCGCAGCGCGCGCCAGCCGATGCTGATGGTCGGCGTCGAGATCCGCCGCTACGGGCTGGAAGCGCGCGTCGCCGATCTGGCATTGCGGCTGAACATTCCGGTGGTCACGAGTTTCATGGGCCGCGGGCTGCTGGCCGATACCGACGCGCCCTTGCGCGGCACCTACCTGGGCCTGGCTGGCGACCCGGCGATCAGCGCCGAGGTCGAAGCGTCGGACGCTCTGCTGCTGCTCGGGGTCATCGTGTCGGACACCAACTTCGCGGTATCGGCCCAGCGCATCGATCTGCGCCATGCCATCCAGGCGCTCGACGGTCGCGTGGTGATCGGCCATCACGTCTATCCGGACGTACCGCTCGACGCGCTGATCGACGTGCTGCTCGAACGGGTGTCGCTGCCGCCGGCCAGACGGCGCCTGCCGCTGCATCCGGTCACCGCGGCGCTGGTAGCCGACGATGCCGCCGTGACACCGCAGGACATTGCCGCGGCCGTCAACGACCTGATGCGCGCCCACGGCTCGATGCCGCTGGCTTGCGACGTCGGCGACTGCCTGTTCACCGCGATGGACATCGGACCGACCGCGCTGATCGCCCCGGGTTACTACGCGGCCATGGGTTACGGCGTGCCGGCGGGTCTCGGGCTGCAGGTCGCCACCGGCCAACGCCCGCTGGTGCTGGTGGGCGACGGTGCGTTCCAGATGACCGGCTGGGAACTCGGCAACGCCACCCGCCACGGCCTGGACCCGATCGTGCTGGTGTTCAACAACGCCGGCTGGGAGATGTTGCGCGCCTTCGAGCCGGGCATGCAATTCAACGAACTGGGCACCTGGGACTTCGCCTCGATGGCCGCCGGCATGGGCGGTGACGGCCACCTCGTGCACACGCGCGCGCAGCTGCGTGCCGCTCTCGAACGGGCGCGCGCCACGCGCGGGCGCTTTCAGCTTCTGGACATCCGTCTGCAACCGGGCGTGCAGTCCCCCACGCTGGCTCGTTTCGTGAAGGCCGTGCGGCGGCTGTCGATGCCAGGCTGAGGTCGGCCGGAACACCACGTGCTCCGCATCGACGACCTCAACGCCTGCTACGGCGCCAGCCACGTGCTGCGCGGCGTCAGCCTCGAGCTTCCGGCCGGCACTGCGATGGGCCTGCTGGGCCGCAACGGCATGGGCAAGACCACCTTGATCCGCTCGCTGATGGGTTTCGTGGGCGCAGCGTCGGGAAGCCTGCAGTGGCAAGGCCGCGACGTGACCGGCTGGGCACCGGAACGCATGGCGCGCCTGGGCCTGGGCTACGTGCCCGAGGGGCGCGGCATCTTCCCGAATCTCTCGGTGCGCGAGAACCTGGTAATGACCGCCCGCGCCGGGCCCGATGGCCGCAGGGAGTGGACCTATGAACGCGTGCTCGACGTCTTTCCGCGTCTGCGCGAGCGACTGAAGCACGACGGGCAGCAGCTCTCCGGCGGCGAGCAGCAAATGCTGTCGATCGGCCGTGCGTTGCTGACCAATCCGCTGCTGCTGATCCTGGACGAGGCCACCGAAGGCCTGGCGCCGCGGGTCGCCAGCGATATCTGGCGCGTCGTCGCAGACATCCGCGCCACCGGCATCAGCACCTTGATCGTCGACCGCAACTATCGAGCCGTGCTCGCGCACACCGACCGCGTGGTCGTGCTGGAGAAGGGGCGTGTCGTGCTCGTGGGAGAGTCGGCGCCGCTGGCCCGGCAGCCCGACGTGCTCTCGCGCTTCCTCGGCGTGTGACCCTTGAATCGCGCGGCAGATGCAGCCTCGCGAAGGAATGCCGCTAGTCAGAACCGGGCAGGACAGCAGTGGCTTCCAGCTCGATCTTGCCTGGGCTGTCGAGCAGGTCGGCGACGAAGATCATGCTCATCGCAGGATAGTGCGGGCCCATCCGCTCGCGCCAGATGGCGCCGAGCGCGCCGCGTGCGGCGAGGTACGCCGGCTTGTCGCAGCAATAGGCGGTCAGGCGGCAGATGTGCCTGGCCTCGCCGCCGGCTTGCTCGAGCACCGCGAGCACGTTCTTCAGCGCCTGCTCGAACTGCGGCGCGATGTCCGCCGACTCGAACGCCTGCTGCGCGTTCCAGCCGACTTGGCCGGCGATGAACACGATCCGCCCCGCATCCACGGCAACGCCATTCGCGTAGCCGATCGGCGCAGCCCAGCCCGGAGGAAGAAGGACGTCCATCGTCGTAGCCCTCAGTCGCTGTAGCGCGGCGGGTCCGGGTCGGTGGCCCAATCGCCGTCGGGCACCGGAACCTTCTCGAGCCAGGCTCGCACCAGCTCGACGTGTTCGTGTTCCTCGGCTTGCAACTCACGCGCAGCGCGGCGCACCGACTCGCTGGTCGTGGCCTGTGCCAGTTCGCCGAAGAAGGCTTCAGCACGTCGCTCCGCGGCCAGCGCCAATTGCAGCGCGTGCCAAGGCTGCATCAGGTAGTGCACCGCGTCGATGGGAACGGTCTCGGGCGCCTCGAGGCCCGGCCACGTGAGCCCACCGACAGGTGGCTCGGGGGCGTCTTTCCAGCCCATTTCGGTCATGATCTGGCTCGCATGCTTGCCTTCGTACTGCGCCATGGTGCGAAACAGCGCCGCGACGTCGCGGTTGTTGTGCATTTCCATCGCGTCGGCGAATTCGGTATAGCGCTCCACCGCCTCGCGCTCCATCGCCAGTGCCTGCGCCATGAACTCAGCCAAGGTGCGCTCAGCGGCGCTCATGGGTGCCTCCTAACGTCGCTGCGCGCCGGTCCCCCCGAGGGGAGCGAGCGCCTTGGGAGCGACCCGGCGGCGATCACAGCTCGAACTCCGCTTCGAAGTCAGCGACCGCCCGCGTCGCCTTGCCGGAATTGGCGGGATAGGGCATGCGGTCACCGGCGTAGAGCACGCCGATGTTGAAACCGTCGTCGGTCATGATGCGGCGCGCGGCGCGGGCCGCGTCATCGGTCGGCCCCACCGCCGCCGGGTGCACATGGTTCTTCCATTCGCGCTGCTCGGGCCGGAATGTGACACACGGGCTCAGGACTTCGATGAACGAGAAGCCCGGGTGGCGCATGCCCTGCGCGACGATGTCGGCCATGCCGTTCGGATCGCCGGAGAACGCGCGGGCGACGAAGCTGGCCCCCGACGCCAGCGCGATCACCAGCGGGTGGAACGAGCGGATGCCGGTGCCGCCGGGCGACAGTTTGTTGTCCCAGTCGGGTTCGGTCGTCGGCGACGCCTGGCCCTTGGTCATGCCGTAGACGTGGTTGTCCATCACGATGTAGGTCAGATCGACGTTGCGCCGGCAGGCATGCATGAAGTGGTTGCCGCCGATCGAGTAGCCGTCGCCGTCGCCACCGGTGACGAGCACCGTCAGGTCAGGCCGCGCCACCTTCAGGCCGGTGCCGGCCGCGAGCGCGCGGCCGTGTACGCCATGGAAGCCGTAGCAGGTGGTGTAGGCCGGAATGCGCGACGAGCAGCCGATGCCGGATACGACGGCCACCTCGTGCGGTGGCAGCTGCAGGGTCGCCAGCGCCTTGGTGATCGCGCTCAGTACGGTGAAGTCACCGCAGCCGGGGCACCAGATCGGCTTGTAGGCCGACTTGTAGTTCGCCGCGGCCATCATGATGG
>Ga0097691_1002991_pt1 | contig 10706 bp, 9 predicted proteins | sample NGESurdeep072012_8_FD_72858 | JGI IMG/M metagenome (GOLD analysis project Ga0097691, IMG submission 72858) | Arctic peat soil microbial communities from Barrow, Alaska - NGEE Surface sample 210-1 deep-072012 | ecosystem: Environmental > Terrestrial > Soil > Wetlands > Peat ...
GGCGGCCGATGCCGAGGAACGTGCCGCGGCATACGATCGGAACGTGAGCATCACACTGGAAACGTTTGGTCACGCTTCTCTGCCGCTGCTCGTCCTCGGTCAGGGCAGCGACCTCGCCACCGAACGAGGCGTCGAATGTCCAGGTGCGCTGCCGGCTCCGTCAGACCCCGGCCTGGTCGAACGCGCCCGTGCCGCCAAGACCGCCCTGGGGGACAAGGTCTTCGTCCTGGGCCATCACTACCAGCGCGACGAGGTCATCGAGTTCGCCGATGTTACGGGCGACAGCTTCAAGCTGGCCAAGGAAGCAGCCGCGCGACCGGACGCGCCATACATCGTCTTCTGCGGGGTGCACTTCATGGCGGAGGCGGCCGACATCCTGACCGCGGACCACCAGCGGGTGATCCTGCCCGACCTGGCGGCCGGGTGCTCGATGGCAGATATGGCCGCGATCGCCCAGGTCGAGGACGCCTGGGAAGACCTGGCCGAGATGGGCGTCGCCGACGACCTCGTGCCCGTCACGTACATGAACTCCTCGGCGGCCATCAAGGCGTTCACCGGTCGCCGGGGCGGCACGATCTGCACGTCCAGCAACGCCCGGGCCGCGATGTCGTGGGCCTTTGACCAACGCGGTGACATCGAGGGCAAGGGCAAAGTGCTGTTCCTGCCCGACCAGCACCTGGGGCGGAACACGGCCGTGCGCGAGCTTGGCCTCTCGCTCGCCGACTGTGTCGTGTTCGACCCGCACAAGCCGGCTGGAGGACTGACCCGCGAGCAGGTCCGCGCGGCCCGAGTCATCCTGTGGCGTGGGCACTGCTCGGTGCATGGCCGGTTCTCGCTCGAAGCGATCGACGCGGCGCGCGCCACGATCCCTGGGGTCAAGGTGATCGTCCACCCCGAGTGCCGGTACGACGTCGTCGAAGCCGCGGACGCGGTCGGCTCGACCGAGAAGATCATCGAGACCATTGCGGCAGCGCCGGACGGCAGCTCATGGGCGGTCGGCACCGAGCTCAATCTCGTCCGGCGGCTCGCGGCGATGTTCCCGAATCAGAACATCGCCTTCCTGGAGAAGAACGTCTGCTACTGCTCGACGATGAACCGCATCGACCTGCCGCACCTCGTCTGGGCGCTCGAGTCGCTGGTGTCAGGACGGGTCGTCAACCAGATCAGGGTTGACCCGGACGTCGCCCACTGGGCCCGAGCTGCCCTCGACCAGATGCTCGCACTGCCCGGCGTCCCCGCCAAGGACTGACGACCGGCTCGCGGCCCATCACACTGACCGCAGGGCGCCCGCCGAACGGCAAGGACGGGGCGCATGACGGGCGGGTCGAACGGCGAGAGTCAGACGCGCAACAACCCCAGGCGTTCGAGCAGGACCGCCTCGGCGACGCAGACCCGTTCGAACTCTCCGAGGTGCAGGCTCTCGTTGGCGCCGTGAGCGCGCGCGTCGGGGTCCTCGACACCGGTGATCAGGATGCCTGCGCCTGGGAACCTCTGGGCGAACGCAGCCACGAACGGGATCGACCCACCGACCCCGATGTCCACCGGCGCGACGCCCCACGCATCGGTGAAGGCCGCCCGCGCCTGGTCATAGACGGGACCGTTGGCGTCGGCGCTGAATCCGGCGCCCTCGTCGTCGAGGTGGATGTCGACCTTGGCCCCCCACGGCGCGCTGGCCCGAAGGTGTTCCGCGAGCAGGCTGTAGGCCTGCTTCGGGTCCTCGTCAGGGGCGATGCGCATGGAGATCTTGGCTGCGGCCTGAGGGGCCAGGGTGTTGGACGATGTGGCCACCGAGGGTGCGTCGATGCCGATCGTGGTGATTGATGGCTTGGTCCAGAGCCGGGTCAGGATCGAGCCGGAGCCAATCATCTCCACGCCGTCGAGCAGACCGGACTCGTCGCGAAGGCGCTCCTCGGGATAGTAGATGTCCGCGGCAACACCTGAAGCCAGACCGGGAACGGCGACGTTGCCGTCGGCGTCGTGCAGGGTTGCGATCGTCCTGATCAGCGCCGTGAGGGCATCCGGAACTGCGCCGCCGAACATGCCACTGTGGATCCCGTGGTCGAGGGTGCGGATCGTAAGAACGACGCGGACCAGGCCGCGCAGCGTCGTCGTCAGCGCCGGCTCCCCCACCGCCCAGTTCGTTGAGTCGGCAAGGACGATCACGTCGGCGCGCAGCTTCTCGCCATGCCGTTCAAGAATGGCGCCCAGGCTGTCCGAGCCGATCTCCTCCTCGCCTTCGACGAAGACGATGACGCCGACCGGCATCGCGCCGGAGTGGGCGCGCAGGGCCGCGATGTGCGCCATGATGCCGGCCTTGTCGTCGGCGATGCCACGGGCGTAAACCCGTCCCTCACGTTCAGTCGGCTCGAACGGCGGGCTGTCCCATTCGGATTCGGCCCCTGCAGGCTGGACGTCGTGATGGGCGTAGAGCATGACGGTAGGTGCGCCCTCAGGCCCGTCGAGGTGACCGATGACCGCGGGCCGGCCGCCCTCCCGGATGATCTCGACCTCGAGGCCTTCGGCTCGAAGCAGCTCAGCAACGGCCTCGGCGCTGGCCTCCACCTGTGCCTGGTCGAAGGCCGCCAACGAGACACTGGGGATCCGGGTCAGCGCCTCGAGGTCCTGGCGCAATGTGGGCAGAAGCTCGCTGACCTTTGTCCGCAGGGCGCTGCGTCGGGCCGGGTCAAGGTCTGGGGTGAGAACGTCGTAGGTCACGACCGCGAGCGTACCCACTCGAGCCGATGCGGCCTCCTGACCATGCCGCCGATGGGCGATACGAGGACACCCGCTCACACGACATACAGTGGGCTCCGTGTTCGGACGCAAGAAGACTCCCGAGAACGGCGCACCATCGGCAATCGCGTACGCCGATCGGCCGGGTGCCAAGAACCGCCCCACACCGTCCCGGCGGGAACAGGAGGCGGCGCGCAGACGTCCCCTCGTGCCCAAGGACCGCAAGGCCGCGGCCGGCCAGTCGCGTGAGGCCAGCCGGTTGGCTCGCGCCAAGCAACGCGCCGCGCTGCTGTCCGGGGATGAGTCTGCGCTACCTGCTCGCGACAAGGGTCCGGTCAAGCACTACATCCGCGACGTCGTGGACGCTCGCTGGAACGTTGGCGAGTTCATGCTGCCTGTCATGATCCTGGTGCTTGCCCTGACCTTCGTGCCTGTCATCGTCCCCTCGTTCGCATCCTGGACGACGCTGTTGGTGTTCGTCCTGGTCTACGGCCTGGTGGTGGTCGGCGTGCTGGACGCCTTCCTGATGTGGCGACGCATGAAGGCGAAGATCGTCGCAAAGTTTGGCGAGGCTCCACCTCGCGGATCAGCCATGTATGCCGTGATGCGCGCCTTCCAGATGCGACGCTCGCGGCTGCCACGTCCCCAGATCGCCCGTGCAAGTCCCAAGATCGCGAGCGGGTTCAAGCGCACGTAGGTCCCGACCCGAAAAGTTGAACTGCTCACCCGAGCAGGTCAACCAAACCGCTCAGTCGAGCAGGTCCGCGAACGCCGTCGGAGCACGGGTGAGTGCGTACGTCGCGAAGTGCATCCGCTCGACGTCGCCGCCCGATCCTCGGGTGATCTCGAGCAGCTCACCGCGTTCCCGTCCGACCACCGCACGGAAGCGATCGGAGTCGATGCGGGCGAAGCGCGTGTCTGCGATGGACAGGCCACCGGGGATCCGCGACCAGAGGGCGTTGTCGCGCACCTCGAAGATGACCTCCGCGCCCTCGGTCCACCAGCTGCCTAGCATGCCGTCGAAGTCCGTTTGAGGCTGGGACGGGGTCCAGACAGGGGCCAGCTCGGGCTCGGCATCAAGGACGGCGTTGACCAGCTGACCGGCGAGCGCCACGGTCTCGGCGCCTGCGGTGCAGTTGGCGAAGACCACCGCCCCGACCCGGTCCTGGCGCCGTACGCGTAGGCCGGCCAAGAAGCCGGGCATCGCCCCCCCGTGACCGGCCAGGACCCTTTCGCCGGTGCGCTGCAGGTCATAGCCCAGTCCGTAGGCCCGGGTCCAGCCCTCGACGTCGGCCATGATCACCGGCTGGCACATCTCGTCCATGGTGTCGGGCGAGAGGATCTCCTCGATCGGGTCAGCGACGAATGCGGCATAGCGTCCGAGGTCGGCAACCGTGCTCCAGAGTCCGCCAAAAGGTGCCGTCGCGTTGAGCTCGAACTGCGGTTCGAGCGTCGCGACTGCGGTGTGCGGATGAACCTGGTAGCCCAGAGCCCGGCCTTCGCGATCAGGGGCGAGACCAGTGGCCCTCATCTCCAGTGGCCCGAGGACGCGCTCGGCGACGGCGTCACCCCAGGCCCGGCCCTCGATCTGTTCCACGATCTGTCCCAGCAGCCCGAATGCGAGGTTGGAGTAGTGGAAGGCGAAGTGGGAGGGGAGAACCTGCTCGGCGTCCTCGAGCTCGCGCAGCAGCCGCTCCCTGTCCGGCGCGTCCAGGTTCTCCCAGATCCGGCCGACCGGCTCACGCTGCAGGCCGGAGGCGTGCGCAAGCATCGAACGGATGGTCAATGCGCCGTGTCTGGTCTGCGGAAGATACCGCTCGAGCCGGTCGTCCAGCGACAGCTTGCCCGCATCGCGCAGCGCCATGATGAGCACCGCCGTAAACGTCTTGGTGATCGAACCGATCATGTACTGCGTATCGTCGGTGGGCGTCGCCATCGGATCCAGCCGTGCCGAGCCGATGTGGGTGGACCACACGAGCAGGCCGTCCCGGACGACGCCAGCGCTCACGGCCGGCGAGTGCCACTGACTCTGCGCTGTGCGCACCTGATGCTCAATGTCCCGGACCAACCCTGGGCCCAGCGGAAGAGCGCTTCCGGAGCCGCTCACTGAGCCGCGCGCAGGCTCATGGGTCCGTAGACCACGGTGCCTTCGTGCTGGAGCGTGACCCCTTCAACACCGACGTCGATCAGCTTCCGCCACTGCTCACCGAGCCAGCTCTCGGCTTCGCTCTGTGAGGGAAACCCGGTCGTGACCAGCGACTCACCAGTCATCGCCATGGCGTCGGCGTCAAGGTAGGACCACGTCCACTCATCAGTCATGGACGTCACCTTATCCAGCAGGCAACCGCTATCTGGCGGCGAACGCGGCAACGGCTCCGATGACGATCACGGCGGGAGAACGCAGCCCTGGCGGGGGGCCGGAGCTGACGACCAGGGCCAGGGTGGTGACGACGACCTGCTGGCTGGCCAGACCCGCGTCCATCACGCACGCGACGGGGGTGTCCCCGTCACGTCCTGCGTCAACCAGCGCGCCAACGATGGACGAGAGTGTCTCCACACCCATGAGGATGACGAGCGTTGTGCCTCCACGCGCCAAGGCCACCCAGTCCAGGGTGCTCCGCGGATCCTCCGGGGATGCGTGTCCGGAGACCACGGTGAATCCCTGCGACACTCCGCGATGGGTGAGAGGTATGCCGGCCAGCTCGGGTGCCGCTATCGCCGACGAGACGCCGGGGATGACCTCTACCGGGACTCCGGCCTCCTGGCACGCGATGACCTCTTCCTGGCCGCGCCCGAACACGAACGGGTCTCCCCCCTTGAGCCGAATCACGACGCGACCCTCACGCGCTCGACGAACCAGGACGTCGTTGATCTCCTCCTGGGGCGTGAAACGCCCACGGGGGATCTTCGAGACGTCGATGATCTCGACACCCTCACGCAGCCCGTCCAGAGCTGCCAGCGGCGCCAGTCGGTCGACGACGACGACATCGGCATCGGCCAGTGCCTGAAACCCCTTGAGGGTCAACAGCTCCGGATCGCCAGGACCTCCGCCAACGAGAATCACCCTGCCTGAGCCGGCTGCCTCTGAGCGGCGTCGGCTTCCCGGCTGGGCGTCCTCCCGTAACGCTGCCTCCACCGCAGCGACAGCGGCATCACGCAGTGCAGCAGCGGTATGTGGGTCACGGTCGGCATGGACACTCACGGTGGCGCGTCCTCGGCGGCCGGTGGCCGGCATCCACGCTGAGGCCCTCGAGGCGTCATCAGCACGGAGGCAGAAGATGCGGGCCTCGTCCGCCGCGGCAAGCACCCACGCGTTGACCTCGGCGTCGGCCGTGCAGGCCATGGCGAGCCAGGCGTCCTGTAGGTCACCCGGCTCGTAGGGCCGCTGATGCCAGTGGATCCGGCCGCGCTCGGCGAGATCCTCCAATGCCGCCACTGCGGCGGGCGACACCACGGTGACGTCGGCGCGAGCTGCAAGCAGAGCACCAACGCGGCGAAGGGCCACCGGACCCCCGCCCACAACCACGACTCGACGGTCACGCAGACGTAACCCCAACGGCAGCAGGGGTTCCGGACGCTCAGGCAGGGTCATTGCTGGCCAAGCTCGCCGCGTTGTCGGTCGTCGATCGTTGTCACGAGTCCACCTCTGAGCAAGGGTCGCAAGAACTTACGACCCTAATGCCGTACGCGAGGGTCAACCAGGACGGTACGTCCTGTCTTCGCGATCGGTCGCCCGGCGTTTGACCGCTGTGTAGCGTGACCCGACATGAGCGACCATCGATCACGCCACGAGCAGGTCCTCCCTTCTTTCGACGAGTCCTGGTCACGGGCGCTCTGCGTGGCCGCGCACCCCGACGATCTCGAGTACGGCCTTGCCGCTGCGGTCGATCACTGGGTGCAACAGGGCAAGATCGTCACCTACCTGCTGGCCACCCATGGCGAGGCCGGGATCGACGGTGTCCCGCCAAGCGAGGCGGCGGCGGTTCGGGCTCATGAGGAGCGCGACGGGGCAGCCGAGGTGGGTGTCGATGTCGTGGAGTTCCTGAGCTACGACGATGGCATGGTCGAGTACGGCCTGCCTCTGCGTCGCGACATCGCCCGCGCAATCCGCATCCACAAGCCCGAGGTCGTCATCACCCTCACCCACCACGAGCGGTTCGCGGGCGGCGGCACCAACCAGGCCGACCACCGCGCCGTCGGGCTCGCGGCACTGGACGCGTCCAAGGATGCCGGCAACCGTTGGATCCACCCCGAGCTGGCTGACGAAGGCCTCGAGCCATGGAGCGGTGTCAGGTGGGTGTGTATGGCTGGCTCATCCGAGCACACCCACGGGGTGGACGTGACCGGACACCTCGACGCTGGAGTGGCGTCGCTGGAGGCACATCGGGCTTATCTCCAGGGCCTGGGTCAGGACTATCCGGCACCGCGGGATCTGCTTGGGATGATCCTCGGCGGTGGTGGCAAGGCCATGGGCGTGGAGCACGCCGTCACCTTCGAGGTCTACGACATCTGAGCACGGGCGGACGCCGGATCACGTTGCAGGTCAATGGATTTGAGCGTCAACCGTGCTATTGCTCAGTTTTCGCGCACCTGGACCTGGACGAACGGGGGCTTGACGACCTTGGCGGTCACGTCGCGGCCGCGCACGTCGATGACGACCTCGTCGCCCTCCTTGACGGTCGCACCGAGCAACGCCAACGCGATTCCCTGCTTCAGGGTCGGGGAGAACGTTCCGGAGGTGATCTCGCCCAGCGCAGCACCATCGGCGCCCTTGACCGCGCAGTGTGAACGCGGAATACCACGACCGGTGGCCAGCAGACCCCAGTTGACCCGCTTGGGGCCTTCGGCCCTCTCGGCCGCCAGGGCGTCCTTCCCCCAGAAGGCCTCCTTCTTCCAGCCAACGGCCCAGCCGGCACGCGCCTGTACCGGTGAGATGTCCATGCTCAGCTCGTGGCCATGCAGCGGGTAGCCCATCTCGGTTCGCAGCGTGTCTCGCGCCCCGAGGCCGCAGGGCAGCCCGTCATAGGGTGCCGCCGCCGCAATGAGCGCGTCCCAGAGTGCCAGCGAGTCGTCCCAGCGCGGGACAAGCTCGTAGCCGTGCTCACCCGTGTAGCCGGTGCGGCAGACGATGAGCGGCTTGCCGCTCCACTCGGTCTCGACGAACGACATGTACTCATGGCCGGTCGGCAGGCCCAGAGCCTGGAGGACCTCGTCGCTCTCGGGCCCCTGGACCGCGATGACGGCAAAGTCATCGTGCAGATTCTCGACCTGCAGACCCTGTGGCGCGGCCGCATGCAGCCGACGCACGACCTCAGCAGTGTTGGAAGCATTGGGAATAAGGAAGACATCGTCGGCTGCGCGCAGATAGACGATCAGGTCATCGACCACCCCGCCGGTCTCGTCGCAGCACAGCGTGTACTGCGCCTTGCCTTCGTGGATGCGCCCCAGGTCGTTGGTCAACGTGGAGTTGATGAATGCCGCCGCGCCCGGACCCTTCACGCTGGCCTTGCCCAGATGGCTGACGTCGAAGATCCCCACCCGCTCACGGACGGCCGTGTGCTCGCGTACGACACCCCCGCCCGGGTACTCGATCGGCATCTCCCAGCCGCCGAAGTCTGCCATCTTCGCGCCAAGCGCCAGGTGACGATCATGGAGGGGGGACGTTTTGAGAACGGCGTCAGTCATGTGGCCACCGTATCGGGAATCGGCCGTGGCTATCCTCAGCAAGGACGGCTCAGGACTCTCGCCCCGGTGAGGCGCACATCTGCCGCATCTCAGCCCCAGACACGAAGGACAATGACCGTGACCACGTTGAAGGTGTCCGACCGCCCCGCAGCCAATCTGAAGGGTGATGCGCTCGTCCTCGTCTCGGTCCAGACAGACCAGGGTGCCGCTCTTGTGCAGGGTCACGGCCTGAGCGCCGAGACCGTTGCACACCTTGAGTCAGCGCTGTTGACGCTCAGGGCCAAGGGTGTCGCTGACGAGGTCATCAAGCTGGTCTCCGTGCCCGGCATCACAGCCGCACTTGTCGTCGTTGCCGGCGCCGGCCTGGCGCCGGTCGAGGGTGAGACCCTGGGCGCCGAAGCCGTCCGCCGCGCAGTCGGGTCTGCGACACGCCAGCTCAGCGGTCTTTCCTCGGCCGTCGTGGTGGCTCCGGGAGATGGCGTTGATGAGGCCGCCGCCGCCGCTGAGGGTGCGCTCTTCGGGGCTTACACGCTCAGAAGCGCCACCGCCGGCCTGACCTCAGCTCCCGTCAAGCTCCTCACCGTCGTATCGCCGGCAGCACGGGACCGGTCCCTGCGCACTGCCATCAAGCGGGCCATCGCTCTCGGCGAGGCCACGACGTACACGCGGGACCTGGTCAACCAGGCCCCGAACAACCTCTACCCGGCAACATTTGCGGCCGAGATCAAGAAGCGCGCGGACGGCAGCGGCGTCACGTTCTCGGTGCTCGACGAGAGAGGTCTGGCTCGTGGCGGTTTTGGGGGTCATCTGGCGGTTGGCGGCGGCTCGGCCCGCCCGCCTCGCCTGGTCACGTTGCACTACAAGCCGGCCCAGGCACGCAAGCAACAAAAGCACGTCGCGCTCGTCGGCAAGGGCATCACCTTCGACTCCGGCGGCCTGACCATCAAGCCCGGCAAGAGCATGACCACCATGAAGTGCGATATGGCGGGCGCTGCCGCGGTCGCCGCCGCCGTCTTCGCCATCGCCGAGCTCGGCCTGCCGGTCGAGGTCAGCGCATACCTCTGCCTGGCCGAGAACATGCCAGGGACCGGCGCGTGCCGCCCGGACGATGTCGTCACGATGCGCGGTGGCAAGACCGTCGAGCTCAACAACACCGACGCCGAAGGACGGATGGTCCTGGCCGACGGTCTCGCTCTGGCCTCGGAGAAGAGGCCCGACCTCATCATCGACATCGCCACCCTGACCGGCGCCGCCGTGGCCGCCCTGGGCGACCGCACTGCGGCGGTCCTGAGCAACGACGACGACCTGCGCGACAGCGTCATGACGATCGCTGACGCTGTCGGCGAGCCGATGTGGCCCTTCCCGCTGCTCGAGGATATCCGACCCAGCCTGGACTCCCCCGTCGCCGACCTGTTGCAGTCAGGGCCAACCGCTGTCATCTTCGCGGGCTGGTTCCTGGGCGAGTTCATCGGCAATGACAAGAATGGCCGACCGATTCCGTGGGCCCATCTCGACATCGCCGGACCAGCGTTCAACGACAAGACACCGTGGGGCTATACCCCGAAACAGGGCACAGGCTTCGGAGTCCGCACCCTTGTGGGGATCGCCGAGTCCCAGGCCTGACTACTCGGCATACAGCTCACACCAAGGAGGGAAGCCGCCACGTCACCGTGGTCGCTTCCCTCCTCCGTGCCTGATGGTCGATGAGCGACCCGGTGGTGATCAGCCGCCGCTCTTGCGCCGGAACATCTGCTGCGCCTTGGCCGGTCCGTGTGCCCCATGGATCTTCGCGTTCTCGCCGTCATCGGAGACGTCACGTCCACCGTGGGCATGCTTCCTGTCCAGTGCCTCGCGGAACTTGCGCTTCACATCCTCGGCCGAGGTCGCAGCATCAGGCTGGTCACTGTGGGGCTTGTCTGACTTGTTCGTCATGAGGGTTCTCCTTCGTCGCTGTGCTTCCAACCTTGGGATGAAATGACACGCTTAATGCCCCTGGTCAAGGCCCCGCTCTGGTTTCGTTGGGCTCCTGCGCTGTCTGGAGTTCCACTCACGCATACGAGACGGGTATCCGGTCTGATTGACGTCATACACCGGTATGCCGAGGTCGCGCGGTAGCTCGAACGCCGCGTCACGCGAGGAAACCGCGCGTCGCGTCCACTCGCCGTCGTGCGCAATCAGCACCACGGTGGTCGCCGTGACGTTGGTCGGCGGCTCAACGAACGCCTCGACCCCGCGCCTGCTCGAAACGAATGACGCGAGGTGATCGCGGACCGCCTTGCTGTCCACAG
>Ga0097691_1002992_pt1 | contig 10703 bp, 11 predicted proteins | sample NGESurdeep072012_8_FD_72858 | JGI IMG/M metagenome (GOLD analysis project Ga0097691, IMG submission 72858) | Arctic peat soil microbial communities from Barrow, Alaska - NGEE Surface sample 210-1 deep-072012 | ecosystem: Environmental > Terrestrial > Soil > Wetlands > Peat ...
TCGGCTGCTCGGAGAACTCGTACTTCTCCAGCGTCGGTTTGGGGTACGTCACCGTGCCGCCCTCCAGCGCCCCCATTTCGGTCCATGTCAGCTTCAAGGGGATGAGGTACTCCTCGCTCGGCTGGTTGCTGTTGACGTGATAGCCTTCCTTCACCACCAGCGGGATCTTCACCTGTAGCGCCGCATTGCGTTTGCCTGACACTTTCTGTAGCTGGCCCGCGCTCAGGTAGCCGCTACTTTGTGTTTGTGCGTAGAGCAAAGGCAGGCAAAACCCCGCCGCCAGAAGAAGCGTCAGCCTGGTCTTTGATAATCCCACCGGGGTCTTGCAGGAGCTGTTGAATGCCATCTTCGAAAACCTTCTTGCTGGCGAGGCCGATGTGGATCGCCGCGATTCTTCCGTTCCGGTCGATCAGGAACGTGGTAGGCAGCGCGTCGACGCCGCCGTAAATCTGCGCGGTGGCATCGTTGCCGATGACCACGCGATAATTGACTCCCAAATCGGCGAGAAACGGCTTGACCACTTCCCACCCCTCGTCGTCCATGGAAACCCCGAGCACGCTGAACCCCTTGTCCTTGTTGGCGCGCTCCATCTCCATGAACCAGGGAATCTCGATTTTGCACGGCCCGCACCAGGTGGCGAAGAAGTCCAACAGCACTACTTTCCCCCTGTATTCCTCCAGATGCACGGTCTTGCCGTCGGCATCCTTCAGCGCGAACTCCGGCGCGGGTTTGCGGTCCGAGACCGGCTTAACCGGGGGTGCCGACTTGACGGAACGCGAATCGGGGGAGCAGCCCGTGAAAAAACACGCGGCGACAAGTGTGGCGGCAAAAACGGTGAGGAGACGCGGTGCGGACACAGAATATTTCCTGATTTGATTATATCGACAAAGTCCGGTTCCCAAGGGCGTCCGCAAACCAGGTTCGCCGGCTGCGGCACCATTGTGCGCCCAGCGTGAACTCACCGTGCAGTTCCATACCGCCATACAGCCACGCCGCGGTATCGCAAAAACTCTCGCAGCAATACTCCCGCCAGCGGCGCGTCCGCCCGTCGATGTCCTGGGCGCGCAGGTCGCGCTTCCGCCACTCGGCGCTCCAGCCGAGTTCCCCGCCCACCCGCGCCGCGATTTCCGCCCGCACCACGTCCTCATAATTGCGCCGCGCGGGATTGCCCAATCGCAGCCAGATGAAGTGGGCCACTTCGTGCACCAGGATTCGCGGAAACTCCGCGCGCGTGCAATCCAGAACGATCCGGCGCTCGCGCAGAAACGATCCCGCATGCACCGGCCCGCGCCGGTCGCGCAGCCCGCGCGCCACATCCACCCGCACCGGCGCGCCGGCCAGCGGAGGCATCCGCCGCACCACTGCCGCCACTCTTGGATCCCGAGAAAAGAAAAGTCCCGTCGCCACTATGCACAGGGTAGCGCGCCCGCCGCCAGGATATCGACAGGAGCCGGCAGACCGAGACACACGCCGGCTAGAAGCTGAATGCGGATGAAACCGCACATGGAGAGACAACCGGCAGCCCTAGACGCGGTACAGCGGCAAGGTATCATTGAAGTATGGACGCAGACGATTCGCTCAGCACCATAGTAGTTGTCGGCGATGATCGCGGGGCGGCCCTGAAAGGACTTTCGGCAACGCTGCAGAAGGCGGGCTTCGTGGTGGTGACCGCATCGAACGGCCGGGCGGCGCTGGACTGTTGCCGCGAGCAACATCGACCCGTGGACCTGGCGGTAATCGATACGGCGGCGGTGGGAATCGAAGCCCTGGAGATAGAGCATCAGTTGCACGAGATGTACCCGCACGTCCGCATGCTGTTCCTTTCGGACGACAACCCTGAAACTGTGCACGAAGCCGACCCGTCCGGACACGTCCGCAGGGTCTTGCGAAAGCCCTACCGGCGGTCCCGGTTACTGGGACGGGTTCTGGAGATAATGCAACAACCCAACGTCATGCGCGCCTGAGACGGGGCGCCGCTAAACTCTCTCCGCCTCTTCGGCGTGATGCCGTACGTCGATTCCCTTAATCAGGAAAACAACATCTTCCGCGATATTGGTCGCATGGTCGCCGATGCGCTCCAGATTGCGGGCCACAAATATCAAATCGACCGCGGCCGAGACTACGGTCGGGTCGCGCTGCATGGTCCCCAGCAATTCCGCGTATACGGCATCGCGCAAACGGTCCACCTCGTCGTCCGCCAAAAGTACCGAGCGGGCCAGCGCCTCGTCCCCTTTCACAAATGCGTCCAGGCACTTGAGAAGCATGGATTGCACCAGGGAAGCCATGTTCGGTATGTCGACCATGGGCTTGACCAGCGGATGGTGCATGAGGGAGAGCGATCGTTCGGCGATATGCTGAGCAAGATCTCCCATGCGCTCCAAATCGGTGTTGATCTTCAGGGCGGACGTCAGGAAACGCAAATCCCTGGCCACTGGTTGCCGGAGGGCCAGGAGCCGCGTCACCATGCCGTCGATCTCCATCTCCATGCTGTTGATTTTCGGCTCGTCCCGAATCACTTGCTCAGCAACGTCCCTGTTCTGCTCGACCAGGGAGCGAACACTGCGGCTGATGGCCGACTCCACCAGCCCGGCCATCTCCAGCAACTTGTTGTTCAGCTCTTCGAGTTCAACAGTAAAATGACGCAAGAATTGCCCTCCTTCCCGGTCTCGCCGGGCTCACGCAAGCGGCCGCCGATGGATACCAGCCCGGGCTACCCGAATCTTCCCGTGATGTAATCTTCCGTCTCCTGACGGGCGGGGTTTTTGAAGATCACATCCGTCTTATCGTACTCGATCAGGCGCCCCATTAGGAAAAAGCCCGTGAAGTCGGCTACCCGCGCGGCCTGCTGCATGTTGTGGGTCACGATGACCATGGTGCATTGATCCTTGAGTCCGAACATCAGCTCTTCGATCTTCGCCGTGGCGATGGGATCGAGGGCGGAACAGGGCTCATCCAGCAGGAGCACTTCGGGATCCACGGCCAGCGCCCGGGCGATGCACAGGCGCTGCTGCTGTCCGCCGGAAAGCGCGTAGGCCGATTCTTGAAGCTTGTCCTTCACCTCGTCCCACAGCGCCGCCCGCTTCAGACTCTGCTCCACCCTGTCATGCATTTCACCCCTGGATGCCATGCCGTTGATTCGCAGGCCGTACGCGATATTGTCGTAGATCGATTTGGGGAACGGGTTGGGGCGCTGGAAGACCATGCCGACGCGCCGGCGCAAGCCGGTCACGTCCGCCGTGCGCACGTCTTCGCTGTCCAGCAGGATCTGTCCTTCCATGTGCGAATTACGAACGGTATCGTTGATGCGGTTCAAGCTGCGAAGAAACGTCGATTTGCCGCAGCCGGACGGGCCGATTAACGCGGTGATCCGGTTGGTCAACATGTCCAGCGAGATATCGTGAAGCGCCTGGAACGCACCGTAATAAAAGCTGACGTTAATCGCCTTCAGCTTGGGAGGGGCCGCGGAAACAGATACGGGAACAGGCGTCGGCAAGGAAGCCCCCTTTGTTGGAGTCTGGCCTGCTTTGGAATGGGATGTGTAGTCGGGTGCGGTGCTCATAACGATTCTCGATGCTAGGCGCGGGGAACCGAAACACCTTTTGCCAGCACCAGGCGGGCCGCGATATTGGCGACCAGGACCAGCGTGATCAGAACCAGCCCGGCCGCCCAAGCCTGGCGGTGCCAGTCGTCGTATGGGGCGAGGGCGCGGTAATAGATCATATTCGGCAGAGAGGCCGTAGGTTGCAGCATCCCGTCGCTCCAAAACTGGTTGTTGAAAGCCGTAAAGAGGAGGGGAGCGGACTCGCCGGAAATGCGCGCCACACCCAGGATCATGCCCGTAAGAACGCCCTTGCTGCCCGCGGGCACCACCACCGTCGCGATCATCTTCCACTTGTTGGCGCCCAGCGCGAGCGCGCCCTCGCGCAGCGAATTAGGCACCTCCCGAAGGAACTGCTCGGTCTGGCGTGTGACCACGGGGATGAGCAACACGCTCAAGGCGATAGAGCCGGCGAGGGCCGAGAAACCCTTCATGGGCTTGACCAGCAGGGCCCACGCCAGGAGACCGACGACGATGGAAGGAATCCCGTTTAACAGGTCGGATACGTATCGAACCGTGGCGGCAAATGCCTTGTCCTCATACTCGGACAAGTAGACTCCGGCGAGGAATCCGACCGGAAGACCAATCAAAGCGGCGACCGCAACGATTTCGATAGTGCCGACAATAGCGTTGGCCATGCCGCCGCCGATCTCGCCTGGCGGAAGCGGAAGTTTGGTAAAGAAGTTCCAGTCCAGCGAGCGGCCCCCGTTGTAAATCAAGCATCCCAGGATCACGAAGAGGATCGATACGGTGACCACTGTGAATACGCCGGTGAGCGTCAACATCACGTTGTTAACCGTCTTACGCCAGGTGAGGAGGTTCATGCCCTTTTCGATCCCTTTCGAGTGGTGGCGATAATCATCACACGCGCCAGGGCGTTAATGACGATGGTGAGGAAGAACAAAACCAATCCAAGCTCGATGAGAGCGGACTGGTAGAGATCTCCCGTCGCCTCGGAGAATTCATTGGCAATGACCGAGGCGATGGAATAGCCCGGCGCCAGAAGCGAGGCATGAATTTTCGGGTCGTTGCCGATGACCATGGTCACCGCCATGGTTTCGCCCAGGGCCCGTGCGAGCGCGAGAAAGACCGAGCCCAGGATCCCAAGCTTGGCGTAAGGCACCACGATCTGCCAGGTGGTTTCCCAGCGGGTAGCTCCGAGCGCGAGCGCCGCTTCCCTTTGCTCGCGCGGAACGGCCAGCAGCGACTCTCGCGAAACAGAGATGATGAAGGGTACGGTCATGATAGAAAGAACCAGCCCGGCCGTGAGGAAGTCCACGCCAAATATCGTTCCCTGAAACAAGGGTAAGAATCCCAGCGTCTTCTTGAGGAAGGGTTCGACGTAAGACCTCATCAGCGGGACCACGGTGAACATTCCCAACAAACCGTAGATGACGCTGGGAATGGCTGCCAGAAGCTCGATCAGGAAGGTCAGCGCGTTGGAGAGTTTGGCCGGCGCCATTTCCGAGAGGAAGATGGCCGAACCCAGTCCCACCGGCACGGAAATGAGCAGCGCCACAGCCGAGGTGACTACCGTTCCATAAATGAATGGCAGGGCGCCGAATTCTTCGGTCACCGGATTCCACTCGCTAGTCCACAGGAAGGCAAGGCCGAACTTGTGACGAGCTAGAGCGGAAGTGTTCCAGAGCTGGAATACCAGCAAAAAGGTGACGAGCAGGATACTGGCAGCAAAGGCCATAGTCAGCAAACGGGCGACGGTGTCGCCCGTTTGCCTCGGGGGCTTTGCCAGCGATGCGTCTATGACGAGTGGCGTGGCCATGCTGCTATCGGTCGCGCGATACGGCTACTTCTTGCCCGCGTTGATCTGCGCGATTTGCTTGATTTCCTTGGCGACCACTTCTTTGGGTAGCGGAGCGTACCACAGTCCTGCCGCGAATTTCTGCCCATCGGCCAGCATCCACGCGAGAAGTGCCTTGATGGTGGCGGCCTTCTTAGCATCCGGAATTTCACTGGGGATGAGCAGCCAGGTGAAGGTAGAGATGGGATACGATTTCTTACCCGGTGCGTTGGTGATGGAAACCCGGAAGTCCGCCGGCATCTCTTTGGCGGCGCCCGCCGCCGCTTCGGTTACGGAGGCCAGGTCGGCCTTGACGAAATTGCCGGCTGCATTCTTGACGTCGCCGTAGGCGAGCTTGTTCTGGACCGCGTAGGCAAGCTCCACGTATCCCATAGAATTTGGCTGCTGCTTCACCAGACCGGCAACACCCTCGTTGCCTTTCCCACCGAGGCCGACCGGCCAATTCACCGATGTGCTGGCGCCAACCTTGCTCTTCCACTCGGGGCTGACTTTGGATAGGTAATCGGTCCAGCAGAAACTCGTGCCGCTACCATCGGACCGATGTACCACGACGATCTCCGCGCCGGGAAGCTTGACTCCGGGATTGTCCTTCGCTAGTTGGCTGTCGTTCCATTTCTTGATGGAGCCCAGGAAGATAGCTGCCAGGGTTTGCGGAGTAAACTTAAGGTCCTGAGAAACTCCCGGGATATTGTAGGTGGGCACAACCGCGCCCATCACGGTGGGGAAGTGCAGGGGATGCGACTTCAGCTTGGCGATCTGTGCATCGGTCATCGGCATGTCGGAGGCGCCGAAATCCACGGTTCCGCTGGTCAATTGCGCAATACCGCCGCCCGAACCGATGGATTGATAGTTGACTAGAACATCCGGGTGCAGCTTGCGGTATTCCTCGAACCACTTTTGGTAGATCACTGCCGGGAACGTGGCTCCCGCGGCTTGGATCTGTTGCGCCGCCGCAAACGGGGCGGTCGCCAGTACAAGCAAGCCCATTAGGGCTATGGACATCATTTTCATAAGCGTTTCACCTCAATTTTCCCAATACACTATTACGGTTCAGTTACAAAACCATGAATTCCGCGTGTTACTTGGCCGTCGGAGCGCCGCCCGGAAGTGTGTACCGCACGTTGAAATAGATCGTGTTGTCGTGAGTGCCTTTGCCGCCGGCCACATTGGCCGCCCAGTACCACGGCGACCGCATCAAATACTCGTACTGGCCCATGAGGTTGAGCGCGCCGTACTTGGCGTCCTTCCAGAGGGTCTGGTTGAAGCCGAAGCTGATTTCCTGAATCGCCCGGTTCTGGCTGTTGGATGAGCCACGGTAGCCGTAACCAACCAGGCTGGTGCCGTTGGCATCCACCACCACATTGCGGCCCACGTAGATACCGCCATAGTAGGCGTACAACAGGGTGTTCTTGTTGACGACGGCTTCAATGCCGTCCACCGTGCCGCCCGAGTGTATGGGGCTGACGCTGCCATCGGCGCGCACCACCACGTCGGGAGCCTGGCCGAAGAGGTACCGGCCGCCACCATCGCTCCAGTAGTTGTTAGTGATCAAGCGGATGTTCTTCACGATCTCGAAGTTGGCGTTGATGGATCCGCCGCCGCCCGATTTGGTGGAGCGCTGGCCCGAGGCCGCCTGGCCCGTGGTGGTATTCCACAACTTGAACGTACGAAAGATCCCCGCTACTTCGATGTGGGCTTTGGCGCTCGGGTCGAACGCGATCTTGCCGATGATGTCCGGGTGCAGGTTGGGAATGGTCTGCACGTTGGTTTGATTGTCCAGTTGCGTGCCCGCCAGACCGGTGAGCGCCGCCGGGAGCACCACCGAGGATCCGCCGCCGGAACCGCCCATGTATTGATCCGGGTTCTCGAACGAGAGGCCCATCGTCACCTGGTCGCTCGCGTGATAGAGGAAACGGACGCCCGGCTGGCGGGTCCAGGTCAAGCCCGCCATGTAGTTTACGTCGATGACCTGGCTGAAAAACAGGTCGCCCGGCAGTGCCGAGATGCCCTTGCGGTTGGGGGTGAGCATGCTCCAGCTTTGGCCGGCCAGGAATTCGAACTTGTCCTTGCGGACATCCACCCAGTACAGGCGAATGCGGGGAACGAACGCGCCGTTGGTAACGCTGAGGTTGTTGGCGCCGCTGGTGCCTAGGAAGTCGAACTCGTTGTAGCCGATGAAGTGGGCGCCCTTCCAGTTGCCGTCCACGCGGAAGCCGAGACGCGAATTCTGCGGGCTGAAGCGGAATTCCGAGAGCTTGGAGGTCGCGGCATTGTTGTAGGGAACGTTGCCGAAATTGCTGCCCAACGACCCACCGGCGTTCTTGTCTTTCCAATCCGCCGTCAGGTCCATGAACCCGACGGGCATGATGGTGGTATCGCCAATTTTCAGTTGCAGCGGCGAACTGGCCGGCGCGGGGGCAGCGCTGGCAGCCTGTGGTAACGGCGAGCCGACTGCCGGAGCGGGGGTGGGTGCGGGCGGCGCCACCATCGGCGTAGTGGAAGCGAGCAGGCTCGGATTCCGCGGCGTATTGTGCTCGGTAGCGGCGGTGGCGTCGATCTTTTCCAGCAGCTTGCCCTGCGCCTCCACCGTGGCCAGCAATTGCTCGATCTGCTTGCGCTGCTCATCGAGCTGGGTCTTCAAGCGGCGCAACTCCGCCGAAGAATCGGCGTTCGGTGCACTCACGGGTGCCGGCGCCGGGTCGGCTGCCCATGCCGCATTCATCATCACCGCGGCCACACAAGACAGGACGACGCCTGCTCTTCTCGCTCTGTACATTTCGCAATCCTTCCTTCCAGTAGATTTTATGTTTGACTGCCAGGCAGAATGCGCCTGCGCACTTTGGATCGAACGACAAAAAGGGGAGATCAAGTATTGACCTTACGAAACCTATGTCAACTTACGATGACTAAACGGTTAAGAGATCTCCACCCGGAGCCGGAAAGCCCGGCAGGAAAACGCGGAACGTGGTGCCTTCGCCGAGGCGGCTTTCGACGGTAATGGTGCCATTCATCTGCTCGATGGCATGTTTAACAATCGAAAGTCCCAGACCGGTTCCACCCACCTGGCGGGAGCGCGCTTTATCCACCCGATAAAAGCGCTCGAAAATCCGCGACAGATCCTCCGGCGGAATCCCCACTCCCGTATCAGAAATCCGAATCTCGATCTGGCCGCCGGGACCCTCCAGCACGGACACTCCCACGTCTCCGCCCTCTTTGTTAAACTTCACGGCATTGTCGATCAGATTGAGCAGTGCCTGTTCGAATCGTATGCCATATCCAAGCACATAGAGATCCGAGACTGGGTCGGCGGAGAGATTCACCTGCATCAGGCTGGCGGCGGTTTCTACGGCGCGGATTGCGTTCCCGATCACTTGCCTGATGGAGATCGGCCGGGCCCCGGCGCCCGGGCGCCCATCCTCGATCTCCGACAGCGACAGCAGGTCCGCGGCGATATTGTTGAGCCGGACGCCGTTGGCCTGGATGATCTCCACGAATCGCCGCCGATTCGCGCCGTCTTCGAGTCCGCCGTTGAGCAATGTTTCCGCGTAGCCCGTGATGGTGGCGAGCGGAGTGCGGAATTCGTGCGAGACATTTGCCACGAAGTCCCGTTTCGTCCGCTCCAGCCGCTCTACGGCTGTAACGTCACGCAGGGTGGCGATGGCGCCGTGCCAGGATCTGCTGGAGAACGGTGCCGCGTAGACGTCAAACGTGAGTCCTCCGGGCGTGAATGGTTCCAACCGCTTGCGGACCGTTTCGCCCGACTCCACTACGTGCTTAACGACTTGATTCAACCCAGGGGACCGGACGACCCTGATCAGCGGCACGCCCACGATGTTGGAGTCGCTGCCCGCCGCGTGAACGAACGCATCATTGCAGAACGTCACGTTGAGCCGCGTATCGACCGTCAGAACGGCGTCCGTCATGCCGGCGAGAATGGCTTCACGCCGCATCAGTTCATTCCTGAGCTGATTGACCAGCTCCCCCACCTGGGGAGCGATATCCGATAGCGAATCCACCAACTCGTCCAGTTCGTCGCCGCCCGCCCGCGGTTTTGGCAGCGTGCCGGTCAGATCCAACAGCCGGTTCACGAATCCAGTCAGGTTCTTGATCCTCCGGGCCAATGACCATGACCACAACACCGCTATCGAGATGCCGGCCAGCGCCACGGCCAGAGAAACCCAACGCGCCCAGGGTTGCGCACCAAACACAGAGACCAGAAGAACCTGCGGTAGAACTATGGCGGCCGCGAGCGTCAGGGCCCTGCGTGAGATAGAGTACTGCATCGTCGGATTGCCCCGCCGCTAACTCCGTGTTACTTCGTGCCCACCGCGGATGCCTCCGAGGCTCGAAGCTGCTCCGCGTAGCCCTTCAAATCCGCCGCCGGCACCGTGACCAGGTCCTTCTCCATATCTTCGCCCGTCTCTACCAGGCGCAGCAGGTGCATCGCACCCAGGCGCGAGCACCACGGGTCGTCCACCTTGCGGCCGGCTTCGGCGGCCACGCGGAACAGGTCGGCGTGCGGCAGAGCGATGGTCTTTTCCGTACGACCGCCCTGGTCGTCCACCAGGATGAACTTGACGTCCACGGTATCGGCGTGGCGCAGCGAGATGGCCGTCTGCATCCACTTGAAGAGAATCTGGAACTTGCGGCCAAACGGATCGGGTCCGGCTTCGAACTGGCGAAAATTCTGCATGCGTTCCTATCTTACAATGGCACTAGGAACCCTAATAGTGCTGGTAGCCGAACTTATCTCTCCACGCCAATTTCATTTGACGGAACAATCCATCGAAGACCCGGGCCCCGGCGAGGTCCAGGTGCGCGTAGACGCCGTCGGCATCTGCGGCAGCGATCTCCACTCCTACGCCGAAGGAGCGGTGGGCGATACCGCCTGCCATTACCCCATGGTGCTAGGCCACGAACCGGCAGGCACGGTGCTCAAGACCGGAAGCGGCGTGACCGGCTGGCAGCCCGGCGACCGCGCGGCGCTGGAACCGGCGCTCTACTGCTACCACTGCGAGTACTGCCGCAGCGGCCATCACAACGTGTGCGCCAACATCCGCTTTCTGAGCAACCCCGGCCTCCCCGGCTTCTTCCGTGAGTTCGTCAATCTGCCGGCCGGCAACCTGCTCGCCATCCCGCCGGAGCTCTCCCTGGAATTGGCCACCATTGTCGAGCCGCTCGCCGTGGCCATGCACTCCATGCAATTCGCTCGGATCCAACCCGGCGAAACCGCCGCCGTCTTCGGCGCCGGACCCATCGGACTGCTCACCATCGCCTGCCTCAAAG
>Ga0097691_1002994_pt1 | contig 10700 bp, 16 predicted proteins | sample NGESurdeep072012_8_FD_72858 | JGI IMG/M metagenome (GOLD analysis project Ga0097691, IMG submission 72858) | Arctic peat soil microbial communities from Barrow, Alaska - NGEE Surface sample 210-1 deep-072012 | ecosystem: Environmental > Terrestrial > Soil > Wetlands > Peat ...
TACACGCGCGCGGTGCTCTTCGTTGCCGACGTGAACCGCGCGCTTCATTTCTACATCGATATGCTCGGCTTCGAGAAGCGTTGGCATGAAGACGACGGCGCGGGCAAGGTCTGCCAAGTCAATCGCGGAGAATGCGAGATCATCCTATGCGAAGACGCCACGCGCAGAGACAAGGCGCGGCTATTCGTCGAGCTGACCATGGACGGACTTACAGAGCTTCGCCGTGAAATCATCGAGCGCTCGGTTCCCAGCAGGACATCCTGGTGGGGTTACGACATGCTCCAAGTCGATGATCCCGACGGCAATGAGCTGCTTTTTCCCACTTCCGAGTGAGCAAGAGCGAAGGCGACGATCGCATGCAGCCGGGCGCACGATGTGTCGCGGTCGTACCTGCAGACGGATTGGCTTACGCCTGGACATGTTAGCGCCGCACCATCTAACGAAGGTTGCAGCTGAACTGAGGCGTTGTACCGATCTGGGTAGGTCAAACCATCGGGCGGTCAATGGATGACGATCAGCGGCAGATGCTTGGTGGAATTGTCGTTCTCGCCTGCATGGTGGCGATTCCGATAGTCGACATGCCGCCTACCGATGGAACACCGGCATCGCGCGGAGCGCGATCCATCGCGTGCGACAGCGCTGACGCGTATCGAAATGACGCCGACGCCGCGGTGCGCGCGATCCAAGAGCGGTACGCATATCTGAGCAATAAGGAAGTAGACTGGGACCGCGCACGATCGGCTGCCCTGCGCGATGCGTCAGCGGTCCGCTCGAAGCGCGACTTCGTCGGGGTACTCGAGGCGTTGCTCGACAACCTCCACGATCCGCACGCCACACTGAAAGCCAATACCGCGCATTCACCGCGGCTGGTGCCGTCGGGCCTCGATCTCTGGGCCGAGTGGCGTGGCGCGAAGGCGGTGGTCACGGCGGTGCGGCCGGGGTTCAGCGCGGAACAAGCCGGGATTCGGCCCGGAATGATCGTCATCACGGTGAACGGCGTGCCGACGGATGAAGCGGCCACGGCCCGACTCGGGTCGGCGATCCGGCGACCGGCACCGCGAGCCGCGTTGGCATGGGCGCTTCTGTCGGCGCTCGCCGGCCGCCACGACGTACCGCGAACGCTGCGGGTTCGCGATGCCGCGGGCCACGACGAGGACGTCGCACTCGACCTCCCCCAGCATCGGCGCGTCGACGATCGCCGCGATGAGCCGCTCGTCGAATCCCGTCGCGTCACCGTCGCCCGCGGCACGGCGACCGACAGTCTGGCGTTCGCATACATTCGATTGAACGCACTGGGCGACACCGCCAGCGTGCAGGCGTTCGACTCGGCGCTGGCCGAGTTGCGCGGCACGCGAGGGCTGATTCTGGATCTCCGCAACACGCCGGGCGGCGGCAACACCGACGTCGCGGAACCGATTCTCGGCCGGCTCATCGCGCGCGCTGCCGGGTACCAGCGAGTCATTCCCCGCCATGGGCGCCCGTACGTGAGAACGGTTCAGCCTCGCGGACCTTGGCGCTACGCGCCGCCGCTAGTGGTGCTCGTTGGACGGTGGACCGGAAGCATGGGCGAAGGCATGGCGATCGGCCTCGACGGCATGCACCGCGGCGTCGTGGTCGGAACACGGATGGCCGGACTCGCGGGCGCGGTGGACGACGTCGCACTGCACTGCACCGGATTCACGCTGGCGTTCCCGACCGCACGTCTGCTGAGTATGAGCGGGATTGCGCGTGAGCATTGGGAGCCGCCGGTACTCGTGGACCTCACGCGCAACGCGGGCGACGGTGAGCAACACCCACCGGCACCCAAGCCGCGTCCTGAGCCGGTCACCGCCGATCGCGTCCTCGATTGCGGCGTCATGGTTCTTCGGAGTCTGGAGAGCGGTACGCGCGCTTCGTCGCCGCGGTGTAGTCCGAGAGACTCGCAGCGGTCACCGAAGCGGTCGCCTTAGCGCGAAGCTTTGCGTGACGACTCGGGCAGAAACACCGGCACTCGCGCGAGAACGCGAGCCGCAATTTACGGCACCTTGTACGTTTGGATTGCTCGCCGCATCCCTCACTTCGAATGGAGTATGCTCGCATGAAGAAACACTGGTTGACCCTGGTTGTTGTTGTCGTGTATGCTTGGTCGTCACCGGCATTTGCACAGCAGGCGGACGTGATGGCGGCTGTGAATCGCTTTATCGACGGCTACAACAAGAGTGATACGAAGCTGTTGGCCGCGGCGTGTGCCGATCAGACCTCAATCATCGATGAGTTTCCGCCCCATGAGTGGCATGGACCGAGCGCCTGCCTGGCGTGGTTCAAGGACTACGACATCGACGCGAAGAAAAACGGGATCACCGACGGAGTGGTGATTCCTGGCAAGCCGTCACATGTTGACGTGACGGGCGATCGCGCGTACGTGGTCATCCCATCGAACTATGCGTACAAGCAAAAAGGGACGCCGATGAAAGAAGTGGGTTCAGCGTTCACGTTTGCCTTGCAGAAGGGCGCGTCGGGATGGCGGATTATCGGGTGGTCCTGGGCGAGGAAATAGAAAGCGGCTCCGTGAGGCAGGCCTTCATCCCCGCACTTGGCGCTGTGTTACGCGGCTCCGTCATCGTGGTGCTGGGACTATTGCCCCAACCGCTAGCGCCGATTATTGGTGTGACGAGCGCCCTGGCACAGGCAACGTCGGAACATGAGCGGGAAAGAGCCATTGCACCTTCGGCGATTTCTCTGGGGCGAAGCGATTCCATTGTCAGACGATTTGTCGCACGCGAACACATTCCTGGACTGGCTGTTGCCGTAGGACGTGAAGGCGGCACCGTGTGGGAAAACGCTTACGGTTTCGCGGACTTGGAGAACCATCTCTGGGGATGGGATTGGCGCTTGGGAACGTTGGCGGGCAATTCCCGGTTGGGACCGATGCAGTCTGGACCTCTGGCCTGCAGCAAGGTGGAACAGCTGTGCTTCTCATGTACCCGCGAGAGCGGATTGTAGTCGCGATTCTGATGAACGTGAACGGCGAGGTCGGAGCGCCCGCGTTCGAGCTGATGAAGCGAACCACGTTGGTTGCCGACTCAGTGGCGATGCAATTCAGAAGAAGTACGGGATCGCACCTTTTCAGGTAAAGTTGAGAGGGCGCGGCGGCTCGTGTTCCTGGTGACCTGCGTCTGCCTGGCGATAAGCGCCTGCTACGAGTTCATAGAATGGGGCGCCGCCGTTATAGGCGGCGCGTCGGCTCGACAAAGACCGCGACGTAACAGGCGCGGGCATCAGGCCGAGAATACTGCACATGACAGACTCGAAAGATCCGCCAACATCCATCGACCCGCACAACCTCGAGCGGTTTGTGCGAGCACAGGCGCCAGACTACGACCGCGCGCTCTCGGAACTGCGCGACGGAAAGAAGCGCTCGCATTGGATGTGGTACATCTTCCCGCAGTTGGAAGGATTGGGCCGCAGCTCGATGTCTCGTCAATATTCCATCAAGAGCGCAACCGAGGCTCGGGCATATCTCCATCATCCCGTCCTGGGTCCGCGGCTGAAGGAGTGCGCCACTGTCGTGCATAGCGTCGTGGGACGCTCGGCGCACGAGATCTTTGGGTCACCCGATGATCTGAAGCTGCACTCTTCCGTAACTCTGTTTGCACACGTGTCGGATGATGCGGTTTTCCGACAGCTTCTTCAGAAGTACTTCGACGGCCAGCCTGACGACGAAACCCTTCAGCGACTGCGTACCGCAGCCGAGCCAAGTTAGCTTTACGCTCGGCAGGCCCAGTGAGGAAAGAGTCAGAGAGGAATCATGGCTCCTTTTGTCCAACTGAACTCAATAGAGCCCACGTGGCGCCGCATCGGCGGTTCGAGCCCGGCTGCGATCCTTCAACTCCAGAAGGGTTCCGGCAAACGTCAACCGGAGATCGTCGGTTTCGTCCTCGGCTTCACGGCTGATATGAGTCCCGACGTCGTAGGCCTCGCCCTGTATGTCATGTTGGTTGTCATCGAGATGTTTCGCACAAGTGGGGCGCGCAAGATTGTAAAAGTCCGCGAATCCACGATCATGCGTCATTGGCATGCCAATGAGAGCCTGCTCGCGGAACTTCGCACCAAAGCTGCTGAGCTGGCGGCGGCGACAAAAGTGGCAGAGGAGTCCGTCGAGCCTCACGCGCTGCGCTACGTTATCGAAGCATTGACCGAAGGGGATCCGGACGATCCGGTTCCGTTGTCTGCGGATGAAGCATGGCACCTTTTCGCCGTCCTCAAGACGGCAATCGATTCACTGCACGCCGGTTGTCGTGCGTAAGGACCGAGGCAAACCTGCTGGGTGCGCCTGGATGCTCGTTCAGCTTTTCGGTCCAGCTTTGGGAGAACTCCCACTTGCGTTCGCGTAACTCATTGTGTTAGAATTGAATTCGCCATTCGCGAATAGCAAACAAGGCGGACAAATGTCTAAGCAGCAAGCTCTTAAACCCCAGGATATTGCTGTCGCTCTTCGGCTCGCTGAAAGCCCCGAAGCGTCTTATGCCGCGCTCGGAGCCGATCTATCGATGAGCCCCAGTACCGCTCATGCATCGGTGGAACGACTCCAACTCGCAGGTTTGCTCCGACCCGACTCCCGCCAAGTCAATCGACACTTTCTCATGGAATTCCTGGAACACGGCGTCAGGTACATGTTCCCGGCAAAACTGGATGTCCGCGCTCGTGGAGTACCCACGGCCTGGTCGGGACCCGCGCTCGCCAGCGAGTTTATCTCTGGCGACATGATCGTCTGGCCAGATGTGAAGGGGAACGCAGTCGGCCAATCGATGACGCCTCTTTATGAGAACGCGGCAGAACTGCCGAATAGGTGTCCCTCGGTCTACGAGTTATTGACGCTTGTGGATGCCATTAGAATTGGGCGCGTTCGAGAGCGTGCCATCGCTGTTGAAAAGATCAAGGATCGGTTGGCTCTCGCGGCGTGAGCCCGTGACGACTCCATCGTTCCCTCCTTCTCGCTCCATAGCCCGAATTGCGGGCATCGCGCGCGCACTCGGCGACCTGTCGGCAGAAGTCGTTTTCATCGGAGGAGCCATCGCACCTCTTCTGCAAACGCATCCTGCGATTCCGCGCGTGCGAGCGACAAAGGATGTTGATGCGGTCATAGCATCGACACATTACGCGAACTACTACGCGCTCGAGACGAGAATGAGAGAGCTCGGCTTCAAAACTGACATCTCCGATGCTAAGCATGTACATCGGTGGCGCGCGCCTGACGGCACCCCGTTTGATCTTGTCCCCGCTGGCGAGCATCTCGGCGGGACTGGCAGCGAGTGGGATAGAATGGCTCTTCAGACTGCGGTCGAAACGGAAATCGAGCCGGGACTCAAAATTCAACACGCAAGCGCTCCCGGATTTCTTGCTCTTAAATGGGCCGCCTTTCACGACCGGGGTGCAGATGATCCGTTTTCGAGTCACGATCTCGAAGACATCCTTGCGCTAACCGTTTCCCGAGAGACTGCCGCGCAAGAGGTTCAGGAAGCGCCGCGAAACATTCAGGAACACGTGAGAAAAGGGTTTCGCTGGCTCCTCGGAAGCGCCGACTACGACGACCTGGTGGCGGCCCATCTTGGCAACGCGCAATCCTTTAAACAAGTCGCCACGGTTTTGCGACAACGCATCGAGCAGATGGTTGGCACTTAGCATTTTGCTATGCGGGCCGATGGCTCTGTAACGCTCAAAGCACCCCGGCGAGGCAGAATCTAAGAAGGTACGGCCGGGTGCCTGCACTTTTCGGATGCGGCTTCGCCGCAACAGTTGTACTGTGCTTGCAGCTGAACTTAGCCGGTTAGGTGTCACTCACGCTTACTCGTGCGCAATACGAGATGGAAAACATTTGAGAATAACGAGGTCTGTAACCGTTGCGCTCTGTTGTGTTCGCGTTGCAATAGCAGCGGCACAGATTCCCGATCTGCCGAGTAGCCCAGGCAGCCACTGGAGCGTATCCGGGCCTGACGAAGTCGTCGGTTGGCTCACTTTTGATCCTGCCACTGTCCAGAATCGGCTACCTGCTTCCTATCGCTTTGTTGTCGTGGGCGAGCTCGCGGCGGGTGGCGTTCCATGGGCGCGTGATTATCTCTCGCAGCACGAGGGACACGCGGGGTGGGGAGTTTCTTTCCTCGAAATCATGCGCGCCGATTCGTTCGTAATAGACAATCGTCAGCCGCGTTGGTCCGATTCTGCGGCAGTTGCGGTATGGTTTGCGAGAATTCTTCCGAAGAACCCGATGTCAGATTCGAGTACCGCTATGCCGTTCCTCGTCCTTGAATTCTGGGTGCCGGACAGCAGTTACGTCATCTTCATGCGCAGCAAGGGCTATTTTGCAAGCTATGGTGCCGTCAACCTTATCCAGCACGATGGCGCGTGGCATGGCACTGTTCGCACCCAACACCTCGCTGCGGATGTCACATGCAAGCCCGTTGGTGCGGAATCTGGCGGACCGAATTCCCGCGGCCGGCAAATGCTCATTCCTCCGGCCTCCTCGGGGTTGACTACGGTCGTCAACATCTCTTTCGCCGGGCATCGCGAGCGCAAATGCGCGGAGACGACCGGTTGGTGGCGGAGCGGGAGCCACCCGCTTACACGTGCAGTTGAAATTGCATCACCGTCTCTTCAGTACGGTTACCGACTGATCGGCGGCGTTTATCCCTCCCGGTAGTGACACCTAACAAAAATGTGAAGCTGACGCGGTGCTCGCGCCTGCCCGCAACCGCGCAGCTTACATTAGAAACGTTAGATAGCTCTATGCATTCAGCGGTGATATGGTCCATAAGTCGTCTCCTGATCCTGTGCGTCGCATTTGCTCAAACGTTGCCGGGACAGCCCGCACCGTTGGACTATCGTCGCGTTTCCGGGTGCTACAACCTCATTGTTGGCGACTGGAACTATCCACGTCGCGTCGCTCTCGCGTTCCACGCTTTGCCACAACTGGTGCGCCTCGACACGACTGTAGCGAGCCGCGGTGGCCGGGTACTCACGCCCAACATCTCCTATCCATTCCCTCGGCCGTTTCGCGGATTGCCTAGCTGGGACATCTCGGCTGACACAGTGACAATGATCTGGAGCGACGGATTCAGTCCCACCTTTGTGCGGCTGGGGCGTGTCGGTGATCACCTCGAAGGCTGGGTGGAGGCGCGCAGCGACGCGATTCCTTCAGGGGACCCCGACTGGCCTCGAGCACCGGTTGTCGCTCGCCGTGCGAGATGCGCGAGTTGATGCGTCGCAAAGAGCCAATCATTCTGCTGATGACCGGCGACGTGTGGGACACACAGTGGGACATGTTGTCGGCCCTGATCGGCGCGATTGCCGCTCAGCTTCTGCTCACGCGTGTGCATGACAGACAATTGCTCTCACTGTCAACGTCGGAGAATCTCGCGTGACGCCGAGCGCTCAAGTAGCAAATCCCGATCTTGCTTACGCCGAGCTGGTTCGGCGATCGCGCGACAAGACGTTGCTCTCTTCCTGTCTCGACTTGCTGGCGTGGGACGAGGAGGTCTGCATGCCCCGGGGTGGCGTGCGTCATCGTTCAGAGCAGCAGGCGTTACTGGCAGGACTCGTTCACGATCGCGGAACCGAGCCCGACTACGACGACCTGCTCTCCAGCGTCGAAGGATCATCGCTCGTCAGCGACCCCGCGAGCCCCTCTGCTGTAAACGTGCGCGAGCTCCGTCGTGACTATGATCGCGAGCGTCGCATACCGCGCCGGCTGGTGGAGGAATCAGCCCGTGTCAGAGCGCTCGCCTCTCAGGCCTGGGCGGACGCGCGCAAGAACGACGACTTTAAGAGCTTCGCCCCATGGCTCGACCGGGTTTTTGCTTTGGCGCGAGAGGAGGCAGACGCTGTCGGCTACGTGGGAGTGCGGTACGACGCGCTCCTCGACAACTACGAGCCAGGCATGACCACCGATCAAGTGTCGGCATTGTTCACGGACCTCGAGACACAGCTGGTTCCGATGGTCGCCGCGCTGCGCGACGAGTCGGTGATTGCGCCTGATGACGTGCGCAACCGCGAATTTCCAGTCGATCGTCAGCACTTGTTCATGGAGGGTGTGGCGGCGGCGCTTGGATTCGACCTGGAATCGGGACGTCTCGACGTCGTTCAGCATCCCTTCTGCTCGAAGATTGGACCCGGCGACGTGCGCGTCGCGTTGCGGTACTTCCCTCGCAATTTCGCCGGCGGATTTTTTGCGCTCGTGCATGAGGTGGGGCATGCACTGTACGACCAGGGGCTGGATCCCGAGCACTACGGTACGCCAATGGGTGAGCCGGTGTCACTCGGTATCCATGAGTCGCAATCGCGCTTGTGGGAGAATTACGTCGGACGAAGTCACGGGTTCTGGCGGCATTTCTATCCTCAACTCCAGAGTGCCTTTCACGACGCTCTCCACGACATCCCGCTCGAGAAGTTTCGCCGCGCGATCAATCGTGTTTCTCCGGGGCTCATCCGGGTGCAAGCCGACGAGCTGACGTACAACCTCCACATCATGATCCGATTCGAGCTCGAGCGCGCGCTACTCTCCGGCGACCTCCTGGCGCCGGATCTCCCTGGCGCGTGGAATGAGCTTTACCAACGGCGACTGGGCATCACGCCGAAGGACGACGCAACCGGTTGCCTTCAGGACATACACTGGTCGGACGGACTCATCGGCTACTTCCCGACGTACACATTGGGCAACGTGTACGCTGCCCAGCTCTTCGCTGCGGCGGAGCGGGCATTGGGTCCTCTGGAGGAGGCGTTTGCCGGGGGTGATTTTCGCTCGTTGCGTGCCTGGCTGATCGAGCATGTTCACCGTCATGGGAAACTCTACAAGGCTGCCGAGGTCATCGAGCGGGCGACAGGGAGCGCTCCTGATCCATCCGCATTGATCGAAAGCCTCTCGCGCCGCTATCGATCAGAATGAATTCTTGGGTAGGGTGACCAGTGACCTGGAAGCCAATCGTCCTCCTGTGTCTGCCGTTCCTGTTTGTCATCGGGGAATCTGGAGCGCAAGGCGCAGCGCCGAATACGTGGAGCGCGACGAGCAGGACCGGCCTCACTCTGAGGGGAACCTGGACCGCCGCTCCAGGCCCCACGAGCGAAACCGTCACCGGAAGGTTTACGGTCGTCGACGCACAGGGCAGGACGGCCGCGAGCGGTGGATGGTCAGCAGCAAAGTCTTCGTCACGATGGAGCGGCGCCTGGCGAGCGGTGATTTATGGCAGCAAGCCGGAGTATACCGGTACGTGGCGCGCCGGGGTTGATCTCAAGAGGAATGCCCCGTTTGCCGATCTTTTTGAGCAGGCGGTTCAGACCGTCGTCAGCGGCAGCTGGCGGGCCGGGAGCTACTCGGGGACGTGGTCGATCCGAGCATTCAAGTGAGAGAGTCGGAGTAAGGTCGGTAACCCCGACCCAAGCCTTTAAGGTTGTGGCACCTGAACTTCAGCGTTGGGCGGACTCGGATCGATCATGACTATAGAAATCGGACATGTGGAGGCGATCTTCCGGTATCCCGTGAAGTCCATGGGCGGCGAACGACTCGAGGTCGCCAAGCTGGGCTGGCACGGCCTCGATGGTGACAGGCGTCTGGCATTCCGGCGGATCGATGACAAGAGCGGGTTCTCGTGGCTAACAGCAAGCAAGCTTCCCGCCCTGCTCCTGTTTGCTCCGCACCGCCGTGAAGACGGTGCTCAGGGAGACCTTCCTACGCATGTTCGCACGCCGGATGGCCAAGAGCTGCCTGTCTTCGGGGAGGACTTGGCCACGGAGGTCGGACGCCGGTACGGGGCTCCCGTGCAGATGATGCAGTTGAATCATGGCATCTTCGATGAAGCGAGCATCTCCGTGATCGCCTCCGATACGGTGCGCGAGATCGGACGACTCGCAGGGCGGAGCGCGGACGTGCGACGATTTCGCCCGAATGTTGTGGTTCGTTTACTGCGATCGGTTCCTTTCCAGGAGGACGAGTGGGTGGGCGGTGTGCTCTCATTCGGCGAGGGGGACGACGCCCCCGCGATCACCGCCACGATGCGCGACATTCGCTGCTCGATGGTGAACTTTGATCCCGACTCAGCGCGTCCTGCTCCGGAAGTGCTGAAGGCGGTCGTTCGTGTGCACCAGAACACTGCGGGAATCTACGGCACGGTCACTCGCATCGGTCGTCTGGCGGTCGGACAGACCATATTCCTTCGTGCGGTGGGCGCTTGATGCCGATCGCACTGACGCGAAGCGTCCCGCCCAGCATCGTCAACTGCGAGCTCACGCACCTCAAGCGCGAGCCGATCAATCTCGCGCGGGCTGCCGAACAGCACGGCCTCTACGAGAAGGGTCTGATCGCAGTTGGCTGTACAATCCAGCGGTTGCCGTCCCTGCCGGAATTGCCGGACTCCGTGTTCGTCGAAGACACGGCTGTCGTTCTTCCGGAACTCGCCATCATCGCCCGACCTGGCGCCGCGTCGCGACGCTTCGAGGTGACATCTGTCGCAGATGCGTTACGGCCGCACCGTCCGGTCACTTTCATAGAATCTCCGGGGACACTGGATGGCGGGGACGTGCTGCCCCTTGTCTGAGCCGCGTAAGGGACTCCGCGCAATTGGCATTGCGATAGTCGGCATCATAGCGATTATCGCGATGTTTGTTCGCCGCATTCTCATGCATTAATCGAGTTACTCACAGTCAGGCATCCGACTTCAATGGCATGCTGCCAC
>Ga0097691_1002995_pt1 | contig 10699 bp, 9 predicted proteins | sample NGESurdeep072012_8_FD_72858 | JGI IMG/M metagenome (GOLD analysis project Ga0097691, IMG submission 72858) | Arctic peat soil microbial communities from Barrow, Alaska - NGEE Surface sample 210-1 deep-072012 | ecosystem: Environmental > Terrestrial > Soil > Wetlands > Peat ...
GGAGGGAGCACTCTGGCGGTCTGAAGCTGTGGCGAAACTCTGGGGAGCAACCTGGGGGCGGCCATTATCCCACTTCGACCAGCGATGAGACGGTGGTCAAACCTCCCTTTCGGCCTGTCCGAATTGTCGGCGGCATATCCCGGCAGAGATGACGTTCTCGGATCGGCATGGTGCACAGGACCGGATCGAAGCCAAAGCTCGGGTGCCGGCGTCCAAGGCGGCTGCTCGCGCACGGCCATGAGTCAGAGCACATCGGTCAGTTGTTGACGGAGCTGGACCCGGTCTCCCTTCCCGGCCGGGGTCCTAAGCTATGGGCCACAACTCAGGTCTTGAGGTTGTGGGTGTGTCGAAGGAGGGTCATCGATGACTGTGAGTTGTTGGAGGCCAGAGGGTGAGTGTCGGAAGGGAATTGCACACCCGGGACACACCGTCGACATCTGACGCTTATGAAGCGCTGTGCCCCTCCAGGTTTCCGGCGCCAGGTCCGAAGACTCAGTTCCCGACGAACTCGTGAAGGCAATGGGAGCAGGGGCGCTGGTCATGACTGGCTTACCAGGCAAACCTGCATTGCCGCCGCCCACACTTGTCGCTGCCAGCCTCGAGGTCGGCACAACCACGGCGCCACCCCTTTGATCGCCTACGGTTGGTTCATGGAGCACTCACCGGAGTCAGCACAGGAGGTTTCGACACGGCTGCGGGCGGCCGGCTATCTGCCTGATGAGGGCCTGTCCACGATCACGTATCTGACGCTGGCCATGGGGCGGCCGTTGCTGCTGGAGGGCGAGCCGGGCACCGGCAAGACGGCCCTTGCCGAGGCGTTGGCCGTGCTGCTGGACGTTCCGCTGATACGGCTGCAGTGCTATGAGGGGATCGATGCGAGCCAGGCCCTGTATGACTGGGATTTCCCGCGTCAGATCTTGCATCTGCGCGCCGTGGAGGCGACGAGCCAGGTGGGCAACCCTGTGGACACTGAGGCGCTGGAGGCATCGCTGTTCGCCGACCGATTCCTGCTCGACCGGCCTATTCTGCGCGCGCTGCGCGAGCAGAACGCCGTGCTTCTCATTGACGAGATCGACCGTGCAGACGACGAGTTCGAGGCGTTCCTGCTCGAGGTGCTGTCGACCAATCAGGTGACCATCCCGGAGTACGGCGTGGTTCGCGCGCAGAAGCCGCCGGTGGTCGTCCTGACCTCGAACCGCACGCGAGAGCTTCACGATGCTCTCAAACGCCGCTGTCTCTATCACTGGATCGACCACCCGGGCCTGGCACGTGAGGTCGAGATCGTGCGTAGTCGGTTACCCGAGGTGTCGCAGCGGCTCGCCGAACAGGTTGCCGGGGCCGTACAGCGAATGCGCGCGTCGGGTGACCTGCTCAAGCCTCCGGGCGTGGCCGAGACGCTGGACTGGGCCCAGGCACTGCATCAGCTGGGGCGAGACCACCTTGACGTCGAGACCGCGAGCGCCACGTTGGGGGCGGTGCTGAAGTACCGCGAGGACGCCGACCGTGTGCGGGACGGCCTGGACCTCATCCTGGCCGGATGAGAACCTAGCCAGCGACGGAGGTCAGCGTCATGGTGAGCATAAAGGCGGGCACAGAGTCGAACGACACTGGTCTGGCGCCGGACGAGCTGCTAGTGGCCTTCGCGCGGACGGTGCGCCACGCGGGTGTCGCGGTCACGGCTGATCGCACTCAGGCCTTCCTGCGCGCAGTCTCGATCGTGGACGCAGGCCAGCGCCAGGGAGTGTTCTGGGCGGGCCGCGGCACGCTCTGCTCCTCACCGGAGGACCTGGAACGCTACGACGCCGCGTTCCGGGCCTGGTTCTCTGCACAGGACTCGCCTCGCCTGCACGACGAGCGCACGGTGCGCACGGTCCAACGGGCGTCATTGGTTGCTGGGGAATCGGCTCGGGATGAGGGCGAGAATCACGTGGCGCGCGCTCTAGCAAGCGCGAACGAAGTGCTGCGCCATCGTGACATCGCCCAGCTGACCGCAGCTGAGCGCCGTTCCCTGGCAACGTTGTTTGTTGGGCTTCGCGTCGATCCTCCGCTGCGACGCAGCCCACGACGAGGCAAGTCCCATAGCGGTGAGATAGACCCCAGGCGCACGCTGCGCGAACAGCTTCGCCGGGCAGGAGAGCCAGGACCCTTGCGCCATCGGCGCCGCCTGACGAGGGTTCGCCGGATTGTGCTCCTTGTGGATGTATCAGGTTCGATGGAGCCGTATGCCGACTCGATCCTGCGGTTGGGTCACCGGATGTCGCACGCGGTTCCCGGACGAGTCGAGGTCTTCACCATCGGAACGCGCTTGACCCGGGTGACAACGGCGCTGCGGCTCCGCGACCCCGACGAGGCGATCAAGGCCGCGGGCCTCAGCGTTCCGGACTGGTCCGGCGGAACCCGGTTGGGCGAGACGATCCGAGCGTTCACCGGGCGCTGGGGGCAACGTGGTCTAGCGCGAGGCTCGGTCGTCGTCATTGCCTCCGACGGGTGGGAGCGCGGCGACCCGCAGCTACTCGGGGCGCAGGTTGCCCGGTTGCACCGCCTCGCCCATGCTGTGGTGTGGATGAACCCGCACCGGGGAAAGGTCGGTTACGAGCCGGTGCAGGGCGGCATCGCAGCGATGCTGCCGCATGTTGACGCGTTCGTAGCCGGGCACTCACTGGCGTCGTTCGCGGAGCTGTTGACGGTGGTGGCACAAGCGTGATGTCTTGCCCGAGATGGCTTGGTGGCGTGCCGGGGAAGCGATCGGTGTGGGGCCGGACGTGGGGGACGTGGCGCTCGACCCCACGTCCGCCGAGCGTGCCCCTGCTGGTCGGCCCGCACGTACTACCGTCGGTTCAGGTCTGGGCCTATGTCGGTGAAACCGCCGCGGGCGACAAGGTTTCGCGCGGATGACTGCATTCCACGCGAAGCGGATCACCGCTGTTGATGCGCGTTCTCGTCCCCGGATGGAGAACGGCACCCTCGGCAGATCTGCGGGCGAACAGCGCTCACCCTGTTGGCAACCTGGCCACTCAGACCCGATCCGGCACGGCTTACGCCAGCGCTGCCAGTGCGGCGGGGAAGCATCGCGCCGGCGGGTTGACAAGGCCGGCGCCGACCTGGCCGGTGCCGGCGACAGCCCCAGTCACACCGGTGTTGATCTGAGGCAGGATGCCTGTGCGTACGACTCGCGTGACGTCAATTCCGGTTGGTGTGCCACGGAACTCAAGTATCGGGACCTGGAATGCGGGATGCTCGCCCAGGGTGATCTCATACATCGTGCCCCCGGCAGAACAGGTCAGGCAGATCCCGATTGCGTGTTCAGGTGGCACTGACGGCGTGATCAGCCCGCACGCCACAATCTTTGCCACCGTCGACCCGGCCAAGGCGGAACAGACCGACGAGCCTCGGCTGACGGTCGGTTCGCCATGAGCGAGCCGATCCTGCCCGAGGAGATCGGGTATGTCGCCATGGTCACCAAGGTCGCCGACGCAGTCCAGGTCGCGATGAAGCAGGCTGGCATCACCGACCCTTCGGATGTGCAGTATGTCCAGACCAAGGCTTCGCTCCTGGCGATTCACACGATCCGCGACGCGAAGTCGCGCGGCAAGAATGTGTGGACCGAGCACACCCACGAGTCCATGGACCTGTCCAACGGGACCACTGGTCTGGGCATCGCGGTTGCCCTCGGCGAGATCGAGATGCCGACCGAGGCGGACATCATGCACAACCGCGCGCTCTACTCAGCCGTGGCTTCGTGCTCATCCGGTGTTGAGCTCGACCAGGCGCAGGTTGTCTTAGTCGGCAACGCCCGTGGGGTCGGCGGCCGTTACCGCATCGGTCACGGGGTGATGCGAGACGCTCTCGACGCTGACGGCATCTGGGCCGCCATCACGGACGCGGGGCTTGACCTTCCGGATCGTCCGCGAAGCAGTGATCTGAAAGGTCGGCTAGTCAACGTCTTCCTCAGGTGCGAAGTCAGCCAGGACGGTATCGTGCACGGGCGCCGCAATGCCATGCTCGACGACTCTGACGTGCACTGGCACCGCCAGATCAAGTCAGCCGTCGGTGGCGTAACGGCCAGCGTTACCGGTGACCCGGCCGTCTTCGTCTCTGTATCTGCTGCTCACAGGGCCCCGATGGAGGTGGCCCAGTGGCGGCCATCGTCGACCTCGGTGCCGGTGAGCCCACCGGAAACTTCCACTCCCGCTAGCCTTACACGCCCTGGTGACCGTGCTAGTCCCGCCGACGTGGCGCGGCGCCGGCGCGTCGGGTAAGACGATTACGTCATTTTAGGCTTTTGGTTCCCAGGCTGACCGGTGGTCGTGGCCTTCCGGACGCGACAGGAGCGAACAGGTTTGGGGTGGGAGCCGTCAACCGCGAACCATCTTGAGCGTGCTCACCCATGACTCCAGGTTCGACGTGCCGCCGCTGGAGGTCGTGCACGGCCGCACGTGGCTTACAGCGGGGCGGTGGATGCCTGACCAGCAGGGATGGGCGCTTCCATACGACCTGACGTCGGTGTGTTGGATCCCTGGATCTGAGGTCATTGGCGCCAGCTCTTGTGTCCTGGGTCACACCGAGGTTGTCTTGACCCACGCCCCGCCGCATATGTCGCCCGCGGCGGGGAGCCCGATCAGACGGCGACATGGGAGGGCAGGCCAACATGACCCGAATCAGCGTCAACGTGGACGGTGTTGCGTACTCTGACGAGGTCGAGAATCGCACCCTGCTGGTGCAGTACCTGCGCGAGCAGCTCGGCAAGACCGGCACTGTCATCGGTTGCGACACATCGAACTGCGGGGCATGCACGGTTCACTTCGACGGTCGGAGCATCAAAGCCTGCACCATGATGGCAGTTCAGGCCGACGGCCACGATGTCACCACCATCGAGGGACTTGCCCACGATGGCGTTTTGCATCCCATGCAAGCGGCCTTTCACGACAGTCACGCCCTTCAGTGCGGCTTCTGCACGCCCGGCATGATCATGTCCTCGATTGACCTGCTCACCGAGAACGCCAACCCCACCGAAGCCGAGATCCGCGAGGGCCTCGACGGCAACTTGTGCCGATGTACCGGTTACCAGAACATCGTCAGAGCAGTCCAGCAGGTGGCCGACGCATCGGCTCCGGCAGGCGCGTCGGCGTCGATGGGAGCATCGTCATGACCGCCGTCGACGAGCGTGTGGCAGACGCTGCGGTCCCCGAGATCGGCAAGGCCCGGCGACGCAAGGAGGATCAGCGCCTTATCACCGGACGGACGAGATACACCGACAACCTGTCCCTGTCGGGCATGCTCCATCTCGGGATGGTTCGCAGCCCCTTCGCACACGCCCGGATCGTGGCGGTCAACACCGGGGCAGCCCAAGGGTCGCCGGGAGTCGTCGCGGTGCTAACCGGCGCTGATCTGGCTGATAAGCAAGGCAGCCTGCCCTGCGCCTGGCCCATTACGGATGATCAAAAGGCCCCGAATCATCCAGCGGTTGCTGTGGATCACGTCTCCTTCGCTGGTGAGGTCGTTGCCATAGTCGTGGCTCGCAGTGCCAGGGAAGCCAGGGACGCGATCGAGTTGGTTGACGTCGACTACGAAGGTCTCCCCGTCGTGCTGGACCTGGAGGCCGCGGTGGCAGGCGCGCCCTACGCCCATCCGGAGCTGGGCACCAACGTCTCGGCAACGTGGGTTTATGACTCGGACCAGGCAGGCACCGGGACAGACGTCGACGAGGAGATCGCCAAGGCTCGAGAGGGCGGGGTCATCATCGAACGGACCTACCGCCAGCAGCGGCTGATCCCCGCATTCATGGAGCCTCGCTCGATCCTGGTCGACCCCACCGGGGAGCAGCTCACCGTCTGGAGTGCCACCCAGGTTCCGCACTTTGTCCGCATCTTCCTTGCGCTGGTGCTGGGCATTCCTGAAAGCAAGATCCGGGTGATCGCGCCGGACGTGGGCGGTGGATTCGGCGGCAAGCTGCAGTTCACCCCCGAGGAAGTTCTGACCGTTCTCGCAGCACGTCACACGGGTAAACCGTGCAAGTACACCGAGACGCGGTCGGAGTCGCTGGTCTCGGCCCATCACGGCCGCGACCAGCTGCAGAGGCTGACCCTGGCCGCGACCAAGGATGGCACCGTCACCGGGCTCAAGGTCGACCTGCTTGCCAACATGGGGGCGTATCTCGGCCTTGTGACCTCGGGCATCCCGGTGTTGGGCGCCTTCATGTACAACTCCATCTACAAGTTTGCCGGCTATCGCTTCACCACCACCAACGTCTTCACCAATACGACATGGACCGATGCCTATCGTGGCGCGGGCCGTCCCGAGGCAACCTTCGCGATCGAGCGGCTGATGGACGACCTCGCCGCCGAGCTGGGACGAGACCCCCTCGAGCTGCGTGAGCAGAACTGGATCAAGCATGAGGAGTTCCCGTTCTCAACCGTCGCCGGCATGACCTACGACTCGGGCAACTACGAAGCGGCCACCGCAAGAGCCAAGGAGCTGTTCGGCTACGAGGAGCTCCGCGCTGAGCAGCAGCTACGCCGAGAGTCAGGTGACCCGGTCCAGCTCGGCATCGGCGTCTCGACCTTCACCGAGATGTGCGGGATAGCACCCTCGCGTGTGCTGGGTGCACTCAAATACGTCGGCGGCGGTTGGGAGCATGCGTCCATACGCGTCCTTCCCACTGGCAAGGTCGAGGTAGTCACCGGCGCGAGCGCGCACGGTCAGGGCCACGAGACGGCCTGGAGTCAGATCGTCGCTGACCGGCTGGGCGTTGCGTTCGAGGACGTCGAGGTCCTGCATGGCGACACCGCAATCTCGCCCAGAGGCCTTGACACGTATGGCTCCCGGTCGCTGGTAGTCGGTGGTATGGCCGTCCTCAAGGCTGCCGACAAGGTAATCGAGAAGGCCCGCACCATCGCGGCGCACCAACTAGAGGCCAATCCCGATGACCTCGAATTCGCCGGTGGCCGGTTCACCGTCAAGGGCACCGACAAGGGTATGGCTCTTGGCGAGGCGGCCTTCGCAGCGTTCCAGTCGCACAACCTGCCCGATGGCTTCGAGCCGAGTATCGACGCCGACGCGACGTACGACCCGGTGAACTTCTCGTTCCCCCATGGCACGCACCTGGCGGCCATGGAAGTTGACACCGAGACAGGCGCCACAAAGCTGCGTAAGTACGTATGCGTCGATGACGTCGGCAATGTGGTCAACCCGCTGATCGTCGAAGGGCAGGTCCACGGAGGGCTGGCGCAGGGCATTGCGCAGGCGCTGTTCGAGGAGGCTGTCTATGACGAGTACGGCACCTTGGTCTCTGGTTCCTTTGTCGACTATCTGGTGCCCAGCGCCGCGGACCTACCGTCGTTCATCACCGACCGCACCGTGTCGGCTGCGACGACGAATGACCTTGGAGTTAAGGGTGTTGGCGAGGCGGGCACGATCGCCTCGACTCCGGCCATCGTCAACGGCGTCTTGGATGCCATCAGGCATCTGGGCGTAAAGGACGTGGTCATGCCGTGCGCTCCGCACAAGGTGTGGCGCGCGCTCCAGGCAGCCTCAACCAAGGGTGGTGCGCAATGATCCCGGCAAGCTTTGACTACCATGCCCCGACGACCGTCGAGGAGGCGCTGCGGCTGCTCGACTCGTCCGGCGACGTCAAGGTACTGGCCGGCGGCCAGAGCCTTATCCCGATCCTCAGGCTGCGCCTGGCCGCACCGGAGGTCATCGTCGATCTGGGCCGGATCGAGTCCCTGCGCGGGATCCGCGAGGATGGTGACGCCCTCGTGATCGGCGCCATGACGTCGCACGACGACGTGGCTCGGTCTTCCATGGTGGCAACGCATGCGCTCCTGCTGAGCAAGGCCACCCAGACGGTCGCCGACCCGCAGATTCGCCATCGCGGGACCTTCGGGGGGGCACTGGCCCACGCGGACCCCGCGGGGGACCTGCTGGCTCCGGCGCTGGCTCTGGATGCGTCGTTCGTCATCGTCGGGCCGTCCGGATCCCGCGTTGTCCCGGCTGCGGACTTCTTCCAGGACATGTTCACAACAGCTATCGGTGAGGGTGAGATCCTCACAGAGGTCAGCGTGCCCAAGCACACCGGTTGGGGCGCGCACTACGAAAAGTTCTCGCGGGTCGCCCAGCAGTGGTCGATCGTGGCAGTGGCTGCCACGGTTCGTGTCGAAAACGGAACCATCGCCCAGGCTCGGGTGGCAATGACCAACATGGGTTCCTGCCCGATCCGTGCATCATCCACCGAACAGGCCCTGCTGGGCGTCGCCGTCGATGGCCCGTCGATCGCGGCAGCGGTGGCCGGCATTGCCGAGGGGACCCGACCGCCCAGCGACCTGAATGGTGACGGCGACTACCGCCGCCACCTGGCACCGGTGCTGGCGCGTCGGTCCGTGCTGGCAGCAGCAAGCTGAGCCGGGCGACCCATGGAGCTTGAGCACCGCTTCACCGTTCCGGCGTCGGTCGGTGAGACCTGGGCAGCGTTGAATGACCCTGAGAGGCTCGTGCCATGCTTTCCGGGCGCGACGCTGATCTCGGTCGACGGCGACGCTTTGACCGGATCTGCCAAGATCAAGCTGGGGCCAATTGCCTTGCAGTACAACGGCGTCGGCACTTACCTCGAGCGCGATGAAGTCAGTCACCGGCTGGTGCTCGAGGCCAAAGGCAAGGATAAACGGGGCAACGGCACGGCCACCGCGATCGTCACTGCACAGTTGAGGGCCGACGGTGATGGGACGGCCGTACATGTTTCGACGGATCTCGCGGTCACCGGCAAGCCTGCGCAGTTCGGCCGAGGGGTTATGCAGGACGTCAGCGACAAGCTGTTGGGTCAGTTCCTGGTTTGTCTGCAGACCAAGCTGGGAGCACCAGAGCCCAAGGGGGTCACCTCCTTGACCGATGCCCCGCAGTCGGCGACCCCAGGGGGCAGCGCCCCGGTCAGGGAGTCCCGGACTGAGGCTTTGGCAGACAGTTGGACACCTTCCCCTGTTCCTGCTGCAGACGTCGAGCTGCACCTTCTACGCACCATTGGCCACGTTCTCCTCACTCGCTATGCCGCCCGCGTCCTTGGCCCCCTTGCCTTTCTTGCCGGCTACCTGCTGGGGCGCAGATCGCGTCGCTGACCTCTGTCCTAAGGCGGACGAGGACTGGGAGCAGATCCAGTCTCGGCTCGCCGGGTCAGATGCGATCGAGATGTCCTACGTCGGCGGCGGAGCCCGGATAAGCCTCAGGACCAGGGATGTAGGCACGTCACCGACGATGAGCTGCTCATTGGGTTGCACCCGACGAGCCAAGCGGAAGGATGAGCAGCCAGGTGAGCCAAGAAGGTACCGCCGCTGACCGCTTCCTCACCGCCTGGAAGCGACTTGAGGCCGAGATCGGCTCGCGGTGGGCTGCAACGAATAGAGGAGTCCGGGAACCAGATATGGCGGCGATGCTGGCTTGGGCCGAGCGGCAGCACCTGTTTAGTGGCGAGGCGGCGGATTTCCTGCGGTTGTCGATCCGCGTTGACCTCATCGGCGGAGGAGGCCAGGACCTGTGGCCACGACCTGGCCGTATTCTGGCAGCCTCCCGCAGCCACACCTTTGCCCAGCTGGCCACTGCCATCGATGATGCCTTCGCACGCTGGGACCGCGCCCACCTGCACCAGTTCGACCTTGCTGACGGCGTCCGGATAGGTCGACCCGACCGGGACGACGAAAACGAGGACGTCCTGGACGGGCGACGAATCACCCTGGCTCGGCTCAAGAACGACGAGCAGTTCGTCTACGAGTTCGACTTCGGCGACAGCTGGGAACACCTGTGCACCGTTGGCCCCACTCGCATCGACCCCATCGAGCAGCTCGGCATACTCCCTGACGGGCCTCTGCCCTATTGGGGCTGGGGAGTCATCCCGGACCAGTATGACCGGCGATGGGACGGCGACGAAGGCGAAGAAGAAAGCAACCCCGGACCGGACCCCAAACGAACCGATCTCCCACCGCTGCGCCCCATGTGGGGACCACGTCCACGCCGGTAACCTGAGCCACACGCGACGGTTCCTATCTCCAGGCAGCGGATCGATGACGCGCTCGATTCGGACCCCATCAGGTTGGTGGGGCCGCGCCAGCATCGAGCATCTTGCCAAGATCGTTCGGTGTCGCTCGCCGTTCCAAACCGATGGTGCGGTCCGATGGCCGGGGACGCACGAGGAGGGGAGCGGGTCAGGCCGCCATACCTACCTACCGGGCCGTTTATCTGCTGGTGGGCGTGGGAGTTACTCCTCTACTTCCTTGGCCCAGGTGGCGAAGACGTCTCTCAGCGCTGGGATGCGCGTGTCGGGGTGTGCAGGTCCTGGTCGCTGAACCAGTTGGTCAGGGGTTGGGCGACCAGGGCTGCGCCGCTGGCTAGGAGAAAGCCGTGAGCCGCGGGCAGAGAGAAGCAGACCTGCGCGACCCGGACTTGGAAGTCGGTCAGGGGCTTCCCCTTCTGCATCGCCGGACGCGGAGATCACTAGGCAACCCCCCAGAGTGGGACCTCGGACCAGGCGACACGAACATCTCGCGGGAGAACCAGGTCGTCCCACACGTCGATGAGCAGGGCGCCGTCGATGTAGGTCAGTACGTCACCGGGGGGTGCCCTCGCGGAGCACGATCTCGTATACGCGGGCGCGCTGAGCGCGGTCGGAGAGCTTGAACTGCCGGTCTGGCTCGGACCAGTTCAGGTGCAGGGGAGG
>Ga0097691_1002998_pt1 | contig 10698 bp, 9 predicted proteins | sample NGESurdeep072012_8_FD_72858 | JGI IMG/M metagenome (GOLD analysis project Ga0097691, IMG submission 72858) | Arctic peat soil microbial communities from Barrow, Alaska - NGEE Surface sample 210-1 deep-072012 | ecosystem: Environmental > Terrestrial > Soil > Wetlands > Peat ...
CGCTCTACGGACACCAGCTGCATGCATATGCCTGGGCACTGGAAAATCCTTCCGGTGGGACCTTCTTCACCGGCCCCATCGAGCGCATGGGCCTGCTGGTATTCGAGCCGGACCTATTGGTTGCGCTTCCGACCTCGCTGGCGGCGCTGGCCGGGCACCTGGAGTGGATCGAGATCCCGCGCGACGATCGCGCTTTTCTGAAGTTTGTGGGCGAGGTGGTCACCCTGCTCGGCAGGTCGAGCGCTCCCGATCCCAGTCCCGGGTGCCCGTGGTGCCGCTACAAGGGATCGCCAATTCTGGAAGCCAGCGGGGTCTTGCGCCCAGCCGCGGCGGCTGATTTCTGATGATTCTATGACTTTGTTTTTCTAAAGCCATAAACTGGTAAACACCTGGGGCACAATAAGTTACAATGTGGTAACGACTTGACAGGCCCGAGATACCGGCCTACGCTGGGAGGCGTAGTCAAATCTTAGGAGCAGTCCTCCGGGACCAGCTGGTGTCTGAGCCGCTGGACGGGTCTAACCGATCCCCGTTCGCGGCTCCATGTGTCTCAGGAGACCCCATGGATCGGGAATTTCTTACCGCCGCCGAGGTGGCGGAGATGTTCAGTTGCCATACCGAGACCGTTAAACGCCGGGCTCGGACAGGCGAATTGCCGGCCTTCAAGTTCGGTCGGAGTTGGTTTTTTCCCAAGTCGGAATTGATCCAGGCCGTCGAGGGCTGGATCGAAAAAGGTCGTCAGCGCCGCGCCCGGAGGAACTCATGATCCAGACGCGACGCCGGACAAACGGCACCGGCAGCATCCAGCTCGAGGGGCGCAAGAGCGGCCCCTCGGTCTGGGTGTACCGCTACCGTGAAACACGGGAGGGACGTCGGGCCAAGTGCAAGGTGGTCCTGGGCACGATCGAGGAGATCGGTACCCGGGAAGACGCCGAGCGGGCGGCCGCGCCGTACTTCCTGATCAGCAACCGCGAAAACCCCCACGTGCCGCCTCCCAGCATGGAGGCGCTCATGGAACGTTATTTGACAACCCAGTTGCCGGCGCGCGCCGTGCTCGCCGACACGCAAACGCCGGTGCCGGACAGTGGCGACATCAGTGACCACTGCGCCGAGTCCTACCGCTCCGTCATCAAGTGCTGGATCCGGCCCCGCTGGACCCGGCGCCCGGACGGGCGGCCGTACCTGGTGAAGGATTTCGCGAGCATCACCATGTCGACCGCCATCGAGGAGTGGCTCAAAACCCTGCTCCGCTCGGAGCGGAACCCGGGCGGGCTGGCGCGCAAGTCGGTGGTCCACATCTTTGCGGTGATGAAGCTGCTGTTCAAGTACGCCGTGAAGTGGGGCTACCTCGGGCGCAGCCCGATGGGCAACAAGTACGAGAAGCTGGTGGAGCTGCCGCGGGGTTCGACCAAGCGGACGAAAAAAATCGTCCAGCTCGGGCCCGCGCAGTTCCTGCAGCTTCTGCCCCGGCTGGGCCTGCTGGCCCGGTTGGCCTGCGCCATCGCGGGATGGCTGGGGCCGAGGCGGAGCGAAGGCTTCGGCCTGAAGTGGCTCGACATCGACTTCCTCAACCGGGTGGTGCACTTCCACCAGGGAGTGGTCGAGGGCCGGGTGAGCGGGCTGAAGACGGAAGCCTCGCAGGACGACCTGCCGCTGCCGGACGACGTGGCCCTGCTGCTGCTCGCCTGGCGGAGCCAGAGCGTGTACCGCGAGCCCGGCGACTGGGTGTTCGCCTCGCCCTACACCAAGGGCAAGCGGCCGTACTGGCCCGGGCAGCTGATGAAGAGCCACATCCAGCCGGTGGCGGTGCAGGCCGGCTTCGGGAAGATCGGCTGGCACAGCTTCCGGCACAGCTACATGGCCTGGGGCAAGGCGGCCGGCCTGGGCACGCAGCAGCTGAAGGAGCTGCTGCGCGACGAGACCACGCACATGGTGAACGATTACGGGTCGACCGACGTGGAGGCCAAGCGCGAGGCGCAGCAGCGCGTGGCCGCGCACGTGAAGCGGGTGGCGGCGGGAAAGAAGGAGGAGCCGGGGACGATCCAGTGATTGGACCCGGATTGGACCCACGCAGGATGGAGGGAAAACTGGGAAGTCGAAGAAAGAATTGGCTCCTCAGGTAGGACTCGAACCTACAACCCTCCGGTTAACAGCCGGATGCTCTGCCATTGAGCTACTGAGGAGTGTGGCGTGAGGAGTGCGCGTAACTGCTGCACTCCTCTACTTTTATAAACCAAATCGCAGGCGCGGTCAAAGATGTAGCACGCGTTGTTCCACGTGGAACAATTGTGGAAATTAAATTTATTTGCGCAGCGGATTCCCACTTCGGGCCTGCGCCCTGCCAGTCAATTGACCGTAAGTTTCGGCGCGTGTTATACATCCCATTCTTGCCGTTGCGACGCATGGGCACAGGTGTGCGCGGGCGGCCCTTGGCGAAGAACGAATCCTGAAACCTTTCTGGAGGAACTTGTGCGCGGGCTCGCAGTGAGACTCGTCAGCAGTCCTATATCTATGACCATTCGAAATTTTATGAAGTATCTCTTCCTGGCGCTGGTGGCGCTCTCGGTCTTGGCTCCGATGGCGGTGGCGCAAGAGCCGGCAGCAAGCGGCGAAGCCAGCCTGAAGCTCCCCGACCTTTCCACCGTCGACTTCCTGGGCATGAACGGGCACAACCTGCTGCTGATCGGGCTGGCGTTCTGCGCCTTCGGCCTGCTCTTCGGGCTGGTGATTTACGTGCAGCTCAAGAACATGCCGGTACACCGCTCCATGCGCGAGGTCTCGGAGTTGATCTACGAGACCTGCAAGACCTACCTGATCACGCAGGGCAAGTTCCTGGCGATCCTGTGGGCATTCATTGCCGTGGTGATCTTCGTTTACTTCGGCGTGCTGGAGCAATACAACGCCGGGCGGGTGGCGATCATTCTGGCCTTCAGCGTGGTCGGCATCCTGGGCAGCTACGGGGTGGCGTGGTTCGGCATCCGGGTCAACACGTTCGCCAATTCGCGGACATCGTTCGCCAGCCTGCGCGGCAAGGCGTTCCCGGTGTACGCGATTCCGACCAAGGCGGGCATGAGCATCGGCATGGCGCTGATCTCGGTCGAATTGCTGATCATGCTGTTCATCCTGCTCTTTATTCCGGGCGACTACGCGGGCCCGTGCTTCATCGGCTTTGCCATCGGCGAGTCGCTGGGCGCGGCGGCACTGCGTATCGCGGGCGGCATCTTCACCAAGATTGCCGACATCGGCAGCGACCTGATGAAGATCGTCTTCAAGATCAAGGAAGACGACGCGCGCAACCCGGGCGTGATCGCCGACTGCACGGGCGACAACGCGGGCGATTCGGTCGGTCCCTCCGCGGACGGGTTTGAGACCTACGGCGTGACCGGCGTGGCCCTGATCACGTTCATCCTGTTGGCCGTTACACCGGAGATTTTCGTGCGCCAGGGAATGGGGGCGGATGCCGCCGCCATGATGGCCAGCAAGATCCAGGTGCAACTGCTGGTGTGGATCTTCGTGATGCGCGTGATGATGCTGGTATCGAGCGCGGCGTCGTATTTCATCAACGCCGTGATCGCGCGCGCACGCTTCGGCGACAAGGACATTTTCAACTTCGAGGCGCCGCTGACCTCGCTGGTGTGGATCACCTCGATCCTCTCGATCGGGCTGACCTACGTGGTTTCCTACTTCATGGTGCCGACGCTGGGCGGCGACGACACGCTGTGGTGGAAGCTGGCCAGCATCATCTCCTGCGGCACGCTGGCGGGCGCGGTGATCCCGGAGCTGGTGAAGGTATTTACCTCGACCGAATCCCGGCACGTGAAGGAAGTGGTGACGTCGGCGCAAGAGGGCGGCGCGTCGCTGGCCATTCTGTCGGGCTTTGTGGCCGGAAACTTCTCCTGCTACTACCTGGGCGGCGCGATGATCGCGTTGATGTCGCTCGCGTTCTACGTAAGCACGTTCGGCCTGGCGGCGATCATGCTGGCGCCGGCGGTGTTCTCTTTCGGCCTGGTGGCGTTCGGCTTCCTGGGCATGGGCCCGGTCACCATCGCGGTGGACTCCTACGGCCCGGTGACCGACAACGCGCAGTCGGTGTTTGAGCTGTCGTTGATCGAGCAGGTCCCGAATGTGCAGGCGGAGCTCAAGCGCGAATACAACTTCGACGTCAATTTCGAGCGCGCCAAGCACCTTCTGGAGACCAACGACGGCGCCGGCAACACCTTCAAGGCGACGGCCAAGCCGGTGCTGATCGGGACCGCCGTGGTGGGCGCGACGACGATGATTTTTTCCATCATCATGGCGCTGACGCACGGGCTGACGGAGAACGTCGACAAGCTGTCGCTGCTGCATGCCCCGTTCTTCCTCGGATTCATCACCGGCGGCGCGATGATCTACTGGTTCACCGGCGCTTCGACGCAGGCGGTGACCACGGGCGCCTACCGCGCGGTGGAGTTCATCAAGGCCAACATCAAGCTGGAAGGCGTGGAAAAGGCCTCGGTGGAAGACAGCAAGAAGGTGGTCGAAATCTGCACCAAGTACGCGCAGAAGGGGATGTGGAACATCTTCCTCGCCGTCTTCTTCGGGACCTTGTGCTTCGCCTTCGTGGAGCCGTTCTTCTTTATCGGCTACCTGATCGCGATCGCCGTCTTCGGCCTCTACCAGGCAATGTTCATGGCGAACGCGGGCGCTGCCTGGGACAACGCCAAGAAGATCGTCGAGGTGGTACTGAAAGAAAAGGGCACACCGCTGCACGACGCGACCGTCATCTGCGACACGGTGGGCGATCCGTTCAAGGATACGTCGTCGGTGGCGATGAACCCGGTGATCAAGTTCACCACGCTGTTCGGGTTGCTGGCGGTGCAGTTGGCGGTGAAGCTCACGACCGAGCAGGGCTCCAACATGACGCACGCGCTGGCGCTATGCTTCTTCGTCGTGTCGTTCACCTTCGTGTACCGCTCGTTCTACGCGATGAGGATCGGGGCGAAGGCGTAGCGAGTAACGAGTAATGAGAAATGCCATCCGGGAGGCCGGGTGGCTTTTTTATTGCGGCTGCATTCTCGATCGTGCGGTGTTCCGGAATCAAGAGAGACCCCGCCGATACTGGGTTTCGTGGCGGCACTCAATCGGCTACTCGATGCAGCGCCGCGAACTCTACAGCGACTTCAATTACCAAGCGGCAGGATTAACCGTTGGCGCCGTCCGCGCAGTTCACCTCAGCCACCCGATACGGCGGCGTGCCCTGGCGACTCAGGAAACAGACGAACATCTCCGCCTGCTTGGCCTGTGCCTGCGAGTCCTGAGCGCTGAACAGCCCAGACTCACGCAGCACTTTGTCGGTTAGCGCCATTAGAGACATCATCGCAATCAACTCGCGAAACCAGAGAAGCAATGGCCGAGGATGGGATGAGTTATAGCCGCGCGGCGTTTTCTTGTCTGTTCAACATTGCTCATCCGGCGCGAGCAGCCGATTCTTCGCTGCGCTCGGAATGACAAATCTCAAAGTATGTTGGTTACCCCAAGCGTTGTCATTCCGACGCTGAGGCGCAGCCGATGCGGAGGAATCTGCTTCAGCTGGACGACCGGGAACACAAGGTGAATTGTCCGCCTATTTTGGGCCGGGCACACCGCGTTTGGTGGTGCGAAAATCAATGTCGTAGCCCATTATGCACGCCCAATCGCTGAAGGTGGTCTGGTAGCAGACCCCATTCCCATGAACATCCTGATTGACTCTACAGTTGCTCGAAGTGCTGGGTTTTGACATGTGCTCCGGGTCGGCACAGGCGTACACGTCGAAGCTGCCGCGAATGGGGTACACCGCCAAAGAGGGATCGATGTCCGTCAAGGATGAATCGGAAGCGTTGTAGGGCCGTCCCTTTCCAATTTCCACCTTCACATTCTCGAACAGGTCGAGACTATTCGAAGAGTCGTGGGATACGCGTTCGCGTCCGCACTTGAAATACAGCGCTGCCAATTCCGGTGATGGCGCACCCTTAGCGGGCAGCTTTCTCGATTGGCATGAAACCGGGTCGCGCGTTCCATACTTGGCGCCTACGCCCGTCTCGGGCGCGAGCCCATTGATAGCGGCTGCGGCGCCTGGATTGGCAGCATTGCCGGGTTGCGGAGTGGCGGTGCCGCGCTGCGCGCCAACCAGAGCAACGCCGGTGGCGAACACTGCTAACAGCGAGAGAAGAGGTTTCTTCATAGACTCCTTGAGTGGAAGGGAAATCGCCCGCGAAAGTATCAGCTAGCTTGCCGAAACCCTAGGAAATTCTTGGGAATACGCAGGCGCGGCCTGCGGAGCCGAATCTTTGCGAATTAGCCGGGCGGAGGTACCGGTGCATCCAGGAGTTCGCGTACTTTCCTCACCAAAGCATCTCGGGTGAAAGGTTTCTCAAGAAACGCGCTGTCCGGTCCGAGCACGCCGTGCTGAACAACTTCTTCGTTGGCGTACCCCGACATATAAAGCACCCTCGTCTCCGGTCTGTCTGCGGCAAGCCTTTCAGCAAGAATAGGACCGCTGAGGCCGGGCATGACCACATCCGTGATCATCAGCGGCAGTGGTCCCGGGTGCTGTCCGGCGATGCGAATTGCCTCGGCTGGGTCCCCGGAATCGAGCACGGTGTATCCACAGTCTTCGAGCAGCCGCCGCGTCAGTCCGCGCAGAGGAGCGGCATCCTCAACCAGGAGGATTGTCTCAGTTCCTCCGCGTAATGGCGTCGCCTTCTCCTGTGGAATGGCGGCCGGTGCTTCCTCGCAGCGGGGAAAATGGATTTTGAATGTGGTCCCATGACCCGGCTTGCTGGCAACGCCGATCGTGCCGCCACTCTGCTGGACAATGCCGAAAACGGTGGACAAGCCCAGCCCGGTACCTTCGCCAACCCCTTTTGTGCTGAAGAAAGGCTCAAAGATGCGGGATTGGGTTCCCTTATCCATCCCGATACCGGTATCGCTCACGGTCAGCATTACGTGGGGGCCTTGCCTTGTAGACGGATGTTGCCGGGCATACGCTTCATCGATTTCCACGTTCGCGGTCTCGATGGTGATTTTTCCGCCATGAGGCATGGCGTCGCGAGCATTGACGACCAAGTTCATCAGCACCTGTTCAATCTGACTGGGGTCGGCCTTGATCGTTCCCAAGTCGCGGCTGAGTACGCTGACCAGCTCCACGTCAGCGCCGATCAGCCGCTTCAACATCGTTTCGATGCGATTGACGGTGGCGTTCAAATCCAGGGACACCGGCTGCAACACTTGCCGGCGACTGAACGCGAGAAGGTGTCGCGTGAGGTCTTTGGCACACGTGCCTGCACTGTGAATCTGGACGATCATCTTGCGGGTTGGTTCGGCCAAGTCCGCCTGCTCTTCCAGAATCTCGCAATAACCGAGGATGACCCCCAAAAGGTTATTGAAGTCATGAGCCACACCGCCGGCCAATTGGCCTACTGCCTGCATTTTCTGGGCTTGTCGAAGCTGTTGTTCCGACTGCTCGGCATTCTTGCGCTTGGTAATGTCACGAACATTGCACTGGATGACCTTCCTGCCATTCACTCCATAGACATTGCTTACGAATTCCACGTTAATGGACCGCCCGCCCCTGGTCTTGAGCGGCAGATCTTCATAACGGACATACCGTTTAGCCTTTAACTCTCGAAAAGCGGTCTTGGAGGCCTCGATATCCTTGAACAGGCCGATGTCCCAGAGCGCCTTGCCGAGAAATTCCTCACGGGAATAATCCAACAGCTCCACTAAGAAGGGGTTCACATCCGTTATCAATCCTGTCTTTGCATCGAGGATCAGGATCCCATCCTGGGCTGTCTCAAAGAGGCGCCGATACCTGGCTTCAGAATCTCTTAGCGCCTCGCCCGTGGGCGAGCGCTTGGTGATGTCGCCAGTCTGTATGTTGCTCCACTGTGAGCGGGAATTTTCCATCTCCGCCGCAGGGAACAAGGGCGCAGGCTCTGGAGGCAAAGCGGTCCTCTCCAGAACTTCCGGCTGTTGTCCTTGCACTATCTGGGATCCGTCAGGCGGCTCTTGCGTATCGTCCCGGCCCGGCAAGCCAGCCGTCCTCTTCGGTTCAGCCATAGGGTCGCTCTTTCTTTTCACCAGGGATTTGTCCGAGCACCAGATCCTCAAATAGGGACCGGTAGTGGATCATCGCCATTCTTAGATCTTCGCTAATTGCTTCCCCTCTTCCAAGCCGCATCGCAATCGGGTGAGCAGACCGAGACTTTTCCACCACCAGGGGATGGTCGACAGAAACATCCGCGTGCGGAACCGGCGTTTCTTTAGCGGATGGGGCGGTAACGCTATGTCCTCCGTTAGCGAATGTGTCCCCACCCCTTTTAGCCGATTCGGCTACTCTCGGTTTTGCCATTGCCGCGGCGACACTGGAGAGTGTTGCCCTGGGTGACAGTTTGTGATTATTCTTCCTCGCCATAGATCGATCATGCCAGAAGTGCCGGGGCAAAACAGCCCTGTTTTGACCAGTGTTTTGACTGGGTATTGGCCGGGTACCCTGCCCTTTTGGTGCTTTGCTTCCTGATTCCTACCCATATATGGGCGTTCCACGCTTCGCGGCTTTCGGAGCATGGGAATCCTGGCCGCGTAATTTCTGATTTCTGATGGCAAGACATTCGGCCCACACGGCGCCGGCCCAATCGAAAATCAGAAATCAGAAATCGAAAATGGTTGTTTATGGATGGAACAGGTCGTCGGGAATGCGGTAGTCCTCTTTCATCTTTTCCCGGATGGTCTTGGCCAGCTTTTCGACTTCCTCGGCCTTCTTGATGACCTCGACCGACAGGACGTTCTCGTTGGTCTTGTCCACGTACTGCTTGAGCTCGGTGGCAAGTTCGAGGAGCTTGTCGGTGTCGCGCTTGATGCGTTTCGTGCGGTCCTTGTTCATGGCCTTCATGCGCTCGTTGTCGCGCTTCATTTCTTCGACGGAGCGGTGCATGCGGAACTGCGGATCCCGTTCGGAGGTATCGACAGCCTGGGAGCGGACCATGGGCGCAAAGTAGACGATGGCGAGCAGAAAAAGGAACGAATAAACTCGCACGGGAACCTCGAAGCATTTCTGATTTCTGATTTTTGATTTCTGATTTTCGAGGCACGAACTGCCCGCAATCAGAAACACCACTTCAGAAATACTGAAAAATGATGCTCCGATTATACGTGGAGTGGCACGGAATTAACGCCGGCAGGTCAGAGGCACTTGCTATAATCGCGCGTTTCGACATGCCCCAACGACAGATCCAGAACCTGAACGAATTGCTGGGCCGGTGGCGGATAGACGGCATGGAATTCCTGCGCGTGGACGCCCCCAAACTCCTGCTCATCCTGATCGAGGTCATCGTCCTGATCTGGCTGGTGCGCGCGGTGAGCCGCCGGCTGAAGAAGTTCGGCGAGAGCAAGGCGCTGCCCAGCGGCATCCGGGCGCAACAGCTCAAGACGCTCAGCGGCATCGTGTACAGCGCGGGCGTGTTCGTCATCGTCTTTAGCGCGCTCCTGCAAATGTTGCCGGTGTTCGGGATCAACATCGGCCCGCTGCTGGCGAGCGCGGGCGTCGCCGGGCTGGCCATCGGCTTCGGTGCGCAGACGCTGGTGAAGGACGTCATCAACGGCTTCTTCATCCTGATGGAGAACCAGTACGAAGTGGGCGACGTGATCCGCACCGGCGGCATCACCGGCACGGTCGAGAGCATGACGCTGCGCAAGACGCTGGTGCGCGACGATCAGGGCGCGCTCTCCACCATCCCGAACAGCGAGATCAAGACGGTGTCGAACCTGTCGCGCGATTGGACGCAGGTGGCGCTGCACATCAGCGTCGCGTACACGGAGAAGAGCGCCCGGATCCTCGAGCTGCTGACGCAGGTCGGGCAGGAGTTGCGCAACGATCCGCACTGGTCGGACGTGCTGGTGAGCGATCCGCGGGTGCCGGGCATCGACAAGGTGACGGGCACCGAAGTCGATTACCTGATGCTGGTGAAGACGCGACCGGGAACGCAAGACGCGATGACACGCGAGCTGCGCCGGCGCATCAAGGACTGCTTCGACAAAAACAATATTCAGCCCGCCGGGCCGGGACGCATGTACGTGGTGGACAGCGCTCCGCGGAGCCCGGCATGAGCGGCGCGCCGATGAGCGATGCCGAACGTGCGGCGGTGCTGGAGGCGTTCGACCGCGAGAACGCGCGTCCGCTGCCCAACGACTGGTCGTCGGTGGCGCGCATCATCGCGCTAGCTCTGCTCATCGCCGCATTCTACTCCGGCAGAATCGCCGGTCTGCTGCACCTGCCGAAGACAGCGGTCATGATTGCGTTCGGGTTGACGGCGGTCATCGCGTTCTTCTTAGGGATGTTGAACTTCGCGGAATCGGCTGCGATTTCGCGCGCGGAAGCCGCGATTGTGAAGCTGGGGAGCGGATTCGCCACCATGAGCGATGAAGAAAAACGCACGGCTGCTGCGTCGCTGGTTACGAACGCGTATTACGCCGGTGGGCCATACCTGCGTTCAACTGTCGACATCAAGCAGGTGCGCGGCCGGCTGGGCGCTTCCCTGCCTTACGTGGAAGCCGTCGAGGAAGTGTTGGCAACCGAGAAGAAGGCTTACCGCGTGGTCACGAGCGACGCCGCGAAAGCAAAAGACGCGTGATGGACCTGGGAATCAAAGGACGAGTTGCAATCGTGGCCGCCGCCAGCCAGGG
>Ga0097691_1002999_pt1 | contig 10697 bp, 10 predicted proteins | sample NGESurdeep072012_8_FD_72858 | JGI IMG/M metagenome (GOLD analysis project Ga0097691, IMG submission 72858) | Arctic peat soil microbial communities from Barrow, Alaska - NGEE Surface sample 210-1 deep-072012 | ecosystem: Environmental > Terrestrial > Soil > Wetlands > Peat ...
GCCTTCCACTTTCTGGCTCTTTACATAAGCCGGCGGGTCGAGTTGCGTGGGCTTCCCCAAGGGCAGCAGGAACTCGTCGAATTTCGGGGAGCGATACCCGATGATTTCGCTCCCCGCATAGCGCTTCATCAGCGGGGGATCCTTCGACCCCGGCAAATCCGCGGCCGCCGCGGGCCAGATCAACAATAGTGGAAGCAGACGCGTCATCCTCATATTCTCCTCCGCAATCGCATCAAATCAACGCACCGGTCAGAATAGAAATGCCCAATTCCGGGCTCTCCTTTCAGTTCCTCGTATATCACGCCGGTAGCGGAACACAGAGCCCCAACGGCCACCGTTGGAACAATACCATGAATCCAGGAAAGAGCACGTTGACCGATGGCTCGCTCCGGTAAGCGCAACAGGACGGATGCAGCCGACATCGGCGGGCGGGAATATGTCGCGCTGGCGCAGTGCCGCGACGCGCTCGGCGAGGGCGGGCGCGCCTGTGTGCCGCTCCTGCGCCAGCCTTTGGTGGGTTGGAACGCGATTACCAGTCTGACGCCCGCGCCCTTTGATTCGCTGTCGGCGTCGGGCTGCTTCGGTTCGGCGGCCCGCTGTCTACTCCACGGAATTTCCGGGAACGACAGTTAAGCTTAAAATCCTAAATAGTTTTCTGTTGACAAGCTTGGAAGTGGCAGTTTAGAATTCTTTCTAGCCAATGCACACGTGTGCATTAGGGGGGACGTTGGATCCATGAAGATTTCGCGCAGTTCCCTCGTTCTAGCAATATTGCTCGCCGCACTGCCCATCGCCGTACGGGCGCAATTTGAAACAGCCACGGTCCTGGGGACCGTCAGGGACGGTACCGGAGCGGTCATTGTCGATAGCAAGGTCACATTGGACCCGCTCAACCCTAATCCGTTCGGCAACGCCGGGCGCAACACGGTCCGGAGCTATGCCATCTACCAGACCGATCTCGGCCTGCACAAGGACTTCCCGCTTTGGTCGGAGATCCGCAAGCTCGAATTCCGCTCGGAGTTTTTCAACCTGATGAATAAGACCAACTTCCAAGCGCCGAATTCCACCTCCAGCAGTAGTGCTTTCGGCGCCATCCGCAGCACCTTCCCGGCGCGCGTAATTCAGATGGCGATGAAGTTCGTCTTCTAGGGGCCCTCTTGTGAATGTGCGTAACCCAAACTCGTCAACCCTCGCGAAGCCGGCTTCCATCAAGGACATCGCAAGAACCGCGGGCGTGGCGCACTCCACCGTCTCCCGCGCTCTGCGCAACAGCCCGCTGGTCAATCGGGAGACGGTGGAGAGGATTCAGCGCATTGCCCGTGAAGCGGGATACCGGACCAGCGCCGCGGCCCGCAGCCTGGTCACCCGGCGTAGCGACACCATCGGCGTGGTGGTGACCAACATCGCCGATCCGTTTGTCGCCGGGGTAGTCAGCGGCATTGAGGAGACCGCCGACCAGCACGGTTTGTCGGTTTTCCTCGCCAATTCCAACGCCGAACCGGAGCGCGAAATCCGTGTGGCGCGCAAGTTCGAAGAGAGGCGGGTGGACGGCATCATCGTCACCGCTTCCCGGGTTGGCGCCCAGTATGTGCCCTTGTTTTCGCACATGCAGGTGCCCATCGTTCTGCTCAACAACCAGCACCCCAGCCAGGTCGCGCATTCCGTGATGATCGCCAACGTCCAGGCTAGTCTGGACGCGACACGGCACCTGATGGCACTGGGTCATCGCCGAATTGCGTACCTGGGAGACCGTTTCGGGTACCAGTCCGACGCCGAGCGGTACGCCGGCTACCGGCAGGCTTTGGAAGAAGGCGGCTTGCCGTTCGATCCTCTCCTGGTGGCGCACGGAGACGGCAAGCCAGAAGGCGCCGAAGCCGCGATCGCGGATCTGCTCGCCTTGCCGCAGCCACCCACCGCCGTCTTCTTCTATAACGATCTGTCGGCATTGGGCGCGATGCGGCAGATCCGCCACCGCGGCCTGCGGATTCCCGCTGACATCTCTGTCGTGGGTTTCGACGATTTGTACATCTGCCAGTACTTAAATCCACCGCTCACCACGGTCCGGCAGCCCATGCGGCAGATGGGGCGCATGGCCATGGAGACGCTGCTGCAGATCTTCGCCGGCGCCGAATCGGGGCACGATATCAAAGTCCCCGGCGAGTTGATTGTGCGCCAGTCCACCGCGCCACCCAAGGAGAGCTCATGAGTGAATTGCTGGTACGCCCGGCGACATTCACGGATCGCATTGAGAGTTTCGGTTACGAATACCTGTCGTTTGAGACTCGCAAGCTGGCCGCGGGCCGGCACTACGCCGCGGAAACCGGCCCCAACGAGCTGGCCATTGTCGTTCTGGGCGGCGTGTGTTCGGCCGCCGCACCGCTAGAAGCCTGGCCGCGCATCGGCGGGCGGAGCAGCGTATTCGACGGCCTGCCCTACACCTTGTACCTGCCGGTTGCGACGGCCTTCTCCATCACCGCCGATACCGATTGCGATCTGGCCTTCTGCTATTGCCGCGCCGAGGAGCGGCACCCGGCGCGCCTGGTGACGCCAGACCAGGTTCGGGTGGAGATCCGGGGCGGCGGCAACGCCACCCGCCAGATCCACCACATGTTGAGCCCGGAGTTCCCCGCGCATCGCCTGTTGGTGGTGGAGGTATTCACACCGGCGGGCAACTGGTCCAGCTATCCGCCGCACAAGCACGACGTGCATAATCCCCCCGGGGAAGTCGATCTCGAAGAAATCTACTACTACCGGGTGGACCGCCCGGAAGGCTACGCGATTCAGAAGGTCTACACCGCCGACCGCCGCATCGACGAGACCCTCTCGGTGCGCTCTGGCGAGCTCGTCCTGATTCCCGAAGGCTACCACCCCGTGGTGGCCGCGCATGGCTACAACGTGTACTATCTGAACGCGCTGGCGGGCTCGGCGCGGTCCATGGCCGCCTCCGACGACCCGGACTACGCCTGGGTCCGCGACACCTGGCGCGAGCAGGACCCCCGATTGCCCATGGTGCCGCCGATGGTGACGCCCATGGTGACGCCGATGGTGAAAAGGTGAGACCGATGGACGTTGTCATATTGGGCAGAATCGGCTACGACCTGTATTCGGAGGAGCCGCATGTGCCGCTGCCCGAGGTGCGGCGATTCTCCCGCTACCTGGGTGGCTCCAGCGCCAACATGGCGGTCGGCCTCGCCCGCCTCGGCGCCCACGCCGGGATGGTCAGTTGCCTGGGGGACGACAGCCTGAGCCGCTTCCTGGTCGATTTCCTGCAAGCCGAAAAAGTCGAAACCAGCCACGTCCAGACGGCGCCCGGTTTTCTGCCGTCGCTCGCCCTGACGGAGGTTTCCCCGCCCGATCGATTCCCCCAGGTGTTCTATCGCCGCGACCCCGTCGACACCATGCTCGACGTGACGGGCGACGACCTGGACTATGTGGCATCGGGCCGCATGTTCGTCACCAACGGCACGTCGCTCTGCGGATCGCCCTCGCGGGAATCGGCCTACCGGGCATTGGAGAGGGCGAAGAAGGCTGGCTGCCGCGTGGTGTTGGACGTGGACTACCGTTCCATGTCGTGGCGAAAGCCGGAGGAAGCCGGGCTGGCGGTGCGCCTGGCGCTGCCATTCGTGGATGTTCTGATCGGCAACCAATTGGAGTTGAAGTTGGTGGCCGGCGTGGACGGCCTGGACGCGGCCACCGCGAAGCTGCAGGCCGCGGGCGTGCCCATGTTGGTCTCTAAACTCGGCGAACTGGGAACGCGCGTGCTCACCGGCGGCGATTCGGTCTACCTGCCGCCTTATTCCGTGGAAGTGTGCACCACCATCGGCGCCGGCGATGGCTTCGCTTCCGGATTTCTCTATGCCATGCTGAAGGGGCTTCCGGTGGCCGAATGCCTCCATTACGGGAACGCGGCGGCCGCCATTGTGGTCAGCCGCTTGAGCTGCTCCGAAGCCATGCCGGTACTCTCCGAAGTGGAAGAGATGATGCGGCAACAAAGAAAGGCATAAGTGTTCTCTAGCAAACAATTCTTCTCCGACGCGCTATTGGCCCGCTTGACGGAGACGCGCGTCAACGACCCGGATTTCGCCTGGCGCGCCGCCCAGGCGCGCATCCGGCACGAGCGCCTCGCGCCCTCCGGCAAGTTGAATCTTCTGGCGGCCGACCACCCGGCGCGCAATGTCACCAAAGTGGGCTCGGACCCCTTGGCGATGGCCGACCGCCGCGACTATCTCGCCCGCATTCTGCGCGTGCTGTCGAGCGAGCGCGTGGATGGAATTATGGCGACGATGGATATCCTCGAGGATCTCCTTTCCATCGACGGATTCCTGCGCGCCGCCGGCGCTCCGGTGCTGCTGGACGGCCGTGTCCTGATCGCCAGCCTCAACCGGGGCGGTCTGGCGGGCAGCAGTTGGGAGTTGGACGATCCCGTGACCGGGGCGACGCCCGCCACCTGCCAGGCGTGGCGCCTGGACGGAGCCAAGCTCCTGCTCCGCGTGGATGAGCGTGAACCGGCCTCGCTGAAAACGCTGCTGGCCTGCGCGCAGGCGATCAACCAATCCAATGTGCTGGGGCTGCCCATGTTCCTGGAGCCGTTGCCGGTGACAAAGACCGACAAAGGCTACGTGGTGGTGAAGACCGCCGAGGCCCTGGCGCGCCTGGCGGGCGTGGCGAGCGCGCTCGGCGACAGCAGCCGCTATTTGTGGCTCAAGCTGCCGTACTGCGAGGGCTACGAGACCGTGGCCCGTTCCACCACGTTGCCCATTCTGCTGCTGGGCGGGGAATCGGCCGGAGATCCCTCGCCGTTCCTGCGGCAGCTCGGGTCGGCCATGGCCGCGGGGCCCAACGTGCGCGGCGCATTGGTGGGCAGAAATGTTCTGTACCCCGGCGACGAAGATCCGCTGGCCATGGCGCTGGCGGCCGGCGGCATCGTGCATGAGGGTTGGTCCGTTGAAACAGCATTGCAATCGATGGCGGCGAACCGGGGGCGCGACATGGATCGGCTTGCGCGTTGGCTCTAGTGGCTACTGTGTTACAGAAGTCCGTCGAAGCGATCGTGGCGCAGCCTCTCAGGCTGCCGCGCCGGCACTCATGCCGGCGCCTGGGCCGGCGCATGAAGGAGGGTCGAGATGAGTCTCGACCCGGCAGGCAAAAGTGCCTGCGCCACGGATCGCCGGGAGTTTGTAACACAGTAATACTAGTTTGCAGAGTTTGAGGAGGCATAGCATGGAAACGCGTCGCGTCACGATGGCTCAGGCGCTGGTGAGCTTTTTGAAGAACCAGCACGTCGAGCGGGATGGACAGCAGCATGCATTCTTCGCCGGCGTGCTGGGTATTTTCGGTCACGGGAACATAGCCGGCATCGGGCAGGCTCTGCAACAGAATCCCGATTTCCCGTACATACCGGTGCGCAACGAGCAATCGGGTGTGCATCTGGCGGCGGGGTACGCGAAGGCGTGCAACCGCCTGCGCACCTTCGCCTGCACATCGTCGATCGGACCCGGAGCGACCAACATGATCACCGGGGCGGCGCTGGCCACCATCAATCGCCTGCCGGTACTGCTCTTGCCGGGCGATATCTTCGCCCGCCGTAACGTGGCGCCCGTGCTCCAGCAGTTGGAGTCGCCTGGTACGCAGGACATTGGCGTGAACGATTGCTTCAAGCCTGTCTCGCGCTACTGGGACCGCATCTACCGTCCGGAGCAACTCATCACGGCGCTGCCCGAAGTGATGCGCGTGCTCACCTCTCCCTCCGATTGCGGCGCCGTCACGCTGGCCCTGCCGCAGGACGTGCAGGCCGAGGCGTACGACTACCCGGAGGAACTGTTCCGCAAACGCGTGTGGTTGATCCGCCGAGGCCAGCCCGACCAAGTCTCCTTGGAACGAGCGGTGGCGGCGATCCGCGCCAGCCGCCAGCCGCTGATCGTGGCCGGCGGCGGCGTCCTGATGAGCGAAGCATCCCAGGCGCTGGCGGACTTCGCCGCCCAAACCGGCATTGCGGTGGCGGAAACCCAGGCGGGCAAGGGCTCCCTGGCCTACGACCACCCGCAGTGCATGGGCGCCATTGGCGCCACCGGTACTCTGGCGGCCAATCGTCTGGCGCACGAGGCCGATCTCGTGATCGGAATCGGGACGCGCTATTCCGACTTCACGTCGGCCTCGATGACGGCGTTCCAGAATCCCGAGGTGCGGTTCGTCAATATCAACACCGCCGAGTTCGACGCCTACAAGGTCTCGGCCATTCCCCTGGTGGCGGATGCCCGCGTGGCGCTCCAGCAACTGGCGGCGGCGCTGCCCGACTACCGCGTCGGCGCGGACTACGCGGCTCAAGCCGCCGGCCTGAAAGCGAAATGGGAAGCCGAAGTGGACCGCTTGTTCCACCTGAACAATCCGGGCCGTCCGGCGCAAAGCGAAGTCATCGGCGCCATGTGGGAGGCTTCGGGCCCGCGCGACGTCCTGCTCTCGGCGGCGGGCAGCCATCCGGGCGACCTGCACAAGTTGTGGCGCACGCGCACGCCCAACGGCTATCACATGGAATACGGCTATTCGTGCATGTCGTATGAAATCCCCGGGGCTATTGGGGCGAAGCTGGCCGACCCGACCCGCGAGGTGTATGTCTTCCTGGGCGATGGCACCTACCTGATGATGCCGACGGAAATCGTGACCTCGGTGCAGGAGGGCGTGAAGATCATCATCGTGCTGGTGGACAATCACGGCTTTGCCAGCATCGGCGGGCTGAGCCGCGCGCTGGGGCAAGATGGATTCGGCACCAGCTATCGGTTCCGTTCCAAGGAATCGGGGCAGTTGGACGGCGCCACCCTGACGGTGGACTATGTCGCCAATGCCCGCAGTCTGGGCGCGCACGCCTTGAAGGCGACCACGCTGGCCGAACTGAAGGACGCCTTGGAGAAAGCCAAGAGCCTGGACCGCACTACCGTCATCGTGGTGGAGACCGACCCCGCCGTGGGGGTGCCGGGTTACGAATCCTGGTGGGACGTGGCCGTCGCCGAAGTCTCTGAGATGGAGAGTGTGCGAGAGGCGCGGGCCCGGTACGAAACGGCGCGCAAGAACGAACGCCATCATCTCTGAGGCGCGAGGAAAGAATATGGCAAGGCTGATGGTTGGCAATGCCCCTTGTTCTTGGGGCACCCTGGAATTCGATGAGGCCAAGGGCGAGCAGATCCCGTTTGACCGCATGCTGGACGAACTCGCCGAAGCCGGCTACACCGGAACGGAATTGGGTGATTGGGGCTACATGCCCACTGACCCGGTTGTGTTGAGGGCGGAACTCGACAAGCGTGGCCTGGTAATGCTGGGAGCGTTCGTACCGGTGGCGCTGCAGGATCCATCGGCGCATGAAGACGGCATCGCGAATGCGGTGAAGACCGCGCGATTGCTCGCCGCGGTAGGTGGAACGCCGGCGCCCTATCTCGTGCTGGCCGACGACAACGGCTCGGTGCCGGAACGAACCCGTTTGGCCGGACGGGTCACTCCGGAATCCGGATTGAGCGTGGCAGAGTGGAAAGTTTTCGCCTACGGCGCCAACCAGTTGGCCGGCGCCGTGTTTGAGGAGACGGGACTGCGGACGGTCTTCCACCATCACTGCGCAGGTTTCGTGGAGACGCCGGATGAAATCGCCACCTTGCTCGAACTGACCAATCCACAGAGGCTCGGGCTGGTGTTCGACACCGGCCACTATTGCTATGGGGCCGGAGCCGGGGACTGCGACGTGGTCTCGGCTCTCCAACGCTATGGCGCCCGGGTTTGGTACATCCACTGCAAGGACTGTCAGCCGGAGGTAGCGCGCCGGGCAAGGGCGGAGCAGTGGGATTACTTCACCGCGTTGCGCCACGGAGTCTTCTGCGAATTGGGCCAGGGTTGTGTGGATTTCCCGGCCCTGCTGCGGCGGCTCGCGGCGCGCGCCTACGACGGTTACATTCTGGTGGAGCAGGACATTCTGCCCGGAATGGGTACCCCGAAAGAGAGCGCGCGGCGCAACCGCGAATACCTGCGATCCATTGAATCCAGTTTCGATTGAGTCATTTCCAAAGAGGAACCCTTGAGCACAAAACAACTAAATGTCGGAATCGTCGGCGCCGGGCGAATCGGGAAAGTACATGCCGAAACGCTGGCGTTCCGAATACCAGAAGCCCGGATACTGGCCATCGCGGACGTCAACCGCGAGGCCGCGCAAGCGGTGGCGGTACGCTGCGGAATTCCCACGGTTACCGAATCCAGCGCGGGAGTCTTGGCGAATTCGGAAATCGAGGCAGTCCTGATCTGCTCCTCCACCAACACCCACGCCGATCTCATCGTCCAGGCGGCGCAGGCGGGCAAGCACATCTTCTGTGAAAAGCCGATCGCGCACAATCTCGGCCAGATCGATCGCGCCCTGGCGGCGGTGGAACAGGCCGGGGTGAAACTACAGATCGGCTTCAACCGGCGGTTCGATGCCAACTTCGCCCGCGTGCGCCAGGCGGTGGTGAGTGGTGAGATCGGCACTCCGCGACTGATGCACATTATCAGCCGCGACCCCGCGCCCCCGCCCCTGGCCTACATCCGCGTCTCCGGCGGCATGTTCATGGACATGACCATTCATGACTTCGATATGGCCCGCTTCCTGATCGGCGATGAAGTGGAAGAGATCTATACATCAGGCGGCGTGATGGTGGACCCGGAGATCGGCCAGGCGGGCGATCTGGATACGGCGTTGATTGTGCTGCGCTTCAGAAACGGTGTCATCGGCACCATCGACAACTGCCGTCAGGCCGCGTACGGCTATGACCAACGGGTGGAGATTCTGGGCAGCGAAGGCAAGATCGCGACGGAGAACTGTTATCCTAACCAGGCCATGGTCAGCACGGGTAAGATGGTGCGGAAAGACCTGCCGCTCAATTTCTTCATGGACCGCTATACGGAGAGCTTTACCTGCGAGTTGCGCTCTTTCGTCGCAGCCGTGCGCGAGAACCGGCCGACCGCGGTGACCGGCATCGATGGACGGATTCCCGTAGTCATGGCGTTGGCGGCGCGGAAGTCTCACGATGAGCACCGTCCTGTGCGCCTGGAAGAGGTAACCGCTTGAAACAATCGACCCTGATCGCCATACTCACCGACGTGCATCTCTGGGTGCCGGTGGCCGTACTGATTCTGGGAACATCCCTGCTGATGGTTCTGAGGTGAATTCGTGAGCGACAATTCGACAGATGCAAGTGGGCGATCGTCCCTCTCCCTGCATAAACTCGGCGTAGCCTGTGGACTGGCCGCCGGAGCCTGGCTCGGCGCCGCCGAAGCGCCTACCAAGCTGGTGACCATGGGGTTCTCTCCTTTCGTCATCTCGCTAGGCATGGTGGCGGGAGTATTCGTGGCACGCTGGACCGTGCCCATGGCGCTGAAGGGTACCGGCTTTCTGTTGATGGATCTACGCGAGAAAGCCCACCTCATTGTGTGGGCGGTGTTGGCCGGAATGCTCTGGGCGGTGGCCAACACTTTGACCGTGTTCGCGATTCGCAACGTGGGGCTCTCCGTCGCCTTCCCCCTCTGGAACACCAACAGCCTGGTGGGCCTCTTCTGGGGCTGGCTGCTGTTCAATGAACTGCGCGGTTCCGGAGTAAAGGGATGGGCGAAGGTGCTGGGGGGAGCCGCCGCCATTGTGGTGGGCGCGTGTGTGCTCGCCTATGCCACTTCGCACCAGTCTTCCGATACATCGGGCAAGGCTACGCTGGGCATCCTGGCCGCGCTCGGGGCCGGCGTCCTGTGGGGCACCATGTATATCCCCTACCGCAAGGCCTATATCAGCGGCATGAACCCGCTCTCGTTCGTCACGGTCTTCACTTTCGGCGAGTTAGGCACCACGTTCGCGCTGGGAGCGATCTTTCATGGAGGCGTGAGTAACTTGATCGGCGAGTTAATAACTGCCCGGCCCGCGCTGTTCTGGCTCTTCCTCGGCGGCTTCTGCTGGGTGATTGGCGACCTCTTCCAGCAGTATGCGGCCAAGTATATCGGTATTGGACGCGGAATCCCTCTTTCCAACACCAATCAGCTTTGGGGATTGGCGTGGGGTGCGCTGGTCTTCGGCGAACTATCCGGATTGAGCCTGCACGCACAGGTGCTGGTGATCGCCGGGTCGCTGGTGATGATCGCCGGCGCCGCGGCCATCGGCCTGGCCGAAGCGCCCGCGTCGGAACTGGCCTGGGGGAAGCAGGCCATGAACCGGGAGTGCGACCGCTACGGTCTGGACCCGGTGCGCGTGGCCGCGGTACTCGAAGGCGATGACCCGCTGGCCCGGCAGGCGCCCGCACGAAGCTGGTGGGAAGCTCTGGTCGTGTTGGCCGCGCTGGGTGTGTTCGGCTGGCTGGCCTACGGCGCTGCGCGCCAGCCCATCTCCGTCAGCACACCCTGGATGATCGTCTTAGTCTTGGCCACACTCGTGTCCCTGGGAGTGAGCGGGACGCTGTTGTGGCGACGGACCCGGTTCTCGTAGCCTGAAACGGAAAACGCCCTTTGATCCCGCTTCCCTGCGTACCCCCGATCGGCACATTATGCACTTGCCACGAAACCAGGGCTCCCCCGTGGACCTGCAGATAACCCCGATCTCCGGGTTAGTTCAACGTGTAATAGTCCGGACCGATGTTCTGGCGATAGGCCTTCAGGGACGCCACCGTCGGGCTGTTTCCCAGGTCATGATTGCCGGGCAGGGAGTAGAG
>Ga0097691_1003002_pt1 | contig 10692 bp, 10 predicted proteins | sample NGESurdeep072012_8_FD_72858 | JGI IMG/M metagenome (GOLD analysis project Ga0097691, IMG submission 72858) | Arctic peat soil microbial communities from Barrow, Alaska - NGEE Surface sample 210-1 deep-072012 | ecosystem: Environmental > Terrestrial > Soil > Wetlands > Peat ...
ATTTTTCGAATCGCATGATCAACAGTGGCTTTGCCGCGCGTGACGGTTTCAATTAAAGATTGCGCTTTTGAAAGATCAGATTCAGCGACCACAACTTCCAATCGTTCACCGCCTACTTGATCTTTGAGGTGATCGGAAGTTCCGCGAGCAATCACTCGTCCACGATCAATAACGACAATGTCGTCGGCTAATTGATCGGCCTCTTCCAAGTATTGCGTTGTAAGTAACAAAGTAACTCCTTCTCGGACCAAACTTTCAATTACTTCCCACATTTCCATGCGACCACGTGGATCAAGACCCGTTGTTGGCTCATCAAGAAACAAAACTTTTGGGCGAATGATCAACGATGCTGCAAGATCTAATCGGCGACGCATTCCACCAGAGAACGTTTTGATCGGTCGTCGGGCAGCATCACTTAATGAAAATTGTTCCAGCAACTGTGTTGCACGAATTCGGGCTTGATCACGGCTTAAGTGATAAAGCTGACCAAACATCACCAAGTTATCCCAGCCAGTGAGCGTTTCATCGACCGCTGCATATTGTCCCGATAGACCAATAATCTGGCGAACTGCTTTGGGGTGCTTAAGAACATCAATTCCGCCAACGACCGCGTGGCCAGAATCAGGTTCAAGGAGTGTAGAAAGCACTCGAACCGTTGTAGTTTTACCCGCCCCATTTGGGCCAAGTAAGCCTAGAACAGTGCCCTCCTCAACATCTAGATTCAAATTATCCAACGCGCGAACCGCGCCCTTACGGTATGTTTTGACTAGATTTTCCGCGATCACGCTCTTCATCGGAAAATCGTAACGAGCGAAACTCTAATAGGCGAGATAGAATTACCCTGAAGGTTTAATTAATTCTCACCTAACTTCGACGCCACAAACTAATTTCTTAACTCACCTTGATAAGGAACCACATGTCTGAAATAACTCACGAAAAATCGGCTACTGGGATGACCCATCGGCAGATTATGACCGTGATGGTCGGTTTCATGACCGGTCTGCTCCTTGCAGCCCTCGATCAATCGATCGTCTCAACTGCCCTAAAAACTATCACCGTCGACCTTGGCGGCCTCAACCACTACACATGGGTTGTTACCGCTTATCTGCTCACCTCGACAGCTTCAACCCCGCTTTACGGAAAGATCTCCGACCTTTACGGTCGTAGGCAGGTCTTCCAATTTGCGATTATTGTCTTCTTGATCGGCTCCTTTGCCTCGGGCATTGCTCATAACATGACTCAATTAATCGCCTTCCGTGCCCTACAGGGTCTCGGCGCAGGTGGATTGATGTCTCTCACCTTCGTCATCATCGGAGATGTCGTTTCGCCTCGCGAACGTGGCCGCTACCAGGGCTACTTTGGTGCCGTTTGGGGGCTGGCAACAGTTGCTGGACCTCTTCTTGGTGGTTTCTTCTCGGATCACGCAAAAGTCCTTGGGGTTACAGGTTGGCGCTGGATTTTCTACATAAACCTTCCGCTTGGAATTATCGCTTTAATCATTACATCAGCCGTTCTTCATATTCCAAAAATTCACCGCGAACATAAGATTGATTACTTCGGTGCGCTCCTTCTCGTCGTTGCAGTTTCCGCTCTCTTGCTCGGAATTTCGGTCTACGCACCCGAATATGGCTGGCTCAAGGCCAAGACGCTAATTTGGATTTCTGCGGGAATCCTTATCTTTGCCCTCTTTATCGTGAATCAAGCGAAGGCGGCGGAACCTATTCTTCCGCTACGACTATTTAAGAATCACACCTTCAACATAACTTCACTTTTATCATTTTTGGTGGGCGCCGCGATGTTCGGTGCGATTGTTATGTTGCCGCTTTACTACCAGTTGGTAAAACACAACTCAGCAACCTTGTCGGGTTTGAAATTACTTCCGTTAATGTTTGGGATCATTTCCACTTCGATTGCATCGGGCAAGTGGATATCCAAGCACGGAAAATACAAGTTCTTCCCAGTCGTCGGTATGGTCTTTATGACCATCGCTTTAGTTTCCTTAGTCTCACTGAGTGAAACTACCCAGTTCTGGAAGATCTCTATCGCTGAATTCTTACTGGGCGCTGGTCTTGGATTCTGCATGCAGAACCTCGTTATTGCGTTGCAGAATTCACTAGATATTAAAGATATGGGAGTCGGAACAAGTCTCAATACTTTCTGGCGCTCCATCGGTGGAACTCTCGGTGTTGCGATCTTTGGTTCAATTTATGCAAGTAAGTTGACTGGTTACATCAAGACTGGTGTCGCTAGCCTTACCGCTAAGAATCCAGCGGCGCTCCAAGGAGCAACTCCTCAGGCATTCGCACAACTGAGGAACAATCCGGCGGTCATGGCGAAGTTCACGCCGCAACTCCAAACGACGATTCTTCATAGTTATGTGGAGGCCTTCCATGTTATCTTCCTTGCCGCCGCCCCTGTAACCGCAATTGGTTTCTTGATTGCCCTCGCACTTAAGTCAACTCCACTCAAGTCTGGCGCAGAGCATGCACAGGCAATGAAGGAAGCCGCGGGAGAAGCGGTGGGTTAATAACAAAAGTGCGTTAAAAACAATACTGCCCCCGAGACTAGTTTCTCGGGGGCAGTATTGTTTTTAAGTTACGGCTTTTTAAAGAGATAAAGCGCCAGGATAGTCATGTTGAAAATACTCAATATGACAAAAAAGAATTCGGTGAAAAGCAAATTTCCTGAATTCTTGGAAACACTGATCCCAAGTTGCGAGACATCTGTCGCCTCCTTCATGGCTCTCGTAAGTGCCCTGCTGTCTCGAAGTGAGGCAAGAATTCCTGAAATAGAGAAGATGCCACCTGCGGCAACGAGACCGACCGCGAAAGCGCGAATATCAATCGCTGATTTATAAGTAAGTTCACCAGTCGTTATTAATACAAGCACCGTAGCGAGCAAGATAACTGGTGAAAGCTGGGAAGCAATCCTTTGTGAGCGCTGGGAGTTCCAAATCTGGAGTAACTCTTTCTCTCGCATGGCCACGATCTTACCTCCGCAAAGCGTAATTAATAGTGAATTACAGTGAATTTGGTGCTACCTTACTATGAATAGCGAAGGGAAGTGCGTAATGCTGCCATGGGTCTGGCTAGCAATCGCGGGAATTTGCGCCGTTATTGAAATAATGAATTTGAATTTAGTCTTTGCATCTATCGCCGTTGGTGCGCTTTTTGCCGCTCTCGCGTCAAGTCTTGATTCAAGCACTCCGGTTCAATGGATCATTTTGGCTATTGCCACTGTTCTTAGTTTGCGTTTAAAACCCATCGTTATCAAATATATTTTTCGCAAGACACCGCCATTAGATACTGGAATTCACGCTCTCATTGGTTTACGGGCAGTCGCCACTTCGACCGTTTCGGATTCGGTTGGAACGATCAAGCTTCGGGGAGAAACGTGGACTGCTCGCACGCACCACGGTGAAATAGCAAAAGGCAGCGAAGTGTCAATCCTGCGAATTGATGGCGCAATCGCCGTCGTAGCTCCATGCATTGAATCTCAACTTAACTAGACCTAAAAAGGAGAAAAGATGGCGCTACTCATCGCGCTCGGAGTACTGGTACTGCTTGCCATTCTCATCACCGTCGGAACGATCAGAATAATTCCTCAGGCGAGTGCTGGAATCGTCGAACGGTTAGGTAAATATCATAAGACTCTAGAGCCCGGTCTCAATTTAATTTTTCCTGGAATAGATCGACTTAGACCACTAGTTAATCTTCGAGAGAAAGTCGTTTCGTTCCCGCCACAACCGGTCATTACCGAAGATAACTTGGTCGTTAACATCGACACTGTTATTTACTTTCAAGTTACTAACCCAAAATCAGCTACCTATGAAATCGAGAACTACATTCAAGGAATTGAGCAACTTGTCGTAACGACACTTCGTAATTCAGTAGGTGGCCTTGACCTTGAGAAGGCTCTCACCTCCAGGGATCACATCAACGCGATTCTTCGTGGCGTCCTAGACGAAGCAACTAGTAAGTGGGGCGTGCGCGTTAATCGAGTTGAAATCAAAGCGATCGAACCACCATCAAGTGTTCAAGAATCAATGGAAAAGCAGATGCGGGCTGATCGCGAAAAACGCGCAACCATCCTGACCGCAGAAGGTGAAAAGCAGAGCCAAATTCTTCGCGCTGAGGGAAATAAGCAAGCGGATATCCTCCGGGCAGAGGGTGAAGCCCAGGCCAAGGTGATTAACGCAGATGGCGAAGCAGCTGCAATTGCTAAGGTATTTAGCGCAATCCACTTAGCTAACCCAGATGAAAAAGTCTTAGCGTACAAATATCTTGAGCAACTGCCGATCATTGCTAATGGAACGGCGAGCAAGCTCTGGATTATTCCTGCTGAACTTTCCGGTGCTGCGGCCTCAATCCTTAAGGCCTTCAAACCTTAGAGATTGATATACACGCGCAGGAAACTTAACTCACAAGAAAAACGATTCCCTCAAGAAAAGCAAGGGTATACATTGAAGATATGTTGATCTGCAATCCAAACCCTTGCTTTTCAAGAACTTTATACATGAACCACTTTGAGCGCGGAGCAGTAATGAGAGCTCCCTCGGCCGAGGTACGTGCCGGTGGAAAAGGAATCGATGCCGCAAGAGTTGCACACAGTTTGAACAAACGTGCGCCACTACTTGTACTTCTCGGAAATCTAGATCGCGACCAGTTCTGCACACTTTTGCATGTTGAAGAAATTGATTTCAGGTATTCGACATACCAAGGCAATATCCGAGTCGCCACGATGTATCACGAGATAAATTCACCAGTAACCACCATCATTAATGAAGAGGGACCAACGATCAATCAAAGCGAGTGGGATGAATATCTCGCAGAGTTGGGACGAGAACTTAGACCAGGAGAAATTGTTGCAAGCATGGGAAGTTTCCCGCTCGGGATAACTGAAGAGAATCTTGCAGAATTAATTCACCTTGTTCACAAGAACGATGGCTTGATTTTTTTTGACACCGCCCCTCATTTTCTGCGCTGGGCACTCCGAAATGGGGCAGATATAGTTTCGCCAAATCTCGATGAGGCCGAAGCTGTAATCAAAGATGCATCGGAGGATCTCTTCTTAGGCGAATCTTCAAATGGTCGCGTCAGGTCCGAGGCGGCTGCCCTACAACTATGCGCCATGGGTGCAAAGGTGGCCATAGTGCACGCCGGTGCGCTCGGTAGCGCTCTGGCATTTGCTGGGAAAACCTACTTTGTTCCGCAAATTGATGTCGTGGTGGTCAGCACCGTAGGAGCTGGAGACTCTCTTGCGGCCGGATTTATTCTAAAAAGCGAAGAGCAAAATTGTGTGGCCAAGATAGAAGCCATCGATTGGAAACTCTCGTTGCAATATGGCTCAGCCGTGGCTGCTGCTGCCTGCGAAAAAGGACGATCGGGAGATGTTGACGGCAATCGGGTAGAAGAAATTTTTCGTCGCATAAAAGGCGTATCCGACTAATCAGAAACGGGAGGAATAATACAAATGAATATCGAACAATACGAGCGAATGAGAACTGGGAAAGGTTTTATTGCTGCCCTTGATCAAAGCGGTGGCAGCACGCCTAAAGCTCTTCAACTTTATGGAGTAACTAAAACTGATTATTCTAATGAGACTGAAATGTTTGATCTAGTCCATCAAATGCGAAGTCGAATTATGACCAGTCCAGTCTTTACAAACGAGCGAATTCTTGCGGTAATTCTCTTTGAGATGACGATGAAACGAAGCGTTGAGGGTCTTCCTAGTGCGCAGTACCTGTGGCGACACAAAGGAATTGTGCCATTTCTCAAGATCGATGATGGTCTGCGCGAGGAAGTCAATGGAGCTCAATTAATGAAGCCAATCCACGAATTGGAATTGAGGCTTCAGGAGGCCATTAAAAATGAGATTTTTGGTACAAAGATGCGCTCAGTTATCAAGTTAGCAAATGCTACAGGTATCGGCGCCTGCGTTACACAACAATTTGAAATTGCAAATCAAGTTATGGAAGCCGATTTAGTTCCAATTATTGAACCAGAGGTTGATATTAATAGTTCCGAGAAATCGTGGATTGAATACATTTTGAAAAGGTCACTTATTGAAAATCTTAACGCTCTAGACTCCACTCAAAATGTTATCCTTAAACTTACCTTGCCGGATGTCGCAAACTACTACTCAGATTTGGTAGACCATCCTCGTGTACTTCGAGTTGCTGCGTTATCAGGTGGATACTCTCGCACCAAAGCAACGGAGCTCCTGGCGCAAAATATGGGAGTCATCGCCAGTTTTTCGCGAGCACTGACAGAAGGATTAAACGCTGCGCAAACCGATTCAGAATTCGACGAAACTCTAGATCAATCAATCCAAAAGATCTATCTGGCTTCTATAACAGAAGATAATTTAAAGCCAACCTGATTTTTTAAATGCCTTTAGTAAAAATAATGTTAGGGACGCCATTGCACCGAGAACCACAAAGTACCCATACCTGTAACTGAGCTCTGGCATATGGTGGAAGTTCATTCCATAAATTCCAGCGATCATTGTTGGTCCTGCCGCTAGAGCTACCCAAGCGGAAATACGGCGAACATCGATATTTTGTTGAACCTGAATATGTGCCAAATCTGCCTGTAGCACCGATGTTATAAGTGAATCTAAGCCGGAGGCATGTTCGCAAGCCTGAATGAGGTGATCCGCAGTATCTCTAAAAAAGGGTTTGATCCCATCCGGTACAGATGACACCGCTCCACTGTACAATCTACCAATCGGAATAAGCAGTGGCTCAATTGCGTGCTTGAACTCGATAATTTCTCGTTTAAGAAAATATATTTCTTCAGAAAAAGTTTGGCGTTTACCCGTAAACACTTTATTCTCGACGGCAACAACTTCTTGTTCTAAGGAATTAGCGATAACTGTATAGTCATCGATTACCCGATCCGCCACGGCATGAAGCACAGAGTATGGTCCAAGGCAAAGCAACTCGGGATTCTGTTCCAAATCATGGCGAACAGAAGACAATGGTTGGCCTTCCCCGTGGCGAACGATAACAATGAAGTGATCACCAATAAAGCACATCAATTCGCCGGTCGAAATTTCCTGTTTATTTTTATCAAAGAAAACCGTTTTTAAAACGACGAACACTAAGCCTTCGTAATCTTCAATTTTCGGGCGTTGCTTCGCACTAATAGCGTCCTCTACGGCCAGCGGGTGGAAGTTGAGTTCCCCAACAACCATGTCAAACTCTGATTGAGACGGTTCCACCATGCCAAGCCAGACAAAACCACCATCTCTTCGCGCGATATCTACAAGATCAGAAATATCAGACGGTCCATCAATCCTCTTGCCGTCTTGGTAGAGAGCAACATCTACAATCATGGAGAAAACTTAGCGTGAATAAATGAACGCACCAACTCAGGATGACAGTTAAGGGCGCCGTTCAAGTCGGTAGTTCGCCCCGCGCATTAGGACAACATCCAACAGCACAGAAGTCTGGCCATGGACCAAGCGGGGATAAAGCCTTTTTGCTCGCACCTGCAATACGTTCTTCAACCAATTCGGCAATTCCAGTAATAAATTCCCTTGCCACACCAGGCGTAGCTACTCGTGCGAAGAACAACTTATTTTTTTCGGCAATTCCTCTTGCCTCATCATCTAGATCCCATATGACCTCTACATGATCACTAATAAATCCAATTGGGACGACAATAACGCCACGAAATTCCGACTTTGTAAGACCAGTTATTGCATCACAAATATCAGGCTCAAGCCATGGAATTGTTGGCGCTCCACTTCGTGACTGATAAACCAATTCCCATGATGGAATCTTCTTCGCCGTAAGTCTCGCGGCAAATTCTGTAATCAACTTCGCCGTCTGCTGGTGCTGTGCAACGTACATCCCACCGTCATACTCTTCGCGCATCCCTGGGGGTCCAGATGTCTCGGACATGCTATTTGGGATTGAATGGGTCGTAAAAAATATCTTTAGCTCCTGCGATTCGATCCCTCGAACAAAAGCCTGGTCAATTGCCGCAACCAATCCTTCCGCAAATGGAGTAACAAAACCAGGATGATCAAAGTAAGGACGAACCTTGTCAATATTCAATTTTCCATCTAAATCTGCATCCACAAGTGCTTTCGCTAAATTTTCCCGATATTGTCGGCAACCTGAATATGATGAATACGCACTAGTGACAAGAGCCAAGACATTTCGGTAGCCGTCACGATAAATATTCTTAAGAGTATCTGCAAAGAATGGATCAGAATTACGATTACCCCAATAGATTGGTAAATCAATTTTACGAACTTTAAATTCCGCCAACAGTGCCGTAATTAATGCGCGGTTTTGCTCATTGATTGGACTTACTCCGCCAAGTGTTAAATAGTGATGTAAAACTTCTTCGAGCCTGGCGCGAGGTATCTGCCTTCCCGCTGTTACGCGTTCAAGAAATGGCATAACCTCCTCCGGTCCCTCAGGCCCACCGAACGATGCCAAGAGCATCACGTCATACTTCATGCAAAAAGACCTGCCAACTCGACTGTTGTAATGAGGTGCCCAGTATAAAAAGGAATTTCGACACGGACATGTTTGCGAGCTTGGGTATTGCGAAGTTCGCGCATCATGTCGACGATTTCATGTAACTCATCAGTTTCTAACGCCAAGATCCATTCATAATCCCCTAATGCGAAGGCAGACACAGTATTAGAAATTATTCCGGAAAAATCACGCCCAGCTATTCCATGCTCCTTGAGCATTTCGCGACGTTCTTCTTCTGGCAACAAATACCACTCATATGAACGAACAAACGGATATGTACAAACCCACTTTTTCGCCGGTGCGCCAGCCATAAACGCCGGAACGTGGCCTTTATTGAATTCCGCTGGACGATGGATACCCATCGCCGACCATACTTTTACTGATAATTTACCAATTGAAGTTCTCGAGAATTCATGGAGCGCTTGTTGTAATTGATCCGCCTGCGGTCCATGAATCCATAACATAAAGTCTGCGTCTGCACGAAGGCTGCTCACATCGTATATTCCTCGAACATCTATATCAGATTTCTGCCATAATTGAATGAGATCCGCTAACTCCTTATTAAATTCTTTTAATGTGGTTGCGTTTATTCCAACTTCGCTAATGTGAAATGTTGTCCACAACGTATAGCGGATAGTGTCATTAATTTCACGGGCCTTTACCTTTGTGAGTCCTTCAGTCATTTTAACAACCCTTTCATATCTTCCCGAGTTTTAGTTTTAACAACAGTTTTGCCAGCGCTTACCATGATGCAATCAGGCATGTAAGTATTCCACGAGCTTTGTAATTACCGCTGGGTCCGTGTCAGGCAGAACTCCATGGCCAAGGTTAAAGATATGGGCCTTTGCTAAACGTCCTTCTTCAATAATTCCTTCTGTAGCTCTCTCAATGTCGCTCCAGTTGCCAAGCAATAACTCTGGGTCTAAATTGCCCTGCAACGGAATATCTGAACCTAAAATATCAACCGCACCGCGAATGCTTATGTCGTTACTGACACTCATCACCGTTGCGCCAACAGAACGCATCTGCTTCAAAATTCCTGCCGACCCAACTCCAAAATGAATTCTTGAAACCGGAAGATCTGAAAGTTGATCCATTACGGTCTTGGAATGTGGCATGGCATATTTTTCATATTCCTCTGGTGACAGTCGCCCGGCCCAAGAATCAAAGAGTTGAATTGCGCTGGCGCCAGCATAAATCTGAACCCGCAAGAATTCGATTGTGACTTCTGCACACCAATTTAATATCAGATTCCACAACTCCAAATCATTTTCAATCATCGCACGTGAAACTGGCAATTCTTTTGACGGCCCGCCTTCAATTAAGTATGAGGCTAAAGTAAAGGGTGCTCCTCCAAATCCCAGTAGCGGAGTTGTATCTAGTTCGCTAATAATTATGGAGATTGCATCACTAATAGGTAACAAATCCGAAGCTTCCAAATTGCGCAGCTTTTTGAAATCTTCCAAAGTCCTGATGGGATTTCTTATAACCGGACCGATTCCTGACTCGATCGTTACATCAACTCCTGCAAGTTTTAATGGAATAACAATGTCACTAAACAATACCGCTGCATCAACACCATGGCGCCTTACCGGTTGCAACGTAATTTCACTTATTAGTTCTGGCCTTAAGCAAGAGTCAAGCATTGGAATTCCACTTCGTAATTTCCTATATTCAGGCAAAGATCTTCCCGCTTGCCGCATAAACCACACTGGTGGCTTTGTTTGAGGGATTCCTGATAACGCTTGCACCATAGGTGCGTTAGATGTTTTTCCCGATACTAACGGATGATTTGTAGTCAAACCCATGACTTAAGTATCTCACTAACCCCACTAAGATTTACCCGTGACTGTAGTTCTCATTGGAGCCAGCTATAAGGAAATCTCTCTGAGCGATCTAGAAATGCTCGAAAGTAAATCTATCGCTATCAAGGCCGCTCTTTTTTCTGACCCTAGTGCAGAACATGGCATCGAAGGGTGCGTAGTTGTGTCGACTTGTAACCGTTTTGAAATATACATTGATACTGAAACCACTCTCATTGCAGAGAAGTTTGTGACGGAGAAAATTTCACAAATAACTGGCATTCCATCAAGCAAGATGTCAATTCGATCTGGTCATGAGGCCATCGAACATCTTTTTCGGGTCTCCTCCGGTTTAGAGGCAATGATCGTGGGTGAGGTAGAAATTGCTGGTCA
>Ga0097691_1003004_pt1 | contig 10687 bp, 9 predicted proteins | sample NGESurdeep072012_8_FD_72858 | JGI IMG/M metagenome (GOLD analysis project Ga0097691, IMG submission 72858) | Arctic peat soil microbial communities from Barrow, Alaska - NGEE Surface sample 210-1 deep-072012 | ecosystem: Environmental > Terrestrial > Soil > Wetlands > Peat ...
CCGACAGCGGGCCGGTCCGTAACCCGTGGGATACGACCCGGACCACCGGCGGCTCGTCCAGCGGCAGTACGGCGCTTGTCGCCATGGGCGGCGGGCAGACATTACTTGCCTTCTGCCTTCACGACATCTCCGTCGCACTCGACTACCTCGTCTCACGCCCAGACGTGGACTCCGAGCGAATCGGCTTCATCGGACACTCCTACGGCGGTCGAACAGCACTCTGGGCCGCGGCATTCGACCAACGCATCAAGGCATCCGTCTCCCACTGCGGGTGCATCCCCTACCGCCTGTCGTTCACGCACGACACCGGCATACAGGCCGAGTTCGTCGTCCCGGGCTTCGCCCAGCACTACGACGTAGACGACGTCATCGCCTGCTTTCAAGACTCGGCCCTGCTGATCTCAGCGACCACGGACGACAGATGGAGCCGCGGAGCCCAAGACGTCTTCACCAACGCCCGCCACGCGCTAGGGGACAACGTTGAGCTGGCCCTTTACGACGGCCGGCACGTCTTTACGCCTCTGATGCGCGAACGCGCCTACCAATTTCTGGCAGCGCCTTTCCGCGCCCACATCCGTTCGGCCTGTTCGGCGGTCCCGCTAGACCATCCGCTTGAACATCGGTCTGGCGGCCAAGGTTGTCACTGATCACCAGTTGTCGTTCCCGCGTCGCGATACGAGGGCCCCGCTCGGGAGGTTGAGAATTCGTCGTCTTGCGGGTCATCTTCCGCAATCGGCACTCTTATCGCTGGGGCCAGCGCAGCGTGTCTCCACATGAGGACCGCGCTGCTCCCTGAGCCAGGGCATCCTTCGGTGCTGCGACGCGGGCCGCGTAGGTGCGTAGTTCGACCAACCGAGCCGGAGAGGCAAGTGCGTCGCGGCGCACCCAATAGTAGGCCCCGGCCTCGACATAGTCGGCGCTCATCCTGGGGTCCTGAGGGAGTCCGGTGGCACTGGACCAGTAACCATGGGTCGTGATGAACGTCGGTCGCGCCTCGTCGAACACATAGTCCCGCAGTCCGGTCCAGTCCTTGTTTTGCCAGTACCTGGCCATCCGGGCATCTGTCAGTCCGGCCAGGTCGATGATCTTCAAGGTGCTGGTCAGGGCGACCCCTCCGATGTCGGGGGCCAGAATCGTCGCATCAGGACGGCCGACAATCCTGGCATAGGCGTTGATGTTGTAGCCGGCCTCTTGTGCGACCAGACACAGCGGCACAGTCGGATTGGCCCGGAAGGCCCGCGCGCCGTCGGCCAGCCCGATTCCGGACACTACGGCCGCCGCAGAAGCCAGCGCTGCGACAAGAGCCCGGCCGCGGATGGCGAGCCGAGGCAGCACGTGCGCCGCAGCCAGAGTTCCGGCCAGTGCCCCCAGTGGCCATACCGCTGTCGCGAATCGGTACTGGCGCATCCAGTCCGCCTCGAGCACCCCAAACGCGGCCATGGACAGCCCAAGCGGTACAAGCAGCACAATCAAGCTGCGGCGCAGACGGGACGGCCGTACAAGTGCAGCACCGATGCACACCAGAGTGAGCACGACGGCGAGCCATCCGATGTAGCCCGCCAGCTCCCCCGGTCGCGCCAGGGCCTCCCAGCCCGGTAGCCCTTGTGACTTCGCCAGTGCGGTGTTCGGCAGGTACTCCCCGAACGTCCGCAGGCGCCAGGCCAGGTAAGGCGCCACCAGCACTGCGAATGCACCCAGACCGGTCATCGACATAGCGACCGTCCGACCAAGCGCCTCCCTGCGTACCAGCAGCAGTGCTGCGAGCGGGAAGGCGCCCGCGTAGATCAACCCATCGGGCCGGGTCAACGCGGCGAGCCCGCCGAGCAGCCCACACGTCACCGCGGTGGGGACCGCCAGTAACTGGTCGGTGGCTGTGGCTCGGACCAGGACAGCGCCGATCCCGACAGCGGCGAGCGCGAGCAGCGAGTTCTCGAGCCCGGAGAAGCACCAAATCACAAATGACGGCACCGCCGCCGTCACCGACCCCGCCACCAAGGTGACCAGCACCGGCCGACTGGACACGGCGCGCGCTGCGGCGTACATGCATGCGAAAATGCCCGCACAGCAAACCAGCGCGACCCCCTTTGGGAACATCACGTAGTCCGGCATGCCGAACCAGGTGCCGCGATCGAACAAGCCCAGCAAGCGCCCCGCCGTGAGGATCGCCAGCCACGCTGGGTTCGAGTAGCCCTCCACTGGTACGGCGCCGGGCTGCAGCACCGGCCCGCTCCCGGTTGCGATCGATCGGGCGAAGGCGAACGTGATGGCGGCGTCGTCGACGATCCACCGCCCGTAGAACAGTGCGTGCAGCCCAGCTAGCCCGGTCGGAAGCGCGATTGCGAGAACCGCACCGAACCGGCTCCTCCGTTTGGCCGCCAATCGACGATGGCCGACCCGCCGCACGCGGCTGCCGGTGGCGTCCCCCAAATCGGCGACCTGGGCCGCCTGCCTCATCCCGGTTTCGCCCCCCTCGGCGTCCACCCATCATCCCTTGACCTGACGTCCCGCAGTTGTCGTCAATGCGTGCCTCAGCGAGCCACGGCCTCAGGCTTTATCGGTAACGATACGTCCCGTCGATCGTCGGCTGAGAGGTATTGCTGGACGATTCTGGTTACCCATCCGGCCACACGTCGCCGTAGCAAGTGGCTCTCTCTCCCTAAGAGACGCGCCTGAGGCATTCTTGTTGCGACGCCGGTTGCAGCTTGTCGGCGTTGGAGGAGGAGGAACGGGTACTTGACTGCAAGAGCTGACCTGAGAATCGAAGACCCGCAGAAGCGTCGGCGACCTCCAAAGCACAAGACGTCCCGGCCGAGTCGGCGTCGTTTCTGGATGCGCCGCGTGGGCGTGCTGATGGTGGTCCTGCTGCTGTGGCCGGCCTGGTCGATCGGTGGTGCCCTGACGGCTCCGGGCACCGACAGCACGTCTGCGCGGCTGGCTGAGTGGACCCGGTCCAACGGGCTGAGTTGGGCGGTCAGCGGCCTGGAACAGGCTCAGTACAAGATGAACCCACCAAAGGTTGGCGGCAGCCTGGCTGGCGGCATCCCACGCATCGCCCCCAGCCGGCCAGCACCGAACCAGCCCACCAGGCCAGCGAGTTACCTGGTACCTCCCGCGACGACCCCGTCTCAAGCCCAACCACCTCTGCCAGGCGAGGGTTCCTGGCAGACTCTCGTCAACGTCCATGGCGAGCTGGCGATCCGGGCCGCGTTCCTGCGTCTAGCCCTCGAGTTGGGCGCCCAGACAGGTCCGCGTGATGTCGCAAGCGGAACGACATTCGATGACGTCGCAGGGTAAGGGGATGGCCGCCTGAGGTGGTGTTCCTTAAGCCCCGCCCGGTGACGATTCCCGTTCGCGTCCGTCCTGCGGACACTCAACGGGCCTGAGGATCGGAACTGGTGGGCCGCTGACGAACACGTGCCCGAACGACGATGAGGAAGGGGCAGGGGCACTTGCCAAGATGGCTAATGGCACGCGGTAATGGCACGAGTGCAGTTTTCTGATGCGGACGAGCGCTGACCCACTTGGGAGATGGCGTTCGATTCGCCTGTGCTGCAACGGTTTTCGTGTATGGAGCGGGTGACGGGAATCGAACCCGCACTGTCAGCTTGGGAAGAGTTCTTATCCCACCGTGTTTCCGTGTCCTGCAACGATATTGGCGGCCTCAGCTAGCCCCTGGTGACCCCTACCGGCCTGGTCTTGTGGCCCGTGCGTGGCCCGGTTCTCTCGCTTCGCGTGGTGAGAACCGCGCACTGGCCGAAGTTGCCTGGCCGAGGATCACCGCGACCTAACCGAGTGTCTCACTACCGAGGATGTGAGACGGCCACTCTCTCCGTTTGACGCCCGCGTCCCGGTGAATACTGCGGGCGGGGCATACGTGGAAACGTTCCATCCAGGTTTCGCCGAAGACCGCCCTGCCCTCGGGACGAACCGCGGGGGTTCCGCCATCGGGATGGCGGACGGTCGACACGAATCGACCGGATCTGCTTAAGCGGGCATGCTGCTGCACGGCGCCGATGGAGTCCCGCGAGGTGGGCAAAGGGCGTAAGGACGTCAGGTGGGTGGCGCGCCCAGGCCGGTCAGTCGCTGAGCCAAGGGTAGGAGCTGTGTTGACTCAGTCTTGAGCACGAACCCGTCGATTGCGGGCTCCTTGTCAGCGCGGGCCTTGAGATCGGCGTGGGCTGTGAACATGATGATCTTCGCCTGTGGAGCCAGCTCTTTGAGTCGCGGCGCCCCGTCGAGACCGGTTAGTTGTCCGGACAGGCCGTGATCGAGCACGATGATCCCTGGTTGTGACGTTCGCGCCATCTCGAGGCCATCTTCGGCCGCCGCCACCACGCCAGCGAGGGTAAAGCGGCAGTCCATGGAGAAGATGGTCTCGACAAGAAACTGAACGTCTGGGTCGTCCTCGACGACAACGAGAACCTTCACCGGCGTGGTCCACCGGCGCCGCCGTGCATCAGGAGCATCGAATCACCTTTGGCCATCAAACTCGTCGCGCTCAGGGGGGGCCAACTTCTTGAGATACTCGATCTCCTTCTTCAGTTCGATCATCTTGAGCTCACGTCCGACGGTCAGCCGCTGGAACCGTTCGAGCTCGGCCAGCCGCGCGACAACTTCCCTCTGTGCCTGCATCTGATCGGTCACGTCGCGGGCGGCGGCGAACACGCCGAGCACGCTTCCGGTGGCGTCGCGGTAGACCGAGGCGTTGTACAGGACTTCGGTGAGCGTCTCGTGCCCGTCGTGGTGGCGCAGGGTTAGCGGGTAGTCCGTGGCCATCCCCTGTGTGAACACCCGCTGGTAGATCTCCTCGGCCTTCTTGGGGTCGGTGAAGTAGTCGGAGAAGGAGGTCCCGATGAGCTTCTCGCGGGGGACGCCGGTGAGCTTGACGGTGGCTTGGTTGGCGTCGGTGATCTTGCCTTCGGGGCTGATGGCGACCAGTGAGTCCAAACTCGACTCGATCATGGATCGGGCGGCCTCGAACGCCTGCCTTGCCTCGCTCATGTCGCGGACAATCGTGGATGCGCCGATGATCGCGCCGCGCTGGTCGTGGATCGGTGAGACGGTAAGTGAGACCGTGACCGTCGAGCCGTCCTTTCGGACACGGGTGGCCTCGAGGCGCTCGCCAGGCTGGCCGGCCCTGATCCTGGCCAGCCTGGCGTGCATCTCGCCGGTTCGACCCTCGGGGCTGAGGAGGTCGATGGACTTGCCGGTGATCTCCTCAGCCGAGTAGCCGAACATCCTCTCGGCGGCCGGATTCCAGCTCGTGACAACACCGTCGAGCGTCTTGCCGACGATGGCATCGTTGGAATGCTCGACGATTGCCGCCAGCCGGTCCGAGTGGCGGCGACTCTCTTCTGCCTTCTTGCGGTCGGTCAAGTCACGCACCGCCGCGATCACCAACGGACCGTCATCGGTGTCGGTATGGGACAAGGCGATGTCCACGGGGAACTGGGTGCCGTCCCGTCGCCTTCCGCGCAGCTCCAGATCGGCTCCCATGATCCGCGTGAACGGGGCTGCAACATAGCCCTCCCGGTGCACCTTGTGGACCGACCGGACAGACTCCGGCACCAGCGTCTCGATGGGCGCACCGACCAGATCGTCGCGGTCGTAGCCGAACAACAACTCCGTCTGGTGATTGACAAACCGGATCACGCCCGCGTGGTCCACCCCCAGCAAGGCATCAGGCACAGCCTCCAACAGACCCTCGAGCCTCGTCGCCTTCGGAGACATCGTGCCCCCCCTCCGAACTGTTGCTAGTCAACTCAAACTGGCACATCTTCAGAACTCCGACAGAGACGATACGCCGGAACCTGACCCCAACAGGTGCGCCTTTCCCCCCTTTCTGGTCAAATCTTCGGCGGCAGGTCTGGGGAAACCCATATGAGCGACAACGGGTGGCCAGTTGCTGAAGGTGGCCACGCCCACTCGTGACCCGGTCTTCTACCCACACGAGTTGCCGCACCACTCTCACTGCCTTGGCTCGACCCGGGCGGTGCCCCGTTAGCGGTGCCGATAATGCTTTTTCCATGTGCCATGTGCCATGTGCCATGCGCCATGCGCCATGCGAGCCGGCCGGCCCATGCGCGGCCAGCGGCGGCCTTTGAAGATATCGACAAGGATGACGCGGCCCGACGCCACGGTAGAACTGTTGTCTTGAGGAGGCCAAAAGACGTCCCCATTTAGCCACGTACAGTGCACATTCTCGTCGCAGTTGAGGATGGCCATATGGCGATCGCTTGGCTGCCTTCTAGTCTCATCCCGGCCGATGACATGGCATGGTCTTGTGGCCGGATCAGCTGTTCGAGACAGTCTGGTGTGGGTCGTTGCGTGGCGGGGCTGGAGGATTAGGTTATGGCATCGCAGACGACGCTGTTCTTGATTGTTGGGCTGCCAGGTGCGGGCAAGACCACTCGGGCCCGCGAGCCCGAGAACGTTCATCGCGCCCTGCGGTTCACTCCGGACGAATGGATGATCTCTCTTTTCGGGGGGTCCGAAGCCGCCGGGAAGCGTGACCTACTGGAAGGGCTGCTCATCTATGCTGGCTTGTGCGCTCTGGCGGTCGGCACGAATGTCGTCCTCGACTTCGGCCTCTGGGGGCGGGACGAGCGCAGCGCCTTGCGTTCGCTCGGCGCCTCTGTTGGTGCCGTGGAGGAGTCGTTTATCTGCCGGTTGACGAGGCGACTCAGCGCCAGCGTGTCCAGGAGCGCTTTCTCGTCCGCCCAGGGCACACCTTCCCGATCACGGACTCTGACCTCGCTGAGTGGCGTGCCCAGTTCGAGGAACCGACCGCTCGCGAGTTGATGGGTGCACCCGTCCCCGATCGTCCTGCCGACGCGTCGAACTGGGCCGAGTGGGCTCGGCGCCAATGGCCAACTCTTAGGTGCCCCGCCTCCTGATCGAGGCGGTGGCACTGGCTGTCTCTATGCCGGAAGTAGCCCGGATCTGTACCGGACGGGAGATATCCCTGCTGGGGTCAGCGGGTTAGCCTTTTTGGAACGCCAGCGCCCGTCAGGAGATAGACGGGCGCTGCTGCTGTCTCGGGAACAGATCGGCGACACCCTCGGGGTTGCCCAGCAGACCGTCAACCGGGACCTGGCCCTCAATACCAAAATGAGTAATGACGATCCGCCAGAGGGTCGAGGCTGACCGCAGCGTTGGGTTCGGCAACGACCTGATCGTGCTGCGAGCAATCGGCAGGTTCGGGTTCGGGTTCGGGTTCCTCTACGAGTCCGCAGCCCGCCGGATCAAGGACATCCCGTAGTTGCGGCCACGCCAGACCCCGCTACTGTCAGGGCCACTGGCTCACCGAGTAGAAGGCGGGTGGCTGCAAATGTTCTACCCTCGCCGGCCACAAGCGGATCGGTGACCGGTCACCGATTCTCTCAAGGCCACACCCGTCGCTCCGTCGTGTCGCTTGGCTGCGAGACTCTGCCCGTGTCTCAGATATCAGCATCGTTGCGATTCCGCTGGTTGACTGCCCCGTCGATGGTGGACGAAATCATGCAGGCCCAGCTGCTCACGTGCTGGCGAGACGTATCCAACGCTGGAGGTGCTGTCGGCTTCACGTTCCTGCCAGTTACCACAGAGCAGGTCAGAGCGGCCATCGATGCCTTGATCGGATCGCTAGACCCGTCCCTGAGCCGCATCCTGGTGGCAACTGTCGATCAGACGCTGGCCGGCTGGCTGGTTCTGGTGGGGAACGCGGACACGCTGACTGCTCACTGGGCCCGCGTGCTGCGTGTGCAGACCGCTCTGGGGTACCGCGGCGCCGGAGTCGGTCGTGCCCTGATGCGCGAGGTCGAGCGGGCCGCCAGGGACGATCTTCGACTTAACCATCTGCATCTGGAGCTTCGCGGGGGTATGGGCCTGGAGCGCTTCTATGAGAGTTGCGGACGGTGCGAGATTGGTAGTTGGCCCGAGGCGCTATGTCTCGACGGGAACGAACTGCGCGACGAGGTGCTCATGCACCTGCCCCTGAGGTGACGTCATCGGGCCGCTGGACAGACCCCGTCCCGATAACCGATCCGCCTGCGGGCCGCAGGGTGCGGGCGCGAGTCGAGTTGATGGGTGCAGCTGATCGATTGGTCTCGGTTACCAGGTATCGCCGTTGCGCCGGTCGCAGATGAGGTAGCCATCCAGGGACAACGGGACGGCTACGGGAGGAGGAACACCGCGCCGTCGTCGTCCGCAGTACGCCTAGACTAGTGCCCGACGGGGTCAGCGCGGTGGCAGGTCCCCGCCAGCCCCGCGCCGCGTAGAAGTGGTGGACTGGACGGCCGCCGCCCTTGGCCGGGATCAGCGGACTGGGCGTTGTCGCGCGGGTAGCCCAGTGACGATGAGGTCGTAGGAGTCGTCGAGGAGGTCTACGAACAGCCCATCCGGCATGCAGTCGGTCGGGCAGGGTGACGGTGATTCAGTGCCGCTTGTTCATGTGGTAACCCCGTGTAACCCTTCATGGAATCGTTCCTACCGGAGCCCATACAATCACCAGCACGGCTATCCCGCCTTCGGCAGAAACCACCAGCCAGCCGCGGCACCAACCTGCCTGGCAGAACGGCAGCATCAATCGAGGAGGCATGGTGGGCGGTAGTGACGGGGCCAGAGCCGGGCCGCGGTTCAGCGTGGTCGTGCCTGCCTACAACGAATCGGCATTCCTGGGCGAATGTCTACAGTCTCTGGCCAGTCAGGACTTCAGCGGGACCTATGAGGTCATCGTCATCGACAACAACAGCACCGACCAGACAGCTAAGATCGCCCGCTTGCACGGCGCAACCGTGGTCGGCGAACAGCACCCTGGAGTGTGCTGGGCACGACGGGCCGGCACTCTGGTGGCCCGCGGTGAGATCATCGTCTCCACCGATGCCGACACGACCTTCGACCGGGGCTGGCTATCGCGCATCGACCAGACATTCAGCGCGTCGCCCGACTGTGTCGCGGTGGCCGGGCCGTGTCGCTTCCTCGCCGCCCCGTGGTGGGGTGGGCTTTTCGTGTGGTTGTTGTTCCACGTTGTGCACGTTATCAGCCTTCTCACGGGCCGGGTCGTCTATGTCACCGCGACCAATATCGCCTTCCGCAAGAGCGCCTGGACTGGCTATGACACCAATGCGACGCAGGGCGGTGATGAGCTGGACCTTCTGCGGCGCCTGCGCTCACGCGGCAGAATCGCCTTCGATCTGGGCAATCCCTGCTTCACGTCCTCACGCCGGCTCCGCCAGGGCCTCGCCTACAACCTGGTGGTGACCTTCCTGTACTACTACCTGCTGGGCTACGGCCTCAACCGGCTGCTCGGCCGGCCGCTGGTCGGGACCGCGCCAGCGTTTCGCCGTGAGTCGCGGTCGGCGACTTATGGCCAACGGCTTACGCGAATCGTGCTCACTTTGGCAGCCGCCAGCGTCTGTGTCGCGATGCTCATCGCCGTGGGCCGAGTGGTCACTTATCTGGCCGCACAATGACATCCCGCACCGGTGCACGGGCCCGCGCCGTGCACCGACTCGGTCTCGCCGCGGCCGGCGCCGGTGGACTCGTTGGCGGCGCGTACTGGCTGGTCATGTCGCCCTACTCCCAAGTCCTGGGACCGTTCCCGTACCGAGCAGCCAGCACGGAGCGAGTTGTCGCCTTGACCTTCGACGACGGGCCCAACGAGCCCTACACCTCGCAGATCGCGGACTTCCTTGACCAGCGAGGCGTCACGGCGACGTTCTTCCAAGTCGGACGCGCCGTCGTTCGCCACCCGGACGTGACCGCCCGCCTTGCAGCGAGCGGACACGTGATCGGCCACCACGGCTACGCTCACCAGTTCAGCCGCTACCTACGCCCACGAACACTCGCCGCGGACATGCAGCAGGGCCTAGACGCGTTCGCCGACCTAGGACTGCGGCCCGCGCTGTACCGGCCACCTTGGCTGCTGCGCATCCCCGCGCTCTGGGGAATCTCCCGCAGACACCGACTGCAGGTCATCTCCGGAGAGTTCTGCCACCCCCTGGAGGTGTTCCAGCCCGCCGCGGACCGGATCGCCCGTCACACACTGGCCAAGACCAGGCCGGGATCCATCCTCATCTTCCACGACGGCTTCGATGGGCGAGGTGGCAACCGCGCCAGCACCGTGGACGCGGTAAAGATCGTCGTCGATCGACTCATCAGCCGGGGATACCGCTTCACGACCGTCGACCACCTGCTCGACCTTCCCGCCTACGACACCGACCCACCACAGGCAGGCTCGCCACCGCGGTAGACGGGAGCGTGGGGCGCCGGGAAGAACGACGCCATGACTACCACCAGATTGTCCAGTTTGCTAGACGGTGCTGGCGGCAGGCACCGAGAATCACATCGCGCCCCAACGGACGAGCAAGCTGCTTGGAGGTGGGTCTCGTTTGGCGATCCGCTCACGGTGAGCGCCGCCAGTTGGACGAGGCTTTGGACGAGCCCATGGGCAACCATAACGGGATGACTCGCCGTGCCGCGTGGCTCGGTCGAGCTCGCGGATTGAGCGCGGGCAGCGGCTCGGGCGTCGGATTGCCGTATCGCCCGGTCGGGTGGACGATCAGGAGATGACAGAGAACCACAGCCAGATCGTGGTCACGCGCACCGTCAACGCACCTGCACAGGACATCTTCGACGTGCTGACCGATCCCGCGCGACACCGAGAGCTCGACGGCTCGGGCTTCATCCGCTCCGACCAGCAGGCGCA
>Ga0097691_1003006_pt1 | contig 10684 bp, 10 predicted proteins | sample NGESurdeep072012_8_FD_72858 | JGI IMG/M metagenome (GOLD analysis project Ga0097691, IMG submission 72858) | Arctic peat soil microbial communities from Barrow, Alaska - NGEE Surface sample 210-1 deep-072012 | ecosystem: Environmental > Terrestrial > Soil > Wetlands > Peat ...
CTCCCGGAGCGCCTCGAGGAACGCGACCCCGCCGGCCACGTTCTCGCGGTAGTAGAGGGCCGGATCGACCACGGATTCGCCGACGAGCGAGCGGGCCGCGCAGTGGAGCACGGCGTCGACGGGCGCGCCCCGGAGCAACGGCGCGACGACCGCAGGATCGCCGTAGCTGCCCTGGACCAGGCGCACGCCTCCAGGGAGGGCGTCGCGGTGGCCCCTGGAGAGGTCGTCGAGGACCACCACGTCGTGGCCCGCGGCGATGAGGGCCTCGACGGAGACGGAACCGACATACCCGGCCCCGCCGGTCACGAGCACGCGCATCTTCAGGATCTCCGGGTGAGCCGGCGCAGGAGGCCGCGCCGTCCCGGCGCGACCTCGGCTGCGGCGACGGATGGCGACTGCGGAGCGGATGGTGGGGGTGTCACGGCGGGGGGAGCTGCGGGCGGCTGTGCCGCCGGGGCCTCCTCCGGGACCGCGTCGCCGCGTTCGCGGATGACCTCCTCGAGCCGGGCGACCATCCGGCCCGCCTGCGCGTTCTCCGGGTCGATGGAGATCGCGCGCCGGGCGTACCCGAGCGACGCGCGCTCGTCTCCGCGTTCGAGCGCCACGCGCGAGAGCCCGACGAGCGCGATCGCGTTGGCCGGGTCGTGGGCCAGCGTCTGGGCGTAGATCTGCTCGGCCTGGTCGAGGAGCCCGAGTGCCAGCGCGTTCTCCGCGCGCAGGAGCTGCTCGATCACGTCGGCTCGATCCCGGCCGGGAGACCGGCGGCGGGGCTGGCGGCGTCGCCGCGTCCGGGCTCCGCCGAGTCGGTGGCTGCCAGCTCGCGGGCGAGGGTTAGCAGGCGCGAACGGTCGTTGAGCATCGGGTCGACCAGCACCATCTCCAGGAGCCGATCGAGGAGCCGGCCCACGGCCGGCCCGGCCGGGATCTCGAGCGCCTCCATCAGGTCGCCTCCGTTGGCCGCGAGGCCCGCCAGGTCCAGCGCGACCCGCGCCTCCAGCTGCTCCCGGCACCGCGCCCGCAACGACTCGAGGCCGTCGGCGTCCGGCGCGAGGCCGCTGCCGACGTTGTCGGCCGCCCGGAGGTCCAGCAGGTCCTCGATCGCCGAGGCGCCGCAGCGACGGATGAACCGGCGGACGGCCGCATCGGTCCAGCCGGCGTCGTAGGCGAACATGTGGTGGCGGACCAGGTTCACCGTGTCGCCGGTCAGGAAGCGCGGCGCGTGGAGCGCGGTGAGCCAGGCCTCGGCGAGCGAAGCGCCGACCGTCTCGTGGCGCACGAAATGTCCGTCCGCGAACGTGGCCGGCTTCCCGATGTCGTGGAGCAGCGCCGCCAGGCGGAGCAGCGGCGGCTCGTCCGGGAGTGGCCGGGGCGCCGCGTCGACCGTCCGGCACGTGTGATCCCAGAGGTCCTCGCCGGGCACCTTGTTCTGGGGCACGCCGCGCTGCCGCGCCAGCTCGGGGGCGATCGCGGCGAGCAGGCCCGTCTCCTGCGCGAGCCGGAGACCCACCGAGGGTATCGGCGCCGCCAGCAGCGTGAGCAGCTCCACGAGCACCCGTTCGCCCGACACGGCGCGGGCCAGCGGCGCGGCGGCCTCGATCGCCGCGAGCGTGCGCGGTTCCACGCCAAGGCCGAGGGTCGCCGCGAACCGGACGGCGCGGAGCATGCGCAGGGAATCCTCGCGGAACCGTGCCGCGGGATCGCCGACAGCACGGAGGATCCCGGCGGAGAGATCGGCCCGTCCGCCGAACGGATCGCGGATCGCGGCCTCTTCGTCGGCTCCGGCCTCCTCGCCGATCGCGAGCGCCATCGCGTTGACCGTGAAGTCGCGCCGGGCAAGGTCGTCGTCCAGGCTCGTGCCGAAGATCACGGCGTCCGGCCGGCGGTGATCCGAGTACGGGCCGTCGTGCCGGTAGGTGGTGACCTCGTAGGTCTCGTCGCCGATCTCGATGGCGACGGTCCCGAACCGGTTCTCGTAGAGGGCGGACGGGAAGAGGGCCTGGAGCTGCTCGGGGCGCGCGTCGGTGGCGAGGTCCCAGTCCGCCGGATCGACGCCGCGCAGGAGGTCCCGGACGCAGCCGCCCACGAGATGCGCCTCGTGCCCGGCCCTCCGGAGCGTGCCGGCGATCTCGCGGACGCCCGACGGGATCGGGTCGTGGCGGCCCGCCGCCGGACCGGCCGTCCGCGCCGGTTCCACTGCGGGCCCGGTGAAACGAGGCTCGCCGTCGTCGGTCGCGGGTCCGGGTCCTGGTCCCGGCGCGCGTTCGGGCGGGTTTGTCAATTCTTCCCGAGGAAGAGGTAGTCGCGCCACGGCTCGTTCCGGACATCGGCCAGGAACGGCGTGAAGATCGAGTAGAGGTCGCTGCGCGGCTCGAACGGCGTGCGCAGGAGGCGGAAGCGGACCTCGTCGGGAGTGTGTCCGCCCTTGCGGTGGTTGCAGACCCGGCACGCGGTTGCCAGGTTCTCCCACGTGTGCGCGCCGCCCCGGTGGCGCGGGATGACGTGGTCCAGCGTGAGGTCGGTGCCCTGCCGGCCGCAGTACTGGCACGTGTGGTGGTCGCGAGCGAAGACCTCGCGCCGGCTGAGCTTGACCCGCGGTCGCGGGCGCCGGACCTGGTGCTGGAGGCGGATCACCGATGGCGCCCGGTACGCGGCGCGCGGGGTGTGGAACGTCTGGTGGTCGTACTCCACGACCTCCGCCTTGAACCCGAAGACCAGGCGGAATGCCCGCGGCACGTTGCAGACGTTCAGCGGCTCGTAGTTCTGGTTCAGCACGAGCACCACGCCGTCCATGCCACGCGATCGTAGCAGGCCCGGGCGAGTGGCGATCAGCGGCCGGCGGTCACCAGCCGGCGGTCACCAGCCGGCGGTCACCAGCCGGCGGCTTGCGCGGCCATCCGGTCCCGGCGCATCCAGACCCAGAGCGCGATGAGGAAGCGCAGGACCAGGCTGATCCCGTATGACGCGCACCAGACGCAGATCGCGTCGATCACGAAGACCTGGAGGTAGGTGAAATAGGCCTCGAAGGTCACCCCGATCAGGCTGAACCCGTAGTGGGTCGCGAGCAGGCGGCGATCGCCGGTCCTCCACCAGCCGAGCGCGGCGACCAGCAGGATCAGGCTGAGGCCAACCCCGAAGACGGCGACCGGGATGCCGTTGATCCGGCTGTACGGCGACGTCGCCACCGTCTCGCAGCCCTTGATGGGACCGCAGACCGGGACGCCGCCACCGAGCTCGACGATCGAGAGATACGAGGCGACCGCGAGCCCGAACAGGTCGAGCGCAGCGAGGATGAGCGCCGGGTGGATCCGGCGGAGACGCATGAACATGCCTCGAGGGTGGCCTCCGGAGGGACGGTTCGTCATGGGCCGAACGGCTCCGGCTCCCGGGCCGCGTGGCGCGACCGCCGGGCCGGCCGTGAACCCTGCCGCGTGGCCCGACCCGGGGCCGCGTGGCGCGACCGCCGGCCGCGTACGCTGCGGGCATGCTGCTCGGCATCGATCATCTCGTCATCGCCGTGCCGGATCCGGATGCGGCCGCGGCGGACCTCGAGGCGGCGCTCGGGCTTGCCGCGACCGGCGGCGGCCGTCACGAGCGGGCCGGCACGTTCAACCGGCTCATCTTCCTCGGCGACACGTACCTCGAGCTGATCGGCGTGTGGGACCGGGCACTCGCGTCGGCGCACCCGATCGGGGCCGCCGCGCTGGCCGCGCTCGACGCAGGGGCGCCCGGCCTGGTGACGTGGGCAATCGCGACGGACGACGCGCACCGCGAGGTGGCGGCGCTTCGCGCGGCGGGTTCGACGATCGGCGATGCCGTGCCCGGGGAGCGGGTTCGTCCGGACGGCGGGGTTGTCCGCTGGCACGTGGCGACGGCTTCGCCGCTCGCCGCCGATCGGCCGCCGTTCCTGATCGAGCACGAGCTTGCGGGTCCCGAGTGGGGCGGGGCGGCTCGTCGAGCGCGCGCCGCGTTCGTCCACCCGTTCGGCGGGGAGGTGCGGGTCGTGGGCCTGGAGCTCGCCGTGGCAAGTCCCGCCGAAGTCGCCGCGGACTTCGTCCGAACGGTCGGGGTGGCCTTCGGCCCGGCGCCCGGAGCGCAGCCCGGCGAGCTGGAGGCACGCGTGGGCGACCACTCGATCCGGCTCGTCGCGTCGGGAACAGGAGACCGATCGGAGGCTGGGCCCGGGCCGGGCCGGGAGTCGGCGTTGCAGCGGGGGTCAGTGCCGCTTTCGACGATGCCGGGAGGTCCGCTCGCGCGGGTGGGGCTGCTGGCGACGGCCGGCGACCACCTGCTCGCTGATCTGTGGGGGGTGCAGTTCGCGCGACTCTGAGGCTGCGCCGGCCGCCCAAGGTCGCCGGGCGTGTCGCGCAGGGCCCGCGGCGTCACGCTACCCAAGGTCGCCGGGCAGGCCGCCCTTGAGCCGCAGCGTCGCGTCGCGGCGTCACCGCGCGGCGGGGAACACCTCGACCGCGTCGCCCGCGGCGACCGGTCCCTCGACGACCACCCGCGCATACCAGCGCGCGTCCTCCGGGTGGACCTTCGGGCCGATCCGCGCGATCTGTCGATCCACGAACCAGTGGGCGATCGTCTGGCACGGGGCGGCGTGCTTCGTCAGCTCGATGAGCAGCCCGCCCTGGCCGATCGCGAGGCGATCGCCCGGGCCAAGCGCCGGCCAATCAACTCCCTCGAGGGTCAGGTTCTCGCCGTACGCGCCGGGGAAGGCGCGGTGGCCGTCCGCCGCGACCCGCGCGAGCGCCTCGACGCAGTAGATCAAGACGGCCTGCAGCTCGCCACCGTGCGTGGGCTCGGGTTCCGCGTGGCCGTCGCCATCGAGACCGAGCCGCCGGACGTGGGTGCCCGGCACCGGCAGCTTCGGCACGCCGCCCGCTGAGACATTGACCTGGTGCACCCGGCCGCTGCGGCCGGCGACGGGGACGCTCATGGCCGGGAAGCGTACAAGAAGTGCGTCCGGGGGCCGCGCGGAGGTGTCCTGACCGGTCCTGCTGATGTCTGCCAGGCGGAGCGATGGATTTCTGGCCCGCGAGCACGAATTCAACGGCGAAGCCGGCTTTGGCCGGCGAACCGAGCGTGGGCGTCGTGGATTCAATCGGTGGACCCGATATCGATCACGCCGGCCGATGGATTCGGGCCGACAAGGCGCGGCCGGTCCGGGCGGGCCTCGCCGGGGGCAACAGCCTCCGGCCGCGACCGGCCACTTCCTCGCCGATGTCTCGCCCGTGATCACTGGCTCAGAAAGGCCGACTGTCCTCGACGCTCGAGCCGCCGTGGAGCCGAGAGCCGCGGGCAATTCGCTCGCGTGCGCCTCGCACGCGCAACACAGAGGAGGATCGTTGAGCCTGCCGGGGCCGTGGTCGGGACTGCGCGCGTCCCGCCGCGGCCCGGATCGTGGATAGTGATCGCAGGCCCATCATCGACGAGGATTACCCCGCGCACGGGATCGATGGCGTTCGATGCGGCCCGCCGACCCGCTCCGGGCGCGGCTGGTCCAGGGACGTCACCGGGCCGACGCCACCTCGATCGCGCGCGCCAGGACGGTGTCGAGCATCCCGGCGGTGAGGCGGCCGGTGAAGGTGTTCTGCTGGCTCGGGTGGAACGTGCCGAGCAGCGTGCAGGCGCCGAGGAGGACCTCGGCCCCGTGGCCGAAGCGGGGCAGCGGGCGCGCGAGCCTGCCGTGCGTTGCCTCGACCGCGCGCAGCGCCGCGGCCCAGCCGAACGCACCGAGCCCAACGATCACCCGCGCGTGCGCCAGCAGGGCCAGCTCCCGATGGAGGAACGGGGCGCAGAGGTCGCGTTCGCGCGGCGTGGGCGCGTTCGCGGGCGGCGCACATCGCACGGCCGCCGTCACGTAGGCGCCGTGGAGCTCCAGGCCGTCGCCGGGCCGCGTCGAGGCCGGCTGGCTCGCGAGCCCGGCCCGGTGGAGGGCCGCGAAGAGGAAGTCACCCGAGCGGTCACCCGTGAAAACGCGGCCGGTCCTATTCCCGCCATGCGCCGCGGGTGCCAGCCCGACGAGGACGATGCGGGCCGCGGCATCGCCCCAGCCGGGAACAGGCCGCGCCCAGTACTGCTCGCCGCGGAACCGCACCGGCGGATCGGCGGCCGCCGCTTCCCGCCACGCCACGAGCCGGGGGCACGCGCGGCAGGCCGTGATCTCACCGGAGAGCTCGGCGAGCGCGGCAGCGTGGAGCCGGCCAGCGTCATCGTGCATCACTTGATCGTATCGAGCGCCGGGCGATCCGCGCCTCGAACCCAGTCTCCCGGGCTCGCGCAACCCCTCGGCTATAATCCGGTCACGCGCGCGGGCGACGGTGCGACCCAAGGCGGGCATGACCCCCCGGTCGGTTGCTCCCGGAACCCTGCCGCCCAGATCAGGGAATGCAACCAGAAATGACCATCGAAACCTCCACCTGGGCCACGAAGAAGGGCCTCGCCCAGATGCTCAAGGGCGGCGTCATCATGGACGTCGTCACGCCCGACCATGCGAAGATCGCGGAGGACGCCGGGGCCGTCGCCGTCATGGCGCTCGAGCGCGTCCCGTCGGACATCCGCGCCACCGGCGGCGTTGCCCGGATGAGCGATCCGGCGATGGTCGAGGGGATCATGGCCGCGGTGAGCATCCCGGTCATGGCGAAGGCCCGGATCGGCCATTTCGTGGAGGCGCAGATCCTCGAGGCGCTGGGCGTGGACTACATCGACGAGTCCGAGGTCCTGACGCCCGCCGACGAGACCAATCACATCGACAAGCACGCGTTCAAGGTCCCGTTCGTCTGCGGCTGCCGCGACCTGGGCGAGGCGCTCCGCCGGATCTCCGAGGGCGCCGCGATGATCCGCACCAAGGGCGAGGCCGGCACCGGCAACATCGTGGAAGCGGTGCGCCATTTCCGGACGGTCAACGCGGAGCTGCGCAGGCTCTCCTCCATGCGCGAGGACGAGCTGTTCGTCGCCGCCAAGGAGCTGCGCGCCCCGCTGGAGCTGGTCCGCGAGGTCGCCCGGACCGGCGCGCTGCCGGTCGTCAACTTCGTTGCCGGCGGGATCGCCACTCCAGCGGACGCCGCGCTCGCGATGCAGCTGGGGGCGGACGGCGTCTTCGTCGGCTCGGGCATCTTCAAGAGCGAGGATCCGGCCCGGATGGCGAACGCGATCGTCCAGGCGACCACCCACTTCGACAACCCGAAGATCCTGGCGGAGGTCTCGAAGGGACTGGGGGCCGCCATGCGTGGGATCGCGATGGAGACGATTCCCGACGGCGAGCGTCTCGCCACCCGGGGCTGGTAGTCGCCGATCGTCGATCGGAGCCCCAGCGTGAAGATCGGCGTCCTCGCCGTGCAGGGCGCCTTCCGGGAGCACCTGGCCACCTTCGCCGCTATCGGCGTCGATGGCGTGGAAGTGCGCCTGCCCCGGGACCTGGACGGGATCGCAGGCCTGATCCTGCCCGGCGGCGAGAGCACGACGATGCGCAGGCTGATCGACCGCTGGGGGCTGCGCGAGCCGATCCTCGCGTTGGGCCGGTCCGGGGTGCCGATCTTCGGCACGTGCGCCGGCATGATCATCCTGTCGACCGAGATCGCCGGTGGCGAGGAGCCCGTGCTCCCGCTCCTCCACGTGGTGGTGGAGCGCAACGCCTTCGGCCGTCAGCTCGATTCCTTCGAGACGGACCTTACGGTCCCGATCCTCGGCGACACGCCGGTCCACGCCATCTTCATTCGCGCCCCGATCATCGAGGAGATCGGCCCGGAGGTGGACGTGCTGGCCCGCCTGGACGACGGCCGGATCGTTGCCGTGCGCGAGCGGAACGTGATCGCAACCTCGTTCCACCCGGAGCTGGCCGGCGAGACGCGCTTCCATCGCCTGGTGGCCACGATGGCCGCCGAGCACGACGACCCCGGCGAGGGAGCCGGCCGGCGACACCATCCCGTGCGCCGGGAACGGACCGCGCGATGACCGTCTCGGGCAAGGTCCGGATGGCTCGGCTGACCGACCTGGCGGCCCTCGGGGAGCTCTCCCGACTGGCCCAGACGGACGCGGCCCGTTCGCTCGGACTGCCGGTCACCCGCCCCCGGATGGGCGTGTTCAGCCTGTTCCGCCTGCCGCTCGGCGCCTTCCAGCCCAACGACCTGCTGTACGTCCATGAGCTCGACCGGCGGATCAGTGGCCTGCTCCGGGTGGAACGCGACAGCCATCGCGACGAGTGGACGGTGGTGGAGCTCGATGCGATTGGGCAGGGTGACGCCGGTGACATCCGCTTCCGGCTGGTCCAGTACCTCCTGCGCGACGGCGCGAAGCGGGGCGTGGTCCGGTTCCACGTCGCCTGCGCCGATGCCGATGGCAACGTTGAGCTGTTCATGCAGGCCGGCTTTGTCCGCTATGGCGAGGAGCAGGTCCTCTTCCGGGACTCGACGGTCGCCCTGCCGGATCCCTGGTCCGAGGAACAGGCGACCAGCTGCGGCATCCGGCCGGTCGGCCCGCTCGATGCCGTGGCCCTCGCTCGACTGTATGCGCTGGTGACCCCGCAGCCCGTCCAGCGACTGGAGGCGTATCGCCTGCCGGACTGGGAGCGCCAGGGATCCAGCTGGCGGGTGCCCCGATCCAGCCTGACCCCGATCCTGCGCCTCGCCGATATCGAGGCCTTCGTCCAGGATCGGCCCGAGGGTGGTTCCGACCCCGCCGGTCTGTCGGCATTCATCCAGGTCGCCGTCGCCAAGGAGGATCAGCCCCACTACCTGAAGATCCTGGCCCGGCCCGACGCGGACGTCGGGCCGCTGGTGGAGTACGGTCTGGGCGTGATCGCCGCCCGGACCGGGAATCGCGGCGAAGCGCAGCACGGCGTGATCTCGGCGGTTCGAACCTACGAATCGCCGATTGACCGCCGGCTCGAGGAGGCCGGTTTCGAGGTTGAATCGAGCGTGACCCTGCTGCTCAAGGAAGCTCTCGTCCGGGTGGCGGAGCCGGCGCTGGTGCCGGCGATCCAATGACCCGGGTCCATGCCCCTGCACCGCCGACCCCGGAGGTCCCGTGACTGCAGTTCCCGCCAACTCCGATCGCGAAGCGGCAGACGACCTCGACCTGCTCCTGGCGGCGCTGCCGCCAGACGTGGTCGATGCGGTCCATGCCCTGCCCGACCAGTCGAGCCTGATCGAGGTCGTGCTCGACCTGGGCCGCTGTCCCGAGGCGCGCTTCCCGAACAGTGAGGTGACCCTGCTCGAGCGTGAGATCAGCGAGTCGGATCTCGCCTACGTGGTCGATCACATCGGTACGTTCGGCGACGACAACCGGGCCGGGATCGAGCGGACGCTCCATCGGATCAGTGCGATCCGGAACCGGAGTGGCAAGATCGTCGGCCTGACCTGCCGGATCGGCAAGGCCGTCTTCGGCACGATCGAGATCATCAGCGACTTCGTCGAGAGCGGGAAGTCGATCCTGATCATGGGCCGGCCGGGGATCGGCAAGACCACGATGCTGCGGGAGGCCGCCCGGGTCCTGGCCGATGACCTGGGCAAGCGGGTCGTGGTGGTCGACACCAGCAACGAGATTGCCGGCGATGGCGACATTCCCCATCCGGCCATCGGCAAGGCCCGCCGGATGCAGGTCCGGACGCCCTCCCTCCAGCACGAGGTGATGATCGAAGCGGTCGAGAACCACATGCCCCAGGTCATCGTCATCGACGAGATCGGGACCGAACTCGAGGCCCAGGCGGCCCGCACGATCGCCGAGCGCGGCGTCCAGCTGATCGGTACGGCTCACGGCAACAACCTCGACAACCTGATGCTCAACCCCACCCTGTCGGACCTGATCGGCGGGATCCAGAGCGTCACCCTCGGCGACGAGGAGGCCCGCCGGCGGAGGACCCAGAAGAGCGTCCTCGAGCGGAAGCAGCCGCCCACGTTCGACGTGATCATCGAGATCCAGGATCGCGAGCGGGTGATGGTCCACGCCGACGTCGCCGAGACGATCGACGAGATGCTCCGGGGCGATCCTGTCGCGCCGGAGCTGCGCTGGCGGGACGAGGAAGGCATCCACCGATCCCAGTCGCGGCCACGACCCTCTCCCCGCGAGACCCTCGGCAGCGAGCGGTTTGCCGGCCTGGTCGGCGGCGGCAGCCCATGGCGGATGGAGCCCGGCTGGCGGGGCGACGGGACGTATCGCACCGGCGGCTACCGCGACGCCGCGCCCGGGGCCTCGCCCGGTGGCTATCGCTCGGGCTATCGACCGGGAGCCACCGGCGGCTGGCGCCAGACCCGCGGTGGGACGACGAGGGAAACGGGTCCGCGCGGTCGAATAGCCGGGCCCGGCCGGCCGGGTGATCCGATCACGGGGATGATGCCCGGCGAGCGATTCGCCGTCGAGCCATCCGGTGGTGAGGGCCGCGGTCGGACTGGCGGACCCCCTGGTTCGGCGCCGGAACGTCCGTTCATCGCCGGTGAGATCGCCGATCGCGGGCCACTCGAGCGCGGTGCCCCGCCCCCGCCCGATCGGCATGCTCGCGAGCAGCGTGAGCTTGAGCGTCAGGCCGCCTGGCGTGACCAGGCATCCCGGGCGCTGACGGCCCTGAGGGCCGACGAAGGCACCGCCCCAATGAACGCCGTCGAGCTGCCCGAGGCCGGCCTGGCGGACCTCGATCAGCTGGATCGGCTCGATCGGCTCGATCACCGGTTTGCGGATTCGCCCCTGG
>Ga0097691_1003007_pt1 | contig 10681 bp, 9 predicted proteins | sample NGESurdeep072012_8_FD_72858 | JGI IMG/M metagenome (GOLD analysis project Ga0097691, IMG submission 72858) | Arctic peat soil microbial communities from Barrow, Alaska - NGEE Surface sample 210-1 deep-072012 | ecosystem: Environmental > Terrestrial > Soil > Wetlands > Peat ...
CGCTCGCACCCCGAGCTCGCGGGGCAGATCGCCGAGAAGCTCGGCCTGAAGCTCGGCGACATGGAGCTCGAGACCTTCAAGAACGACGAGACGTACGCGCGCTACGAGGAGTCGATCCGCGGCGCCGACGTCTTCCTCGTCCAGACAGGCTGCACGCCGGTCGACAAGAACCTGATGGAGCTCATGCTGATGATCCAGGCGGCGAAGCTCGCGTCGGCGAAGCGGATCACCGCGGTCGTGCCGCTCTTCCCCTACGCGCGGCAGGACCGCAAGGCGAAGCCGCGCGAGCCGATCTCGGCGCGCCTCGTCGCAGACATGGTGCAGCTCGCCGGCGCCGACCGCGTGCTGACGATGGACCTGCACGCGGGCCAGATCCAGGGCTTCTTCACGATCCCTGTCGACCACATGACCGCGCTGCCGCTCTTCGCACGCCACTTCCGCGACCTTGGGCTCACCGGCCCGAGCATCGTCTCGGTCGCGCCGGACGAGGGCCGCGCGAAGATGGCCGTTCGCTTCGCCGAGATGATCGACGCCGAGTTCGCGATCATGCACAAGACGCGCCCGGAGCGTGATCTCGTCGAGGTGACCGAGATCACCGGCCGCGTCCGCGACAAGATCGCGATCGTCGGCGACGACGTGATCATGACCGGCAACACCCTGATCGCCAACGTCAAAGCGCTGCGCGAGAAGGACGTCAAGGGCGTGTGGGTGTTCGCGACGCACGGCGTCTTCTGCGGCGGCGCGCTCGAGAAGTTCCACGACGCGCCGATCGACGGCATCGTCGACGTGCGCGCCGTGCGCGCCGGCGAAGTCGTGAATGCGGGCCAGCCGGTGGTTACCCTGATCAACCCGGACGATCTGTGGGTTCGCGCCGACGTCGAGGAGACCTACATCGATGGCGTCCACATCGGCGATGCCATCACCGTGCGGCTCCCGTCCGGCGCCGAGCGGCCCGGCACGGTGTTCTATCGCGGCGCCGACGCGGCGTTTGCCACCCAGCGCGACGTGAGCCGGACGAAACGCGACATCAAGACCTTCGAGATTCGCCTGCGCGTCGACAACCGCGACCGCGTGCTCGCCGTCGGCATGACGGCGTACGTCTTGTTGCCGCTCCGGTAGCCCATGCTCGCCATTGACGTTCAGCACATCGTCAAGAAGTTCGGCGACTTCACCGCCGTCAACGGCATCACCTTCTCGGTGGCGGACGGGGAGATCTTCGGACTGCTCGGTCCGAACGGCGCCGGCAAATCGACGCTGATCCGCATGCTGACGACGCTCCTGCTGCCCACGTCGGGCTCCGCGCGCGTGAACGGCTTCGACATCGTCACAGAGCAGAACGGCGTCAGGAACTCGATTGGCGTCATCCCGCAGGCGATGACCAGCGACCTCGAGCTGAGCGTCGACGAGAACCTGCTGATCTACGCGAAGCTGTACGGCGTGCCGCGCGAGAAGCGCAAGCGGCTGATTGACGAGCTGCTGGCCGCCATGGAGCTGACCGAGTGGCGGGACAAACAGGTGAAGCACCTGTCGGGCGGCATGCGCCGCCGCGTCGAGATCGCCCGCGGGCTCGTGCACGAGCCGCGCATCTTCTTCCTCGACGAGCCGACGACGGGGCTGGACCCGGTGTCGCGGGTGGCCGTGTGGGAAATGCTGCAGAAGGTCAAGGCCGAGCGCGATCTGACGGTCCTCATCACGACGCATTACATGGACGAGGCCGACAGGCTCTGCGATCGCATCGCGATCGTCGATCACGGAGACCTGAAGGCGCTCGATTCGCCGCTGAAGCTCAAGGCGTCGATTCCCGGCAACAACGTCATCGAGGCGACCTTCGCCGGCGCGCCGCCCGGCTGGCGCGAGACGCTCGAGCGCTTACCGAATGTCGAACGGGTCGCCGAGCAGGACAGTGTCTTCCGGATCTCCTCCGGCAACGGCCCGGCGACTCTGACGGCATTGATGAACACCGCGGTTGAGCGGCACGTGTCCGTGGAGTCGCTGTCGGTCCAGAGCACGACGCTCGACGATGTGTTCGTTCACTACGCGGGACGCGCGCTGCGGGATGCGCTGCAGGACGCGTCGCCGAAGGACAGCCTGATGCGGCGAGGGTGATATGCACCGTACATTGGCCATCATCGAGCGTGAGTTGCGGCGGTTCCGTCGAAGTCCGACGCTCATCGTGGTCTCGATGGTCTTTCCGCTCGTCCAGTTGGTCGTCCTCGGGTACGCGTTCGGCGGAACGGTCAAACACCTGAAGGTGGGCGTGGTCGATCAGGATCACGGCGTGCCGGCGGTGAAAGTGCGTGAGCTCTGCAACGCGGTGGCCGGCGGCGCACGCACGTTCGACACGATCGAGTACTCCGATCAGGGACAGGCGTTGACGGATCTGCGGAACGGGCGCCTCAACGGCGTGTTGACCATTCCGCCCGATTTCTCGCGAAAGTCGCTGGAGAAGGCCCAGCCGCGCGTCGCGCTCATCGAGGACAACACCGACAACTTCATTTCGTCGACGCTGGCGGCCACGCTCGGAAGTCTCGTGGCCGCCTACAACCAGCCGGCGGCCAGCACCCGCCGTCTGCCGGGCGAAGCGACGCTCGACATCGTCGAGGTCTATCCGTACGTCCCGTACCTGCAATATCTCCTGCCCGGATCGATCTCGATGTCGATTTTCATGATGGTGATGATCGGCGGCGGCATCATCTTCATCGACGACAAGGCGCGTGGCCTGCACGAGGGCTACCTCGTGACGCCCATCACCAAGCTCGAGCTGATCATCGGTTTCAACCTCTCCGGCACGATCAAAGCGGTGCTCGCCGCCTGTGTGCTGATGACCGTCGGGTCGCTCATCGCCGGGATTCCGAACCCATTCGAGCCGATGCGCATGTTCCGGATGCTCGTCGTCATCATCGTCACGGCGTTGGCGCTCATCAGCATGATGTTCCTGCTGATGGTCCGCGTCACCGACCCCCTGGTGCCGCGCGCGATCTTCGGCCTGCTGAACACGGTCCTGTATTTCCCGAGCGGCGCCGTCTACCCGCAGCAGGGCTTCCCTCCCTGGATGCAGGCGATCGCGCTGGTGGATCCTTTCACATATGCGGTGCACGCCCTCAAGAGCCTCCTGCTCAAGAACACCGGCTTCGGGGCGATCACCGGCGATCTCGTGTATCTCGCGCTGTTCTCGGTCGTCGCCATGGCGGCCGCGACGATGCTGTTCAGGCGCACGCTGTGAAGGATCAGGAAACACACCAGCGGTTGCTCGAAGCGGCGGCCCGGCTGTTCGCGCGGCGCGGATTCAAGGACGTCACGGTTCGCGAGATCTGCCGCGCGGCGCGAGCCAATGTCGCGGCTGTCAACTACCACTTCGACGACAAGCTCGGTCTCTACACTGCCGTTGTGCGGATGGCGATCGATGAAATCCGCGGCACCAGCGACAGCGCCAGGCAGGCGGGCGAGGGTGCCTCGGCGGAGGAGAAGCTACGAATCTACGTCAGGGTCTTTCTCCAGCGCATCGCGGCGAACAGCCGCGATGCGTGGATCCACCAGCTGATCAGCCGCGAGATGGCGGACCCGACGCCGGCGTTCGACCTGATCATCAAGCACGGCATCCGCCCTCGCCTCGAGTATCTGGGCGGCTTGGTCGCCGAGCTGCTCGGGTGCCCGCCGGACAATCCACGTGTGATGCAGTCGGTCGCCGGCCTTCAGTCGCAGCTCCTCTTCTGCATGAATCCAGCTGTCGCCCGCGTGTATCCGACGTTCAACCTGACTCCGCCGGCGATCGACGAGCTTGCCAGGCACATCTCGGCGTTCTCGCTCGGCGGGATCCGCGCGCTCCGCCGTCATCGTGCGGCGGTACCGTCAGCGCCCGTCAGGCGGCGGCGCAGAGCGTCTTAACAGCGGGGCGTCTTAACAAAGGACCATCGGTTTATGGCGATCGCACACACCTTGGGACGCCGGCGCGGCACGCAGCTCCGCCGAATCGCGGCGATCATTGCCGTCTGGGCCGCCGGCGGGTTGACGGCGTCGACGGCGAGCGCCCAGCAGACGGCGGCGTCGATCGACGATCTGGTCCGGCACGCGGCGGCGCGCTTCGCGGAGGCCCGCGACCGCAAGCCGGCCGCCGACGCCGGCGATCGGCAATGGCTCAGTGGTCCGGCGCTCTCGCTCACGCTCGACGACGCGGTGAAGATGGCGCTCGACAGGAATCTGGACATCGCGGTGCAGCGCCTCAACCCGCAGGTGTACGATTTTGCGCTCGCCAGCCTCAAATCGATCTATCGGCCGACCGTCAGCTCGCTCATCGGCGATCAACACCAGACGGCCGCGCCGCTCACGCTGTTGACCGGCGGAGCGCTGGTGACGACACACACCGGCACGGTCAACGGACAGCTGACGCAGAATCTCCCACGGGGCGGCGGCAACCTGAATGTCACGTGGGACAACAACCGCGTCTCCACCAACAGCTTCTTCTACAACTACAACCCGGCGTACAACGCGACGTTGAACGCGCAGTACACGCAGCCGCTTCTCCGCGGCCTGCACGCCGACGCAGCTCGGCAGCAGCTCGCCATCACCAAAGTGAACCGCGCCATCTCGGATCTCCAGTTGCAGAGCGTCATCACCAACACGGTGACGAGCGTCCGCGACGCGTACTGGGACCTGGTCCTCGCCGTCGAAGCGATTGACGTCGCGAAGACGTCGGTCGATCTCGCGCACCGCCTTGTCGATGAAGACCAAAAGCGCGTCGAGGCGGGGGCCATGACGCGGCTCGACCTGGTGACGGCCACGTCCCAGGAAGCGACCGATCGGCACACGCTCGTCGTGGCCGAGGGCACGCGTCGCACGGCTGAGCTCGCGCTCAAACGGCTGCTCGTCGCCGGACCGGCCGATGCGCTCTGGCGCGCGACGATCGACCCGGTGAATCACCCCGACGACAGGCCGCTGACCATCGACCTCGAGGCCGCGCTCAAGCGCGCGCTCAGCGATCGCACCGATCTCGCGCAGGCGAAGCAGCAGGTCGCCGCCAACAACGCGACGATTCAGTACTTGCGCGATCAGACGCGGCCGCAGGCCGATGTCGTGGCGAGCTACGGGCTCGCGGGTCTGGGCGGTGCGCAGCTCGTGCGCGCCGGCGACCTTCAAGGCGCGGCGGCGTTCACGGCGCCGGTGGTCGGGACGATCCCTGGCGCGTACGGCGGCGCCCTCAGCAGCCTGTTCAAGCACGACTATCCGACCTGGGGCGTGGCGCTCAACGTCACCTATCCGCTCGGGTACAGCGCGGCACGGGCCGAGGCGGCCCGTGCGCAAGTCCAGGCGAACCAGGTCGTCGCCCAGACCCACCAGCTCGAGGTGCAGGTCGTGACGGAAGTGACCGACTCAGCGATCAGCGCCCGCAACGCCTTCGACGAGATCGACGCCGCCAAGCAGGCGCGCGATCTGACCGAACAGAAGCTCGACGCGGAACAGAAGAAATTCGGCGTCGGCTTGTCCACCAACTACCTGGTCGTGCAGGCGCAAAAGGATCTCGCCGACGCGCGCAACGCCGTCCTTCGCGCGCAGATCACCTACCAGAAGGCGCTCGTCGACTTCGAGCGGGCGCAGCAGACGACACTGCAATCGGCTGGCGTGATGGTGATCTCTCCCGCCGGATTGGCTTTGCCGGCGGTCGGCAGCGGACGTCCCTCGCTTGCGGCGCCGTCCGGGACGTTCATCCCCTAGAAGCCAAGCGGCTTCAGCATCACCCGCACGATGCTGGGGTGCGCGTAGGCCGCCCCTGTGATGAAGTCGATCAACATGAATATGCCGACGTTTGTCGCGAGGAGCGCCGGACACGACCCCGCCGAGTCGAGGCCCTGGCATGACACCGGGTTGCCGCCCAGCCCGGCATCACCCCACAGCCAGCCACTGACGGACCGCTTCAGCGAGATCTCCTGTGGCGAGAAACCATGCTTTTCCAATCGCAGCACGATGTGCGCGTCGCGCCGCGATAGTTCCAGCCGGGCCGGTGTCACGCCGACCAGTTGAGACTCGATGAACACGCGCGCGCCCGCAGGCTCGGACGTCACTGTCACCGCCTGCGTCCGGCCGTTCACCACCGTCGCGCAGCCCGATCCGAAAAGCCCCGCTGCGCAGAATCCGGCCACCGCGAAGGCCCTGGCGACCATGCAAGACCGCGATGAGTCCATAGGCCCTCCATTCTGATGGCCAGGTCGAAGTCGCTCAGACGATGAACGGCACGAAGCGTTTCCGGCGCTTCATGTAGTCGACGTAGGGCTGGCCGATCGCCGCCGCGAGCACGCGCTCCTCCACCCGCACGCGGTACACGTAGACGCCCGCCGAGGCCATGAATGTGACGAGCGTGCTGAGCCAGCTCCCGAGCGCGATTCCGATGGCGAGAAACATCATGATGCCCGCCGTGTACGACGGATGCCGCACGTAGCGGTACGCGCCGCGGTCGACGACGGACTGCCCTGACACGGTTTGAACGTTGCCGGTGAAGTAGGCGCCCAGCATGCGCCAGCAGTGCCGACGCAGCAGGCTGCCGGCGACGAGCAGCGCCGTCCCGGCCCAGAACGCGCCGACGCGCGCGCCCGGGGGAAACGCGAAGCGGGGGATCCGCGCGAGCGGAAACGCCGCCGCAAGGCCGACCCACATCCCGAGGACGATCACCTGCATGGACCGCCCGTCCTGCGACGCGCCGGGGGCCCGGTCCGCCTTCCGCGCGCGCAGGATGATGCGGAACTCTGGAAGGAACGCCCACAGGTACACGAGCCAGAAGACGGGAGCGTAGGGCCAGACGAAGATCAAAGGCGTCATGGCGAAGTGGGCGGGATCCTAGCACGCGCTCGTTCGGAATTTCGTTCGGGTTGGCGTGCCGGAGCGAGTTGAGCGCTACAATATCGTGGGTGCAGGCGATCTGCGCGAAGCGGCTCGACGCCGTGGCACGGACAAGTTTGGGGACAATTGCCAAAAAGAGGGCAGGCCTCCGAGAAGACGGAAACGCCTAAGTCCCTGCCTGGCGTATACTTAGCACAATACGGTGAGGTGGCCGAGAGGCTGAAGGCGGCGGTTTGCTAAACCGTTATACGGCCTAAAAGCTGTATCCAGGGTTCGAATCCCTGCCTCACCGCCAAGTTCTCTTATTTCTATCCCCCGATTCACCGCTGGCGGCGGGCGGGTCAAAATCCCGCCGCGCCGCACGACACACTATCTGGTCATTTGGTCGGTGTTGCTCCGAATATCTCCGATGGCCCCCCGCGTCCGCTTCGCTCCGTCGCCGACCGGTTACCTGCACGTTGGCGGCGCCCGCACGGCGCTCTTCAACTGGCTCTTCGCGCGCCGGCAGGGCGGCGTCTTCGTGCTGCGCATCGAAGACACCGACGTCGAGCGATCGTCGGCCGAAATGGTCGACGGCATCCTCGAGGGCTTGCGCTGGCTGGGCCTCGACTGGGACGAAGGGCCGCTCATCGGCGGCCCGTACGCGCCCTACTTTCAATCCGAACGGCTCGATCGGCACCGCGCCATGGCCGAACGGCTCGTCAAAGACGGCAGCGCGTACTACTGCTACTGCACGCCCGAAGAGATCACACGCAAGCGAGACGTCGCCGAAGCCGCCGGCGCGGCGTGGCGGTACGATCGCACGTGCTGCGCGCTCGGCGCCGACGAGATCGCGTCGCGTGAGGCGCGGCGGATGCCGCGCGCGATTCGCTTTCGCGTTCCAGACGGAAAGACGACGTTCGACGATCTCGTCCACGGCCCGATCGCCTTCGACGGCGCGAACATCGAAGACTTCGTCGTGCTGCGCTCGGACGGCCACCCCACCTACCATCTCTCGGTCGTGTCAGACGATGTGGAGATGGGGATCACGCATGTGGTGAGAGGCGACGATCACATCTCGAACACACCGAAACAGATTCTGCTGTATCGGGCGGTCGGCGCGACGCTGCCGCAGTTTGCGCACGTGCCGCTCATTCTCGGTCCGGACAAGAAGCGCCTGAGCAAGCGCCACGGCGCGACGTCGGTGATGGAGTACGCGCGGCTCGGATATCTGCCCGAGGCGATGGTGAATTTTCTGGCGCTGCTCGGATGGTCGCCGGGTGGCGACAAAGAGCTGTTCACCCGCGACGAGCTCGTCGCCGCGTTCACCCTTGACGGCATCAGCGGCGGCGACGCGGTGTTCAATCCCGAAAAGCTCGATTGGTTCAACGCCCAGCACATCGCGCGGCTCGCGCCGGACGACCTGGCGGCGCGGTTGAAACCGTCGTTCGAAGCAGCGGGTGTATGGAACGATGAGTTTCTGGCGCGGCGGCATGCCTGGTTTGCTGCCGTGCTGGAACTGCTGAGGCCGCGCGCCAAGCGGCTCGGCGATTTCGTCGAGGTAGGTAAGTTCTTCTTTACTGATGGGGTTCAGTACGATCCGACGGCCGTCGACAAGCACCTTCGCGCGGGGGGAATGGCTGAGCATCTCGCGGCGCTCGACGCCGCGTTCTCCGCGCTGCCGAGCTTCGACGTGACGTCGATCGAAGCCGCGCTGCGCGCGTCTGCCGAGGCGCGCGGTGTGAAAGCGGCTTTGTTCATCCATGCCGTGAGGGTCGCGCTGACGGGAAGAACGGTCAGTCCCGGCCTCTTCGAAGTCGCCTCGCTCCTCGGTCGTGAGCGCACGCACGAACGACTTGCCGCCACCCGCCGGCTGATTTCCTAAGTTCTTCTACTGCTGAGATTTAGCGGAAAGGCCATGGCACATCGGTTGCAGCTCAAATTCGAAGCGCTGCAGGTGAAACCGGACTGACCCGGAATCACGCGGATGTTAACCGGGCAGGAGGGCACGTGGCTAAAGAAGATCGCGGCTTTGCGTCGATGGACCGGAACAAACAGCGCGACATCGCCAGCAAGGGCGGAAAGGCGGCGCACCAGAAGGGCAGCGCTCACGAGTGGACGAGCGACGAAGCGCGTGAAGCCGGACGCAAAGGCGGGATGGCGAGCCATCGCCGGTCGCGGACGCAGGGTGGCGCCGACGTGCCGTTTGAGATCGACCGGCAGAACAACGCGCAGATGGTCGGCAACGAGCAGATGCACTAATCGAGCGCGATCATCCCGATGCCGGGCGCGGCGCTTGCCGGACCTCTTTTGGAACAGCTATAATCGGAAGTTCCTGAGGCGCGCCGAGTCCGGTACTGGGAGGTCGTTCAACGGTAGGACACCTGCCTCTGGAGCAGGTTATCGGGGTTCGAATCCCTGCCTCCCAGCCAAGTTTCTAAGGCCCTCAGAAAACGGCTGAACGCCAATATTTTCAGGTACTTCCGCGCAGCACCGCGACATTTCCCGTACGGATTCTCTACATCCCAGCCCATTCAGCACATCTCACCGTTTTCATTGAGCAAATTCTTCGGTTCTCAGGCCACCGCAGCCCAAGTGACATTTTCGAGCGCCGACGCAGGCGATGGACCCAACGCCTCCGTTGTTCTCCAGAAGCGGCCCGACGGTGTGGGGCTGCAGGAAGGGAGCTATGCTCGCGCCGAAAAACATGTCGAGGCCCCGCTGCGGCTGGCTCACTCTAGACTCGGCTCTGGCGCTGTGTGGGCTGCCGACGGCGCGTCCTGATCGTGGACGAAGGCGAACTCTTGATCGGCGGAGTTGTGGGACACTACGCGTACCACGACTAACGTGGGCAGCGTGCGTGGCACCCGACGGTGTTGAACCGTCGTTCTCCTCGTCATCGTTGAGCCTGCCGTCAAGGTCATCCGGTCGCGGTTCGGCTCCCCGCGCGCCAGCGACTCCGCCCTGTGCACCTGTTCACAAACGCACAGACACGCGTCAGCGATTGCCGCATGTTGGCGTGCGTAGGATCGTGGATCGCCTCCGCGAGTGTGCCGGGCGTTCCGGTGTAATGCGCGTACGAGCGGACGCAGCACTTTCGCTGGCCGGCTCAACGAGAGGGAGCGTCATGAATAAAGTCTTGATGACTGTTGCACTCAGTCGCTTTGCCGTCGAAGTGCTCGCTGTCGACTTTCGCGGCGGGAACCGTCATTCCCCGTACCGGCAAATGAACCAGGTCTTCACCACCTGGGTCAGCACCGCGTAGCCCAGCAGCATGACGGCCAGAAACAGCCAGTACCGCGGCGGGAGCGGGACAAACCCGAGCGTGGTTGCCAGCGGCGACACCGTCAGCCAGGCGCCGGCGACGACGATGATCAAGGACGTAACAATGAGCGGCCAACTGGCCCGGCTCTGGATGAACGGGATCTTGTTGGTGCGAATGACATGGATGATCAACGTCTGGGTAAAGAGCGACTCCACAAACCAGCCCGTGTGGAACAAGGCCGGGTTGTGCCAGCTGTTGAACACGTAGAGCATCAGGAAGAACGTCAGGTAGTCGAAGATCGAGCTGATCGGCCCGATAAACAGAATGAAACGCAGGATCTTGCCAATCGTCCACTGGCGCGGCTTGGTCAGCCATTCAGCGTCCACCTCGTCGGTGGGGATGGTGGTCTGCGAGAAGTCGTACAGGAGGTTGTTGGTCAGCACCTGGATCGGCAGCATGGGGAGGAAGGGCAGGAACGCGCTGGCGCCCACGACACTGAACATGTTGCCGAAGTTCGAGCTGGCGGCCATCTTGATGTACTTGACGATGTTGCCGAACACCCGCCGGCCTTCGAGCACGCCCTGCTCGAGTACGAGCAGGCTGGTCTCG
>Ga0097691_1003008_pt1 | contig 10678 bp, 9 predicted proteins | sample NGESurdeep072012_8_FD_72858 | JGI IMG/M metagenome (GOLD analysis project Ga0097691, IMG submission 72858) | Arctic peat soil microbial communities from Barrow, Alaska - NGEE Surface sample 210-1 deep-072012 | ecosystem: Environmental > Terrestrial > Soil > Wetlands > Peat ...
GCCAGGTTTGTCGGGCTGCCGTGGGCGCACGCGCGCGCGGCGCGCCTCGCGCTCGGCGCGGCGATCCGCCTCCAGGGGATGCCGGGCGTGGCGGTCGTGACGCCCCCGGACCGGATGGCGACGCTCGTCACGTTCCGCATCCCTGGCTGGCCCGCGGAGCGCGTCGCGGAGGAGCTGGCGCGCCGCGTCTTCGCGATCGCCCGCCCGATCCCCGGCCTCGACGCCGTTCGCCTGTCGGTGGGCTTCTTCACCACGGACGAAGAGCTCCGCCGGGTCCTGGACGCGGTCGCCGAGCTGGCCCGCCACACGCCCGCATCGCTGCCCCCGCGTCCCGCGATCGAGTTCCTGGAGCACCCGCCCACGTGAGCGAGCCGCATCCCCGCCCAGCCCGGCAGCGATCCTGGCTGGAGGTTCGCCGGCGCCAGCTCCTCAACGCGCCCCCTCCCGTGTTCCGCGCCGTCTTCAGCAGCGTCGCCGTCGCCGTCGTGCTGGGCGGCCTGTTCCTCGCCTACGACGTGGCCCTGGGCAATGGGGCCAGGCTTCCCGGCGGGGACCTGCGGACCCTGGCCGGTATCGTCTTCGTCGTCGCCGTCACGGGGTTGGGGACGTGGATCACGTATCTCGTCGTGCCGCAGCCGGGCCGGCCCGGCGTTCGAAGCGGGTGGAGCGCGGCGCTCGGCCTCTTCGCCGCCCTGCCGATCGCCTACCTCGCGCTCGTGGTCCTCTTCCAGGTGGTGAAGCCGCTCTTCGCCCGGTAGGCCGTCGGACGCCGGTCCAGACCCGAGGAGTGGTGCGGCGGCGCACCGCATGCCGCATTTGTGTCGCGATTCGCGCTGGCACTATTGGCGTTATCTGCAGTACCCTCGTCGAGCATTCTTCCGCCGTGCTCGGCACTATCGTCGGGCCGACCAACCACGCACGAACAGGAAGTTCACGTGGCTATCCAGCCAGATCCGTTCTTCGCGCTTCCCAGCCTCCGCGGCGCGCCGGCGTACTCGCGCCCGCCGCGCCCGGCTGGCATGGCCGAACGTCCGCTCAACGCGGACGATCTCCCGCTGGCGACCTACCAGACGGAGGAGGAGCGCCGCCTCGCCAACGCACTGCTGGCATCCCGCGGCCACGATCCAGTCGGCGCCGGCATAGGGTACGAGCCCCCCGGCAGCGGTCACCCTGGCTACTACGCATCTGGAAACGGCCGGCACGACCGCGCGCCCGAGATGCTTCCGCGCGGCCTGAGCCTGCGCGGGCTCACCGACCGCATCCGAACCCGCGGCTGACCAGCCGCCCGGCGGCCGCCGTTCCCGCGCGCCGCGCGACGCCATATCTGGACATGCCGTGCGCCCGGCGTCATCATCCCGTGGGATGAGCACGCCAACGATCCGGATCGGCCATGCCGCGGAGTTGCTCGGTGTCGGCGTCGAGACGCTGCGCCGCTGGGAGCTTGAGGGCCGGCTGGCGACCACCCGCACTGATGGCGGGCAGCGGCGGGTCCCGATCGCCGAGGTGACACGGCTCCTTGCGGAGCGGCGCCAGGCTACGCGGGACCGGCCGATCGTCGCCCAGTCGGCGCGCAATCGCTTCGCCGGAATCGTGACCCGGATTGAGCGGGACGGCGTGGCCGCGGTGGTCGAGGTCGTGGCGGGGCCGCATCGGATCGTGAGCCTGATGACCGCCGAAGCCGTCGAGGAGCTCAGGCTCGCGGTCGGCGACGAGGCGATCTGCGTCGTGAAGGCGACGAACGTGATCGTCGAGGTCCCCCGCTGAACCGGGGTGGATCCGGAATCGTTCGCCGCGGGTGGGCGGCCACGGGGGCCGTATCCATGCTCGTCGCCGCGTCCGCCCTCCTCGCTGCCGGCTGCGGCCACGCCGCGCCACCGACAACGCTCACCGTCCTCGCAGCGGCATCGCTCCGGGATGCGTTCCGGGCGGCCGCGACGGCGTATGCGTCGACGCACCCGGGCATCGGGCTGACCTTCTCGTTCGACGCCTCCAGCGCGCTCCGCGCCCAGGTGGAGCAGGGCGCGCCCGCCGACGTCTTCGCCAGCGCGGACGTCGCCAACCCCGACCAGCTCGTGAGCGCGGGCCGGACGATCGGCCCGGCGACGCCCTTCGCGGGCAATCGCCTCGCGCTGATCGTTCCGGCGGCCAACCCGGCCGGGATCGCGGCACCGGCCGACCTCGCCCGCCCCGGCGTCGCGCTGCTCACCGCGAGCGCGAACGTGCCGATCGCGATCTACGCGATGCGCGTCATCGCGAATCTCGCCGCGGAGCCCGGCGCGCCGGCGGGATTCGCGGCCGCCGTCGAGCGGAACATCGTCAGCCGCGAGGACAACGCCGCCGCGGTTGTCGCGAAGGTCGTGCTGGGTGAGGCCGATGCCGCGTTCGTGTATGCAACCGACGCGCGCGCGGCCGGCGCCGCGGTCCGCAGCATCCCGCTCCCCGATCGCGTCAATGTCACCGCCGCGTACGCTGCCGTGGTCGCTCGGCAGGCGCACGACCCCGCCGCGGCCGCCGCCTTCGTGGCGTGGCTGGCGGGCGCGGACGGCCGGTCGGTCCTTGCCCCGTTCGGGTTCGCACCGCCGCCATGACCACCCTCGTCTTCGCGAGAGATCGTCGCGACTCGCTCCTGGCCGGCGCGCTCCCGCGCTTCGTCGCCGCCGGCTGGGTGCTCTTCCTGGGTCTCCCGATCGCCGCGCTGCTCGTTCGGGCGGCGACCGTCGGACGGTTTGACGATGCGGCGGCCGGCCGGGCGGTACTCGACGCGCTCGTGCTCAGCCTGGTCACGACGGCCATCAGCCTTGGGCTCGCGGTCCTGTTCGGGCTGCCCGTCGCGTGGCTTCTGGCCCGCCGTCCGCCGCGCGGTGCCGTGCTCCTCGAGACCCTGATCGACCTGCCGATCGTCCTCCCGCCCTCGGTCGCCGGGCTCGCGCTTCTGCTCGTCTTCGGCCGGCAGGGAGTCCTGGGCGGGCCGCTGGCGGCCATGGGCTTCAGCATCCCCTTCAGCACCATCGCGGTGATCATCGCCCAGACGTTCGTGGCTGCGCCGTTCTTCATCCGCGCCGCCCGCGCCGGCCTCCGCAGCGTGCACCGGGACCTGGAGGACGCTGCCCGGGTCGATGGCGGCGGAGAGGTGGCCGTCGCGCTGTCCGTGACGCTCCCGCTCGCGGCACCCGCGCTCGCGGCGGGACTCGTGATGGCCTGGGCGCGGGCACTCGGCGAGTTCGGTGCCACGATCATGTTCGCCGGCAACCTCGAGGGCCGGACCCAGACGCTGCCGCTTCTCGTCTACTCGGAGTTCCAGGCCAGCTCGGACGCGGCCGTCGTGGCAGCCTCGATCCTGGTCGTGGCGGCGTTCGGCGTCCTCCTCGGCGTGCGCCTGGCGCGGCGCGGAAGCGTCACGGAGCTCGGCGGGGCCGGCTGAGGAGCGCAAGCGGCTGAGGCGCGAGCAACGACACGCCCGCGGTGGCGCACCCGCAGGGCGGGCGGGCCGATCAGCCCGGCGGGCCGGGGCAGGTCCAGCGGAACGTGCCACGAACCTCGTCGACCTCGGACGAGCCTGCCGCGAGGTTCACCTGGAGCAGGTCGATCGCGATCGCGCCGGTTCGGTCGCCCGCGCCACGCGCCGTCTCGTCGGGTGGCGGCGCGACGGCCGCATCGCCCACCGCGAGTAGCGTGGAGGACGCCCCGTCCGTGAGCTGGGCCTGGCGGCTGAGGAGGTTGGCGGTGAGGATGTGGGCCGTTGGGAGCCCGCCGATCGGGGTGGTTGTCGTGAGCAATCCAACGCGCCAGCGGCCCTTCGCCCACTCGCAGGCGACGGCGCCCTCGCTGGCAAGCGCGGCCGGCACGGTCGGGGCGTAGGTGTAGGTGCCCGCGACCGTCACGGCCGGCGCGACCGTTGGCCCGATTCCCAGGCCCAGCGTGGCGCCGCCCAGCACGAGCCCCCCGACGATCACGACCCGGTCCACGTTGAAGCCCCGGAAAAGGAGCAGGAGGATCAGGCCGATGACGAAGAGGAGTCCCAGGCCGAACTGGAGCAGGAAGACGAGGAACCCGAAGTCGATCGGCAGGCTTTCAGCGAACCGCAGCGCAGCCCCCCAGGCGATCCCCGCGACGAGGAGCGTACCGGCGATTGCGAGGTCGCGCCGGGTCGGCGGGAGGAGGCGCCGTCGCGGCGCGGAGTCCGCGACGGACCACCCCAGCGGGTCGATCGGCGGGATCGGGCGGCCACGCCCGTCGCGCGACACGATCGGCGGAGGTTCCCCGTGGCCGCGCTTCGGCGGCCTCTCGCGGGGGTTCAGCGACGGTCGAAGGGACGGCATGCGTCGGGATCGTCGCACATCCCGGCGGGGGCGGTGTACGCTCGCATCGCCCGGTGGGGGAGTAGCTCAGCGGTAAGAGCAGGCGTCTTATACACGCCGTGTCGGTGGTTCGAGTCCACCCTCCCCTACCAATTCCATGGCGATAAATGCCACCCCGTCCAACTGCGACTTATCGCGGGTAGCAGATTCGCAGGGCGCGTTCGAGGCCCCGTCCTCCCGGCCGTCCGTGTATCGCCGACTCGGCGTTGAGGATCGCCGCCACCCCGGGGAAGGGGTGATCCATCGCCCCCAGGTCAACGGGACAGGCGCGCGGGGTCAGTGGTTCAGGGAAGTGATCGCCGTCACGACGGCCGGGGAGACCAGCGCCGCGTTGTGGTCGCCGGGGATGAGCAGGAGCTGGTTGGCGTAGCCCGCCGCCAGGAGGGCCGCATGCAGGTCCGTCGAGACCGACGGCGAGACGGTCGTATCGGCCTGGCCATGGACGAGCAGGATCGGGATCGGGTCGTCGCCCGCCGGGTGAGACGCGAGGATGTCGAGCACGTCGGCGGCCGCATATGCGGCGGGCTGCTGGGCCCGAGTCCCGCCAAAGAAGGCGGCGACGTATGTCGCCCCGTCCTCCATCGTGGCTGGCTCGTCGGTCGCGCCGTCGAGGTCGACGAGCGCATCCGGCCGGAGCGATCCGGCAGTGGGATCGCACGTGCCGGGCGCCGGCGACATTGGCGCCTGCGCGAGACTGATGACGGCGGCGGCCCAGCCACCAAGCGAGTGGCCGACCACCGTGACGTCGCCCGGGTCGCCACCGTATCGGGGGGCCACGGCTCGCGCGACTCCGACCGCACAGGCGGCGTCCTGAAACGATGCTGGGTATCCGCCGGCGAAGGCAGCGGCCTGACGCCAGTCGGCCACCATCACCACAGCGCCCCGCTGGGCGATCGCCGTCGCGACTGGAAGGAGGTAGTCGGACTGGCCCGGGCTCGATGGGCCGCCCTGCAGCAGGACGAAGACCGGCCAGGGTCCGGCGTCCGATGGGCGGACGATGTCCATCGCCAGGCTACATGTGGTCCCGGCCGGCTCTGCGCAGGCAATCGCCGGCGTGTACGGGACTCGCATGGAGGTCGTGACCTGCGTCGTCGGGCTCATGCTGGGTCGAGGCAAGCGAGCGAGCCCCGGAGACGCGGTCGCTCGCGGGGTTGCTGTGGGCGTGGGTGCAGCGGTCGCGGTCGCCGACGGCGCAATCGTCCGCGCGGCCACGGCCGGCGCAGGAACGGGTTGCTGCGCAGGCGTGGGCGTCGGTAGCTGGGTGCACCCGGCGAGCAGGACGAGCGACATGCCGGCGACCAGCAGACGCCGGGGCCGCGATGCCGGGCTCACGTCGGGGAGGAGGGATTGCGGCGGTGTCGCCTCGAGGTCGGCAGGCTCACGGTCCTCGACTAGGTGGTCGCGCTGCCCGACCATACCCCTTCTGCGACAGGGCTGCTCCCGGGGCCGGGACCCGGACCCGGCCGCTCTCCTCGGCGGCCCTGATCGACGAGAGAACGAACCCGACGCCGGCCAGCGCGATCGGGGACAGGAGCGGCCCCGCGAGCAGCGGGAGCTCCGGCGAAGCAGGTGCTCTCCAGAAGGAGTGAGGTGATCGAAGCTGTCCCTCCGGGAGCGTCGAGTTGGCATGTATGTCGGTTCTTTACCGAGCCGAGGTTGAATCTTTACCGAGCCGAGGTTGAATCTGCACCGTCGGAGCGCGATCGTGACACGCGGCTAAGAGTGTCATGAGCCACGCATAACAGGCCATTCGGATCTGGACTGACCAACCGGGATGTGCTCGCGGGAACGAGCACGACGCAGAAAGCGACGAGGACGAGCGATGTCGATCTTCTCCGCCAGCATCGCGGGGACGCCGGGGTCGGTGACCGACGCCTCGCACGCCATCGACGGCGCGTCAGTCGACGGGGCAGACGACACCGACGCAGACGCAGACACGGCCGACCCCGACGTCACCGGCATGACCACGGCCAGGGTCGGGGCGACCGCGCGGCTCGGATCCCTCCGACGCCTGGTCCGGCCGGCCCTGACGCTCGCGATCGCCGTCGCGGTCACGGTCGTGCTCCGGGTGTCCGGTACGCTCACCGACATCGACACCACGCTCCAGGTCATGGGCTTCGACCCCGACCGCGCGCGGCTGCTGGCCGATCTCGCGGCCGCGGCCGTGGTCGTGTCGAGCGCGGCGCTCCTGACGGGCGCCGGGCTGGTGGCCGGGCTCGCCGGCGCCCTCGCGGGCGGCGTCCTGTTCGCCGGCACCTTCATGCGCGAGACGAAGGCCGCGATGCACGCGGTCGGCGCCGCCGGCGCCTTCGACCCCGTCGGCTGGTGGCTGACGCTCGCGACGCTCGTCGTGGCGTTCCTCGTCACGGGCTGGGCCTCGGCGGCGCTCTCGCTGATCGTCCGGCGCGGGATCCTGCGCGCCGGACGCGACGTCGCCGTCTTCGTCCGCGGCGAGCATCGGCCGCAGCTCCTGGTCCGGGCGGTCCCCGCCGTCCTCGTCCTGGCGATTCTCGGCATCACGCTGCCGGTCTTCGGCGACATGGTCAACTACACGCCTGACGTCCACATGCAGGTGGCGGGCGTCGTCGCGGCCAGCCTGTCCGCGGGTGCTGGTGCGGGCGCGCGCCAGACCGCCACCGGCGACCCGGGCCAGAGCCAGCAGTCCTCGGTCGCGCTCATGCCGACGCCCTCGATCCTGCCGGGGTCCGGCTCCTCGACCGCCGCCTCGACCGGTTCGTCGGGCAAGGTCATCCGCACCGGCACGCCGTGGGCGGCGTGGCGGCCGTCCGGGCGGAGCAACGTGACCGCGATCCAGTTACCCGCCCCGTGGACGGGCGGCACGCACAGCTCCGTGACCGTCGACATCTATACGCCCCCCGGCTACGGCACGGCCTCGCGGAGCTACCCGACGCTGTACGTCGTCCCGTGGGGGATCACCGCCGGCTGGACGACCTCGGTCCACATCCAGCAGCTGCTCGACTCCCTGATCACCTCGGGCACCATCCCGGCCCAGGTCGTCGTGTTCGCCTCGGCGATGGGTGGCCCGTTCCCCAACAGCGAGTGCGTGAACTCGGCCGACGGCCGCCAGAGCTTCGACAGCTACATGGTCAACACGCTGGTCCCGTTCATCGATTCGCACTACCAGACGATCCGAACAGCGGCGGCACGCGCGACGATGGGCTTCTCGCAGGGCGGCTTCTGCGCCTCGATGTTCCTGTTCAAGCACCCGACGGTGTTCGGCTCGGCGATCTCGTTCTCCGGCTATTACCAGGCCGGCATTCGCAGTAGCGAGACGCCCAACTCGTGGCGGCCGTTCGGCGGAAGCGCACCGTACGAGGCGGCGTGGTCGCCGCTCACGCTGGCGGGGCAGATCCCGGCGGCGACGCGGTCCTCGATGTTCATGGTCATGGAGGCCGACCCGACCGAGGCATTCTTCGGGCCCCAGTACAACGCGATGGTCACGGCGGCCCACGCCGCCGGCATCTCGCTGGCGCTGCTGCCGTCCGGCCTCGGGCACAGCTGGGCCGCACCGCGCGACCTGATGGGCAAGGCCCTGGTGCTCCTCGCCGAGCGCCAGAACGCTTCGGGGGTGTTCGGGTGAGCGTGATGACCGCCCTGGCCGGCGCCACCGATCGCCCCATCGTGCGGGGCCTGCGGCACGGGTCGCTCCTCGCCGCGGTGCCGGCCGTGATCCTGGTGCTGTGCTCGGTCTCGTCCGACATGGTCGCCATGTTCGGCGGCGACCCGATCGGCATCTGGCGCCTGCTGCCCGCCGGGCCGGTGTCCGGCGACTGGCTCAGCGCGGAGGTCTCGAGCACCGCGTTCCTGCTCATCGGCATCGCCGTCGCCCGTCGCAAGCGGGTCGGCTTCTGGATGGCCCTCACCGTCATGGCGACGGCGCTCGTCGTCCAGGGCGCGACGCTCGGCCATCCGGTCGCCGCCGGCCTCGCGATCCTCGTCGCGACGATCCTCGTGGCGACCCGCGACCGGTACCACGTCGGGACGGGTCGCCGGGAAACCCGACTCGCGATCGGGCTCGTCGTCGGCGGCGTCGTCCTGGCTGGCGCGGCGGCCGTGTCCGCCGGCAACGGCATCGACGCCTTCGGCACCGCGGCCGAGGCCGTCGGCAGCCTGCTCGACTTCGCGACCCCGGTCGCGGTCCCCGGCCTTGCGACCCTCGGCCTCGCGCTCGTGCTGGCCCACATCGGCTACCTCGTCGCGACCTTCGTGGCACTCGATCCCGTGCCCGACACCCGGCCGGCGGAGATCGTGGCGGCGGCGCGCCGGACGCTCCGGCGGGTCGGCTCCGGCTCCCTCTACCCGTACCAGCTCGCCCCCGAGTGCACGCCGTTCGCGGACGAGGCGGGGACCGCGGCGCTCGCGACGGCGTCGATCGGCCGCTGCTCCGTCGCCCTCGGCGATCCCGTGGGCGCTCCCTCGGCCGCCACCGGCGTGTTCGCCGACTGGCTGGGGGGCTGCCGGGCGGACGATCGGTTGCCGGTCGTGTACCAGGCGTCCGAGCCCCGGGCGCGGACGCTCCGGGCGCAGGGCTGGCGGTCGGTGCTTGTCGGCCGCGAGGCGATCATCGATCCGCGCGCGTTCGACATCGGCTCGTCGCGCGTCGCGAACCTGCGCCACACCGTGACCCGCTCGCGCAAAGGCGGGATCCGCACCCTGTGGTCGTCCAGCGGCGCCGTCGGCCTGTCGGAACCCCGGTTGGTTGCCGGGCTCGTGCGGCTCGACGCCGAGTGGCGCCGCACGGCCGGCCCGCAGATGGGCTTCACGGTCGGGCACTTCGACCCGCGCGAGACCGGCGACACCGCGATCGCGGTGGCCGTCGACGTGCACGACGAGCCAGTGGCCTTCGCCGTCCTGCGCCCGACGGGCGCCGACGACGGGTGGATGCTGGACGTCATGCGGCGCGCCCGGGGCGGGGTCCCCGGTGCGGTCGAGGCCTGCCTCGTGACCGCCATCCAGGCGCTCGGCGAGATGGGCGTCCCGACGCTGTCCCTCGGGCTCGCCCCGCTGGCAGGCCTCGATCCCGCGTCCGACGCGGTGGCCGAACGGCTGCTGGCGCGCGGCGCGCGCCTGATCCGGCCGTTCTACGACCACGAGGGCTTGGCGTTCTTCAAGAACAAGTTCGCCCCGACCTGGGAGCCGCGCTACCTCATGGTCTGCAGCTGGCTCGACCTGCCGACGGCGGTGGTCGCGCTGCTCCGCCTGCACCTGGGCGGCGGCTGGGCGCGGGTCATCCGCTCCGTCGCCTCCGGCCTCGTGCCGGCTCGCTGACCTCCTCCCGCCGGGCCGGCTGCGTCCCGCCGGCCCGGCGACGTCCTCGCCTACGAACCCGACGGGCGCTCGGGCGGCTCGAACGCGTCCGCGGGCGCATGCACCGTGCGGTCGAAGCGCGGCGCGCCGGGTCGGGACGCCAGCCGCAGCCACGCGAGTGGCAGCACGACCGACCAGCCCCCGCCGAACGCGATCGCGGCCGCGACCCGGGCGACGCGGACGCGCCGGGGGCCGCCGACTTCCCGGCCGATCGCCTCCCAGGCGAGGACCGCGGCGCCGGCCCCGTAGCCGGCGGCCAGCGCGCCGAGCACCCGGCGGGCACGACCCCGGGCCGACTGAAGGCGACCGCCGCCGCGGCCCGTCGCCTGCACGGCGATCCCGAGCACGAACCACGGGACCAGGGCGTGGGCGGCGTAGAGGCCGAGGTCGAGGCGACGCCGGGCGGGCGCACGCCGGTCGAGGACCGCGGGCCACGCGACCCCGAGGTCGCGCCGGATCGAGCCCTCGGCCCAGCGCAGCCGCTGGACGAGCAGCGAACGGACGTCGAGCACCGGCTGCTCCCACACCTCGAGGCCCGCGGGGCGGGCAACGCCGCGCCCGGCCCGCGCGAACCAGCGCGTCGACAGCTCGAGGTCCTCGCACAGCGCGTCGCACGGCCAGCCGCCGAGCAGCTCGAGCGCCACGAGCCGGAGCAGCATCCCGTCGCCTCGGAGCTCGGTCGCGCCGCCGAGCGCGAGCCGGCCGCGCTGGATGACGTCGTCGATGGCCAGCTCGTCGTCCTGGAGCCGGGCGAGGACGCGGGTCAGAGCCGGTCGCAGGACGCCGGGCGGCAGGGACCCAGGCGCGGGCGTCAGCACCGCGGCGAGCGCCGGGGCGAGCGCCCGACGGCGTGCCTGGGCGACCGGGGCGCCGCTGACCGCGACCTCCCGGCACCGCTCGAGGAAGTCGGGGCGCACGCGCGCATCCGCGTCGAGGACGACAAGGACCGCGTCCGGATGGGTCAGAAGGCCGGCGAGCGCCAGGGCGCGGCC
>Ga0097691_1003009_pt1 | contig 10677 bp, 11 predicted proteins | sample NGESurdeep072012_8_FD_72858 | JGI IMG/M metagenome (GOLD analysis project Ga0097691, IMG submission 72858) | Arctic peat soil microbial communities from Barrow, Alaska - NGEE Surface sample 210-1 deep-072012 | ecosystem: Environmental > Terrestrial > Soil > Wetlands > Peat ...
GAGGCGGGGGGACATCGGCCGTCACCGCAGGACACGGGGGGGCGGGCGCGAGTTACGGCGGCGGCGGCGGGGGCGGGGGGGCTTCGGCTGCAACGCCAGGTGCTGGCGGCGCGGGGGGTGATGGCCTCATTTACATCACCTACACGCCAGCTCCCTTCCCCTTGGGGCGCACGGCGGATGCGGTCCCGACACCACGGGGACCGCCATCTAACAGCGGCTATCTAGGCCATACGCAAGCGCCAAGCTACGCGCTCAATCCGCCTCCGCCGTTCAATATCTCCGGGCGATCCGATCCTGTCCCGCGCGGCATTCGAGGCAACAACGAGGGTTTCGGACACTCGACACCGCTCGTCATTCGGGAATTGCCTGGAGAATTGCCGTTCTTCGGTCTCATGTCGCCGCTTCCCATCAGGCCAGTTCCGGCCTTGAAAGTGAGTGGTGACGCTGGCACTCCCCTTCCGCTCCTGATTGCTGCTATAGTTCCGACAATCCCGACGCTTCGCCAACTATGGGCTTTTGGCTGATGGCCTTCGTAAACACCGATGTGGTCCTGACCAACGCAGCCCAGACGGTGATGGGAGCGGGGACCAATGGCGTCCTGATCTTCAAGGCCAGCGTGACCAACACCGACGCGTCAGCCCGCTCCGTCACGTTCTACCGCGTCCCCATGGGAGGCTCGCCAAGCCTCTCCAATGTGGTCATTGACGGAGAGACGATAGCGGCCGGAGGCACGATAGTCTTGCCCCTCTCCGGTCAATCCCTCGTCAACGGACAGACCCTCCAAGGGCTCGCCAGCGTGACGAGCGTAGTCAATGTGGCTGTGAGCGGGCTTGCCGCATGAGGACGCTGGACGCCGCCGCCATCAACGCCATCATCGCCCATCCCGAGGTGCGTCCTTGGGTTGGAATGGCCGATCCCTTGGCGGAAATTGATCTCACGGCTCAAGTCCAGAACATCAACAATTTCGCCTTCCTGACCCCTCAAAAAGACGGGGCATATTTGCTCGTCAAGCTCCAGGCGGGCCTCTACGCAGCGCACTCCATGGCGGTTCCAGAGGCGCGCGGTAAGCCGATGTTGCGCCTCATGCGGAGCGGCTTCCGAACACTTTTCACGGAAAGCGATTGTGTGGAGGTGGTGACTCAACTCCCGGACACAAACGACGCAGCGCGGGCTTGGGCGCACCTTGCAGGATTTCGGCTCACCTACCGCCGCGAGGCTTGTTTTCCGCTTCTAGGGGAGATGGTGGGCGTCCAGTTCGCCTCCCTAGACTATCAGACGTGGGCCATAAACGACCATGAAAACGCGCGCATCGGGGCTGAATTTCACGAGCAAATCCACGGTCACGGCCTCGCCAATCACCCGGAGGACAAGGTTCACGACGCGCTTGTCGGGGCGACGATAGCGGGCGTCCAGAAGGGCAACACCGTCAAGGCCATCGGACTCTTCAACCGGTGGGCCTCCTTGGCAGGCTACCAACAAGCCAACATTCTCAGCCTCAACCCGCCCCTCATTGACACGGGCGACGCGGTTCTAGGGCTGTTGAACGGGGCCGTGGATGTGCTACTAACGAAAGCTAAGGCGCGAAGTGCCTCCTTGTCCTAAAAGGAACACTTCATGCCAGCGAAGTTCGGTTCACTCATAGGGGGCGCGGGCTCTCTGGTCGGCGGCATCCTCGGTTCCGGTGCGGCCAACCAAGCGGGGGCAGGCGTCACGGCAGCGGCTCAACAGGGTAACGCTGGCCTTCAGAATATCGAGAATCAATCCACCGCCAACCTTCAGCCGTTCATCGACACTGGCCAACACGCCAACAGCGCCCTCGCTGGCCTCTTGGGAATAGGCGGTGATCCGGCGGCTTCATCGGCGGCCTTCAACAACTATCTCGGCTCCACAAATTACCAGTTCCAGCTCAATCAAGGGCTCAACGCTACCAAGACGGCAGGGGCCGCCTCCTTCAATTCCGGCGCTACAGCCAAGGCTCTGAACAACTACGCTCAGGGACAGGCGGGGAGCGCGCTTCAAGGCTATGAGGGCCAACTCAGCGGATTGAGCGGGCAGGGCATTGGAGCGGCCGGAACCCTTGGAGGGCTCGGCAATCAGAATGCCGGGATGCAGGCGACCAATCTACTCGACGCCGCCGGCTACGCTGGAAACGCGGACATCTACGGCGCGAGCGCATGGACCAACGCGGCGAAAGGTTTGGCAAGCGGCTTGTCGTCCTTCGGCGGTGGAAGCGGTGGAAGCGCCCTTTCTGGTCTCTTTGGTGGCGGCGGCGGTTCAAGCGGTGGCGCTGGAGCTGGAACGTCTTACAACCCCTTCTCTGGGGGATACTAGACCATGGAAGCCTTCAACGGCGCTGGCGACCAGCAACCATATCCCGACTTCATGGGCGCTATCACCCAAGGCGCGCAACAAGGTCAGACGCTCCGGGGCATTTCGGCGCTTCAAAACATCGACATTAACGATCCCGCAAGCCTGAACAAGGGCATCGCCGCTGGCGTCCGTGCCGGGATGATGGATCAAATGAGCGCCCTCATGGGCCTTCAGATCAACCGGAGCCTCTACAGCGGCCTTCCAGGCTTTCTATCGCAGGCTACTGCTTCACAAAGCCCCGTTACAACGGCCGGGGGAGTGTCGCCGCAGGGGGGGGCTCCAGCGCCCAACGCGCCTCAAGGCGGTGTCATCCAGCCCGCGCCCGGCGGGGGGTCTCCAGACGCTTCCCAAGCCCCCGATCAGTTGTCGGCTCTTCACGCCCAAGTGGCTCAGGACGCCCGTGCCTACGCGGCTGCGTCCCCGACTGACCAAGCGACCATGAAGCCACAGCTTGAGGCCAAATACAGCAAACTCGGCATTCCCCAACAGGCCATCGACTCGGCCTTGCAGACGGTCTCCACCCCAGAGGGGGCGGGCCAATTTGCCGACATGCACGACGCCCACGCTCAGGGATATGCGACGGGCCAAGCCGATCCGGCGGCCATCCAAAGCAGCCTGCCTGCTGGGATGCAGCCTCCACCCCAGGGCGACGCTCAGGCGTCCTACGCTTGGGCCAAAAACTACCTCTCGCATCCTGAATGGTCCACCTATGAGGCCATGCTGAAAAGCAGGATGAACCTTGATCTTGGCCTTACCGCTCGGGCTCAAGCCATCATGGGGCCGGAGTTTGGAGCTGAAGCCACGGCTCGGAACGCGGCCAATATCTCAGGTGAGACGGCGCGAGGATCGGCTCCATACGGCCTCGATACCGTCACGCTTCCGGACGGGTCGACCGCTCAGGTTCCCCATAATCTCGCCCTGACGCTCGGCAAAGCCGGAGCGCTTCACGGGCTGACGCCGCAAGCCGAAGCCGAACAGAAATCCGCTGGTGCAGCATCCGGCAGCGCGCCTTATGACATGGTGACGATGACCGGGCCGAATGGAGAAACGGTCCAGATGAGCCGCGCTCAGATGGCGGCCATGGCTAAGAATGGTGGCCTTCCGACCGGTCCCGGTATCGCCTCGAAAACCGACATGGCGGGACAGGCCCAGAACCTCAACACCGAAGCGGACGCGGCCAAGCAGCGGCTCACTCAGGTTCCGCAGAATCTCGCCAAGGGACAGGCGCTCTTGGGGCTCGCCAACACCATAGGGACCGGCAAATACACCGGCGCTCTTTCGACGGCTGCCCAATATCTGCCAGCCACGCACTCGTTGAAGGACTACGCGACCAGTTCCAGCCTTTTGACGCAAGACCTGAAGGGGACTTTCCAACAGGCTCTCAATGGCCTGTCGGTTCCTCGCGTGGCCGTGGAAGCTCGCTCAATCCTTGGCGGCATTCCCACAAGCAGCAGCCCACAGGATCAAGTCAAGGTCTACGCCGCCGGACTCCTAGCCTCCACGCAATATGCCGCCGCTCACGATCAGTTCCTCCAGAATTGGGCCGCCGACACGTCAAAACCCCGATCGCTCGCTCAAGCCGACGCCGCGTGGCAGGCCGGGCCTGGGAAGGCATCGCTCTTTGCAATGCCAGCGTGGCAGGGAATTATGGTCGGGGGCAAGCCGGCCATATCCGCGCCAAGGACGGCCAAGAACGGGGCGTCATACGTCCAGGTTCTCCCCGGTCTCCTGAAGGACCCCCCCATCGTCCGGGCTCAATGACGTGGATGCGTTCGATCCCGCATCGGCCATAGCGGCGGAGGCCAACGCGCAAGGCGTCGATCCCGCGCTGGCCAATGCTATCGCTATGCAAGGCGAAGGGAACGGCCACTATCTTTCCGCTGGCGCGAGGAGTCCAGCCGGCGCTATCGGCCCCATGCAGCTTATGCCATCCACGGCGGCCGGCCTCGGTGTCGATCCGACTGACCCGGCGCAAAACGTCCACGGCGGCGTCAAATACCTGAAGCAGCTCTCCGATCAGTTCGGAGGCGATCCGACCAAGATTGCCGCCGCCTACAATGCAGGCCCACAAGCCGTTGTGACGCACGGAGGCGTTCCACCCTACAAAGAGACGCAAGGCTACGTCCAGCGCGTCACGGGGGCCTTGGAGCCGTCGCAGGCTGATCTGAAGGCGTTGTTCTCGCTTCCCGAAGGCTCGCGGCAGGTCACGCCCGCGCCCGGAGGTGGTGTCAGCGATCCGGCGACTGGAGAGACGTATATACCCGCTGGCGACGGTTTGGTTCAAAATGCGGCGGGAGATAAATTCAAATTCGTTCAGCCCGACGCCGAGCCGTCGCAGGCTGACCTAAAAGCCCTCTTCACCAAGGACCAACCAAACGCCCCGACGCAGGGTGAGGAAAAGCCCACGACCATCGCTGGCGTCGCAGCCCAAGGCGCGCAAGGATTGGCCGAGATGGGAGCGGGTATGGGCCAATCCCTTGGGTTTGGTAGGGGCATTCCCTTCATCAACGATGCCACCGACAACATCGCCGGGCTTTTGAAAAGCGCGCTCGGCAATGGCGTTGCACCACCGACGACCGCCGATTTCATGAAGCCGCTTCAGGATGTGACCGGGACGCCTAACGCGGTTTCTCCCGGTTCTGTCCTTGGGCAACCGCAGATCGCTGGCGAGCCTGGAAACTTTGCCGAGCGCGCTGCTAGAATCGGGACGCCATACGTTGCAGGTGCCCTTTTCCCCGGCGGCCTCGGAACCCGCGTTGCAAATTCCGTTCTTCCCGCGTTGGGTGCTGTGGGAGCCTCAGAGGCCGCCAGAGGCATGAACGCGACTCCCGGCGAGCAACAGACCGCCAGCATGATCGGAGGCGGTCTAGGGGGTCTCGCGGGCTTTGGCATAGCCAATCCAAAGGGGGCCTTGGGAGGACTGACGGCATTGACCGAACCGTTTGCCGCCAAATTCTCCGCCAAAGCCGCTGAAGGTCAAGCGGGGCGTGTCTTGGCTGGCGCTGCCACTGACCTCCCGGCGGCTAGGGGTGCTCTCTCAGGCTATGAACCCATCCTGCCGGGCTCTCCAGCCACGCTTGGAGATATCACGGGCGACACCGGCCTTTTGAGCCTGGCCCGCACGGTCGCCCAAAAGAACGAAGCGGCTTACATTGACCTTCAGTCTCGCCAGTCTGGCGCTCGCAATCAAGCCCTCGCGTCCGTTCAATCCGGCGCAGACCCCATGGCGGTTAGAACCCACATCGCCAGCACAATCGAGGGCCTTGACGCTGCGACCGATAAGCAGGTTCAAGCCGTCCAACAAGCCGCTCAGGCCAAAGCTCAGGCCATCGGTGGAACGGGAACCCCAGAAGGCTACGGAGCGGACGTAAGACAGGCCACGCAAGCGGCGTTGGATGCCTCTGACGTGCGGGAGTCGGCCCTGTGGAAAGCCATCGACCCTGACGGGAAAGTGACCGTTGGCGTTGCCCCGCCCCGCGTGGCGGCGCGCAACATTGCTGGCGACCTGACGGCTGATAGTCTTCCAATGTCGTCGGATGAAAAGGCCATATTTGACCGCGTGTCGGCTTGGCCCGACTCGCTCCCCCTCAAGAACGTGGTGGAGATGCGAAAGCAGATCAACGCTGTGGCGTCACAAGCCAAGGCGACCGGCAACGATGTGACTTACGGAAGGCTGTCGGCTCTCCGAAGCGCCATCGTGGACAACCTTTCAAACGCCGCTTCCGCCCAACCCGGCGCGGCGGCTCGCATGGAGGCGTGGGATGCAGGAACCGGCGATGTCGGTAGCGGAAGCAATCAACAGGTGGCCACAGCCGGAGCGCCTTCACAAGCTGGCGCTGGCGGAACAGCACTTTCGGCAAGTGGCGGACCTGGAGGTGCTTCGGGAGATCAAGGCATATCGCCTGACCTTACCCCGATCAAACTCAACGGAAAGGTCGTAGGCTACACAACGCCGAGCGGTGAGAATTTGAGCGCCGCGCAAGCCACGTCCTACGAGCCGCCGGCCGCTGTGACCTCCTCACCGGCACCTCCAAACTTCGACGCTGACACGCAAGGCCGCATCAACGCCGCCAATGCCGCGACTGCCGAGCAAAAGCAGACCTACGGTGCAAAGCCCGTCTCTCCGGTTCTGGCCACCAACGGCTTCAAGGGCCAATACACGATGCCTGATGGGCGCGTGGCCTCGCAATTCTTCCATCCCGGCCCGACCGGCTTTAGCGACATGCAGGCAATCGCCAAGGCTAGCCCAGAGGCGCTTCCAATCGTCCAAGACTACGCCGCCTCAGACCTTCGCTCCAAGGCCATGAACGCGGACGGCACCATTGATCCAGCCAAATTCTCCCGCTGGCAAGCCGCTAACGCTGATTCGCTCCGCGCTCTTCCCGACGCCTTGAAGGCCAAGTTTGCGGATGCAGCGACCGCCAGTCAGACGCTAGCCGACGCTCAAGTTGCCAAGGTCGCCGCTGTGAAAGCCGCTCAGACTGGAGCCATCGGCAAAATCCTTGGCGCTCCCGACGCCGAGACCGTGACCAAATATGTCGGTAGCATCCTTCGCGGAGCCAATTCGACGGGCGACATGCAGGCGCTAGCGGACGCCACGGCCAAAAATCCTCAAGCCCGTGCTGGCCTTCAGCAAGCCATCGTCGATCACATCACCAACAATTTCATCAGCAACACCGAAGCGGGAGCGTCTGGCGTCAACAAAGTTTCCGCCAACGCCTACCAGATGTTCATCAAAACGGCTCAACCCGCGCTAGCCAAAGTGCTCGATCCGAAGCAACTGGACACTCTCAACCGCATAGGCGCGGACATCACCCAAGGCCAGCGCACCTTGCAGGCCACCAAACTGCCGGGCGGTTCGGACACCTATCAGAATCTAATCAAAGGCGGTCTTCCCGGCGCTGGTGGGCCTGCCAGGCGCATGATTGACGGTTTGGCGGCCATCATAGGCTCTCACCTTGAGCCTGGCCTTGGGGGCCTCGCTACAGGCTTGGCGAGCGGTGCGGCGGCAGACTGGATTCAGGCCCTCCGCGCCCAAGGCATTACCAAGGTCGCCGATTTGGTGACGGAGGGTGTTCTTAACCCCACCACGACTGGCGCTCGCTTGCTGGCCACCGTCAAAGGCCCCATCACCCCTCAATCCTCGCAAGGCCAAGCCCTGCTTCGCGCACTCGCCGGCCCCGCCGCTGTAGCCCTCGCAAACCAACACACCAAAGCCGCACCCACGCTCAGAGACGCCGTGGAAAGCCGGACTTTGCGTGGTATAACACCGCCTCAGCCATCGCAGGCTAGCGCGCTCCAAGGAGTCCAATAATGGCCGGTGGAAGGCTTGTCCTACCCGCGACGGACCCCGTTCTAACGAGCGGAAATCTGCTGAACGTCGGCGCGACTCTGACGGTTTTCCTTACCGGGACTAACACCCTGGCGAGTATCTATGGCGACCTCCTGCTAACATCGCCTCTCGAAAATCCGCAGACCTCCAACTCGGCGGGGCGCTTCTACGAGCAGGCAACCCAAATCTGCGCGGACGCGAGCGCGGCCTATGACGTGAACTTGGTCCTCACCGATGGGGAAACGTTCTTCTATTCCAACCTCTATGTGATCGGCGCTCCGGTCAACACGTCGGGCTTTCTCCAAAACCCCAATGTGGCGCTCACGGGCGTTCCAACGGCCCCGACCCCAGCGGCCAATGATTCGTCCTCTTCCATCGCCACGACCGCTTTTGTCGCAGCGGCGCTTGGGCTTCTCAACGTCTTTCCTGTCGGGATGTACGGTTATTTCGCCATGACTTCGCTTCCCGCCGGATGGCTTCTTTGCAACGGGAGCGCGGTATCCCGAGCGACTTACGCAGCCCTCTTTGGTGCAATAGGCACCACCTACGGAATCGGCGACGGGACCACGACATTCAACCTTCCAAACTTCCAAGGCTATTTCCCGCGCGGGCAGAACACGACCGGAACCGGCCCTGACCCCTCTCGCGCGCTAGGCAATATCCAGACGGACGCCTTCCAGGGGCACTATCATGCCCCGCTTGCTCCCGCGACGGCCGATTATGGTCGCTCGGCCTCTGGAACCACGGGCATCCCATCGGGGGCTGGCGCGGCAGAACCGGCCACCACCGGATCGCCCGTGACCGATACCGTCAATGGAACGCCTCGCACGGCGACGGAAACACGGCCTAGCAATCTCGCGGTCGTAATTGCGATTAAGACCTGATCTCGGCGCGTTAACCATGGCCGCAACACGCGAAGGTGAAATCTTCTCCGCCGTCTCGCCAAGCGAGGTGATCGAGCAATCCCACATGATGGTCCTTCGCCGCCTCAGCGACGATATGACCTCTGTCCTGAAGGATGTTCGTGAGGTCCGCGACAAGGTGATCAACATCGAAGCCCAGAACATGATGGGCAAGGTGGGCGCTTTGGAAGTCGACATGAAAGGCGCGGTCGCCAGGATCAACGATCTGGAATCAGAGCGGGACAAGCGAACCGGGGTGCAGGATTTCGTCGGCTGGCTTATGAAGAACACGCCGTGGCTCATCGCCCTTGGAGCCGCCGCGTCAGCTTTTCTCCTCAAGGGGCATGTGTAGGAGATTATCATGGCCGTCACACGATCAGACGCGGAAACCCTCGGGCAGGCCGTAGCGGACGCCCTTGCGGCGCACGAGGCAATCTACACGCCAACCAACACGCCCCCGACGCTGACCACACTTCATAACAAGCTCGCTGCGATGCTCGCCCAAGCTCCGAATCAATGGAGTGGCTATTCGATCCAATGGGGCGGATCGCCCAAGCCGTAGATGGTGATGCTCCTTGCCTACGGACTGGCGATGCTGGCGGTCCTCATGCTGGCATGGGGATCACGGGACGGTTACGCCCTCAAGCTGGCATGGATTCTCGCTCTGAATTACGCTGGGACAAACATCTCGATAGCCTATCTGGGGTTCGCCCGCGCTCCCATGGTCCTTACGATCCTGAACGCCATCGCGGCCATCCTCATCGCAGCGGTGGCCATTAGCGGCGGCGGACCCCTCGCGGTGATCGTCTTCACCATGTTCCTGTGTGAGGCGGCTGTCCATGTCGCCTTTTTTGCCGAACACGCTCAAGGAGATTTTACCTACTATCTCACCCTGAACGTCATTTTCATCGCTGAGCTTCTGACTGTAGGGGGTGCAAGTGGACGCTATCTCTTGGATAGTTGGGTGCATCGGGGCCATGATCGCCTTCTTGCTCGTCAGCGCGTCGGCCGTCACGATATGGGAAAAGCTGGGTAGGCGCGGGCGGCCAAGAAAACCATGAGCGTCCTTCTCCTCAAAATAATCAGCGCCTTTGCCGCCATCCTGTTCCTGATGGCGATGGCTGTCGCGGCCGGAGTGCCCCAAGGCGAAGTCAACTATGTTGGGATCGCCGCTGTCATCGGTGCGATAGCAACCTTCGTGGCTGTCATTACTACAACGGTTATGCAGGCGGTCGGTCTCATGAACGCCAGTGCGGACAGGCGAGAGGCGCGACTCGCCCGCGCTGCGGCCGCTGCGGCGGCGGTAGCAGCATCCGCACATCTGGGCGAAGTTAAAGAGTTGGTTGATGGCGTGTCGCACAAACTGGCCGAAGCCAATAAGAGGGCAGACTTGGCGGAGGGTGAGGCGGTGGGAGTTGCGAAGGAGCAAGCCCGCGTGGAGACACCGAAGCCGTGAACCTTTCGCCCATTCCCGCGTTATCACGCTAACCGGAGAACCGTCATGGTCCTTGATGCTGTCACCTTCATCCTTTTCGTGCTGCTCCTCTATTTCGGGGGCGGTCTCATGCTGGTCACGCCCAGGCCGGTCGGCTGGCAATACAACGGCATTCTCGGCCTCGTGACCCTCATCGCCTTCCTCGCGCATTTATTTGGAAAATTTGCATGAACATCAGCTACGTCCTCGGGATAGTGCTGGTGGTGGTCTTGATCCTCTTCCTCGTTGGCCGCCTTTAACCCGTCTCGAAATAGGCGTAAGGGTTGGGCATGGATATCAACGTCAAGGCCGACATTCACCTCCATTTCCACCTCGACGGGCCAGCGTCGAGAGGGGAGCAAATCGTCCTGGCTTCACTCTCAGGGTTTAGAAACAAAATGTCCAAAATCAACGACGCCATCGCGGCTCTAAAGTCCACAGTCGCAGCCGATACCGATATCGAAAGTTCCGCCCGCAAGCTCATCCAAGGTATTCCCGACATCGTGGCCGCCGCCCTCGCTTCCGCCGGGACCGACGCCTCCAGCGCCACGACTGCCGTCAATGATGTGATCGCCGCCATCAATGCCAGCGACAGCGCC
>Ga0097691_1003010_pt1 | contig 10676 bp, 8 predicted proteins | sample NGESurdeep072012_8_FD_72858 | JGI IMG/M metagenome (GOLD analysis project Ga0097691, IMG submission 72858) | Arctic peat soil microbial communities from Barrow, Alaska - NGEE Surface sample 210-1 deep-072012 | ecosystem: Environmental > Terrestrial > Soil > Wetlands > Peat ...
CGTTGCGCCGGATTTGAAGACCTTCGAGGCCTTCGTCGAGAAGCTCACCGCCGCGCCCAATGTGCGCAACGTGAAGACTTCGCTCACGCTGCGCAATTCCAAGGACGCCGCCATGGTGCCGATGGAGCAGGACGGCTGAGCGGCGCTCAACGCAATCCGGCCGGATTGAAGCGAATTACGCGACCGCGGCCGCCGCGCGGCTGAACCGTGCGCCGAGCGCGAGCGAGGGATTGTCCCGGAATTTGATGATTTGCTTGGCGATCGTCGGGGTCAGCCGCGCGAAGGTTTCGAGGCACTGCTCAAGCTCGCCGGGTGAAATGCCGCGTCCGCCCGCGCGCATCCGCAGGATGGCTTTTGCGGTATCGCGCGACATTCCGAGCGCCTTGGCCATGATCAGCACGGCGTCCGGCAGGTCCTGCGTCATCGCCTGATCGACCGTTTCGATGGGGAGTTCGCACAGCGCCGCCATGGCCGCTGTCGTCTCCTCGAATTGATTGGCCCTTGCGAAGGCCGCCACTTCATTTTCGCCGAGGCGGCCGGCCGCCCGCAGCGCGGCGATATGGCCGCGCGCCGCGGCATAGTCGCGCGCTCCCGCGCTGGCCTGGTCCAGGACCGTGGCCGCGGCCTCGGACACGGCTTCCTCGATCATCGGCGCCATCGACGGGTTTGCCGCCTCGAGCTTTTGCCGGACCGCGTGCGAGGCCCTGACCAGAAGCCGCAATAAATGAGGGCGCGGAATATCGCGTCGCAAGCCGACGCATGCGGCAAGCTCATCGTCACCTTCCGACCGCGTCGTCAGCTTCGCGTAGCCGCGGTCGGAAAATTGCGCGCCCGGATTGCCGGCGGTGCTCAGCACCACGGACTTGTCGCCGCGTTCGACCAGGACATCGGTGAGGGCTTCATCGAGCGAGCTGCGCCGCGAGATGGCGAGCAAATGTTGCTGACTTTTGGTTCGCGCGGTTGCCAGCAGCGTGTCACTGTCCAGCCGATGGGATTGTTCGAGCACCGGTCCGGCCACATCGATCGCATCGTCGGAAGCCAAGAAACGGCTGATCTTTAATGGCGCGCGCGGCTCTTTGGCCAAGCGCTTGGCCAGGCCGGCGCGCGCCGACAGCTCGATGGTCGCCGCGACCCGCATCAGGACATCGTCGAATAGCTCGATCTGTTCGTCGGAGTATCCGGCCGATGCGACCACGAAAAGTTTGGTGATGCGATGGAGGATCTTGGCGCGCTGGTCGACGGTGCCGTGGGCGACCGCGTCGTTTAATTCGGCAATCAATGCGGCGGAGTCCATGCAATCTGTCGAAATCTTGCTGGCATAAGAATGAGTGAATGCGTCTACACGAGATAAATAGGCGCTCGGTTACAGCGATCCGGCGCAGTCGGTCGATGCTGAAACGGGTTCGTTAATTAAGCCGGATAGCTTCTGCCGGGAGTTTTCGCGATCCTGCGAAGGCTTTGACGCAGCAAAGAACCATGCAATCATCGCTTTAAAATCAAGAAATAATTCAGTTGCGGACCGGACTTACGACGGAGAGGGATATGGCAGGGATGGGACGGAATTTACTCGTCATCGCGAGCTGTCTCGTATGCGTTTCGGCCGCCGCGCAGCAGGGCGGCGTATCGGCGACCGCCCAGTCCGGCGTCAAGACGCAAATTGCAACGCATGATCGCTTCGACAAGCAATGCCGGCCGGGCCAAGTCGAAATAAGCGTGCTCGCGCCCCCCGCCAACGGCACGGTGAGCACTGAGCCGAAAGACATCGTTATTAGGGCGCAAAACCGATATGGCGACACGCAGCCGTCGCAATGCGTAGGCAAGACGGTGACGGGGGTCGCGATATTTTACCAATCGAAGCCGGGATTCGTCGGCACCGACAGCTTTCGCTATCGGCGCTCCAACCCCGGCGACGCCAATGATCGCTTCAATATGGAAATCTTATTCAATGTCACGGTGAAATAAGCCCGCTCGGCATCCGTTGCCGGGCAAATCACTTCCACTCGATCTTTTTCACTTCATAGGCCTTGGCGCCGCCGGGGGCTACGACCTCGACGGTCGCGCCCTTGGCCTTGCCGATCAGCGCGCGCGCCAGCGGCGAGGTGATGGAAATCCGGCCGGCCTTGGCGTTGGCTTCCGGTTCGCCGACGATCTGCCACACCTTCTTCTCGTCGGTGTCCTCGTCGACCAGCGTCACCGTGGCGCCGAACGTAATGGTGTCGCCCGACAGCTTCGACACGTCGATGATGTCGGCGCGCGCCAGCTTGTCCTCGAGCTCGGCGATGCGGCCCTCGTTGAGCGACTGCTGCTCCTTGGCGGCGTGATATTCGGCATTCTCCGACAGGTCGCCGTGCGTGCGCGCCTCGGTGATCTGCTGGATGATGCGCGGCCGCTCGACCGACTGGCAATGCTTGAGCTCAGCCTCGAGCGTCGAATAGCCGGCCGCCGTCATTGGAATTTTGTCCATCGTCTCATCTCCTCCTGGCGGGCGCCCGAACTGTCGTACGCGTTAGCGCCGCCAAGCCCCTTCCACCTTCAAAAATCCCGTTCCATCGACTCGCAATACGACTCCGGCCACGGATTTCCGCGCGCCGGAGTCCTGTGACGAGGGCCGGTCAAAAAAACCTCGACCGCGGCCAGTTTCACCTGCGCCGCGACCGTGGAATTCCCGGCCAAACTCGCGCCGTCGCTCGCCTTGCAGAGCCTAAGGGAACCGCCCTCAGGCCCGATCGCTGAAGTAGCTCTGCAGCGCACGCACCTCGAGGTCGCCCCCAAGATAGGCTTTTATGCCTTGCGCCGCGGCGACGGCACCCGAAAGAGTGGTGTAGTACGGCACTTTATGCAAGAGGGCGGCATGGCGCATGGAGCGGCTGTCGGCCAGCGCCGCGGTCCCCTCGGTGGTGTTGAAAACCAGCTGAACCCTGCCGTTTTTGATGGCGTCCACGATATGGGGCCGGCCTTCCAGCACCTTGAAGACCTTGGCCGCCTCCACCCCATGTTCGGCGAGGTAGCGCTGGGTTCCCGAGGTGGCGATGGTCTTGAAGCCGAGCGAGGCCAACAGCCGCACCGCGTCCAGGATGCGCGGCTTGTCGGTGTCCTTGACCGAGACGAACACCGTGCCCGAGCGCGGCAGGTCGGCGCCGCCGCCGATCTGGCTTTTGGCGAAGGCGATCTCGAATGAGGCATCGATCCCCATCACCTCGCCGGTGGATTTCATCTCCGGCCCCAGCACGGTATCGACGCCGGGGAAGCGCGCGAACGGGAACACCGCTTCCTTGACCGCGCGGTGCTTATAATGCATCGGCGCCAGATTGAAGCTGGCCAGGCTCTCGCCCGCCATGATGCGGGCGGCGATCTTGGCCACCGGCAGCCCGATCACCTTGGCCACGAACGGCACCGTGCGCGAGGCGCGCGGATTGACCTCCAGCACGTAGATGTCGCCGTCCTTGATGGCGTATTGCACGTTCATCAGCCCGCCGACATTGAGCGCGAGCGCGAGCGCGCGGGTCTGCCGCCCCAGTTCGGCAATGGTTTTCTCGTCGAGCGAATGCGGCGGCAGCGCGCAGGCTGAATCGCCGGAATGAATGCCGGCTTCCTCGATGTGCTCCATGATGCCGGCGATGAACGTGTCCTTGCCGTCGCACAGGCAATCGACGTCCACTTCCGTTGCGTCCGACAGATAGCGGTCGATCAGCAGCGGGCTCTTTTTGGAGACCACCAGTTCCGACGGGCGGTCGAGATCGCCGGCCAATCGCGCCACATAGCGGTCGAGCTGGGCGCCGTCGCGCACGATCTCCATGGCGCGGCCACCCAGCACGTAGGACGGCCGGATCACCACCGGATAGCCGATCTCCTCGGCGATGGCGCGCGCAGCATTCGGCGAGGTGGCGATGCCGTTCTGCGGCTGGCGCACTTTCAGTCTGTCGAGCAATTTCTTGAAGCGCTCGCGGTCTTCCGCGAGGTCGATCATGTCCGGCGAGGTGCCCAGGATCGGCACCTTGGCTTTTTCCAGATGCTCGGCCAGCTTGAGCGGGGTCTGGCCGCCGAACTGCACGATGACGCCATGCAGCGTGCCGTTGGCGCGCTCGGTGTCGATGATCTCCAGCACGTCTTCCGGCGTGAGCGGCTCGAAATAGAGCCGGTCGGAGGTGTCGTAGTCGGTCGACACCGTCTCCGGATTGCAGTTGATCATGATGGTCTCAAAGCCGACTTCCTTGAGCGCGAAGGCGGCATGGCAGCAGCAATAGTCGAATTCGATGCCCTGGCCGATGCGGTTGGGCCCGCCGCCGAGGATGATGACCTTCTTCTTGTCGGTCGGCGCCGCCTCGTCGGCGACTTTGCCGGCGAACGGGGTCTCGTAGGTCGAGTACATGTAAGCCGTGGGCGAGGCGAATTCGGCGGCACAGGTGTCGATGCGCTTGAACACCGGCCGCACGCCGAGCGCGCGGCGCTTTTCCATCACCGCGTCGGCGCTGTGGCCGGTGAGTTTGCCGAGACGGGTATCGGAAAAACCCTTGGCCTTCAGCCGGCGGAACGCGCCCGCCGTGGAGGGGAGGCCCTTGGCCCTGATCTCGGCCTCCGCCTCCACCAGCGCGCGGATCTCGTTCAGGAACCACGGATCGATGCGGCAGGCATTGTGGATCAGCTCGTCATTGGCGCCGAGCCGCATGGCCTGCGCGATGTTGAGCAGGCGGTCCGGCGTCGGCGTGCCGAGCGCGGCGCGGATGGCGGCCTTGTTGTCGGCGTCATCGATGCCCTTGGCCGGATCGAAGCCCTCGATGGTGATTTCATCGAGCCCGGTGAGGCCGGTCTCCAGCGAGCGCAGCGCCTTCTGCAGGCTCTCCTGGAAGGTGCGGCCGATCGCCATCGCTTCGCCGACCGATTTCATCGAGGTGGTCAGCACCGCCGCGGCGCCGGGAAATTTCTCGAAGGCAAAACGCGGAATCTTGGTGACCACGTAATCGATGGTCGGCTCGAACGAGGCCGGCGTGGCGCCGCCGGTGATGTCGTTGGCGATTTCGTCCAGCGTGTAGCCGACCGCCAGCTTGGCGGCGACCTTGGCGATCGGGAAACCGGTCGCCTTGGAGGCGAGCGCGGAGGAGCGCGACACGCGCGGATTCATCTCGATGATAACCAGCCGCCCGTCCGCCGGGTTGACCGCGAACTGCACGTTCGAGCCGCCGGTCTCCACCCCGATCTCGCGCAGCACCGCGATCGAGGCGTCGCGCATCATTTGGTATTCCTTGTCGGTGAGCGTGAGCGCCGGCGCGATGGTGATCGAATCGCCGGTATGCACGCCCATCGGATCGACGTTTTCGATCGAGCAGATGATGATGCAGTTATCTTTCTTGTCGCGCACCACCTCCATCTCGAATTCCTTCCAGCCCAGCACCGATTCCTCGATCAGCACTTCGCTGGTGGGCGAGGCGTCGATGCCGCCCTCGACGATGTCGATGAACTCGGCCTTGTTGTAGGCGATGCCGCCGCCGGTGCCGCCGAGCGTGAACGAGGGGCGGATGACCGCCGGCAGCCCGATGTCGTCGAGCGCTTCCAGCGCCTGCGCCAGCGTCTTGATCTGGTGCGAGCGCGGCGTCTCCAGCCCGATGCGTTTCATCGCCTCGCGGAACAGCTCGCGGTCCTCGGCCTTGTCGATGGCGTCGGCGGTGGCGCCGATCATCTTGACGTTGAATTTCTCCAGCACGCCCATCTTGCGCAACGACAGTGCGCAATTGAGCGCGGTCTGCCCGCCCATGGTGGGGAGCAGCGCGTCGGGGCGCTCCTTCTCGATGATCTTGGCGACGATCTCCGGCGTGATCGGCTCGATATAGGTGGCGTCGGCGAGATCGGGATCGGTCATGATGGTCGCCGGATTGGAGTTCACCAGGATGACCCGGTAGCCCTCCGCCTTGAGCGCCTTGCAGGCCTGCGTGCCGGAATAGTCGAACTCGCAGGCCTGCCCGATGACGATCGGGCCGGCGCCGATGATGAGGATCGATTTGATGTCGGTTCGTTTGGGCATCGGCTCCCGGAAACTGGACACAAAAAAAGGGCGCGCCTATGCGCGCTCCCCCGGACCGCGCTGAGGCCAAGCCTCGCGCGCGAGCGGTCTTTAGACCAGATTCGACGGGCAGGGAAGGGCGATGGGTGGATTAGTGGTGGACGAAAAAGGCCGCCGAAACGATAGTCATGTTAGGAACGCCCCGCCATGAGTGCCTCCACAAACCTCGTGTTTCCCGGCGAAGCCGGGTCCATGCCGGCCCTTGGCTTCGGCACGTCGCCGATGACCGGTGGGCTGTCGGCCGACACCGTCGCCGCAGCGCTGAAGGCCGGCTATCGCCACATCGACACCGCGCGCAAATACGGCACCGAGCGCGCGGTGGGAGAGGCGATACGAGTCTCGGGGGTGCCGCGTAACGATATCTTCCTCACCACCAAGGTCAGCCACGAAAACTTGCGCGCCGGTGACTTTGCAAAATCAGTGGATGAAAGCCTCGCCGCGCTCGGGGTCGATTACGTCGATCTCCTGCTCATTCATTGGCCCAATCCGGAGATTGCGCTGAGCGAAACCATGCCGGCGCTGGCCAAGGTCAAGCGGCGGGGGCTGGCGCGCCACATCGGCGTCGCCAACTTCAACGTCGCGCTGCTCGAGCAGGCGATCAAGCTCTGTCCCGAACCGCTGGCCGCGTTGCAGGCGGAATATCATCCCTATCTCGACCAGTCGAAGCTCTTGGCTGCGGTGCGCGAGCACAAGCTTGTCTTCATCGCCTATTGTCCGCTCGGGCGCGGACGCCTGTTCGGCGATCCGGTGCTGGCCGAAATTGCCGGGCAGCGCGGGCGCAGCGTCGCGCAGATCGCGCTACGCTGGTTGTTGCAGCAAAACATCGCCGCCATTCCGTTCTCGTCGAAGCCGCAGCGCATCGCCGATAATTTCAATGTGTTCGATTTCACTTTGACCGATGTCGAAATGAAACGAATCGCCGCGCTCAAGCGCAGCGATGGCCGCGTCGCCAATCCGGCCGGGCGCGTCCCCGGCGGTTGGGATTAAACGTTTGCGGCGACGAGGAGGTTAGGCGGGCTTGGCGAGAAACGTCATGCGCCACTGGTTGTGGCCGATATTGCGCGCCGCGCGCTGGGCAGAATAACCGGCGGCTCTAAGCTTTTCCAGCATCGCGGCTGCCTCGTAGTGGGAAAGCCCGACGGTCTTCTTCAGCCGCAGATAATCCGACACGAAAATCCGCAGCAGCCCGCCGACCGCGGCCCAGAAGAAACCGTTGGCGGCCCCACATTTCAGTAGCGACCACGCCGCCGCCGCCGCCGCCAAGCGCGGCGGCACAATGTCGCCGAGCACGAGCAGGCCGTCCGGCTTGATCAGCTTGCGGAACATCGCCAGCAATCGGTCGAGCTCCGGCCCACTCAAATACTGCGCCACCGAATGCAGCACGATCAGATCGAACGAGCCGGCCGGCATTGCCGCCGCCGCATCGGGCGTGAGCACGGAAATCTTAGCGTTCCCGGCATAGCGCGCGCTCAGTGCGGCGCGCACATTGGGCGCCGCCTCCACCATCGTGAGATGTCCGCACGCGGCGGCGATGACATCGGCCGCGGTCGCCTCGCCGCAGCCATAGTCGAGCACGGCGGCGGTCGTCTTCGGCACCAGCGCACGGATGTCGTCGGCGATCTTGCGGTAGTGCACGTCGCGGTGCCGCGCATTCACGTAGATCAGCGAATGCCGCATGTCGTAGAAGCTGATCCAGTCGGACATTGCCTACGCGATCTTGCGCTTGGCCTGCCGCATCATGTCGACGAAGCGGGTGAACAGATAATGGCTGTCGCGCGGCCCAGGCGATGCCTCCGGGTGGTACTGCACCGAGAACACCGGCTTGTCTTTGAGCGCGATGCCGCAATTGGAGCCGTCGAACAGCGACACATGCGTCTGCTCGACATTCTTCGGCAGCGTGTCCTTGTCGACCGCGAAGCCGTGGTTCATCGAAGTGATCTCGACCTTGCCGGTGGTCAGGTCCTTCACCGGATGATTGGCGCCGTGATGGCCCTGATGCATCTTCATGGTTTTGCCGCCGACCGCGATGCCCAGCATCTGATGGCCGAGGCAAATCCCGAACGTCGGCGTGCCGCTGTCAATCAGCTTCTTGATCACCGGCACGGCGTATTGCCCGGTCGCCGCCGGATCGCCCGGCCCGTTCGACAGGAACACGCCGTCGGGTTTGAGCGCCATGATGTCCTCGGCCGAGGTCTTGGCCGGCACCACCGTCACCTTGCAGCCGGAACCGGCGAGCAGGCGCAGGATGTTGCGCTTGATGCCGTAATCGATGGCGACCACGTGGAAATCAGGACTTGTCTGGCGGCCGAAACCTTGCCCCCACACCCACGGCGTCTCGTCCCAGGAAAACCGTTGCCCGCTGGTCACCATCGGCACCAGGTCCATGCCGACCAGGCCGGGCCAGGCCGCGGCTTCTTTCTTCAGTGCGGCGAGATCGAACTTGCCGTCGCTCGCGTGCGCGATCACGGCGTTGGGCATGCCCTTGACGCGGATCAGCGCGGTCAGCGCGCGGGTATCGATGCCGCACAGGCCGATAATGCCGCGCGCCTTGAGCCAGTCGTTGAGGTTGCGGGTGGCGCGGTAGTTCGACGGCGGCGTGATGGCGCTGTGTAAAATGACGCCGCGCGCGCCGGTCGCCGCCGCCATATTGACGGTCTCGATGTCGTCTTCGTTGGTGCCGACATTGCCGATATGCGGGAAAGTGAAGGTGATGATCTGCCCGGCATAGGAGGGGTCGGTCAGGATCTCCTCATAGCCGGTCATGGCGGTATTGAAGCAGACCTCGCCGACCGCGTGGCCTACGGCGCCCAGGCCCTGGCCTTCCAGCACGGTTCCGTCGGCCAGCACCAAAAGCGCCGTCGGCTTGGGCTCATCCCAAGCGCCGGAGGGGGCGGCTTTCGTCTGGGTCATGGCCACTTAGTTGCGTATTGCGGATCGGTTGTTTTCGTACGCCGACCCTGGGCTGCAAAATTTCGTTTCATGTGATTTTATATGGCGATTGTCGTCCTTCGTAAACCATAGCCACATAATTGTTTTGCCTTATTTTCCGATTTTACGTACGGATTGCCGTACGAGAAGGACACTTAGTATGCGCACACGAGACCTAGTTACCGACGCCGACATTGCGAAACTGACGCCGAAACCGGGCGGTGCCGAGCGCACGCTCCGCTCCTTTGGTGTGCCCGGTCTAATGCTCAGAGTAGGCCGGCGCAAGCGTAGTTGGGAATTACGCATCGAGCGAAAGCCTCAAGTCCGCAAGCCTCTGGGCGAGTGGCCCCAGGTCAAGGTTGGTATGGCAACCGATACGGCGCGCCAGATGTGGGAACGCCACCGTGCCGGCCAGCCAGTCGATGGCCCAAACAAAGACGAAATGACCATCGCCTTGGCGTGGCCGCTTTACGAGGCACGCTTGCGCGATGAAAATCGGTCGGAAAAAACGCTGCTGGCATACGGGCATTCTTATCAAAGGCTCAGCGACGGCATCAAAAACCGCCCGCTGCGCGACCTGCTGAATGACCGCACATTGATGGCCGATGAGGTGAAGCGCATCCGCGACAAGCTGCACAACCAAAAGCGCGGCGGGCAAAATGCAGCGGCGCAGTCAGCCGTATTCGTGTCGGCGCTTTTTGGTTTCATGCGCGACCGCGACCCTACGCTCTTGGGCGACCCAGTAAGCGCCTGCCAAACGACCGTGCCGAAGCGTGACGACCTGCCGATACTCGGCATCGATGAAATGGCCGGGTGGTGGCGGGACGTGCAGAAGATCGGCAACCCGGTCGTAAGAGAGGCGTTGCTATTTGGGCTGCTCAGCGGCCTGCGCCGCGCCTCACTTGAAACGCTTGAGTGGAAAAATTTGGACCTGCGGCGCGGCTGCTTACGCGTCACCGTCGCCAAGGGTGGCAGCGAGCGCGCCTTCGACCTGATCCTGAGCAGGCCCATGCTGCGCTGCCTGTGGCGTGCGCGCCACGCCGGCCGCATGCTCTACCCAGAGGCTGCGGCCCGGTGGGTATTCACGGGCGAGGCCGGACACTTGCGCGGCAACCGGTTAACCAAGCTTGGCGTCTACGCGAACCACGCCCTGCGCCGGTCTTACGCGACCGCCGCGACACATGCCGGAGTAGATGAGGCCACGGTCGGCCGGCTACTCAATCATGGCGGCAAGAGCGTGACGGCTGGCTACATTAAAACCTCGCACCTCGGGCGCATGCTGGCCGGGGCGCAGACCGATATTTCGGCCGCTATAGTTGGCAACTTGGGGAATCCACTGGGGATTGCATGATCGTGGGCATAGGCGGGCGCGCTCGGCTGCGCTGGGGTTGAAAGCACTTGGGAAATAGTCTATATAAACAACGTCTCACCGAGATGCATTTTGCATATCGGCGGAGGGCATGAAGCCCCCTGATTTTTAGGGTCCTATTCCCAAAATCGAGATGCCGGTCGTAACGCGCCGTGTAACCGGTGCCCCAAAACCGAACCTCCGTAGCAATGCGGATTTCCAAAACTTAAACGCGCTGCGCGTCGCTTGCGACGTATCTGCGCTTTTGGAGGTTCGGTATGTCAGCGTTATCGTCAGAAATCCAATCTGCAATTGATACTGCCGTTGCGCTTGCTGTCGCACAGC
>Ga0097691_1003011_pt1 | contig 10673 bp, 8 predicted proteins | sample NGESurdeep072012_8_FD_72858 | JGI IMG/M metagenome (GOLD analysis project Ga0097691, IMG submission 72858) | Arctic peat soil microbial communities from Barrow, Alaska - NGEE Surface sample 210-1 deep-072012 | ecosystem: Environmental > Terrestrial > Soil > Wetlands > Peat ...
GATGATGATCCCCCATTGCAGCGAAAATTGCTGCTATGTGTCCGCTAGCCACCATCCGAAGCGGCAGGTCGTCCAACTCTTCCGCAATGGCCATTGCGCGTTCGCCGGCATCACTGGCGGGACCGAGTTCTCCCATCAACCGATAATATTGGCACAGGAACGATGAAGCCTGACCAAGCCTTCGCTTGTCGGCGAGCTGAGTGGCCTGCGCTTGCACCTTCTGGAGGTGATCCAGGCATCTCTCAAGGTGGCCCAAGGGGTGAAGCGAGTTTCGCAGATCAAACCGAATATCGATGGCAAGTTCGATATTCTCTCTTGTTTCGGGTACCTTCTCGAGGATAGCGAGTGCCTGTTCGAACCAGACACGTCCGTTCTCGAGCGCCGAACGCGACAGCGCTTTCTGTCCGGCCTGTCGGAGGTATCGAACAGCTTTCTCCAGCAATTCACCACGAACTGCATGCTGGGCCAGACGCTCAATGTGTTCGCCGAGCCGGTCCCGATACAAAGTCTCTATCGCATTGACGAGTCGCGCGTGTAGCGAGCTCCGCCGCGCCCGTAGCAGCCCATTGTAGGTCACTTCGTGAGTGAGCGCGTGTGTGAATGAGTATTCAACGTCTGGATAAAGCCCGGTCTCGAAGAGAAACTCGGCCGTCTGCAGGTGTTCGAGCGCATGATTAAGTGCTTCTTCTGTAAAATCGGACATTGGTCGAAGCACCGCCAACGGAACCTCCCGGCCCGCGACGGAAGCGATCTGCAGAAGATTTTTATCGTTGGGATGAAGCCGATCGATGCGCGCCGCCAGGATGGCCTGTACCGTAGGTGGAACCTGAATATTTTCAATCGGACGCGTTAGCCGATAATGACCTCGTTCTCCCGACAAGGCTTGCGTTTCCACCAGGGCACGGACCGTTTCCTCGAGAAAAAAAGGATTGCCGCCTCGCCCGATCAGAAGCTGCTTGAGCGGATTGAGTTCGGGATCATCACCAAGGAGCACCTCCAACAGATCGCGGGTGTCATGGGTCGGCAGCGGGCTTAACCGAATCTGACGGTAGTTTGCCCTGCTGCCCCAGACGTGTTCGTATCCGGGACGATAAGTGACCAGTAGCAGCAGGCGAGCCGAGCCCAGAGCGCCTGCCAGGGCGTCGAGCAATGCTTGCGTCTCGTTATCCACCCAGTGAAGATCTTCGAAGATCAGGAGAACGGGTTGCTTGCGAGCTTCCCGCAGCAACAGACCTCTTACAGCATCGAGATCGCGACGTCGGCGCTGAATTGGATCGAGTGTGTGCCAGCTGGCGTCATCTATGGGCATATCGAGCAGGGCCAATATCGCGGGAAGCGTCGGTTCAAGCCCTTCGTCGAGCGCGAGTGTTTTCTCGACCACCTTCCGGCGGATTTCGTGCTGCTCGTCCCGATCCTGGATCGCAAAGTAGCTCTTGAGAAGTGCGACCACGGGCAAGTAGCTCGTCGCTCTGCCGAGCGAGATCGCTGTGGTCTCAAGAACCAGCCAGCCAAGCAGCCGATGCGAGTGGGTGAACTCATGAAGAAGACGCGATTTGCCGACGCCGGCCTCGCCAATAATCGCCACCAATTGGCCCGACTCCGTAGCCACCGGTTGCTGTGCACGGCGGAGCTGATCCAGTTCGGCCTCGCGGCCGACGAACTGGGTTAAACCTCGAATGGTTGCCGCCTGCAAACGGGTGTGCGCGGGGCCCGCTCCAATGACCTCGTAGACCTCCTCGGGCTCGGCAAGTCCCTTTATCGGCTGCGGACCGAGCGAACGCGCCCTTACATATCCTTCCACCAAACGGATGGTCTTCGTTGTCGTCAGAATCGAGCCGGGCCGCGCCATCAGCTCCATGCGAGCAGCCAGATGCGCGGTCTCACCAACGACGGTGTATTCCATACCAACATCTTTGCTGATGGCACAGACGACAATTTCCCCCGAGTTGATCCCAACGCGAATTTTGAGCGGCTGTTCGACACGGTCTGCCAGTTCGGCGGCAGATTCCTGGATCATCAGCGCGGCGTAACAAGCGCGTACGGCATGATCCTCGTGGGCCAGTGGCGCGCCAAAGATCGCCATGATTCCATCACCCAAAAGCCTGTTGACCGTACCCTCATAGTAGTGGACGGCTTCAACCATCTGCTCGAGTACAGGATTGAGGATCGCCTGCGCGCTCTCGGGATCCCGGCCGGATATCAGCTCAAATGAGCCGGTGATGTCCGCGAACAGCACGCTCACCTGCTTTCGCTCGCCCTCGACTTCGGCTCTGGAAGTGAGGATTTTTTCAGCGAGGTGGCGAGGGGTTTGCGGTCTTAGCGCCACAGAGCGCGAAGACAAAAACTTCGGCACACTCTGATCCGTAGGATGACCGCATTCCGAGCAGAACTTGGCCGTCGGTGAAAATTGGCTCCCGCAATTCGCGCAAACAGGTGCCAGAGGCGAAGCGCATTCCTCACAGAACTTCGCTTTCGCGCTGTTTTCGTGCTGGCAATCCGGGCAGATCATTTATGCTTCCAAAAAAATCACGCAAACGAAAGTAGCGTCTAGCATCACTGGCAACAAGCCAGTATTTCGGACATCGCTCAAATGGCGAAAGACCGCTTTGCGCCAGAAGGGGCCGTTCACTTGAGAAGCCGTCACATCCATGTACGTGCGAACGAAGGCCGCAGGTGATCTTGTTGTTACAGTCCTAGTCAAAACCCGGCTTGAGTAGCGCCGCATGGAATTCCACCTCGCGGGATTGAAGGACCGCACCGGATCGCGTTTGCCCGATCGGGGCTTGACGGCCAACCAATCCTGCCCGACAGCATTCAGATAAGAACAAAATCTGGATCGGCCGGGTGGAAACGTCGGAACAACCACATCGCCGCGGCGAGGAAGAAGGCCTGCGGGTCGAGAACCTGACCGTACAGTATGGGGCGCTGGTGGCGCTTCGTGATGTGAGCTGGTCGGTTCGATCAGGAGAAATTCTCGGCATCATCGGGCCGAATGGCGCGGGCAAAAGCAGTTGCTTTGCCGCGGTTACCAACTCGGTCATTCATCCGGACGGACTTTCCTCGACGACAGCGATGTTTCCGAAATCCCTACCTATGATCTGGCGAGCCACGGCCTGCGAAGGACCTTTCAGCACAACTCATTTTTCGGTGAATTGACGGTCCTGCAAAACGCGGTGGCGGCGATTGTCCGTGACTTCTCGGTCAGTCTCCCCGTCTCGCTGTTTTTCCCTTGGCGCGAGGCCGTTTCGCGCCGTGAGGCCACGCAGGCGGCCTCCCAGCTTCTGGAATTCTTCGGGATCACGCCGCAGTATCACGACAAGCTGCCGGGGGATATTCCATATGGCGTGCAGCGGCTGTTGTCCGTCGCGCTGGCATATGGCACAGGCGCGAAGGCATTGCTGCTCGACGAGCCCGCGGCGGGCCTTGGCGGCGGCGATATGAAGCAACTTGCCGATGTGCTTGTGGACCTACGCCGACGCAACGTGGCGCTGGTCGTCGTCGAACATCATATGGACCTGATCATGTCGATCGCCGATCGCATCGTCGTGATCGATCAGGGCGTGATGCTGGCCACGGGGACGCCGGCGGAAATCCAGCGCGATCCGAAAGTGCGCGAAGCCTATCTCGGGCGTGACGAATGACCTGCATTCTCCAATGCGAAAATCTGACGGTACAGTACGAAGGGAACATCGCACTGTCGGCTGTGAATGTCAGCGTATCCGCGGGAAAAATGGTCGGGCTGGTAGGTGCCAATGGCGCCGGCAAATCGACCCTCGTCAACGCGCTCGCGGGCTGGTCGCGGGGCCGGGCCATGGTCACAGGCAAGGTTTTGCTTGAAGGGCAAGGCATCGACGGCCTGGCGGCGCATCAACGGGTGCAGCGTGGGCTCACGCTGGTGCCGGAAGGCAAGAACATTTTCGCCGAACTCACGGTCGATGAAAACCTTGGGCTGGTGCGTCCGCCGCAGGACACGGCTGGTCGTCATATCTTCCGAATTCCCGACGTGTTCGAGTTCTTTCCCCGGCTGGCGGAGCGGCGCCATCACAAGGGGGCCGCGCTGTCGGGCGGCGAGCGGCAAATGGTCGCGGTCGGTCGCGCGTTGCTCGCCGGTCCACGCGTGCTGGTGCTTGACGAGCCTTCGGCAGGTCTTGCGCCGCGCCTGATATCGGACCTGCTGTCCCGCATCAGGCTTCTGGTCGATCGCGGTCTGCCGGTGTTGCTGGTCGAGCAGAACGTCAAGGCGGCGCTCAGGGTGGTCGATCATCTCTGCCTGCTGGAGCGCGGACGGATCGTTGCGGAAGGACCCGCCGATGTGATGGGAGCCGATCCGCGGATCGTGGAAGCCTATCTCGGAACGTTAGCCACGGGCGATCGCTCATGAATATCGCTCAGCAGATCGTCAATGGTCTTGTGCTCGGCTCCGGTTACGCCTGCATCGCGCTTGGTTGGACCATCTTGTTGGGCGTCGCGCGGCTGGTGAACTTCGCGCACGGTCAGCTCTATATGCTCGGCGCATTCGCGACCTGGTATGCAATGACCAGGCTGGGCCTGCCGTATCCACTGGCGATCATCTTTGCGATCGTGGCGCTCGCGGCGCTTGGGGCGCTGATGCAGAGCGCCATGATGGGGCTTGTCATGTCGCAGAACCTGACCAGCCTGATGATCGTGACGCTTGGTCTCGGCTACGTTCTGCAGGGTGGCAGCGCGCTGATCTTCGGCGGCAACCCCCAGACATTGCCGGGAACGCTTTCACGGGCGAAGGTCGACCTGGGATCGCTGTGGTTCACCTGGCAGGACGTTCTGGTGCTGCTGGCAACGCTCGCGCTCTACGGTGCGGTCTGGCTGTTCACGCAACGCACGCGGTTCGGCTCCGTCATACGGGCGGTGGCGGAGGACCCAAAATTATCCGAACTGTTCGGCATTAATGCCAGGGTGGTCTATCTCTGCGTATTTGTGTTTGAATGCTCGGCGGTCGCGCTTGGGGCAGCACTGGTGGCGCCGCGGTCACCGATCCTGACCAGCATGGGCTTCAATGAAGTCATCATGACATTTGTGGTCGTCGTGCTCGGCGGTATTGGCTCGATCGGCGGTGCGTTGGCCGCCGGCCTCGGTCTTGGATTGTTCATTGCGTTCTTTGGCGCATTCATCGCGCAGGCTTACACGACGGCGGCGGCTTTCGCCGTCCTGCTGGCGCTGCTTGTCATTCGCCCGGCGGGATTGGCAACGAAATGACCGTTCTCGATTCCAATTCGTCGCGTTCCATGCCGCTGTTGCGCGCCGCGGCTATCGTTATCCTTGTCGCCCTCGGATTCCTGCTGCCGCAACTGCTGGGTGGAACGCCGGTTGCGTATTCGACGCTGACGACGATCGCGATCTTTGCGGTGATGTGTTACGGCGTCGACATCGTGCTCTCTTATCTCGGTGAAGTCAGCCTGGGGCACACCTTGTTTTGGGCCGTTGGTGGTTATGCCGCCGCCAATCTTTCGGTCAAGTACGGGTTGAATGGCTGGGGCACGGCGGTTGCCACCATCGCGCTCTGTATTGCCGCGGCGGCATTCCTGGGTGCGGTGACGTTGCGAACGCGCGAATTCGTGTTCTCACTCGTGACATATGCTGCGGCGGTCGTGACCTACGAGATCGCGTTCAATTGGGATGCGATCGGCGGCTCCGACGGAATCGTCGGTATTTCCGCATTGAAGCTGCCGTTCGGCTTTGCGACCTATGTCGGAGCCACGCAGGAGGATCTGTGGCCGGTTGCGTTCGCGCTGCTCTTGTTGACCCTTGCCTTCATCGCCCGTTTTCGTCGCTCCAACCTTGGCACCAGGGCGCTGATGGTCCAGATGAACCCCGCGCTCGCCACCAGTCTCGGCATCGACCAGCGCAAGGTCAGGCTGGCGGTGTTCATGATTTCGGCACCGATTACCGGGCTTGCGGGATGGCTCTACGCCTATCAGCGCGCCTATGTCGGCCCGGATATGTTCGAGACCTATTTTCTGGTGATGATGTTGACCGCAGTGGTGCTGGTCGGCCGCCGGATTTTGCTGGGTCCCTTGATCAGCACCGCAATCCTGATCATCCAGCAGAATCTGTTTTCGCTGGGTGGCGACTGGAACAAGATTGTTCTGGGCTCGGTCCTGACGCTTGTTCTGATCTTTTGGCCAGCCGGGCTGGTTGGACTTTTTCGTCGTTTCAGAAAGACTGCGGCTTAAGTGCGCGCAGGTTGCTTCAATAATTCAATAAACAGAGGGAGAAACATCACCATGAACAAGACAATTGCACTGGCCATTGCCCTGACTTTCGGTCTGGCTGCTCCGGCATTCGCACAGCAAGGCCCGATCAAGGTCGGCACCATCTTTCCGTTGAGCGGAGGAGCCGGGCCGGACGGTCAGTCCGTCACCAATTCCGTCAAGCTTGCGATCGAGCAAATCAACGAGGCCGGTGGGTTGCTTGGGCGCAAGATCACGCTCGTCTCGAAGGATGACGAAAGCACGCCCGCCGTCGGCGTCAGCCGCGCCAACGAGATGATCGCGGAGAAGGTCGATGTCGTGATCGAGGGCTGGAATTCTCCAGTCACGCTCGCGATGCAGCCGATATTCGCCCGCGCCGGTATTCTCGATATCACCGCCGTTTCGAAATCCGACCTGATTCTGGCCAGCGAAAGCAATCCGTTGGCTATCCGCATCAACAGCTCGAACGGCTTCGATGCCGCGGTGATCGCCAAATACGTTGTCGAAACGCTGAAGGCGAAGACGGTGTCGTTTCTGACCCAGAACGACGTCTATGGAAACGGCTTCCAGACCGCGGTAGAGGCAGAATTCAAGAAGCTGAATTTCGCCGGCCAGGTGGTGTCGACGGAGAAATTCGCTTTCAAGGACACCGATTTCCGGGTTCAACTCACAAACCTGAAGACGACGAATCCGGATGCCATCATTGTCACTAACTCGTCCAATTCGTCCGGGCTTCCGGCGATGGTCGAGCAATACCGCCAGGCCGATCTGAAATCTCCCTTCGTCGGCGCGGTTGGTATCATGCTGCCCACGGTGTTCAAGGTGGCCGGAGACGCCAATAATGGAGTGGTGTCGGCGGACATCTATTTCTGGAATCTGCCGCCATTCACCAGCATTCCGGAAAACATGTCCTTCGTTGCTGGGTTCAAGAAGGCTTACGGGGTGGAGCCCGACAAGAGCGCAGCATTGGGGGCTGCTGCGCTTCAGGTCTGGGCGCGCGCCGTCGAAGCCACCAAGAGCCTCGATCGCAAGACGGTTGCGGAGGCCATCCGCGGCAAGACCATCAAGGGAACGGTGTTTGGCGATGCGACGTTCCTGCCAAACGGGCAATTGCAGCCGCGTTATGTGCTGTTCAAGGTCGTCGACGGCAAGACGGCGAAGCTCGAGCCGCTGCCGCAGAACTAATTTTTCCGAACAACAGTCCGGCCCAGCGACATCCGCGTTGCGCCGGACAATCCGCATCGTTGTTTCTCGGCAGTCTCGGCGTCTACGAAAACCGCCAAGACGGCGAAGAAGGTGGCAAAACTGGCAATTGACCGCCCTCGCTCCCAGATAATGGATCGGTCAGGAGTTTCGCCATGACATCGCTTTCGATACTCGATCTGGTCCGCGTCACGCAGGATACCGACGCACGCGGCGCGTTCGACAATGCGCGCGATCTCGCCGCGCATGCCGAACGATGGGGCTATCGCCGGTTTTGGGTCGCCGAGCATCACAACATGCCGGGCGTCGCCAGCGCCGCCACCGCCGTGGTATTGAGCCATATCGCGGCGGGCACGCGCAGTATCCGCGTCGGCGCGGGTGGCATCATGTTGCCGAACCACGCCCCGATCATCATCGCCGAGCAGTTCGGGACCCTCGCGCGGCTGTACCCCGGCCGTATCGACCTTGGCCTCGGGCGGGCGCCGGGCACGGATCAGCTCACCGTCCGCGCGCTGCGCCGGACATTGCAGAGTTCCGACAGTTTTCCGCAGGACGTGCTTGAGCTGCAGGCCTTCTTCGCACCGGCCGGACCGAACCAGACCGTGCAGGCCGTGCCGGCAGCGGGCACCGATGTACCGTTGTGGATTCTCGGATCCAGCACCTACGGTGCCCAGCTCGCCGCAGCACTGGGTCTTCCCTACGCTTTTGCGTCGCATTTCGCGCCCGACCAGCTGCTGCTGGCGCTCGACATCTATCGTAGTCACTTCAAGCCGTCGGAACAGCTGGCGAAGCCCTACGCCATGGTCGGCGTCAACGTCATCGCCGCGGATACCGACCGCGAGGCGAAGCGGTTGGCGACGACCCAGCAGATGTCGTTCACCAATATGTTTCGTGGCAGACGCGGCCTGAGCCAACCACCGATCGATGACATCGAGACCTACTGGTCGCCCGCCGAGAAAGCGCACGCGATGCAGATGCTGGCACGTTCTATTGTCGGATCGCCGGACACCGTTCGCGCCGGGCTTGCGGCGTTGTTGGCCGAGACCGGGGCAGACGAGTTGATGGTCGTCTCGGATATTTACGATCACGGCGCGCGTTTGCACTCGTACGAGCTGATTGCCGCGGCTCATGCCGGGAATGGAAGCGTAGCGATGATGGGCTCCGTCGCGTAACGCGTCACATCAGATTGCCAACGAGGCTCTGTCAAATTTACCAACGCCTGCGAGCCGCAACTTGGGATGGGGCTGTCCTTATGCACGCGACCATGTTCGAGGTCCTGTACGTAAATGGCCGCCGTCGACATCGTCGAGAAGGACAACGCCTACGAGGTCACCGCCGAACTGCCGGGAATGGACGAGAAGAATATCGAGGTGAAGCTCGACAACGGCGGGCTGACCATCAAGGGCGAAAAGCAGGAAGAGAAGGAAGAGAAGCGGAAAGGCTACCATCTCCAGGAACGCCGCTTCGGCTCCATTCGAACGCTACTTCGCCGTTCCGGAGGGCGTTGACACCGACAAGATCGAGGCAAGCTTCAAGAAGGGTCTATTGACGGTGACGCTTCCGAAGAAGCCGGAAGCGCAAAAGCCCGCAAAGAAGATCGACGTCAAGGCAGCGTAAGGCCTGCCGTATCGTCAGCCAAATGCTTCCGGGTTGCAGGCAAGCCAGCCCGGAAGCTGACGCCTCGGTTTGCTGGCCTGGAATAGCGCCATGCGGCTCTTGACCGTTACATTCACTGTGATGCTTGCATTGACAGCCGCGAGTTCGGCGCAAGAACCGCTGGGGATTCCTCCCGCAGGCAGCCAGGGCGCGGCAATTCCGACCCTTGCGCCATTGGTGAAGAAAGTCACGCCCAGCGTCGTCAATATTGCCGTCAAAGGGCGTTGCCCAGGAGCAGAACCCGCTTCTCAACGATCCATTCTTTCGAAAATTCTTCAATGTTCCCGACACCCCCGCGGAGCAGGAAATCAGCGCTGCCGGATCAGGGGTCATCGTTGACGCGCGCCAAGGCCTCATCGTCACGAACAATCATGTCGTGGAGCATGCCGACGAAATTTCGGTCACGCTCACCGACGGCCCGCATTTTCAGGCCAAACGTGTCGGCACTGATCCAGACACCGATGTCGCGATCATCAAGGTGCCCGCCGAGGATCTGGTTGCGATACCGCTGGGGGATTCCGACAAGCTCGAGGTCGGAGATTATGTCGTCGCTATCGGCAATCCGTTCGGCATCGGCCAGACTGTCACGCAGGGCATTGTAAGCGCGTTGCGCCGGACCGGTCTCGGTATCAAGGGCTACGAGGATTTCATCCAGACCGACGCGCCCATCAACCCGGGTAACTCGGGTGGTGCGCTCGTCAGCCTGCGCGGCGAACTCGTGGGCATCAACACCGCCATCGTCGGTCCGAGTGGAGGTAATGTCGGCATCGGCTTCGCCATCCCGGCGAATATGGTCCGCGAAGTCATGGATCAGCTAGTCAAGTTCGGCGAGGTGCGGCGCGGACGGCTTGGGGTAGCTGTTCAGGATTTGACCCCCGACCTCGCCGGCGCGATGGGGCTACCTGCGCATCAATCGGGCGCGGTGATCGCCAATGTCGAAACCGGATCGGCCGCGGAGCGTGCGGGCCTCAAGCCGGGCGATGTGATCACGGCGATCGACAAGACCTCGGTGCGTAACGCAGCCGATTTGCGCAACAAGATTAGGCTGTTGCGAGTAGGCGACGTCGCGGAGTTGACCGTGCTGCGCGCCGGAAAATCGATGGTCATCCGCGCGACCGTGGCGACACCAGTACAGAAGCTCACTCAGGGCGGACAAATAAATCCGCTTCTTGAGGGCGCTACATTTGGTCCGGTTGCGGTGGACACGTCGACGAAAGGCGTCGAAGTCATCTCCGTGCAAACCGGCAGCAAGGCAGCGCGTGCCGGCCTGCGTAAGGGTGACATCATTACATCGGTGAACCAGGAAGAGATAGCCGGACCCGACGAATTCGCCGCACAAGCCAAGGCCAGCCCAAAGCGATTGTTGCTCACCCTGATCCGCGACGGCCACGCGCTCTTCCTCGTCGTGCAGTGACATTGCCTTTGCCATGCGGCCTTGGTCGCTCCGGGCCAAAAGCCGATATTCTAGCAGCCTGTCGGACTTAACGGGATAGGAATCGTTTGGGATAGAATCGGTGCGATGATTCTCCATTGCAGCGAATGTCGTCCCGATGAATAATTTCCGCACGATTGACCGCCAGACCGGAT
>Ga0097691_1003012_pt1 | contig 10669 bp, 5 predicted proteins | sample NGESurdeep072012_8_FD_72858 | JGI IMG/M metagenome (GOLD analysis project Ga0097691, IMG submission 72858) | Arctic peat soil microbial communities from Barrow, Alaska - NGEE Surface sample 210-1 deep-072012 | ecosystem: Environmental > Terrestrial > Soil > Wetlands > Peat ...
TCCAGCACAAAATGGTTATGCGTCGCAACGAACGCAAAGCTAATAGACAGTGGTATGCGCAACTTGCTATCTGCCAAGAAACCGTACTCAGTCCACCGCAACCCCCTTTCGGGCTTTGTCTTGCCGAACCACAAGTAGCCCGCCACCAGGGTTCGGCGAGGCCACATTTCGGACTCGTCGCCGCTCTTCTCTGTTACGGTTAGGTCTGCGGAATACGGCCAATAGCGGGGCGAGCCGGTGGCGACATAGTCCCTAACGGAGTCGCCTATGACGACGGGGGCGGTGGGCAACTTTGACCACGTCGCGAGCTCATAGGCTTCTTCCTCGCCTAGCACTGCGACGACGCCTATCGCAGATGCAAGCGAAGAAAGCTGGCTCACGGAATGATTCAACAGTTGGGACACTAACGCTTGCGCGCCGCCGCCGGAGAGGCTCCACGGGTAGGTCGACAACGTCTCGCGCGGCCAGTCCGTAACGGTGATGTATTCGCTCTGCGCGCCCGGCTCGTCGACGTGCTTCACAATGCTGCGCCACACCAGGCCATTGGCCGGGTCCGCGGGCGCTGACGGTTCTCCGCGGATGCCGAGTACCGCGCGCACGTTCGTACCCACCGGCCGACGGTGCCGGCCGAACAGCAGCACCGTTGGTGTCCCGTGTCCGGGGATGTAGGCGCCGGAAGTGTCGACGATGAGCGAGAGGTCCTGCGTCGGCAGGTACTGCTCAATCAGCTTGCGGCCGAACTCGCGCTTCATGAAGGAGTTGGCAGTGATCTGGCCGACGTACGCGCCGTCGACCGCAAGGTCGAAGAAGCGCTGCACGAACGGCACCGACAGCGCGTACTTCCCGGCGCACGCCCACCACAACGTGCGGTATAGCCCGTTCAGCACGGGATCCTTGACCGTGATGTAGGGCGGATTGCCCACCACGGCGTGATAGCGGACTTCCAGCACCAACTGCAGTTCGGCGGCATCCTCGTAGGAGTAGACAAACGCACCCTCGCCCGGTCGCCCGATCAGCGCCTGCTCCGTGACCGTCTCCAGCACCATCTGGCCACCGGCGACACCGAACCGCAGCGAGTCGCCGGTGGCGACCCGTACCGGCCACGCCGGCGCGTGGATGAGCCGGTTGACACCGCAGGCCTGCAGCGCGGATACGACCAACCGGAAGCGAGCGATCCCGGCGGCGTACGGGTTGATGTCCACACCGGCGAGCTGCTCGAAGACCCGGTTGACGAGGACCTGCACATCGGTGCCGGGTTCCAGCACCTGCCAGCGCCGCAGCAGCCGGTCGAACGCACCGAGCAGGAAGTGCCCCGAGCCGCAGGTCGGGTCGATCAGCCGCACCGCTGCGAGCCCGAACTCCTCGATTGCTGGGTCGAGGGTGCGGTCGAGAATGAACTCCTCGACGAACTCCGGCGTCTGCAGCAGCGCGTAGTCCTTGCGCGCCTGCTCGGACAGGTCCTGGTAGAGGTCACCGAGGAACCGGGTGCGTAGGCCCTCGTCGGTGAAGTCGTGCGCCAGCTGCCCGCGTTCCGGGTCGATGCGCCGCCAGAATTCCAGCAGCGCGGTGGCCGCATCGGGGGTTGGGTCCAGCAGCGTCCGCGGGTTGTGCCGGTCGACCAGCCGCGCCGTCACTGGGAAGTCCGTGAGCCGGCGGATCGCGGCCTGCAGGTAGTCGAGGTCGGAGGAGCCAAGGTTCTCTCGGCCGAAGTGCAGTTGTCGGTCGCGGGCCTCTGCCAGGCGTTCAGCCGGTCCGGCGAGCCACACCTCGTCGAGCAGCTGGTTGTCCTCGCAGAACCGGGTGAACACGCACGCGAGCACCCAGCCGGCTGCCACCTGGGTGATGCGTTGGTCGCGCCAGACTTCGTAACCCAGCCCGGTGCGCTGAGCCGAATACGCGTCCCGGTAGTCGCGCTCCCAACAGCCGCGTACCTGCGTCTCGTCGGTCACCCGGCTGCGCAGGTCCGTCTCCAGCAGCCGCACGTGGCGCTGCAGGTCGGCGAGCAGTCGCCCGGCGTCGATCACGCCGCGCCGCCCCGAGCGTCCTCGTGCTTGGCGATCCACTCTGGAGGCAGCGCCAGCCACTCGGTGCCGAGCATCGGGACGGCCACGCCGTCGAGCAGCGGCGCGGCTTCTGGGTCGCCCCACGGCACCAGCAGCCACACGGTGCGCGGCACTCCGCCAGCACCGGTGCGCATCGCGCCCTTCACCGTGGCGAGCACGCTCAGGTGCTCGTCGTAGCGGGCCAGCACCCCGCTGTTGACCACCAGCACGGCCGTACCGGCCTGTTGCAGCGCCGTGCGGAAGGCGTCGACGCCGGCTGCGACGACCTGCCGTAGTCGGGCCCATTCCGGCCCACCCTGCTCGCCGGCGTCCGCCAGCAGCACCCGCTCCCAGCGAACGTTGCGCTCCCGACAGAAGGACCGCATGCCGTCGAGCACGACCCGCTCGACGTCGAGGTGCGCAACGCCGTCGAAGCCGGCCAGTTGCCGCTCTGCCCGGGCCAGTCGGCGGGGGGCCACCGTGACGACCAGCCAGCCGCCTTGCTCCAGCGTGCCGAGCAGCCGGTCGTCCGCGGCCAGCACGGCGTCCTCGACCCGTCGCCATCCCGGCCGGGTGCCGGTGCCGGTCGTGGCGCGGGGGGCTCGCCGGGTGGTGGACACCAGGCCGGTGACCCCGCTCACCAGGGCCTGTTTGGCGACGTACCTGGCCGCCTTCTCGTTCCACACCAGCGGCACGCCGGCAGCGGCGAGCAGCGCGTCGAGCTCCGGCCGTCCCGGCAACGGCAAGGCGTGGGTGAATCGGGCCGCCACCCGGGCCGCGACTTCGGCGGGGGCGAGGTCGGTTGCGCCGTACAGCGAACCGGCCGCCAGCCGGAGCGCCCGGCCGGCATCCAGGCCACGCGGATAGATCTCCAGGCGCGGGGTCGCCGCCGCGTTGGCGGCGGTGAGGACGGCGACGGCGACGAGCTGGTCGTCCGGCGCGGCACTGGCATCCTCCGGGCTGCTCGGTGAGACCGCGCGCAACGCCTCCAGCACCCGCTGCGGAACCGGCAGTGGGTCACTTCCGGCCAGCTCGGCGGCGACCGCGCCCAGCCGAGTCGCCCACTCCAGCCGGTCCGCCGTGCCCGGACCGGTGCCGGCCGTCGCAGGCCCGGCTGCCACCAGGATGCCGCGGTCCTGCCGGGAGTACGTCAGTCGCGGATCGCCGGCGAGGTCGGGGTCCGCCAGCTCCGCGTCGATCGCCGCCCGGACCACCGCCGCCGCCAGCCGTTCCCGCAGCGGAGCGTCCACGGCGGACCCGAGTCGGTCGAGCAGGGCGGCGGCGCAGAGTCCCGCGGGCGCGACCCCGCCCAAACCGTCCACCACTTCCACCAGCAGGTCCCGCACCGCGGACATGCCGGCCACGTTGACCCAGTGCTGCTCCAGTCGCGCCACCGCGTCGCGGACCTGGCGCTGCTCGGATCGGAGCTGATGGCCAACGTCGCGGCTAGAGGGCCAGGTGTCCGTCGGGGTGCCGCCCAACCCCAGCAGCGCCTCGGCGACCGCCCGGGAGTTGTCGTCGGGCAGCAGCGCCGCGGCGACCTGGTCGAGCAGGGTCGGCTCGACGGCCGGCTCCACCGCGGGCAGCTGGTCGCGCAGCTTCCCCAGCTCCTGGACCAGCAGGGTGCGGGTGCGGGTGCCGATGCCGGGCAGCCAGACCACCTTGGCCAGCGGCAGGTCCGCCGCGGCGCCGACGGTGGTGACGCCGAGCCGCTCCAGCGCGGTGAGCACCTGCGGCGACAGGACGGCGGCGCCCAGGGGCGTGTCCCGGGTGAGGCGCAGGGGTGCCGCCGGTGGCACCACGGTCTCGGCCCGGCGGAAGACCTCGTCCCAGGCGCGGCGCATGTCCGCCGTGGTCTCGAAGCGCTTGCCGGTGTCCCGATCCAGCGCGCGGCGGAAGAACTCGGCCAGTCCCCCGGCGTAGGCCCGCTCGAACAGCTCTTCGTCCAGGGTGACGTCGGCGTCGGTGAAGCCGGGGTGCGCGCCGGACCCGCCGTACTCGGGTCGCCGGCCGGTGGCCATCTCATAGAGGGTGACGGCGGCGGCGTACCGCTCGGCCGCGACGTCCCACAGTCGCCGCTCTAGGCCGCCGAGGAACGGATCGAGGTACGGCGGAGTGCCCGCATCCACCGCGGTCAGTGGCTCCGCCGCCAGCGAAAAGTCGAACAGCGCGAGCCGGCGCTTGGTGGCCTTGCCGCCGCGCTCGTGGACGCCGAGGTTGTCGGGCTTGATGTCGCGGTGCGCGACGCCCAGGCGCTCCAGCGCATCCACCACGTCGAGCAGATCGCGGCCCCAGTCGTGCAGCCACTCCGGTTGCAGCCGGCCTCGCTCGCGCAGCTCCTGGGCGAGCGTGCGCTCCCCGGCGTACGACAGCAGGATGGCCAGCCGGTTGCCGATGGTGAGCGGACCGTCCTCGAGCCGGACGATCCCCGGCTGGTCCCGCAGCACGGCCAGGGCGTCGGCCTCCCCACGAAGGCGGCCGTCCTTGCTCGGGTCCAGCGATACCTTGAGCACGCTGATGTCGTCCGGGCTCGTGGTGTGCACCAGCAGTGCGCGGGCGGTCGAGCCGCGCCCCAGGACCCGGACGACGGTGAACCCGTCGATCTCGTCGCCCGGCTCGGCCTGCAGGGGGTCGGCGGGTGACAGCGCCTCCTCGACCGGTGTCTTCAGGGTGACCCGGATCTCATCCAGTGCCGCCAGGAACGCCGACACGTCAGCGGTGCGCTTCGCCGGGTCGGCGGCGGTGGCATCGGCGATCAGCTGGTCGAGTGCCTCGGGCACGCCGTCGAGCTGTTGGCGTAGGTGCAGCGCGCCCTGCATGTGCAGCCGCTGGGTGAGGGCGGCGTAGGAGGCGGCCGGTGCCTGGCCGGTGAGGACGAAGTACGCCGTCGCGCCAAGGCTGAAGACATCGAGCGCAACACCACTGCGGGTGGCCCAGGCCCACTCCGGCGCGCAGTAACCGCTGGCGCCCGCGTCGGCCAGATCGGCGATCGTGCGGGTACCGGTCACGCCGGTGCCGGTGTCCGACCCGCGCGAGGCGGTCTGCCAGTCGGTGACCCGGACGGCGCATTCCTCGCCGTCGCGGCGTACCCAGATGCAGCTCGGACCGAGGCTGCGGTGGGTGAGCACCCGGCGATGCGCGTAGTCCATGGTTTCCGCAATCGAGCGGACCAGCGCGAGCCGCTCGTCGACCGACATCCGGGTGCCTTGCTCGGTGAGGAAGTGGTCCAGCCGGACGAAGCCCTCGTCGTAGGGGAAGACCAGGGCTGGGCCGAGGTCGTGCTCGACGAAGTCGATCGGGGCCGAGATGCCGGGAAATTCGATGCCGCGCAGGGCTTTGTACTCCCGCTCGGCGGCGCGCACGAGCTTGCTCCGCTGGTCAGCTGTGGTCGCAGAGCCGACGAGGTAGATCCGTACCCGGCGCGGCGGGTCGTCAAGGAATCGCTCGTGTCGCGCCCAGTAGTCCTGCCAGCCCGGCCCCTCCTGGAGCGCCGGCATTCTGAGTTGCAGCGTGCCGACCTTGCGGGCGCGCGGGGACTGCCGGATGCCGGCTTGCTCGACGGCCCGGGCGAGCCGGCGGCCGGCGGCGGCGTCGACCGGACCGCCGCGCCGCAGGTGCTCCAGCAGGTCCGGCAGCCCGGCGTGATTCGGTCGGCCGAAGACGTTCGCTCGCCCGGTGGCGGTCAGCCCGCCGACGTCGAGCTCCGGGACGCTCAGGAAGACGATGCCCTCGACCCAGGGCGCCCGCAGCCCGCGCATTGCGGTCGTCGCCTGCAGTAGTGACTTGAACTTGCGGGCCTTCTTGTTGACCAGTCTGACCGGGTTGTCGACCGGGGCGCGGTGGTGCTGTTGCCACGTCGTACCGTCGCCGGAGAGGTGGCCGCGCCAGGACTTGATCTCAACCAGGCTGACGCCGGCTGGCGTGATCAGAACGACATCGACCTCATTGACCGATCCGTCGCCGGCGACGAACTCACCATTGGCCCAGGCGCGGAAGGGATCCAGACTCGGCAGGATGGTGTGCAGCCAAGTGAGCGCTGCCCGTTCCCAGGCGAACTCGGACGGCGTGCACTGTGTCCAGCGCGCGTCGTCCAATGCTCCTCCGCGAAAACAGTGAGGTAACGCTGCACTTCGCAGCGTAGTCGTCGCGATGTCTCGGGCCAGCTATTCGTGCTGCTTGCGACTGCGGCGGCCGGCGACATGTGCGCCGCGTAAACAGGACGACGGCCAGCCCCCGGTGACTTGACGACCCGATAACCCCACGACTGATGGGAAGGGTGCGCGCCGGAAGGGGTCGTACTCCTCGCCCCGGTGGAGTGGCGCCGGGCTCGTGACGTGGGCGCCCTGGAAGGGACTTGGCGGGCAACCGCGGCCGATGACCCGCGGTCCAGAGCAGCGGGAGCTTGATCGACTGTCGCGCAGCAACGAGCGGCTGGAGTCCGAACTGGCCAAGTGCAACCTGGCTTTGGAGATCCAGCGAAAGCATCAGAGCGGTATTGGAGCGGCTGCTGGCCGAGAGCGAAGATCCGAGGCGCGGCCGTGATTGAGTCTCAGGCGCTGGCGCTGCTCGCCGAAACCACCGGCCAAGAAGTAGCCGGCACGAACCGCGGCCGCAGTCCTGTCGGCTGCTCCGATCATCCTGGTGTGTCGCCCGCCGCCTCGGGGTCATCGCCGGCAAGGGCCCGCGCCGCCGCCGCGTCCCGCTCGTCGAAACCCTCGGAGCCCTGGTCCCTGTGCCGGGCGGCCTGGTCCTCGATCCACCGGGTGTGCGCCTCCCAGGCGGCCTGCTTGGTCATGCCCAGCGCCGCCCCGATCTGGGCCCATGAGGCGCCGGCGACCCGGGCCGACCGGACGCCCAACTGGCGGCCGTAGCCAGCCTTGCGGACGACCACGTCGCCGAGGGCGAGGAGCTCCAGGGACTCCTCCCTGGTCAGGGGCGCCACCTCGGCAGGCTGTCCTTCGTCGGCCATCTCGGCCGCCGTGGTGGCGAAGGCGTCCCGCCCCCGCAGTTCGTTGTAGCGGACGACGGCGGTGGTCAGGGTGTGCTCGCGCTCCAGGTCGTCCGGCGTCGGCATGCCGCCACCGTCCTGTCAGGACAGCTTGACGGTCAAGCGGCGATGGCCGGCGTTTGTCAGGCCGATCGGAACCGTGCCGAGCTGTACGAGGGCAGCGGTCAAGAATTGAAATGGGTGCGGCTCTTCTGGAGTGCCCTGATCGTGCCAGTGCGTAACTGTTCTGCTACCATATGTGCTGGAGGACGCGGCATGGCCGGGGTCCTCCAGCCCGCCACCACCTGCTCGAACAGCTCCCGGGACCGGCCGAACACGCCCGCCGCGTCCCTCTTGCTGCTGCGCATACCCCTGGCACTGCTCCTTTCCCACGTTCTGGTCTCAACACCCACGAACGTAGCGGGAAAAGCCCTTCAAACGATCAAGTCAGGCACAAAACCCCACGTCACACACCTCGCCGGCCTCACTCCAGAGGAGCCGCACCCAATTGAAATGCCCCAGCTCGGTCGAGGCGGCACGTTCCAAACTTGCCGGACTGGGGGAGCCCGACGGACCGTGTTCCGCGGGCGGTGCAGACGGCCCGATGAGACGCGCGCCGCCGGCTGCGGCGGTGCCGGCGTCGAGGGCCGCCGTGGCGGTGAAGGTGGCGGCCAGGGCCGTGTCGAGCTGTTCGTCGGTGGGACCAGCTCGCGGACCTCGCGGGCATGGCCCCTCGACGAGCACCGGCCGGGCGCCGGCGGCCAGCGCCCAACGCAGCAGCGGCCGCAACCAGCCGCGCAGCGAGCCCCCCGGCGTCCGCACCACCAGGCCAGCCGCGGCCGCCGGGCCAAACGTGGCGGGCGACCGCCAGGACCCAGCCGGCCGCCCCGCCCACACCGGGCGCCAGCGACCACAACAGCCAGGAGATGCCGTAGGCCAGCAGGACGTACCTCAGCAGCAGCCGGGCGACCCCGTCGCGCGCGGTGACTGGTGCCCACGGCAGTCATGGACGGTCCCTCGAGCAGAGTATGGGCCGACAGCTCAAGGTGGGCGTCCTTGGCCAGGCGCCGGATGATCAAGTCGATGACCCGGGCGCTGATGCGACTCTCCGACCGCGACAGCCACAAGGCGGCACTCGCCGCCGGCGGACTGCTGGTCGCGGCACCGGCGGCCACCTGGTCGGTCCTGGCGGTGGTCCACTCGTCGATGGCGTGGCGGCAAACGCTGTTGAGGGGCACCTCCCGGGTCGGCGTCGCCCTTCCCCGAGCGAACCCGCAACCGACCCCGGCGGGCCGAGACCGACAGATCGCCCACCTCGAGGGCGGCCAGCTCGGAGAGACGTAGCCCGGTGTAGAAGAACACCGTGGCGATCGCCCGGTCCCGCGCCGACGGGCAGCCCTCGACCGCTCGCAAGAACCGCCGCTGGTTGGCCTTCGCCAATGCCCGGGGCGCGACCCGGGCCAGCTCCTCCCGGGCCACCTCCGGTCGGCCGACGCCGATTGAGCGGTAGAAGCTGTCGATGGCCGCCAAGGCCTGGTTCACCGTGCTCGGCGCCCAGTGCCTGGCCGTCTGCACGTGCCGCTTGTAGTCCCGCACCGCTCGGTCCCGGACGCCGGGCTCCACCAGGGCCGCTCCGCCGTGTTCGGAGCCGGCCAGCCAGGTGAGGAAGCCGCGCATCTGGGCCAGGTAGGCGTCCCGGCTCCGGCCGGCCAACGGCTGGCGGCCAGGCCGCATACTCGGCCACCACGGCGTCCGCATCGATGGCCTGGCGCCGGCCTCCGGTCGGCTTCTTGGACCGGGCAGCCATGGCCCCCCTGTTAGTCGCAGCACCGTCCGGCCGCCACGACCCGACCGCTGGCCACATTAGGGGAAGCCCGGAGCCGATCTACTTCGACTAAGCAGATTGGAGAAAGGGTGCCCCAGCTGGCGACCAACGGGGCTGGCGGCGGACCCCTACGGCCTCGCCATCCCCGCTGGCCCGTCGTCAGCCGCGGCCGCTGGACGGCGCCGGTCGGAACGGGCATCGAGCCAAGCCCCGACAGCGGCGAGGGCGGTAACCAGATCCGCGACATCGTCGGTGGAAGGGCGCGGTGCTTCGGCGTTCCGGTACGCGGTGTCGAAGAGGTCCGAGGAACCGGCAACCGCCGCCGGCAGCCCCGACCGCTGCAGATCCGCTTCGATCGCACTGCCGGCATACGGGCTGTCGATCATGCTGTCGATCGTGGCGGCCACCGCGAGACATCCGCACCGAGAAAACCGGCTGCGGCCGAACGCATGCAGGTCGGCGAGCCACCCGGCGATGTCCGAATCATCCTCGGACTGGTCGTCCAGGCACGCACCGCAGCGTAGGAACATCGCGAGGGCCGGTTGGGTCATCTGGGGCCAACTTTGCTCAAACGAATCCGGCGGCAGCGCGGCAAGTGTCGCGACAACCTCGGAGTTCAAGGTGACCGACCCGTCGCGGTGCACCGCGGCGGCTTCGCCGGCCAACCACTTCGCGTACTCCTCCAGCACCGCTGTCCGGGCGAACACCTCCGCGCGTTCCGGCCCAGGCCGCGACCCCGGGAACGTGAAACGGATGTTTCCTCTGCACGCCCGCTCAATCTCCGACCAGGCCGCGTCGCGCACGCCGACCTCGCGGCGCGCAGTGTCCATCACCGCGCCGACCCACTCCTGGTGGTCGACGGGCCCGGCGGCACGGCTCCGCACCACCTCGTCGCGACGCTCACGCTGCCGCCGGCGAGCGCGCTTGGCTGCCGGCTGCTGGCGGGGTCGCTTGGCTATGCCGCAACCCTAGCCGGACCCACCTCTAGGCCACCGTGGCCGCGCTCTGGCCGTCGCCGTAGTGGCCGCGCATCCCGTCGGCGCACTGGCCTCCAGCCAGCCGAAGGTGCGCCCACCGCCTCGGTGTAGACGGCCTCCACGGCGGCGGCAGTGCCCTCGTGGGCGAAAGGCCAGCAGCGAGTAGGACTTGGGCAGGGTGAAGCTGACGTCGTAGCCGAGGTTGCCGACCACCACCCGGCGCGGGACGAGCCGCTCCTGGGTGGCGCCGTCCGGGGCGGCCACGACGGAACCGCCCGCAGGTCGGCCTACACGCATCCCACTGCCGACTACTCGCGTCCCTCCAACAGCCATCGGTTTGTGGATGGCCATGGCGTAGCCGATACTCAGTGACGCGGATCGGCACCGGGGCTCGACAACGAGTTGTTCGGCGTGCCGAGCCCACGCTGTGGTGACGGAACCCATTGTGTACAGCAACCAACCGGGATTAATCGCTCACAGCTTGGCCTTGACTTAGATGCTGCCGAGCCAGCGGCAATCAGCCGGCCGGCCGCCATCGGGACGGTAGACGCGTTCGCCCAAGCCCCGTGCCCCCCACGTTCGTTCCAACATCCTGAGCGTGACCCCCAGCGGTCACGCTGCGTTGACCCCCAGCGGTCACGCTGCCGGTGGCGATAGCCCCCACCTGGCCGCCGGTCCCCCCTTTGCTTCCATCAGGAGATTCCTCGCATGACCGAATTCGAATGCATCCTCGACCAACCGATCAGCAGCGCGTGGCCGGTCGCCAGCGACTGGCTCGAGACCTTCCTGCACGACGGCGGAAACCGCTGGGACCACTGGATCGCATCGGTGATGACGG
>Ga0097691_1003013_pt1 | contig 10668 bp, 8 predicted proteins | sample NGESurdeep072012_8_FD_72858 | JGI IMG/M metagenome (GOLD analysis project Ga0097691, IMG submission 72858) | Arctic peat soil microbial communities from Barrow, Alaska - NGEE Surface sample 210-1 deep-072012 | ecosystem: Environmental > Terrestrial > Soil > Wetlands > Peat ...
CCGAACAGAAGGCTTACATCCGCCGGACGCTGGACCTGATCGCCGGCACAACTGGCGTCAAACCCACCGGCTGGTCGTCTCCGAGCGTCTATTCCAATGGCGACACGATGCAGGCGATGGCCGCCGAGGGCATCACCTACAACCTCGACCAGATGGATTCCGACATCATTTCGCGCCTGAAGACGCCGGACGGGTCGTTGGTGTTGCTGCCCTATCCGGTCGTCACGGTCGACATGGGTCAGCATCTGGCGCGAATGAAGACGCCCGCGGAGATCGAGACTCTCTGGCTGGATTACGTGTTGGAGTTGGCCCGCGAGGCCCGCGCCGACCCTGCGCGTGAGGCAACGACGGTGGTCATCGGAATCCACCCCTTTGTAATCGGCACGCCCGACGGGGCGGCCGCCTTGCGGCGTGTTCTCCTGCGCCTCAAGACTGATGACGCGGTCTGGCTGACCGACACCGACGCAATCCTAAAGGCGGCCGGCCTGAAATGATTGGCTATCTGCGTCGCGGACGTGCGGCCGTTGTCGCTGAGCATAGCCTTGGCGTCGACACGGTGGAGGCGCCGCATGGGCAGTTCACACGGCAGAAATTCAGCGTGGACCAGGCAGATACCGCCGCCAAGGCAGCGCCGCAAATTTCTCGCACGTGCGTTAGGAGTCGCCCGTCCGAAATGAGTCGCAAAGAAAGAGATTTCATGTCCACGGCTTGCAAATGACCTTATGCGAGTTCTTGATGTGGGCATGCCCACAAACTTATTGACGCGAGGTTTTAGGGTCGCCGTGCCAATCAGTTGACTGGACAAATTGCCCCGTTCTTCACCCAGGCTTCGACGAGCGCTCCGGCTTCCTTCTGCGTGCCCGGAGCGGGGGCGCGCCCAAAGCCGGGCGCCCAGGCCCAGCCGACCAGCGTGTCCTCGCCAATGTGGTGGATGAGGTCTTCAGGCTTGCGGCCGCCATTGCGAGCGGGGTCTTTGATCTGAGCGCAGATCTCAGGGAGCGTCTTGCCCTCCCATGCCATTTCGCGCGGCGCAAGATGCCAATCCGGGTGTCCTGGCACGCGGCCGGGATCGAAGTTCGCATTCTGGTGACAGATCGAACAGCGCATCGCAGGCAGGCCGCGACCGTCCGCACCGCGTTCGACCGGCGGCTGGTGCAGGCGGCCTTCATTTCCCTGATGTGGGCGGTCGCCGGCTGGATGGCAGTTGACACAGCGCGGGTGGGTCAACACTTTGCCGAGCTCTGTAAACATGGCAGCCGAGCGCGTCTCCGTGTCGCGGATCACCCCGAAGCTCTCAGGCGAAGCCAGCTTGTTCGACGTGGTTTGCGAGGCCGCATAACTCGTCAGCACGCTTGTCGTCAGGGCCGCGACCGCAATCAGTATCCTGACCCGCATCTCGGATTTCATCTTCGGTCCCCCGTAATGCCGTCAATGAGCGGGATCATGCACTAGACGAGGTAGCGTTTCGGATCGGCCAGGATCACGTCCCGCACGGCCTCATGATATTTGATGTAGCCGGTGCAGCGGCAGAGGTGGCCGTCGAGCGCCTCGGCGATGGTGTTCTCAAGCTCGGCACGTGCTATCGGCTTTTTCGCCAGACGCTCTAGCAGAACCTGGCCCTCGTTCAGGAAGCCGGCGGTGCAGTAGCCGCACTGGAAAGCGAAGTGGTCGATGAAAGCCTTCTGCAGCACCGAGAGTTCGCCGTTCTTGGCGTGGCCTTCGACCGTGCGGATCGCCTTGCCGTCGAAGCTCGCGGCCGGAACGATACAGGTTGGGCTGGTGTGGCTGGTCCCGTCGGGATTATCGACGATCACCGCACAGCTCAGGCACTGCGCGGCGCCGCAGCCGAACTTGGTGCCGGTCATCCCGAGGTACTCGCGCAAAAAATCATTCATCGTCAAATCGTCGCGCACTTCCCTCGGGCCGTGCGCGCGACCATTGATCGTCAGAGCCAGTGTTGTCACTTGAGCACTCCCCTGAGCATGGCTTGGGTTACCGGCAAGGATTGGAAGCGGTGACCAGTGGCATCGAAGATCGCGTTCAGAATTGCGGGAACGACGGGAATCATCACGACTTCCGCCATGCCCTTTGGCCCCTCATTCGGCGTCAGGGGCGGTAGCACCTCGACCTCGAGGTCGCGCAGCGGCAAGTCCGATCCGCGCGCCACCAGATATTGTCCGAGGTTCCATTGCCCGTTGCCGGGCCCACCCTCGTAAGGCGGCAGTGACTCGAGCAATGCATAACCCACGCCCATCGCGAACCCGCCCTGCGCTTGCCCGAGCACGACCTCCGGCACCAGCGGCTGACCGCATCCGAGGACACTGTATCCCTTGGCGATGCGCAGAGCGCCGGTGGCGCGCTCGATCTCAAGGCGGACCAGCGTGCCGCACGGCGACGTGTAGGTGCTTCCGAACCGGTTGAAGTCGGTGGGCGGAAATTTGACGCTGGTGCGATCGAGGCGAACGAATTTGCCGGCACCCTTGCGCACGGCCAGCGCATCGATGTCAGCCGTCCACGCCTGTCCGGAAATCCCGAAGGTCGCTTGCGACCACGCCCAGCGGTTAAAGCTATGCGCCATCGCCCCGGTCACGCCATTGCGCGCATGCGCCTTCGCCGCCACCGCCGGCAACGCGAGCGGCGCCAGCCCCGGCATGACCAGCTGCCCGTCTTTCCAGCGCGCCGCCTGCCATTCCTTGGCCTTTGGATCGGTTGGCGCGATGCGCCACAACTCCAGCGCCGCCGGCCACAATCCGAACCGGAACACGACGCGCGCGGCCTCTGCCGCCGCATGCGTCCCGACGTGGGCGCCAGCCGAGGCAGCCGTGGCCGAACTGATCGCCGGCACCCAGCGCGGATTTTTCGCCGCCGCGTCCTGCGTCTTCTGGTCCATCGAGTAGGGGTCGCCGGAGGTCACGAGTGCGAGCGGCCCGAACGTGTCGACTTGCAGGACCGCGACTTCATCGGCGACGCCACCCAGATAGGCCGCGACCCGATTGGCAATCGCCGTCCCGATGCCGTTGCCCATCTCGCAGGCATCGCAATGGATGGCAATCCGGCCATCCGGGTCGATTTCCACCGTCGACAGTGAGCAGTCCCCTCCAGTGCCGTAATTCTTGGTGACGCAAGCGACGCCCGTGCCCACGAGTGTCCCCGCTTGAGCGCGGGCTTTCTCTGCGGCGCGCTGCTGCCAAATCGGATGCTTCTCCAGCTTGTCCAGGATCTCCGGCGTGCGGATCGAGACGCTGTACGGGTTTCCCGCCATGATCTGGCCGCCGGTCTTGAGCGCGTTACGTCGCCGAAACTCGATGGGGTCGAGCGGCAACGCCGAGCATGCTTCATCGACCAATGCCTCCAGCGCCGTCATCGTCTGCAGCGTTCCATAGCCGCGCATCGACCCTGCGGTCACGCCGCGCGAGTGGAGCGCGACCGTGGTAACGTCGACTTTCGGAACATCGTAGATGCCGATCGCGGCATTGGCCCCGACGGTCGCCACGTTGGGCGAGAAATTGGCGAGGCCGCCGCCATCCAAAACGTGGTCGGCGGCGAATGCGACAATCTTGCCGCTGGCCCGATCGACCCCAATCCGCGTGTGCATCTTGAATGCGTGCCGCTTGATGCCAGCCTGGAACTGCTGATAGCGGTCGTGGGCGAGCCGGACCGGGCGGCCGGGCAGGAACATCGCCGCCAGCGCGACGTAGAGCGGGAACGGGGTATGGTCGCGTCCGCCGAATCCGCCGCCGACATAGGCGAAATAAGTGTTGATGCGCGTCGGCTTGAAGGCGGCGCTGGCTTTGCCCAGAAGGAACGCGACCGATTCTGCGGCCTCGTACGGAGACTGCACCCCGACCACGAGCTCGAGGTACTTGCGGCCCGCGTCGTACCAAGCGATGCCGCCTTCCGGCTCGAGAAACATGGGGTCGACCGATTGGGTCTCGAATTCGCGGTCCAGCACCAGAAGGGCCGGATTGCTCGCTGCAAGTTCCGCGCGGATCTTCTCGCCATGGGTTGCGGCTTCGGCGTAGGCGCGCCCGGTCGGAATCGGGAGCCGGGTCCATATCGGGCGCTCCGTATCCTGGAAACGTCCCGGACTGACCCAGCCGTTCTTGACCGGCGAGTAAACATCGGGCGCGTCAGGGGTCGGACCGGCCACACGCGTAAAACGAAAGGCGCCGTAGTTAGGCATCACGATGGGGCCGGTTTCTTCACCGAACTTCACGAAAGATCCATCGCGCAGCGCGAGCCGCGCCTGATCGAAAGCATCGAACTGCTCGAAGATCAACAGAGCCACCGGCTGACCCATATACAGCGGCGTCTTGCCGACCGGACAGAACAGGTCGCCGGTATAGAATTCGGGAACGCGAGTGCCGATTCGCGCGAGATCGGTCGCGGTAACCACCACCGAGGGCTTTGTCGCGCCGGCGAGACGCGCCAGGTCCATGCCGGCGTAGACGTGTGTCGCGTCCGGGGCGCGGATGAGCAGGGCGTGCGAGGTATTCGCCGGCCAACCCGGGAGATCGGCGGCACGAAAATCGGACGCGTACAACTTGGCCCCTGTGACCTTGGCCACGCCGTCAATGCGACCGACGCCAACGGCAGCCGGGTTCCAATGTTGTCGTCCCGGTAGCGTCTCGCGCGCTGCGAACTCGGGTTCCTCAGCCGATGACAAACGCGACAGGCTAAGCGCAATACCACTCGCCGTGACCCACTTGACGAACTCACGTCGCGAAGGCCGCATGTTGTCACCTACTGGTCAGCGCTAGTATGAGCGCGTGGTACGAGCATATCTGTTCGCCCTCGACACCCTCCGCTTTGGCGCAAGGACGCAACCGATTTTGTCGAGAACGTAGGCTCTATGCATTCTGTAGGGCTATAAGTAGAATGTTTCAGGTTTATTTCATTTGCAAGGCTTAAATCAGATCACCGAGGATACGTTCGTTTCAATTGGTTTTGTGATGACCAACCCGACGACACAAAACTGCTCCCCTTCGCGATCGGGATCGAATTTTTCCCGCGGCGCGCCGATCACCTCCCGGGTGCGCGCAACGGTCAAATCGTGAATTCGATCGATAGAAGTTATCTCGAGGGAGACGCATTGATTTTGCTGTCGGTCACGAATGGTACACAGCGTTATTTCGCTGCGCGGAAAAATTCGGTAACTATTGGGGGCATATCGGACATTGTTAGGCCCAACTTTAACACCATGATTCGCAAACCCGAGTATTTTCAATCTGTTGCGAACGCGCGCCGGGTTGTTAGCACCACGGGGCGTGGGTCGCGCGCGTCGTCTCACTGGGTTGACGTGAGCGCCTCGGCCTCGCGGATGTTGGGCGGCAGGGCGACGCCGACGGCCTGGAAGGCGAGACCGACATCGCCAGTCACCGGTGTGCGCAGGATGAAGCGCTTGCCCTCCTGTTCGGTTTCTATTTCCTGTAGCCGGTCGAGATCCATGAGCAAGGCGCCCCACTCGGACCTCAATCGCGCCGCGGCGAGACGGTCTTCGAGCCCCTTGCGCAGGACGAGCGCCAAGAACGAGCAAAATACGTGGCCGCGGATTGCGGCGTCCGTTTGATGATAGATGGGCCTGGTGTCGAGAATGGATTTTGTCGTTCTGAAGATGTCCTCCACCTTGAGCAACTCGCGATATCGCAGCATGGCGGCGAGTGGGCTCAGGGTGGTGTTGGTTCGCAGGACATAGAGGCCGTCATATCGGGCATCGTCCGCCACCCGCTTGTCGTCGATCTCGAAGTGCTTTTCATCCGGGGTCTTGAGATAGCGTCGATAGGCGCTGTTGCCGACCAGCGCCTTGTCGCCGCCGCGCAGGCTGGCGCGCAGGCTGCGCAGCACGGCCTCGCGCACCTCGGCATCGCGCTTGGCTTCGGTGAGATTGCGACAGACCACATAGCGGCGCTCGCCGACCCACACCTCCTTGGCCTCGAGCTCGGTGTCCGGACGCCTGGGTCGGGGAATGACGAGCGGAATGCTCGGCTTGGGGTCCTTCAAGACGACGTCGTAGACTTCTTTGGACGAGCGCTCGCGCACGCCCAGAATATATTCGAGCCTGCGCTCCTCGAGCCCCGCGATGGTCTCGGCGCTGATCATTCCGCGGTCCGCCACCACGCAGACCCGGCCGATCGCAAAGCGTTGCCGCAGACGATCGATCACCGGGATCAGCGTCGTCACGTCAGTGGTGTTGCCAGGCCACATCTCCGAGCACACCGGCCGGCCGTCCTGATCCATGATGATGCCGACGATCATCTGCTTGAGGTGCGGCCGATAGTCCTTGCTGTGGCCGTTCTGGCCGAGCGTCTTGCCGCCCCGGCCCTCGAAGTACAGCGACGTGGTGTCCATGAACACAACCGACAGGTCGCTGAACAAGTCGCGCCGGCGAGTAAACAGCCGTTCCTCGATGAGGTCCTTGACGCAGCGTGGAACCAGCGTCCGCCCGGCCTGCTCGGACGCCGCCAATTCCTCACCAAGCCAGATCATCGCGCGATAGAGATGATGCAGCTCCAGCTCATCGATGCAATCGATGCGGTAGTCGTCTCGCCAATTCTCGCAAGCGCGGTCGGAGCCCGACACCATGAGGCGGTGCAGCACGGTCAGGAACACCGCGCGCTCGACCGCAAACTCGAACCGGCGCCCGGCCAGCAGTTCTTCCACCACGGCGCGACAGCCACTGTCGCGCCACAACCGCTCGAATAGCAGCGGCGCGCCGACGCGCCGGCATCTCACGTCCGGCGCGCTGCCGTCCTCGATCAACGACAGGATCATCGAACGCTGCGACAGCCGTGCCGCCGAACGGGCAAGGCGATCGAGATCGCCGCGCGCCTCGACCATCTCCTTGCGCCCGAGATTGCGTACGATGCGCTGTTTGGTCTTGCCGTTCTCACGAACGGTCTCGACCAAATATAGGTAGCTGTATGCGCCGATTCGCTTCTCGCGGACGAACATGCAATTAGCATCCGCGAATGATCATAAGAGTCAATACTGCCAATCTAAATCCGACAACAATTTAGCATCACGGCATTTTTAAAAAGTCCAAACCTAAAAATAATATCACGTCAAATCAATTGGTTGCGTAGACGACCGGAGTCAGCGAGAGGTGAAAGTGTTGAAGTCAGGCATATTGGAGATCTCATCGACCTCGACATAGAGCGCAAACCACAAATGTCGAAGGCCCCCTCCTCCCTGAGGTCTTACAAACTCTGCTGCCGTACCTGGACTTGCGGAATGGCCGCAAGATTCCGGCGCGCAGCCGCAAGCGAGCGCTCGTCGAGGTCAAACGCGACACCATCGGCAGCGCCATACGTCATCGCCCAGTAGCTATTGCGGCCCGCGCCGCAGCCGGCATCGAGGAAGAACTTGCCCCTCCAATCACGTTCAGGCCGCAGGTCGACGGTCCACCTGCGAAACTGTTCTTCCTGCCGTTTTGTCAGCTCGTTGAATTTGTGCCAGGAATAGCCAAAGCGTTCCGCGAACCTTTGGCGATCTGGTTCAGCGCTCATAACATGCCTCTCACGAGCTCACAATGGATCGGGCGGCGGACATCAAGCGGCTCAATGGGTTTTGGACCTCTCACGGAAGGACCCGCACGATCTGTTTGCATATACTCGATCTTCTGGCTTGCAAGCCAGATCAAATGAGTACCTCTGATCAGTTCATCAGCTTCAGCCATCGCTGACCGTTGGTTCCGATTTTAGAGTGCGTTCTTTTCAGCGGGAGCAATGTATGTAAATCGGTCGTGGGAATGCGTCGATGTCCAGTCGATAGCTTGCATTAAACCCTCCGAGATAAGCGCCTGAGGCCCGTAGTAATAACGGGAGTGAGCGTGATAAAGGGACAAGTTAGGATTCTGCCTAAGTTTATCCGCGTATGCCTGGTATGAAGATCCGCCGTCCCATGCCTCACCAAGCCCAGCGCATGATTTATTGAACTCGATGAACTTCCCGACAAACCGAAAATGAAGGAGCATTCCGAGGGCAGTAGGGGGATTCTCAGTGAACGGAAAAGGACAATGTACGCAGCAATACGCCGTGCGATCATTCCACTTGCTGAGTGGAAATTTTTCCATATGAAATCCGACTGGCTTCTCACCGTCGGCGGCAATAGACAAATTCCCAAACACTCGAGCGCGGTTGTAGCCCAACATTGCAGGTTGGCCGGGGAGCCGAATGCATTCATAGAATATGAACTCGCCGTCGGTGAATGGATCGAAATACGGTGCAACATCGACCAATCTCTTGCCCGGGGGAACGATACTTTCCAGAACAGAATGGCGCGAATACATGTCTAGCATGGGGGAGTAAAGCCTTGTCTCCCCTCGACGCTCGAGGAGCCCTGCCAGATCACGCAAGCTATGGTGCTCCATCCCGTCGTAAACAAGCAATTCATCCGCATCGACATGCAGCACCCATCGACCCATGGCGAACCGACGGGCTAAGCCAGTCACCCACATCTGCCCACTAACTGTCCGGTCGTAATTCCCTTCTGCACGGTAGAGATGCACATCTGGCTGCTGTTTCAGAAAGGCGGAAGTTCCATCATTCGAGCGATGATCAACGATGATGAAGCGGCCCACCCCGAGATCACGATAATGTCGTAGAAAATCAGGTAACCTCGGCAGTTCGTTATGAACGATCGTAATTAGAGGGATCACATCGGCTGGAAGCGGGCCAAGATCGCTTATTGCCACCAAATCTCGAAGCGCAAGATCAGATTGTATCAAATACTCTCCGTGCCTCACCCACTCGGGAGCAAACAGCGAGGAGAACCATTCTTGGGTATAGTTCTTACTGGGAGAAGATTCCTGTCCTTTGTCGAATAGTGACCACAGCGATGGGAATTTTCGTGGTGCCTCGCGGAGGTGTTCCCATATTGCCAATACCTTTGAACTATAATTTTGCAAATTCCCTTTTTCACGCATACGTCACGCGAGTCCTTGTATGGGGCTTTTTTTGTCAAGAAGTTTCAGCAGAGCGGGTCCATCTTTTTTCCTTCGTCAGTTTCTTTGTTTGATCTGAAAGCCCGTTTCTTCGTCCCGACCCGCCACGGCGGCACCATGCGAATACAGTCGGGCTGGGTCAGCAAAATGACGATCAGAGGGGAGCCCGCGTTCGAGCGCGGATCTATCGCGCCACAACCTTGTATTCGGTGGGTCCAAGGACCCGAACCATGATGCAGTCATACGCATCGGTTGCGAAGCTCCGAAGCGGCGGACCCATTCTCTGTTACGGCGTGATAAGCCATGGAGTCCATCGGGTCACCGCCACCTCGAACCGTCATCGGCGACCCGTCACAAGCGGACGGGCTGGGCCAAAACTGTTGGGTGCCTTCTGCGTCCTCCCGTCATTGTGCGGGACGCAGAATGACGCCGTCCGGCACCACGCCCTCCCGCACGAGCCGCCACAGGGCAATCAGAAGCTTGCGCGCCAAGGCCACGATCATGGTCTTGCGAGCGCCGCGGGCGTTCTCGGTGCGGGCTCGGAACCACTGCGCCAAGGCGCTGTCCTTCTGGAACATGAGAAATCGCCACGCCAATTGGATCATGCCCCGCCGAACGCGAGGATTCCCGGATCGCGCCAGCCCTTTCTCGCGGCGCTTCTTCCCGCTCTCGTCGGGTGAGCCAGTGAGGCCCGCATAACGCGCTACGGCGCGTCGATCGCGCAAGTTTCGCGACAGCACCTCCTGCACCAACATGTCGGCCGTCTCGATGCCAATGCCCATCACACGCGCCAGCAGGCGCACCATGGCATGCGCTCCCTCGCCGGGTGCATGCTCGAGGCGATCCAGGCGTGCGCTCTCGATCTGCCGGATCTGATCGCGTACGAGCCGTCGGCGCTCCATGTCGCGACGCAGCTCAGCCAGCGTGTTCGGCGGTATTGGCTCGCTCTCTGGCGTGTGCAAATCTTCAAGGCGTTCGGCGGCCCTTTTTAGCTTGGGATTAAAGCCGCGGATGCCAAGCCGAACCAACGCTGCCTTCATTCGGTTGACGATCCGACTTTGCTCTCCGACGAGGCTCTCGCGCTCGCGGTTGGGCCGCTTGGCGTCTTCATCATTGATCGTCGGGATCGCGACCATCTTGCAATGATCACGCTCGCCGCGTAGCCAGCCGAGAAAGGCGCGTTTTAGCAGCTCGGTGTCGAGACGGTCGGTCTTCGCGCGCCGATGTTCACGCGACACGGCTACGCTCGATGCATGAATGACGTGGGCCTCGATGCTGCGTGCCCTGAGCCAGCGCGCCAGCCAGAAGCCGTCACGGCCGGCCTCGAAGGCGACTGCAATGCGCTCGATCCTGCGCCCTGCTTTCTCCGCTTCCTCCCGCCAGCGATGCAGCAGCTTCAGCAATGCGTTCTCATCGACGGCGAGCTTCTTCAACGGCTGACGCTCGACGCCAGGTACGATGCCCGCAACGAGCCAACTCGAGAGACTCATTTCGATGACGGCGATCAGCGTGCCGTCCGGTTGGAGGGGGGTGAGGCATCGGCTCAGGTCATTCAACTTCTGCATGGGGCGCTCCATCGGTTCACATCAGCGACGATGGATACAATATCCTCGCCGCCGCCCCATAGCATCTCTGTTGGAACCGACGTGTCGCTTGCTAGAACGAGGCGGACTTCCAGCGCTTGAGGTTTGACGGTCACGCTGTGGACATGCCGGCTCGCGCGCCAA
>Ga0097691_1003014_pt1 | contig 10662 bp, 8 predicted proteins | sample NGESurdeep072012_8_FD_72858 | JGI IMG/M metagenome (GOLD analysis project Ga0097691, IMG submission 72858) | Arctic peat soil microbial communities from Barrow, Alaska - NGEE Surface sample 210-1 deep-072012 | ecosystem: Environmental > Terrestrial > Soil > Wetlands > Peat ...
GCCCGGCCGATGCCACTGGCGGCGCCGGTCACGGCGGCCGCTGATCCACGGATCGCAGTCATTTGATGTCAGCTCCATGTCGGTAAGGAAATTCAGTAAGCTTGTGACCTTGCAGAAAGCATCGGTGGTTTGTCCGGAAACCCTTATACAGCCGAAAAGAAAAACTGGATTGCCTCGTCGCTTCCGCCTTCGCTCGTTGAGCTACGGCGGACAGGTCGCTCCTCACAATGACGGAAGCGTGGCCGACGTCTACGCCATCACCCGGAATCAAAAGGCGGGCACAAGGCCCGCCGTTTTGGTGAAACTGTCCTGGTGGCGCTGGGTGTGCCCGGGCGGAGCGAGGCTCCGCCCAGGCTTGAAAAGTTACTTCTTGGCCTTCTTCTTTGACTTTGCCTTCTTCGCCTTTTTCGCCTTCTTCGCTTTCTTAGCCATAGCATCCTCTTTTGGGTTAATGGGTGGAAACGCGACACGAGGCATGCTCGGCGGAGGGCCAGCCTCGCAACATCCTCGAATGCAATCCCAACAGATTCGCGGCGCGCTGCCCCGCACTGTCATGCCGGTGTCATTGCGTTATCCACAGTTGTTATGCGTTTTTGGCGCGTTTTCGGAAAATTTTCGCTCGTGATGCCCGGGCGAAAGGCGCCAAGCGCCGTCTTCAAGCATCAATAGCCGGGCATCCATCAATCCCGGAGCACCGCCCGCGCCGCCTCGGCAGGGTTAACGATCGCTGACTCGGGCGGCGCATTCTGCATCGGTCCGGAGCAGGCGCGCGCCATCTTCATCAATTCAAAACCACGGCGCGGATTGCTTCGCCGCGGTGAGAGTCCGTTAAGCGGCCTGGCTGCATCTTACGCTCGAAGCGATGGGGGTCGTCATGGGCGGGCTGTTCGATAACAGAGGGGGCAGGGCCATGCGCGTTCTGCATTGGCGATCCTGAGCGTTCCGACGCTGTGGACGGTGCTCGTCATCAATTTTCTCGCGCTGGGCCTGATCTGGGCCTACGTCATGCGCAGTTACCCCAAATTCGAGGCCGCGCGGTTCTGGACCGGCTCGGCGCTCGCCGCAGCCCTCGGCGCGGTGCTGGCGATGCTGCGCTTCGCCGTCGATTCGCTGCTGCCGCTGCTGGCCGGCGGCACCGTGCTGATTTTCGCCGCCTGCCTCGCCGCGATGGGTATCAAGCGGTTCTACGACCAGCCGGTATCCTGGCGCGCCACCGCGCTGATATCAGGATTGAGCTTCGCCGGCCTGACGTTCTTCATCGTCGGCTACGACAGCATGCAGATGCGGATCTTCATCTATTCGCTGGGCCAGTCGGCGCCGCTGGCACTGACGCTGAAGCTGTTGCTGTCGCGGCAGGATGGCCGCGCAAATCCCGGCGCCCGGCTCGCAGCCGTCGTCGCCGTTCTCATCATCGCCATTTATGCCATCCGCGCCGGGGGCAGCCTGCTGCATCTCGGCGACTTCTCGTACATCCATGCCAATCCGTTGCAGTCGGTGCTGGTGCTGGTGCTGGTGTTCCTGTCGATGGCGTGGAATTTCGGCTTCCTGCTGATGGCGATCGACCGGCTGCGCAACGAGGTCGCCGATCTGGCGCTGCTCGACGATCTCACCGGCGTCGGCAACCGGCGGCATCTGCTGCAGCGGCTGACCGAGGAATGCGCAAGGTCGGAGCGCAGCGGCGAGCCGTTCGCGCTGCTAGTGATCGACCTCGACGGCTTCAAGGCGGTCAACGACACCCACGGCCACGCCGCAGGCGACGCCTGCCTGCAGCATTTCACCCTGATGGCGCAGACCCGGCTGCGGCGCGGCGACATGCTGGCGCGCACCGGCGGGGACGAGTTCTGCATCGTGCTGCCGGCCTCAACGCTGCGCGAGGGCGCGATGATCGCGCGCCGCGTGCTGGAGGTGTGCCGCGAGGACGCCGAGGCCTGTGTGGGCGCGGAGATCCCGATCGCGCTCTCGATCGGCGTCGCGCAATGGACCAGGGAGATAGGCGTGTTCCCGGACCGGCTGATGGCCGCCGCCGACCACGCCCTATACGCGGCCAAGAATGACGGCAAGAACCGGCATGCCGTGTACGACCCGGCGCCGCCCATGGCGCCCGGAGCGATGCCGGAACTGGCCCTGCGCAAGCTCGCGTGAGCATGCTATCCAGCGCGTATTGCGCAAGAGCATGCCCTCGGACTTGATCCGAGGTGGATGCCGGGTTTGCTTCGCACTGGACGTGAGACCCATGAACTTCCGCCTGCTTGTGACGGCGCTCTGTGCCATCGCGATCTCCACTCCAGCAGCCGCGCAAACCCCCGACCTCGCGGCGATCGCGCGTGGGTCGGGCACGCCCGAGATTCCCGGCCTGAAGATGGTCTGGCTGGCGCCGTGGGGCGAGGTGTCAAACGCCCATCCCTGGCGCAACGTCATCGTGCATCAGACCGAGGGGCCGGCCGGCTCGGCGCGCGGCGGGGCGCAGGAGCAGGCCAGGAACCCGACGCGGCGCGGCGTCACGGTCTGGGTGGAAACCGACGGCACGGTGTACTGGGCGGTGGCGGAGAACCTGGTTCCGACCCATGGCGACGGCGCCAACCGCAACGACAACAAATATATCGACAACGGCCCGACCTTTCATCAGGTGGTGGGCAACAATTCGATCGGGGTGGAATTCGCCGGCAATTATCCTGATGTGACGCGCGGCGCCACCGAGGCGCAGGTCGCGGCGTGGCGGATTCTGGTAAGGGTGCTGCGGGCGCGCTATGGCATTCCCCTCGAGCGGATCTATGCGCATAACTGGATCGACTACAAGGACGCGCGCTATTGCGAAGGCTGCGCGCTGGCGACGCTGGCGCGGCAGGCGACGCAGCTTGAGTAGCGACAAGGCTAAGCTGCAGGCGACCCAACAGCGTTGATCAGATACGCGTCGTCGGCTATCTTCTTGAAGCGCTTCGCAATATCTGGTGACGCAGCATCAAAATCCTCCGGCCGCACGATTTTTGAAAGACCAAGTAATGCGTTGGATATTTCGAGGCGATCGCTCAAGTTGCGGGCGCTGGTAAAACGATGAAGCATTTCACGAAACGTGAACGGCTCCGGGAAGTTCTTCGGTCGGTGGTGGTATCACTGGTCATGACGATCGCGACGCTGGCAGCGCTGGAAATCTTTCTCCGCGTTGCCGATTTCCGAGAGTTGCGGGAAGGCGTAAACGAGCGGTCGCTCAGCTATCGCTATGACGCGGAACTTGGATGGGCGCCAGTACCGGGTTCGAACTCGATCGTTACGAACGCACGTACAATCCATGTACAACACAACAGTCTTGGTCTGCGAGACATCGAATTCAGCCTCGATGCCCGGCCGACAATCATGTTTTTGGGGGATTCGTTTGTTTGGGGCCTGGACGCTGAAGCAGATGAGCGCTTCACCGAATTGCTGAGAACACGCGTCTCCGGTTACAAAATTGTGGCTGCGGGGGTCTCAGGGTACGGTACCGACCAGGAGTATCTCTTGCTGAAACGATTGTGGGCGAAGGTCCAACCCGCGGTCGTCGTGCTGATTTTATGTACGCAGAACGACCGGTTGGATAACAGCACCAATATCCGTTACGAGGGCTATCAAAAGCCCTACTTCGCGACGGCCCCGGATGGCTCGCTGGTACTGGAAGGACAGCCGGTTCCCAAATCCCGTCTGCAGTACATCAAGGAAGATTGGCTGGTGCAGCATTTGTGGCTCGCTCGGCCTGTGACTTCGATTTACGTCAAGATCCGGCATCCGCTGCTGTTTGTGCCAGACCCGACAGAGCGGCTTGTTGGCAAGATCCGTGAGTTCGTGGAGGCGAACGGAGCCAAATTTCTCGTCGGCCTTCAATACAACGATCCCGACCTCATGCGGTATCTTCAAGCCAACCGAATCCCTTTTGTCACGTTCGACGGCGCGGCATTCTATCCGGGCGCGGCCGCTGGCGCTCACTGGACGCCGGACGGCCACAAGCTTGTCGCGGAGCGCGTTCTTGGCCTGCTGTCCGAAAATAATATTGTTCAGGGAGGGATCCGCGCCCCGGAATAAACACGCCGCCGCCTGATCTGCTTCGGTTTCTCCCGCGCCACGATGTTCAGTGGGGCGTCGGGCAGGGGCCGCTGCAAAGCTTTCGCCTGATCCCAGGGCTGGGTGCGAAGGCTGCGTGCTGGCGACACTGGCAAGGCAGTCAGATTTCTAGATCGGCTGCGCCATCCAGCGGAAGATACGGTTGATCAGGCCGGGGCGCCGCTTGTGCTGCTGCTCCGGCGCCGCCTCGTCCTCCGCGATGCAGCGCTGGTAAAAATAATCCAGGAACCTGATGTCGTTCGGCTCGGTGACGGTGAAACTCTCCTCACCGACGAACACCGTGTAGTCGTAGAAGAACGGCCCGACAAAAGGCACCGTGGGCGGCGTGGCGCGGTCCTTGGAGATCACGAACTGCGAGGGCTCCAGCCCATGCGCGACCATGGCCTGCTCGACCAGTGGCAGCTTGCGCATGAACTCCGGCGAAAACCCGCCGACGGTTGACTGCAGCGTGATGGCCACGATCACCTCGTGAGAACGCCTCGCGGCCGGAAACGGCCGCGATGGTCTCTGCCTGTCTTGGTCGGCTGACCCTGCCTGCGGGTTCAAGCCGTACCGGCGAGGGGTGCGTGGACAATTGCAAAACCGTCATCGCCGGGGTTGATCTGTCCGCACTGAACTCTTGACCGGGCGATCCAGTATTCCGTGCCGGTCATGACATGCGTGCGTGGTCTCTCAGCTGGTCGTCTCCGCTTTGGCGGGGGCGACGGCATCTTTGCCCAACAAAAAAGCCGGCGTTGCCGCCGGCTTTTGTCGTGTCGTTCAATCCGCCAAAATCAATGCGCGGCTTCCAGTGCGGCCTGTTCCTGCCGGGCGATCGTGCCTTTTACGGCGGACTGCACTTTCTCGAAGGCGCGAACCTCGATCTGCCGCACGCGCTCGCGCGACACGCCGAATTCGCTCGCGAGGTCTTCCAGCGTCATAGGATCTTCCGCCAGACGCCGCGCCTCGAAGATGCGGCGTTCCCTGGGGTTGAGCACGCCGATGGCGCCGTTCAGCGCCGCGCGGCGATGATCGAACTCCTCGTGCTCGGCCATGATGGCTTCCTGGTTGGGCGAAGTATCGACCAGCCAGTCCTGCCATTCGCCGGCCTCGCCATCGTCGCGGATCGGCGCGTTGAGCGAAGCATCGCCGCCGAGACGGCGGTTCATGTCGACCACGTCCTGAGCCGTCACGCCGAGACGCTTGGCAATCAGCTTCACCTGGTCGGGGTGCAGATCACCCTCGTCCAGCGCGGAGATCTTGCTCTTGGCCTTGCGCAGGTTGAAGAACAGCTTCTTCTGGTTCGCGGTGGTGCCCATCTTCACGAGCGACCACGAACGCAGGATGTACTCTTGTATTGAGGCCTTGATCCACCACATGGCGTAGGTAGCGAGTCGAAAACCCTTCTCGGGCTCGAACCGCTTCACCGCCTGCATCAGACCGACATTGCCTTCCGAGACGACTTCGGAAATCGGCAGTCCGTAGCCGCGATAGCCCATGGCGATCTTGGCCACGAGCCGGAGATGGCTGGTGACAAGGTGATGTGCCGCGTCGCGATCGTCATGCTCGCGCCAACGCTTGGCGAACATGTATTCCTGCTGGGGTTCCAGCATCGGAAATTTGCGGATCTCGGCGAGGTACCGGGAAAGGCCGGATTCTCCGTTGAGAATCGGCAGGGTAGCTGTACGGGCCATTTTTAGCGCCCTCCAGTGATTCAGGCCCCCGACAGCGGCGGGCCCGGCAGACGGCCGCTGTTAAAGCCAGTCGCGCTGCGATGTTCCGCGTTGGATATTCAACGCAGGTGCAATATACACTAAATCGCGGGGGATTTGGAAGGATATCAGGGGTCACGTCCCCGTGTGGCTGGTATAACCTATTGACATAACAAAACTTTTCCAGTGACCCTGCGTCATTGCGTCGCCCGCAGCGAATTTCTCAGCCGGGTCAGGTCATCTGGCAAATCCGAAATCCACTCGAAAATCGCCCCGGTTTGGGGGTGTTCCAGCGTCAGGAGGTATGCGTGCAGCGCTTGACGCCCGAGGGCAGCCAGGGCCGCCTGGCTCTCGGGGCCGAGATGGCTGGCCTTGGTCTTGAAATGTGGGCCATAGACGCTATCGCCCATCAAGGGGTGGCCGATATGGGCCAGATGCACCCGGATCTGATGGGTGCGGCCGGTCTCGAGCTGGCAGACCAAAAGCGCCGCGACCGGTTTGCCGTCGCGCCCGCTAAAGGATTCCTGAATTTCCCAGTGGGTGATGGCCTCGCGGCCGGAGTCACGCACCGCCATCTTCTCCCGGGCAAAGGGATGCCGGTCGATCGGCGCGTCGACGGTGCCGCGCTGGCGGTTCGGCACGCCCCATACGAAGGCCATATAGCCGCGCCGCATCGCACCGGTGCGGCCGTGATCGGCGAATTGCTCGGTCAGCGATTTATGCGCCCGGTCGTTCTTCGCCGCCACCATCAGCCCGGTGGTGTCCTTGTCGAGCCGATGCACGATGCCCGGCCGCTTGACGCCGCCGATCCCCGAAAGGCTGGCGCCGCAATGGGCGATCAGCGCGTTGACCAGCGTGCCGGTCTCATGTCCCGCGGCGGGGTGCACCACAAGCCCCCTGGGCTTGTCGATGACGATGATGTCGTCATCCTCATAGACGATATCGAGCGCGATATCCTCGCCCCTGGGCTCGGCGGCGACCGCCTCGGGCACGTCGATTGTGATCGTATCCCCGACGGTGACATGATAAGCGGGATCGCGGACGGGGGTGCTGCCGACACTGACGGAGCCGGCAAGGATCAGCGCTTTCAGCCGCGAGCGCGACAGCTCCGGGCGGCGCACCGCGAGCACGCGATCGAGCCGGATTGATCCCTCGTCGCCGGCGACGGTGACAACAAGCCTTTGACCGCTATTCGAAGACGAGCTCTGTTCCAAAGTTGAGCCTTGTTCCCTAAAGAGCCTTGCGCGTATTCCGCAAAAGTGGATAGCGGTTTTGCGAATAGAATACGCGCAATTATCGAGAGTGCTGCATGACCGAAACCGTTGCGCCCGAACCGACACCTGAGCAGGCCACGTTGTTCGCGCGGGTGCGGCGGATGATGCTGATTGCGGGCCTTACCACGGCGCTGGCGGTCGCGGCCGTTCTCATCGCCATCGGCTACCGCCTTTTCCGCACCGAGGGAAGCGCTGTGACGACCGACACCACGTCGATGCTGCCGAAAGGCGCCCGTATCGTCGCAACCGGCGTCGCGGGCGACAGGCTGGTCGTGACGCTGGATCTCGGCGGCGCGACCGAAATCCGCACCTTCGACGCGCATACGCTGAAGCCGATGGGCCGGCTGAAATTCGTCAGTGAACCCTAGCGCATGATCCGCCAAAGTGTGGGCGGTTTGGCGACAAGATCATGCGCCCTTTTTGAGCGGCCAGCGCTTGCAGCCGGCGGATTTCGAGGCTATTCCCTGATCGTCCGCTCCCTTCGTCTAGCGGTTAGGACGTCGCCCTCTCACGGCGAAAACAGGAGTTCGATTCTCCTAGGGAGCGCCAGCAAAATCAAAGGCTTATGTGCCGTTCCAAATTGCGGATCGGGCGCGTCTTCAACTTTTCTCCAACTCGTTAGACGTCTTACCATCGGGGCTCAACGCGCGATTGGATCATGTGCCGCCACCATGTTTGTTCGGAGTTCGCCGCTATCGTAAAACCTTCGAAGCTGCTCTGCCTATTTGGAATTTCTAGATGGATCCAATCGAACAAGTCCGTGCTTTCGCTGAGGCCACTGATCTGGAAGGAAAATGGTCTTCGGCTCGTCAGATGATGAGTTCGAAAGCCAAGCCTAACGGCGATCTGTTCTATTCGCTGTTACAGCGGGGATTCGAGAGCTTGGGCCATATCGCGCAGTCCAGCGATGATTTCAGCAGACTAGTCGCCATAGATCTTCTCGTTCGGCTTCCCGCCTCAATGAAGAACAATAAGCGGGTGCAGGCGATGGCGGCTGATGTCCGGCGAACGTCGCTTTCGGTGCCACTTCCTTCGCTGTCCATCATCTCGGAAAAGAAGTCCCTGCCTGGGAGCGCAAAGCCGGCAGAGGTTCGAGAGAACGTCGCGGAAGCTCTTAAGGATGCTGCGGGCGATTGGGTACTGCCGTATGTCTTTAGAGCCCTCGGCGATGAAGATCGCTCACAGCGTTGTCGATTGGCACTGGCCCGTGAAATTGCCGCTCAAGAGCCATCGATTGATAATTGGTTCGGCGGGAATATCGTGAGGGTGAACACTCCTTGTTGATGCATAATCCGGATACGACCCGCGCGGCCGGGCTCGCGTCCAACGTGACCTGAAAGCTTCGAAAGGTCTGACTTCATGGCCAGTAAAACAGCATCGCGGAAGTCCCGGCGGCGCAGGCACGAACATCGACGCAGGCTTCTCTACGCTCTGGCCGCCGCCAGCTTGTTCGTTGCAACGATCGCGGCCAGCATCCTGTTCGTTACCTTAAGGCCTGTGACGCTGCGTATCGCAGTTGGATCGGCCAGCGAAGATGCAAGGATCGTCGAAGCAATAGCCCGCGTTCTCACGCGTGAACGCAGCTCGGTGCAACTCTCACTAGCGGTAGTCGAGCAAGGACAAACCGAAGCGCTTCTGATAGGAGGTGGCGCGGACTTAGCGGCCGTTCGAAGCGACGTGATGTCTGGCGATGCGCTCGCGATGGCAATACTGCGGAAAAGCGCGCTTTTCGTTTGGACATCACATATGCCGAGTCAAAAGGGCTCGCGAAACACTGAGTGGAAGAACGTCGCTGGCTCGAAGATTGCCGTGCTTAATGGGACCTCCGCGGATCTTGCTTTGCTCAATGTGGTCCTTTCCGCTGAAGGCGTTCCTCCCGACAAGGTTGAAATCGTACCATTTAACAATATCGATGCCATGGCAGGCGACAGAAGCATCAATGTCTTTGCGGCGGTCGGCGCGATCAATAGCAAGGCGACCGCGGAAGGGTTCAGATCATTCGCGCGGCTTCGGGAAGCGCCGAACTTTCTTAGCGTTGAATCGGCCGATGCGATTGTACTCCGGCAGCCGAGGGTAGAGGCTGGGGAGATACCAACGGCTGCTTTCGGGTCTGGCCCCGCACTGCCGCCGGAGACGGTAAGTGTGGTCGCAGTTAGCGATCTTATCGTCGGTAGCAAAGCCGTTTCGGAGCAAGCTGCTGCGGCATTTGCTCGTGAGCTGTTCGCCCATCGGCAAGCAATATTGCGCGAGATTCCTGATACAGCGAGTATCGAAAAACCCGATACTGAAAAAGATGCGGCTATCCCGGCGCATCCTGGCGTAGCTGCGTACATCGACGGAACAGAACGGACGTTCCTCGAGCGCTACAGCGATTATTTTTGGGGCGCTATTCTCGTGCTGTCGGCGTTAGCTTCGTTTGGTGTCGGTCTTCGAGCTTTCTTTCATCCGAGTAAGCAAGAGAACGTTTCGGCGCTCAGGGACAGGGTGCTGGATTTAACGGCTAAGGTCCGTGATACTACCGCGGATAAGGATGTGGTGCAGATCGAAAAAGAGATTGACCACATCGTGCGAGAAACGCTGGACAAATATGAAGAGGGGGCGATTGACGAAGGCGCCCTTACAGCGCTCGGTATGGCTATCGAACAGTTTCGATCCGCTGCTGCGAACCGGTGACAGTCCGGTCGCAAAAGTTCTTCTACATTTCGCGGTCGGGTGACAAGCTGCTCGACCGGACGACGGCGCCGTTCCAAGAGTCCGTTATTGGCACTTCTCGGACATGCCGCGATGTCCGACTAGAGTCCGTTATGCGCTGCACAGCGGACATTGACCGAACCTTGTGCGCTACTCCTTTATGTATCCTTGAATGATGCTTCGCAGGCTGTCACCCGCGCTGATGCTTGATGCACGATTATAGTGCGCTTCGGTGACGCTCTTGTCCGTGTGATGCAGCAGCGCGCTGGCGAGGTTCGGATTGGCGCCGCCATGGATGGCAGCACTGGAGGCGATAGCGGTGCGGAATAGGTGCGGGCTGACGGGGATGCCTACGGTGGTGCGGGTGGTTTCGGTCAGTACGCGCTCGACCCCGGCGTAGCTCATAGAAGCGCCGTCGTTCGACGAGAGCCACAATGCCTTGGTCGATTGATCTGCCCCCGCCAGAAATGGCCGGTACTTTTTGAGATAGCGATCCAGGGCCGGCTGTAGCAGATCGTCGATCCGCCGCTCGTCGTGGCGATCCTCTTTCGTCTCTGACGCCGACAGCACGATCCACCACGAGCCTTTGATTTCGACGAAGTTGCGCCCGATTTCCAGATCGGCAAAGTTTTTCAGTCTGATCGGATGCATGGCAAGCATGGCCACCATCAGGCCGTTGCGAACCTGGCGCGCCTGACCGAGCTTTGACATCTTGCGGGAGTTTTCGGCTTCCGCGATCAATGTCAGGCCGGCCTCGATCAGGACCTCGGTCAGCACCCAGCGATCGGCCTTCGAACGTGGTCGCATCACCAGAGCCAGGTCTTTTTCGATGTCGGCGAGCCAGGATAGATCGCGGGCGGGATCGATGAGTTCGCAGGCCCGTCGCAGCTTGTAGATCGATCCCTGGACCGTCACCG
>Ga0097691_1003015_pt1 | contig 10661 bp, 15 predicted proteins | sample NGESurdeep072012_8_FD_72858 | JGI IMG/M metagenome (GOLD analysis project Ga0097691, IMG submission 72858) | Arctic peat soil microbial communities from Barrow, Alaska - NGEE Surface sample 210-1 deep-072012 | ecosystem: Environmental > Terrestrial > Soil > Wetlands > Peat ...
AAGGAATCCCGTCCGAGTCAATCTCCCGGAAACCGTATTACTCGGGTTGGGCGCCAGTGATGCGCGCAGCGCCTCCACCTTGCGACGCGCGGCAGCCGGCTCGCAAATCCGCGTGCTACCAAATACCACGATCGTTTGGTGAATCTCGTGCTCTTCAAGCAGCAGCTCGGGCTTGAGATAATCGAGCTGTAAGCGCACGCCGCGCACGCCATCGCGCGCGAGAAAATCAATGTCATTATCGGCACGACGGTAGCTAGGGCTATTCAGGATCGCCTGGACACGCAGCAAGGCCTCGGGATCTTCCTCGGTTGCCTTCGGCTGTTGCCAAGGCAGCGCTTTACGCCTTTTATAGGGATGGGCGGGTGTTGGAATTTCTTGGTTCTTATTCATTGCTGTTTAGATCATCGCTAGTTGTAACGGCGCAGGATTAGAGCCCATTCACCGATCAACAGCAACCAATCATACGGTATATTGAGAGCGGCTGATTGCTTTGCTTCGCGGGGTAAAATTATAAAAAGCGATTTGGACGGATTCACTTGCAGTGCTTTTCTCGCAGAGCGCCCTTACCTGGCTTGAACCACGCGCGAGCAGCTTTCTTCACCTAGAATGGCGTTTGATAGAGATCCAAAGCGTTTAGGATATCTCCGATTTCTTCAATGGCTCGCTGGCGTTGCATTTTCGAGAACGCCAGCGTTTGAACTAATCGCCTAAGTTCAATATTTGAACTGCGTCATGGCTTTAAGCTGATCCTTGGTCGCGGAGAGAACCGCGTGGTCCGGATACCACTGCTCGTCCGCAGATCTCACGGGGCGTGTGGTGGTCGTCGTTGTGGTAGTTGACGTTCCCGTGGTGGTTGGAATGGTGCCGACCGCACTCGTTGTGGGTGTCTTGGCCGTCGTTGTTGAAGGTTCATTGGCCGCAGTCGTGGCCTTCACCGGCTCATTCACCCACTTCAACTTATCGAAGCTAACCGCGACGTTGTGTTCACCCATTCCAAGAAACCCACCAACGCCTATAACAACGTGTTCGACGTTGCCATTCTTGTCGATAATCAGCTCTGCGATGTCGCCAAGTTTTTCATTGGCTTCGTTGTAGACATTCACGCCGATCAGTTTCGATGAGCGCCATTGACCCTGATGACTCACTGTCGTAGCCGCCGTGCTATCGGCTTTGTTGGTCGTGGTCGTTGAGGTTTGCGCCATAGCGGCACCGGCCAAAAGTGACGTCCCAAGCAAAGCGGCAGCCAGATATTTCGTAATCATTTTAATTCTCCATGTTCATTAGCGCGGACGTAACGAACAACTACCGTATGGGTCCGTCAGTCGAAATATATCGCCGTGCAAACGTCGTCAGCTCCGATGACGGGCCGGTGGCGTACCGCGAACTGGATGATGCGGTCGCCTTGAGGGCGATGACGGTCGAGACACTTGCCGGCGCGTGCACAGGCAAGGACGACCGCCAGTCAGTTCGCGAGTCATTTCGGGAGTGTCAGTTGATCTGGCTCAACGACGCCGCTGTTGCCCGCCGCAACGCACGGCTTGTCTTGATTTAGCGCAATCGACGCGGGCACTTCGATGGTCGCGCCGTCAGTTTCGATCTCAACCAGCGGTTCATTGAGACTGGCCGGATCTCCGACACGCTTGAACCACCGTCCGATCGACGCGTTCGTCACGGATGTCCCGATCTTCGGTACTCGTATTTCCGTTGCCATGAGAGCTATCCTTGAGCATCGCCACGTGACGTCATTTCAATATGCGCAAGACACCGGCCTCTGGCAATGCCTTCCGTTGTGTCTTTCGTCGCAAGATCCGTGGAGTCGATCTCCAAAGCCTGAAGAAGGCCACGCCCAGCGTAAAGGCCACAGCAAAATTCATTCGCCAAATCAGACATTGTTGATTTGGGTCAATTGGACTTGGCTATTTCCGTTGCAGACTTAAACATTAAAAATTGTCCGGGAATAGCGAGGAGGCGAAAATGGTTATGCGCAAAGGGTTGCTTTCTTTGGCTGGCCGCAGCGTCGCAATGGCGACGATTGCAGTGCTGGTTGTCACGATGAGTGAGCCGCCGCTGGCCATCGCCGGTCCGGTGGCCCCCGCCTCAAAGGGTGTCTCGGCCACCACGGCGTCCAGCGATGCCACGGATTTCAGCGCCCGTCGCCGCTACTATCGCCGTGGAGGCAGCGCTGCGGGACTCGCTTTCATGGGAATGGCGATTGGAACCATGGGCGCGATTGCCGCTCAGCAACAGCGCAATGACTATTATAACAGCTACGGCTATGGGCCGGGCTACTACGGCGGCGGACCCTATTATTACGGCGGCGGGCCATATTATGGCCGCCGCTATTATCGGCCCTACTAGGTATCCGGGCCGCGCCTCCTGATCGCTCCGGACCCAGGTCTCGGAGCAATCGGGGACCGCCGGTACATCGTCGAAGTCGCGGAGCCGTGCGAACCGCGCATCCAGCGTACAATCAGTTTTCCTCGACGGGTCGAGTTTCCGACAGGATCTTGAGGCAAACTTGCGTCAAATCGGCGAAGCCGAGTTCATGCGCGGCAGCCTGCGATACATCGATTATTCTTCCGCTGACGTGAGGGCCACGATCGGTGATCCGGACGACTGCCGAACGGCCGTTTTCTTGACCAGTGTCCCGAACGGGAGTGACCGATGCGCGGCGGTCAAATTCTTTGCGCTGGTGTCTTCTCCGCTTGCCGTCTCTTCGATCACGGATGAATAGACCGATGCAAGACCGCACTCGTCCGGATTTCCATCGGCTGCGTGCGTCGGTTCTAATAGAATCAATTGCAGCAACGCGGTCGCAATCAAAGGTGATTTTGCGACGGTTGCTCGCTTCGCGAAGGCGGAGCAGTAAATTGATGTTTGTCGCGACATGGCAAGCGCGGCATCAAACAAACGAGCTGCACAATATCTCGGAGGACTCCTCGGCTATCTAATGCCGCAAGAGGGCGAGAAGAATGATGATCGGAATGGAAACGCCCAACAGCCACAGCAGAATTCCACGACCCATGATTTTTTCCTCCGTTCCGGTCTTGCCTACTCGTCGGCAAGACTCGCGTTGAAATCCCGGACTTTTCCGCCTTGCGTGGCTACCAGGCTGGCAGCGAAGGCGCCGAAAAGCAGAGCGGCGGTGAGCCACAGGGACAACTTGGCCGCTGCCTTTCGGGCGTTGTCCAAATCAGTCTTTGCCTGGTCGATGACGTTCGAAACCCGCTTGTCGGCATCCACCTGACTAAGCCCCGTGCGGGCCGCGACGACTTGCGCCACATAGGTGCGATCTGGCCCGGCAACATCGCCGTCACCAAGGCCCTTCGTCAGGATACCCGCAATTTCGCGGCGAGCAGCTCCCAGATCGGTCGTATTTGGGTTTGCGGCAGGATTGGATCGCAACAGCGCATCCACATAATAATCCAAAGGGCTGCCGAACCCCGCGGTTGCCGCCACATTGGTTCCCGGTGCAAGTCCCGGTGATGCGCCGAAATGTGCTCGCCGATATGCCGGAATTGCCCCACGGGATACGGCCGAGAACCCCATGCCAGCACCGAATGCAAGGAGAACGAGGGTCAGGGCGGCGACCGCAATGGCGCCGGCGGCAATCGCTGGCCATGATACCGCGGAGCTCTCTTCGGCAGGGGTCGAAATCTCAACTGTTTCAAAAACCATCGATGCCTCCAGATGAAAGGCCCTTGCCGTTTCGGCTATGGGGAGATCCCAAGGCTAACGTGAAAAATAAGCTCGCAGAGCTGGCCTATTTTCCTTTGAGCGTGTCCTTGACGCCGCCGATGGCGTTCTGAACCTGACCCTCAATTTTGTCGGCGTTGCCTTCCGCCTCCAGCTTGGCGTCGCCGACCGCCTTGCCGACCACCTGCTTCACTGTGCCCTTGATTTGCTTCGCCGATCCGACGATCCGATCCTTGTCCATAGGTGTATCCTCCGATACTCACTCCCGGAACGGGAGAAGTTGACGCTGCGGCGTGAACCAGTGGTCGTCGTTGATTTGGATCAACAGTACTTCGCCGATGACTTTCGAATAGACGTGACTGACAGGGGCCAGTCCGGGAGTTGCTTCGATCGCGTGGCGCGGGCGATGCGCTACCTTGAGGGCTAGTTCATGAAGGCGGCGACGTGATGCACCTGAGCGCAAGAGAAAGAGGCCGCATCGGCGGCCTCTTTCTTTTCGATTGTAGCAGGTGGAGCGGGTGTTATCGCTTCTCGCCACCGCCGCCTTGACCGCCGCCTTGACCGCCGCCTTGACCGCCACCCTGGCCGCCGCCTTGACCACCGCCTTGACCACCGCCTTGGCCGCCACCCTGGTTGACGCTGGCGGGCGGAGTGTTCTTCTGCATCCGGCTACCACCGACAGGCGCAACATTCTTCTGCATCTGGCCGCCAGCGTTGATTTCTGCGCCGCCTTTCGATCCCGCTACCGGCGGGCTGCGGCGAATGGTGGTGCCGCCCTCGACGTTCTTGCCCGGGCCTTCGATCGTTCCGCGATCCCTTCCGCCGTGGCCGTAACGCCGCTCGGCCGGTCCGTAGCTCCAGCTCTGCCAGCCATATTCGCCGCCCCAGCCGAGGTTGCGCCGTCAGGCAAAGCCGCAGCGATACCAGCCGGGTCCGTGCCAGCCATTGAAATAGAAGCAATAGCGGTAGCCTTCGACAATGAAGACCGCCGTCTTTTGTACCAGGTCGTTGGCATCGAGCGCGGGCTTCAGTCCGGCGCCGAGGTTGATCGACATGGCATTCCCGCTATTCGCGCTCATTGCGAGCGCCACAGCAGCCGCGCCAAAGTAGCATAATCTACGCATTGGACTCTCCAGATTCTTGATTCAATGGATTCCTGCAATAGCGAGCAGCAGGAGAGCTGCCCGCGATTCAATTTCGTTGCTCAATAGGAGTGGCGATCACGATCCCTGCGGAAAAGCGCCTCGGAAAACCGGCGCTTCTGCTGATCGTCGAGACTGCTATAAAGCGGTTGAGCGGCGTCTGCGAGCTTCTTCCGTGCATTCGATCGGTCGATCTGCTCGTCAGCATCCTTACGCATTTCGTCGATTAGATCGACGCTACCTTGTTGCGTGGCGTGTGCATTTCGCCAAGCAATCTGTTGTTCGGCCTGCTTCTTCCACATATCCACCACGGCTTTTTCAAAAGCGGGCCAATTCTTCTCCTGCTCTGCAGTGAGGCGCAGGTCGGCCTTCATCTGGGCAGCGCGGGCCGCCGCTTGATCCGTGATTTGGCTCGAGGTCAATTCTGAGCGGTCCGAACGGTCCCGCGCGACCGCTGACCCGGTAATTGCCGTACCGGTCAACAAGGCCGCAGTCGTAACGAGAATGAGGGCTTTTCGCATGACGTCCTCCTTTTGAGGATATTTGAGTTGGGAATAGTTCGTGTTGCGTTGGCACGCAGTGCAAAGGCCCAGTGATCAATTGGGCCTTCAATCGGATTATCGTTGTTGGTGGATGGCGGCGCCCTCGGCGCAGCCATCGGCAGCGGCGGGACGGGTAGGTAGTTTCGGGGCTCTAGGCAAACTAATAGACCCGCCCGTGCTCGCGCCGTCACTTAATTACTTGGCGCAAGTCTTGTCAGCCTTCAAAGCCGTCTCTGCTGATGCCTTTGTCGCGTGAGCGGCACCGACGACCTTCATGCTGCTGCCAGCAACAGGCTGGGTCTCGACGATTTGACATTTCATGGTCGCGGTATCCTGAGCCAAGTAGAATGATGGCGGCGCTTGGCCAACAGTCTTGGCCGTTTCAGCCGCGAATGAGGGGGCAGAGCATGCGACGATGGCAACCGTCGCCAGGAGAATTTTCTTCATGGTGTTCACCAATTGTTGTGCGTCCGACATCGAACGGGGGGCAAATAGTGTCGGCCGACGAAGGTTCCTGCGAAAACGGATTTGTTTTAGGCGTGCCAATTGACATAGATCAATGACAGCCAGGGAAGGGCTTGACTTTGAGCCGGTGACTGTCTGCCGGAGCGGCGGAGCCGGTTGCTTCCAAGCCTGAATCGCTATCTACAAATTACTCCCGCTAAGCAAAAAAACGAGTTGCGCCGTAACTTGAATGGGCGGCCTGGCTTTCTTGTTGGCAGTCCGCCGCCTTCGACGTGCTGAGCGAGTCGCCCTTGATTCTTGTCAAAGTGCGCGCACTCTCGGCCGATATCCTTTGAACTGGTTCGATTGGGCTGGCGTGTTTCCCAGGATGCGGCGGCTTCATCAATCGCCCATCTTTCGTAGCGAACACTGGCTCGATGCACTCAGAAGAATCGCGAGCTTACTCGTGCCGGTGACCCTTTTCATTGATCTAAGCGGATCCCATGAGTGCGAGGAGATGTTTGTTTGAACCAGCCGGATCCGAAAGCGGTAAGGCCTGCCGTAGCCCCTGTGCGGCAGCAGCCGCCAGGCGCAGCACCCGAAGCATCGATCGCAAGCGGAAAAGCCTTGGCCGAAGTCGCTCGCCTATCGCCCGACGAGGCACTGCAAAAGTTGTCCAGCACGGGGGCGGGCCTCACGCCCGGTCAGGTCGAGCAGCAACTCCGCTCAGTCGGACCCAATCGGGTCGCTCGGCAAGCGCGTCATACGGTTCTCGGCGAGCTTGCTGCGCGCTCTATCAATCCGTTGAATATCCTGCTGCTGTCGTTCAGGCCGAACAGCGCGCTGTACCACGATCGCTCACCGATCAATTTCATCCAGAGACTATCCGCTCCGGTAATATTTCTCCACGGTAAGGACGATCCGGTCGTGCCTATCAATCAGGCGCAAAAGATGTACTCCGCGCTCCAACGCCGAAATATCCCGACCTGTCTGCTTGTATTCCAGGAGGAGAAACACGGATTTCGTCAGTCTGCACATCTTCGCCAGGCCCTTGAAGCGGAGCTTCTGTTCTATTCCATGAACCTGACACGGGCCCCGCTTACATCCTGATCTCACGGTGGAGTTTTCGAGCTTCGCAGGCATTGGCTTCATGGCCTATCGCCAGAAGAAGAAGATGGCGCTGAATGAAGCGTAGCCCACAAATGAATATCGAAAGGCCACTTCCTTAGGGCGATGACGAAATGAAAGTCTTAACGGGTCCTCTTTGGACACCCAAGGCTCTATCGCCTTCGTACGCTCGACGGCCTACCAGAAATCCGAGGACGATCCCGTCGCCACCGCAACGGCCTGCTTCATGATTGGCGCGAACCGGACCAACATGCTTCAGGACCGGCCGATGGAGGGTCGCACGCTGCCGACGCTTGAAGCGCCGGAGGATCCGACCAGCCCATTCGCCGAAAGCCCCTTTGCGCGTTGTCTCGGCATCCGCATCGGCGAGGATGGCACGCTGGTTACGCCTTTCTCGCCAAAGATCATCGGCAACCCGATCCTACCCGCCATCCACGGCGGCATGACCGGCGTCTTCCTCGAAACGACCGCGATCGTGGGCGTGATGATCCGGTCAGAAGTGGTCCGACGCGCCTTGAGCGCAACAAGTGTGAGCGCATGAAGTCGAAGCTGCCACATTACGGTAAATTGTTGCTTAAGGATCTGTTCGCGTATCACCGACGGGCACTACGCCTTCGCCTTCGGAACGCCATACAGGTCCTCACTCCCGGCCGGACGCAGCGGGCCAAGTTTAAGACCATCGCGCACGGCCGCATTGACCTTTGCCCGGTCGCGCCGTTCGTCCGGCGGCAACGCCATCACCGCATCATAGACCGCGGCATCAATCGTCGGCTTGTTATCAACGGGCTTGCCCGCCCATTCCCACCACAGATCGAAGGCGTCTTTGTTGTCACTCATCAGAACGACTCCTTGACCCTGTCCAGCGCCGGATGGGTTCGGTTCTTCACCTTGATCCAGTCCGGCGAGCGGCCGGCGCGGTACGGGCGATCCCGGCGCTTAGACACAAGACCCTCCAGTCCGAACTTGCAGGCTTGCCGGAACAGGTCCGGGCCGATCTCGCCCTGCTCGAAGTCGGAAACAAAGATGCCCTCTGGCCGCCTTGCCAAGAGCCGGGCGAGATTGTTCTTACGAAGGTGCAGCGGCAGCTTCCGCAAATCCTCGCCCTCGAGCGCCAGGATGTCGAAGGCGTAGAGCTGCACTTCGTCGTCATGCTTTCGCGAGTGCAGCCCGTTGAAATCGGAGATGCCGTCGACGCCGAGCAGCACCGCCTCGCCATCGATGACGAACAAGGTTTGCCGGTTGCGGAGCGCGGCCTCGACGATCAGCGGATAGCGGGCAGTCCAGTCGTGGCCGTTCCGGGTGAACAGGCGCACGCGGGCGCCCTCGCGCTGGACGATAAGCCGGTAGCCGTCATGCTTGATTTCATGGAGCCACTCAGGCCCGGCCGGAACCTTGGTGCCGCGCGTTGGGATACACGGTTCGAACGCAATTTTACGCATGGCGGATAGATAGGCGAAAGGCGGCAAAATTGCGAATCAGGCAGCGGCGCTAAGGTGCGGAACATGGGCAAGGTTCTGCTCAAGGCGGTGGCTGTCAAAGACTTGACCGCAGCTGCACGTCATCAAGGAACTTGGTTTCTGCGACGGCATCCGCTCGCCGGCTTGCCACATCGCATATTTCCGGTCGGTCCAGTCCCGCTGAGCGCGCCAGGCCTGAAAATCCGCGTCCGTTCGCTTCGACAGAAACAGTCGCCATGCATCTTCGAATTCGACGCGGGCCTGATCTAAGGTGGCAGCTGCGCCGTCGGTACATTCCCCCGGGTGACTGCCGGGATAGAAGCCGCAAGCCCAGCCCCAGGGATCTTCGTCAGGCGGAATGCCGGTCCGGATCGCGATCGTGCCAACGCGCACGTCACCGTAATAAACGTGCCAGCATTCGTCGGGGGCGTCAGGAGAGCGGCGGCGGGTAAGTTCGGGCATTTGCCAATTGAAGCGCGCGCGCTGGCGCTCTGCAATAGGGCTGGGGGTCCGGATTCTGTTCCGAGCCCCCTACCGATTGGGGGGTGTCAATAAAGTTTGTTGTGGAATGTATGTAAATGGGTAACTCCCAAGGTCTGAGCTTAGCCGGACAACTCAACAATTAGTTTTTGGGGAGGAGCCATCAAGGTCTGGAGGATGTTCCAGCCTTGTTTTCGCGCCGTGGATATGACGGAGCGAAGTGTGGCAAAGGTTTGTGCGCCGGCGATGGTTCGGAATCCGCCTGATATTTTCATTTTGACCTTCATCATACGGAAATCTTGTTCCGCCTGATTGTTGGTGAAGGGCACCGCGAAGTCGGACACGAAGCGCAATACGTCGGATCTGAAATCGCGCAAACGGATCAGTAGATTGTGGCCTATGCGGCGAGGGAGCTTGCCCCGCGCTCCGGTTCGCCGCGCCAGGGGCGGGAGCGATTGATGGAACGCGAGGCCCAAGGACACGATCGCGTCGTAAAGCCACAGAATACGCCGCAACATGCGATCGACCACCACGGATGCACCTTTTTCGACGGCTCGTTGCACGGCCTTGTGGGCTTTGAGCAGAAGACGGAACATCTTTTTCGCCCAGGCCTCTTTCTCGATCTCGATGAGCGCCTTGAGTTCGCGCAAGTGGTGCGCATTGCACAGGGCGTGCTTGACGTCCCCCAGCAGGTAATATGACTTGAAGTGGTCATGAACGATGACCCCGCCCTCAAGGGTCGTCAGCAGATCACCGCGCCTTTCAGTGACCCGATAATGCGTCAGGGTGGCGGTCGAAACCGTGTGCAGCCACCGTCCCTTGCCGCCGACCCGAAACCCGGTTTCGTCCAGATGCCGGACCGGCGCCCGGGCCACCAGTCCGGCAACGTGCGCCGCAAACGGTTCCAGCGCGATCGCCTTTTTCTCACCCCATGCCACAAGGCTCGCCGGGCAAAGCGAGGGGGCACCGAACAAATCGCCCATGACTTCGGCAACGCGATCTTCGGGGATCAGTTGCTTCACGTTCAAATATACCGCCGTCGCCTTGACGCGGGGTCCGTACTGAACGGGCGACACCACCCCTTCCGGAAAAGCTGCTTTTGTGGTGCCGCGACAACATGGGCATGTGTAGACCTGCGCCTGATGTTCGGTGACCTCCAGCCGAGGCTCAGGCATGTCGAACAGCTGCCTTTTCTCCACTCCCGTCACCATTTTGGCCGACAGACGTGCGGCACAGTGCGCGCAGGCCTTGGCATCGTGTCGTTCAATCTTGTCAGGCGTTTCCACCTGTCGCAGCGTGTCGCCTTTATGCCCGGCTTGTCCGCCGCTTTTCTTGCCGGAAATGCCCCGCAGGCTGCCGGCGATCCGGGGCTTCTTCTTAAACCCGTCACTTGATGGCGGCTTGCTGCTGTTCGAGCTGTCTTTACCAAGTTGCCGTCGAAGCTCTGCAACCTCCTGCTTCAACTCCAGGATCGTAGCCTCTCGTGCCGCCAGTTGTTGGCGCAGTTCCGCCACTTCCTGCCGCAGCGCTTCGAACAGAACCTGAAGTTCGGCGGAAATCTCCATCCCCACCTTGACTCATATTCGCACACTGCGCCGCAATAAAAATCCGCTGCAGCCCTCTATTTTTACCCCTCCTGTCTCCTTTGGGACTCAGGTGCCAAAATCAGGCGGCTTGGGAGTTACGATTTGAAAACCAATAGCGCTGGCGACCACTGTCGGGAGAAGCCAATAGAGAAAACAATTCTGCGCATTCTTTGCCCCTGCACGTTT